>Ga0306921_10008484_pt1 | contig 10858 bp, 13 predicted proteins | sample sta12Cox44000080_FD_203760 | JGI IMG/M metagenome (GOLD analysis project Ga0306921, IMG submission 203760) | Lab enrichment of tropical soil microbial communities from Luquillo Experimental Forest, Puerto Rico - statoxic.12C.oxic.44.000.080 (v2)... | ecosystem: Environmental > Terrestrial >...
GCATCGGCTCTGCGGAGAGCAAAGGCGTCGACCTAATCTTCTAGACGAAGAGCCTCAGTCGATGTCCGGGTATTCCTGGCGCCCGCGAAGCCTGAAGCGCTGGAGCTTTCCCGTAGCTGTCTTGGGCAGCTCGGTGCGGAACTCGACCTGATGAGGCCGTTTGAAACTGGCCAGGCGGCTTTCGACAAACGCTTGCAGTTCACTTGCCAGTGCTTCGGTTGGCTCAACACCCTCGCGTACCACAACACAAGCTACCGTGCGGGGAAGCCGTTGTTCGTCCGGACGCGCCACTACGGCCGCTTCCTGCACGGCGGCATGCTCCAGAAGTACGCTCTCGATTTCGATCGGACTTACCCATACGCCGCTGACTTTCAGCATGTCATCAGAACGTCCGGCATACCAAAAGTAGCCGTCGTCATCCTGATAGTATTTGTCACCAGTACGGATCCAGTGGCCTTCGATGGTGTCCTTGGTCTTCTGGTGCTGATTCCAATAGTAAGCACACACTGAGTCGGCCCTGACCATCAGGTTGCCGATTTCGCCCACCGCTTGTTGTCGATTGTTCTCATCGACAATGCGAGCCTCGAAGCCGGGTATGACCTGTCCACTGGAGCCGGGACGCACATGCCCGGGGCGGTTGGCGATGACCATATGTAATGCTTCGGTCGATCCGATAGCGTCCAGAATCTGTACCCCGAAACGCTCTTGGAAGCGATGGAAGATGACAGCCGGCAACGCCTCTCCGGCGGAAACCGCCGATCGAACAGAAGAGAGGTCGAAGTCGCGGTCGCCTTGTCGCCTGTATCCGAGCAGACTGGCGTAATTGGAAGGCACAGAGAAAAACAGGGTGGGGCGATAGCGCTCGATCATTTCGAATACTCTGTCGGGGCGGGGCGGTCCTGGCAGCAGGATACTGCTCGCTCCGACCGACAAAGGAAAGTACAGCCCATTACCCAATCCGTAGGCAAAAAACAGCTTTGAAACACTGAAACAGTGGTCGCTCTCGGTAAGGTTCAAGATGCCCTTCGCGTAAGCTTCACTGCTTACGACCATGTCGTGTTGCAAATGGACGCAAGCTTTGGGCCGACCGGTGCTGCCCGACGAGTACAACCAAAATGCAGCATCGTCTTTGCTGGTCGATGAGGCGTCGAGCGTCGATGAGCTCTCAGATAGAGCCTGGGCGAAATTGAGCATGCCGGGCCACGACTCAATCCCCACCACGAGAATGGCTTCCAGAAACTTCAAGCTTTGCCGTGGAATTGCCTTGATCTGGGGGAGCAGGGCTTCGCTGACAATAGCGATCCGTGCGCGCGAATCATTGAGAAGGTAGTTGTAGTCGGCGGGCTTGAGCAGCGTGTTGATCGGGACTGGCACCGCCCCAATCTTTATTGCCCCAAAAAAGCTGGCCGCGAACTCGGGGGTGTCGAACAGGAGAAGAAACACCCGTTCTTCGATGCGGACACCGAGCTTTCGAAGATAGTTTCCTGCCCGGTTCGCCATTTCGAAGAGCTGCTGGTAGGTAACAATTCGCTCTTCGCATTGGATGGCAGTCTTTTTTCCTCGTCCTTCGGCAATGTGACGGTCAACGAAATAGGTCGCAGCGTTGAATTCGTCGGGAAGCACGGTGAATGCGTTGGCGGGCATGACAAAGTTGGTTTCGATTTCGAACGGACCACGAACACTGTATCGGCACGCGGTGCGTCACGCCAAGCTGCCAATCATAGGCCATGGCAGGTTCAGGCCTTTCACCGCTGTAAGGGCGTCGGAGTGTCGCCGAGTTCTTTAATCCAACGCAAAATCTCCTTTTGGTTGAAAGACTTATGTGGTGGGAAGCCGGACAATTTCACCCGCGAACCGGCCTCGGACTTTCAGGAATGGGTCAGAAAAGAATTGCGCTGCATTCCACGCATGAGAAACGATCTCCCAATCAATGTGCTCTGCTCACATCGCTTTAGCCCCGGAAGAAGTATATAAAGCCGCTCTTAACGTTCTGGGACAAGTGTAACCTTCGTCGATCGCCACAACGGTGTTCGTGGCAATTTCGGAGACGAATAAGAAGTAACCGGACACAACCAGCGACCGCAGCCAAAATGGCAATGCCCACACAGGCTTATTGATTTTAATCGGTGGCAGCGGCTGGACTCGAACCCGCGACCCACGGATTATGAGTCCCCAAGACGGTTCTGATTCTAAACAATTTCGGGCGGCCACCAAGGGGTTGATCGACAATAGTTCTATAAGACTGATAGAAGAACAGCGGTTGCAGCGGTAGGAACTTATAGTAGCCTAAACGAGAGGCGCCACGTGCCCCTTCTTCGATGATTGGGCTGAATTTCACGATTTTCTGCACCGTGGTTTCTTTGTGGTCCGCCAAACTCGGCCAGCTTGGTCTATAACACGATAATTGCTCATAGCATCGAAATAATCTTCAGGGCGCAGAGACAGGTTTGGTAACGATCCCCGTGCCGTGGGGCCATGGAGCCAAAAGCTTCGTTCATCCGAAACCACGCGGTGCTTAATTTTGACGAACCACCGGCACCAGGTGAAATTCGGCCGGACGGACAACTTCGGTTCTGTTCGGAAAGGCAGGCTCACGCAAAAGCCACGTATTCAGCGGTTGACACCCACTGTAATAACGCCTGTGGGCGTCGGGCTGCTAACGAGCGATTTGCCAGCTTTGGCTGGCGCCGCGGTGGCAGTCCCACTGGTTAACGTTGCCTCCATCGTTGCGGCTCTGATAAGCCACGTCGAGGCACTTGCCGCTGTTGACGTTGATGATCTGAGAGCCCTGCACGCGCCAGCGCTGGGCTCCGCTGCCGTTCCATGGAAATTGCTGCACGTTGGCGTCGTTCCCCCTACTGGCCATCGTCACGTCGAGCATCATGCCGCTGTTCTGATTGCGGATAACAAATTCGTTGCGTCCCAGGCTGATGAAATCCCATCGCTGATTCAGCCCACCGTTGCACCGGAATTGCTGAACGTTTCCACCCGGCGTCCGGCTGCTGGAGGCGACGTCAAGACACCTCCGGGAATTGCGATTGATGATGGTCGCGCTGAACTGTACTCTGCCGGGAGGCTGAGGTCCCACGCTAGGCGGCCGGCCTGGGGATGGACCACCGGGAGTCGGACCGCTGGTGGTTTCAAAACGCAGGATGGTGTTTGCACGGGAAACCACGCAGAAGCCGGCGACGCGCTCTCCGCGAGGTGGCGCCGCCGTCCAATTCACCATGAATCCATTGGCGTTCATCGATCCCGGCTGGACACTGATATTCGCCATGGGGATGTTGAGATAACGCGCACCCACTTCGTTCCTGCAGGCGCGCAGGGCGTCGTTTGGAGCCTGCGCCCGTGCCAGCAGCGCAGCGTAGGAAAACAACATCGCGAGCGGACACGCGAAAAGCAACCTCCTCATCCTGTACTCCTTTTGGCAGACAATACTGTCAAGCCAGAAATAGTCCGCGCCTCCGAAATTGACAAGGCGCTTATGGATGCGCCAGCAGCTCTCTCCGGGACGCTATCCGTGGCGTCTACATATTAAACTCGGATTTATCGTATAAATGCGTTTTGGTCGCGTGGTCGCTTGCGCGTTCTCCTGTCCACCTGTGGTGTGCGCGGGTATCAAGCAGCCCCTTTGAGGGAGGGTTGGCGGGCACCTTCTCTCAGGTCCAGCGAAGATGGTAGTGACGAGCATCACCAGTATCCCTACACACCTTAGACCATAGCGCCAGCCAACCCGAGCCTTAGCTTTATCGCAACAGTTTCCTGCGCAACACTCCTGCCATTCCCGCAACTGGGCTGCCAACATCAACGATGTGAAAGGTTCGGGCGCGGCGTTGGTGGGATATGTGAAGCCATCGCTCGAGATGACAGTGGGATTTGTAATCAGGTGCCCGGAGCTGTTATAGACCACCTTCCATTGGGCTGATCGCTTTCGCAGTACCGTGGCGCACGTGGCGCAATCTGGCGTTGCGACAACAGGATTGAAGAGCTATTATTTGCCTGCCGCTTGCTTCGTTAGTCGACCCGTTTGTTACCCGTCGCTCGTTGCCTACACCTTCATTACCACCGTTGCCTGCCGCTTCGTTACTACCGTCGGCCAAGGAGTAAACGGAATGGTGAATCTTGTTGCAAAAAGATTGGTGAGTTTCACAATTCGATATTGGATCGCGGCTGCAGTGATGTTTGGCGTGTGCGGTATGTGGTCCAATGCGGCGGCGGCGGATGTCGACCAGCTTCTCCAACAGGCCAGTTCCCAGGCCTTTCAACTACGGCGTGACAGCGCCACGCTGGAAAGCTTTGCTCGTTCTAGAGTGAGTTGGCAGAGTCACGCAGCTCAGGTCAACACGATTAGGGCACACGTTAACCAAATGGGTCAAACCTTGTCCCAGCTCCAAGCCGCTCGAGATAGTGCAGGGAAACCATACCAGCAAGCCATTGACCGCATCCAACCCCTGCTGCAGGAACTGGCGTCCAACACCACGTCGATTATTGACCACCTGAACCAAAATCCCAGGCGTCTCATGGATCCTACTTATAGAGACTACTTGCGGGCCAATGCCGACCTTGCCTCCAACCTTGCTGCGCAGACGTCGAACATTGTGGCTTTCGCCAACGCCGAAAGGAGGTTTCAGGAGTTGCAGGCCAAAGTGGGTTGATCAATGCGACAAGACGGGTGCTGCCGGACCAGCACTGGGCCCGGCGAATCCCACTTTGATGAACTCGCCGCTGCCAGGGCCATAGAATCCGGTGCTGCGACGTTTCGCCTAAATGGAGTGTAGGTACCGACCCCGAGAAAGACAAAAGCTAAATTTCTGAGCGAGGTGAACGCTATGAAGATTACGCGCATTAGCTGGGTGGCCATATTGTGCTTGCTGACGATGGTGGGTTTCGCTCTAGTCTCGGCCGGCGCGGCCCCCTCTCACATGTTTCGCATTCCCCCGGCTCAGACGGCAGCGGCCAGTGCCGGGCCGAGCGCCACGCAGAAGGCTAACCTGGAAGCCTACACGACCCTGTTGCACGAGAACGTGGACGACCAGAAGGAACAAGTGGTGGGGCTAGTGCTGTCCCTCAACGAAGCCGATGCCGACAAATTCTGGCCGATCTACAGCCAATATGAAGCGGAGCTCGACAAGCTGAACGCGACCGCGGCCGCCGCGATCGACGTTTACGTCAAGAACGCCGGCCACCTGAGCGAACAACAAGCCGAGCAGGTGGTGCACGACCAGACGCAATTTCAGAGCCAGCGGGCGGCCTTGCTGGACAAGTACTACGGCCAGGTGAAAGACGCCCTGGGACCAGAGACGGCGGCGCGCTTCTACGAGGCCGAAAGCCAGCTGCTAGCGCTCAGTGACCTGCAGCGCAGCTCCAGGTTGCCCGTCGAGTAAGGGTAGATGGGTTTGACGAATTTCCTGTGTAAGGAGGCATGGAATGAAAACAGCCCTGGTTAAGATTTTGACCTGCGTCGTGGTCTACGTACTCACTTTCGGTGTCCTGCTGAACTGGGTTGGCGATGTCTCCACTGCTCATGCCGGAGCGCCTGCGCAGGGCAACGCGATCTCGGTTCCAGCGGGCACGCGGATTCTCGTTCGGCTCTCGGAAACCCTCAGCTCAGCGAATCAACGTGTCGGCGCTCGCTTCACCGGCCAGCTGGAGACCAACTTGATGGCTCTGGGTGTGGTTGCTGCCCCGCGGGGAACAACGGTCCACGGCCGGTTAGTTTCGGCGCAAGCGGCGGGAAGAATGGCGGGCGGTTCCGAACTGGCTTTGCAGTTGACCGACATTGTGATTAACGACACTGCACATCCGATCATGACGGATACGTATCAGCTGCAAGGGCAAGGACGAGGCGGACAAACTGCACGCAACGTGGCGACCGGCGCAGGGTTAGGCTCAGTCATCGGCGCCATTGCCGGCGGAGGAAGAGGGGCGGCCATTGGGGCTGCGGCCGGCGGCGGTCTCGGCACCGCACGGGCCGCTGGCAGCGGAGGGGGGCAGCAGGTAAGTCTAGTCCAAGGGACTTTGGTCGAATTTCGGCTGCAACAGCCAGCTTCGCTACCGAGGCCCCGATGAGTCAATCGACCACCTGTTCCGCCTGACTGTAAACGCGATCGTACGTCGCTGCCGTGTCGCATTGGGAGCAGATCTGTTTCATCTTTGCTAGTGCGCCGGCGTGGTTTGGCCGTTTTTCATGGATAGCCTTCGCCAGGTTATGCAACATTTAGAACCTAGCGAGCCACGGAACGCCCTAGCGGCATAGTAAGACTCCGCGCCGTTGTGATACACGAAAACACTGTCACAGCGGCGACCGCCTTACACGCTTCGTACCCCAAGCGCTTATCGATGTTGAACGAATTTGTTCGTCGCATGCATCAGGATCATCCTGTTTCCAGCTGTTTCGCTCATGTGACCGCCTGACCCGACCCCTTTGCTCCAGCCCTATTACCGGGCTTTCATCGCTCCTACGAGTCGGTCCGTCCCAGTGCTCCGCTTGGGTACTCCCGCCTCGCAGTTTTGGCTGCTTGAGCTTCTCCCTTCACCTCGAAGCGACTGGTTCCTGCTGTTCCGTGCTACCGCCGGTAGCCGTAGGAACGGGTCGAGAATCGGCTCAATCTTCGGAACCTCACAACCAATCCCGAAAATTGGCCGGCGTCTGGCTGACGGTACTCGCTAGAGTTTGATGGACATGGGCCAAAAAGATTTCGTCCCAGCACAACGAATGGAGATTAGTACCAGTTCGCGATCAAGAGCCGCGGTGACCCGCTCTCGGCGGAGTGTGACTTTGTACCAAAAACGCAGAGCCCCGAAAGCCATGCTGATGGACGCAGGGGATAGCTTCTTCTTTTCGGTGAGATAGAGCTGGTAAGCATGAATATCCTCCCGGCCAAAAAGGTCGGGCCACTTGCCGAAGCAGCGAGCGAAGAGCGAGATCTGTCGCAGGTAGTCAATCTGCGTGGTGAGAGCCAAATTGCGAATTCGCATGTCCTCGATGATGTGTTCTCGAAGCGGCGTCATGGAAACTCCTTTGCGAAGATGGAACATGCTACAAGCAGCCGTTCCACGGTTTCGCAAAGGTGCGTGCGGAGGAAGTGAGGGTTATCCGGAGGAGGGATGTCGTAGGTCGAACAAAGTGATCAAGTGTTTAACTACATCGGTATGCTTGCACCGCTTCGATCGCCACCTGGTTGACGCGCTGGCCGAATTGGAGGCAGCCGGTGTGTGGCATTCGTCAGGCACCGCGCGACAATCTAGATTTGACCAAACCCTCCGCGTCATGTTCCAGATAACCGGAGCGATGGCCGAGTTTGAACGCGCGCTGATTCAAGAGGGCGTCAAGGCGCGTCTGGCTATCGCTCGCAGCAAACGCAAGACTCTGGGGCGGCCAAAGGCCAACCGGAAACGGGACAAAGATGCAACGGCCAATAGCGTCCCATGGCTAGTGCAAAGCTGATCGATTAGGGACTCAGCGTCGTCCAATTAGGCGTGGAGCCCGCTGTACCCAGCTCTTATAATAAAAGTCGTTCCTTGCGCCGTAAGTGGCTTCCTGAGCGGCTCGAATGCAAGATAATTGATATCTTCGGATTTACGAATGTCAACTGATCATGCGTTTGAGCCTTACTGGCTGGACGAAGCTGCCGGGCTGATTACACACTGTGTGATGCCACAAGGTGAGGACAACGTCATAGAGTTGAACTGGATCGGGCGGCTGTTCGGATTCGAACAAGCCACCACCGCGCGGATGCTGGCGCTCGTCGGGGACCCTGACGTTCCGACATACGAAATCCTGTTTTCGTTTGATTCCCGCGAGACTCGGCAGGAGCTCCCCGCGCTAGTGCTCCAGGATGGACATGCATCCCCCGATGAAGAGGGCATGTTCATGGTTCCGACCCACGATGAAATTAAAGATGCCCGTCCAATCGGATCGGTGCTCCCAGAGCATCAGCCAACTGTTATTACGGCCGTCGGAATGATGACGTTTCAAGGGCCAAATAAAATCACCAGTGACGCAGACGCATAGGGGTGGCTGCTTTCAGCGAGGTTATTTTAGGAGGTTGCTCGAATAATGAGCACTTACGTTCGGAATTTTCCACTCCCCCAAGGAGTTTCCATGAAGAAGGTTGCTTGCGGGGCGATGCTGGTGTGCATCCTCTCGGCCTGCTTTGCCGGCAGCCAGGAAGTTTCCAAGAGGCTCACGAATCAGGACATCATCGACATGGTTAAGCTTGGCCTCTCGAACGATGTGATCATCGCCAAGATTCGCAGCGCACACGGGCAGGACCAGCTCGCTTTCGATATCGGCGTGGATGGATTGAAGTCTCTCAAAACTGCCAACGTACCCGATGAGGTCATCAAGGTAATGATCAATCCGGCGCCGGTGCCGATCTCTATTGCGCCTGCGACAGGGGGCGCGCCAGCCGCACCCGATCCGAATTTCCCGCCTGCCGAAGTGGGAGTGTACTGGCGGGACGGCGCCAGCTTTGTGCTCATCGAAGGGCAGGCGCTGGCACGCGCCAAAGTCGGCGGTCGGGCCGGCAGTTTCTTTACGTACGGAATGCGATCTGAACACTGGGACGCATATCTGGAGGGCCCGACCTCAAAGAATCGCGTGAAGGATCGGCAGCCGCAGTTTTACTTCTATGTGCCGGATGGTATTAGCGCTGCCGACTATGTACTCATCCGATTGGAGAAGAAAGGCAACCGCCGTGAATTTCAGGTAGGCTCCTTCGGCGGCGTAACCGCCGGCAAGTCGGGTGTCAAGCAGGACAAAGAGGTCCCGTTTAAGGCCGAGCATGTGGCGGTCAGGACCTACAAGATCTCGCTCGAGTCCGATCTGAAGCCAGGGGAGTACGCGTTCTTTCAAGGAACTGGTCAGCAGACGATGATGGCCGGCGGCCACGGATCCAGCCCATCGGGAGGAAGCGCGTCCGGCCGCATCTATGATTTCAGTGTGCCGGAATAGCAGGACGGAAACCGCCGTTTCGTAGGAATCACGTTCTCGATACAACTAAGCTCTCAAAGCGCGCAGTCCGACCTGTAGAAGACCAAAATCGAGGTTGGAAGAAGAAAACGTGAAGGTCAGTGGCGTATAGGCCTCGGCGTTGCTCACGACCACACAACAAACATAGAATGCGTTTTAGCTTGCCATCGAGGGCATTTCCATGCGACTAGGCGACATGATCGACGACCACTGCAGTCGTTGCAAGAGAACGACCGACCACGCCATTGTGGCAATGACGGGCGACGACGTAGTGAAGGTGGTTTGCCGCGCTTGCAATTCGGAACACAAGTACCGCCACAACAAGACCGGCAAGAAGGAAATGACGGCAGAACAGGCGTTTCAAAAGGTGCTGGCTAGTGTCACGGAGCAGATGGGCGAGCCATCAGCCGGGGCGGCTAAAAAGAAAAAGAAATAAGAAAAGAGTTGTGGAATCCGAGGCTTTTACGTACCTTATCCTTACTCCTTCCGACATTGCACTACTTCGTGCTGTCTAAGCCAAAATCACGACAGGTGCGTGCTGGATCGGTTTGCCTCGCAAACGGATCGCGGCAATAAAACTGGCCGCAATCAGCAAAGCCAACTGTTTGGCCTATGCTCGCGTTCCCCGGGGCAGCAAGAAACACTGGCAAGAACTACAGTGGAGGCGCCATGGGCAACCCAGAGCGAAGTGTGGCATGCGGTGAGGTGAACCCCGAACAGCTCGATGCATTGGCGGCAACCTTGCGCGGACAGCTCCTCGGTCCCAGGGACGACGGATATGAGGCGGCGAGCAGGATCCACAACGGGATGATCGATCACCATCCCGCGACGATCGTGCGCTGTGCGGGCGTTCGCGGACGTGATGCGGGCGGCCAAGTTCGCGCGTGAATACGTCATGACGTGATACCGCCTGGTCGCAGCTGTCGCCGACCAGACCCAGTGTAAGGTTGCGTGACAAGCAGAGCAGACTACTTGTCTTGCCAGTGTGTGAATGGTCAAGTCCCAAACGCTGGTTGCACTCCATTGCCGCTGCCAGAACAAATTCGTGATATCCTTTTTGCAAAACTGTGACAACTTCGGGAGCACAACTGTCCACTATCTCTAACCACAATACTCTGATCGCTGACCAGTTCAACAATCGTGTAATTGAAGTCGACCCAAAGGGCAAGATCGTATGGCACTTCGGCTTGGGTCCGGCAGACTTCTCACCACAGTCAATTATCCGCACCAACGATGCGGAGCGCGTTGGCAGGTTCACGCTGATGGCCGGCACCGGTACTCCCGGGGGCCAACCCGAAGCGCCTAACTGCACCAATCCCAACGGCTGCCCCGACAACCGGGTCCTGTTGGTCGACCGCGATGGAAACATCGTTTGGCAATATGGGCAGTTTGGCGTAGCCGGCAGCGGCCCCGACCAGCTCAACCGTTCCGGTCCAGAATACCTGGCTTTCCAATGGCCACATACTCATTACCGACCAGGCGAATGAGCGTGTCATTGAGGTCACGTTCCTAACCAAGCAAATTGCCTGGCAGTATGGCACCACAGGCGTTTCCGGCAACGGTCCCAACCAGCTCAACAACCCGAACTGTGCCTTGCTCCTGGAGAACGGCCACGTCCTTATCTGCGACGAGAACAACAACCGCGCCATCGAGGTCACACACACCAACCCGAGCCAGATTGTCTGGCAATACGGCAGCGGAAACCCGAATATCAACCAGCCAGTGAGTGGGGTTGCTTTCGCAAGCCGGCTGGAGAATGGCAACACTCTGATCACCGACTCGAACCACTCCCGCATCGTCGAGATTGACCCAAATAAGAACGTTGTGTGGACAGCGGCGTGGCTGGCTATCCGGTACCGTGGCGATCGTTATGGTAGCGGCTTA
>Ga0306921_10008485_pt1 | contig 10858 bp, 10 predicted proteins | sample sta12Cox44000080_FD_203760 | JGI IMG/M metagenome (GOLD analysis project Ga0306921, IMG submission 203760) | Lab enrichment of tropical soil microbial communities from Luquillo Experimental Forest, Puerto Rico - statoxic.12C.oxic.44.000.080 (v2)... | ecosystem: Environmental > Terrestrial >...
TTCACGGCCTTGTCGAACTCGGCCTCGCGGTAGTAGGCCTCGCCGATGTAGAACCGCGCCTTCGGCGCATATGCCGAGTTCGGATGTCGCTCGACGATCTTCCGGAAATTGGTCCGCGCGTCTTCATAGCGGCGGTTACCCAGCTCGGTCTCGCCGTTCTTGTAGAGCTCCTCGGGGGGCAGGATCGGGGTCGGCGCAGGCAGGAGTGCTCCGCAGCCCGCCACGAGCAGCGGCAGGCCCAACGCGAGGACACGTACCAGCAAGGCGGGATACCCTACCATCGAAATTGGCCGATATATATAGCACAGTCCACAACGAAAAACCCCTTTGCCGCCCCCCGGCCGGGGCGCCCACCGACCCTATCTCTTAAGCATTCATCAGGGTAAGATGGTGCGCCCAATGAAGCGCAAGCTGCTACTCTCGCTCGGCTGCCTGGTCGGCCTCGCGACCCTCTCCTACGGCGGCTACGCGTGGTACATCGCGATCACCTACGTCAGTACGGACGACGCGTACGTCGAAGGCACCATCTCACCCGTCAGCGCGAAGGTCGCCGGTCACATCGTGGAGCTCCTTGTTCAGGACAACCAGGTTGTGCGGAGGGGCGATCTGCTCATGCGTGTGGACCCCCGCGATTTCCAGGCCAAGCGCGCGCAGGCGAGCGCCGCGGTCGCCACCGCCGAGGCGAATCTTCGCGCGGCGCGCTCCGAAGTACCGCTGACCCGCGAGGGCACCCACGCGCAGATCGAGCAGGCGCGAGCCGCATTGCAGGTTTCGATGGTCGGCGTGAAATCCGCGGAATCCGCCGTGGACGAGTCGCGAGCGCGCCTCGAGGCCCGCCGGTCCGCGACCGACGCGATGCGTGCCAAGATCGCCGGCGCCCAGAGTACCTACCGGCAGGCGGGACGCGAGCTCGAGCGCGTCAAGAGCCTGCTCAAAAACGATCTCGTGGCCCGGCGCGACTACGATCAGGCGGAAGCGGCATACGAGACCGCCGGCGCGACGGTCGAGGCGCTACAGCGGCGGATGGCGCAGTCGGAGCGCGAGATCCAGCAGGCGCAGGCCGAGCTCAGCAACCGGGTCCACGCGGTGGATCAGGCGCGCCAGCGCGTGGCGGAGGCGCGCGCGTCGCTCTCGCTCGCCGAGAGCCAGATCCATCAGGTGTCGATCAAGGATGCCGAGGCCAGTCGCGCCGAGGCGCGGCTCCGTGAGATGCAAGCCGACCTCGCGTTCGCCGATCTCCAGCTCGAACACACCGAAGTCCGAGCGGCGCTCGACGGCACGGTGTCGAAGCGGAACGTCGAGCTGGGGCAAGTGGTCCAGATGGGGCAGCCCTTGCTGGCGATCGTGCCGCTGCAGGACGTGTGGGTCGTCGCCAACTTCAAGGAAACGCAGCTGGCTCGACTCCGGCCGGGGATGAAGGCGACCGTCGAGGTCGACGGCTATCCCGACAAGTCGTACACCGGCACCATCGAATCGATGAGCGCGGGCACCGGCGCCCGATTTTCGCTCCTGCCTCCGGAGAACGCGACCGGCAACTGGGTGAAGGTCGTTCAGCGGGTTCCGGTTCGAATTCATCTTAACGAGAAGGGCGCCAACAATCCGCACACCCTGCGTGCGGGGATGTCAGTCGTCGTCACGGTTCGCGTTCGGTAACGCGCGGTCCGCGCCTACAGCAGCTTCTCCATCACGATCGTGTCGACCCACTTGCCGTCGAGCTGTCCCTGCTCGCGGTAGATGCCGACCGTGCGAAAGCCGGATTTGCTATAGAGCGCCATCCCGGCGGCATTCCCGGGGAACGTGGACAGCACGAGCTTGTGATAGCCGTGCGTGCGGCCGAGCTCGACCAGCTTCTGGAGCATGACCTGCCCCACGCCTCGGCCGCGCCAGCCACGCTCGACGTAGACGGAGATGTCGGCGACGAACCGGTAGGCCTCGCGAGGGCTGAAGACGTTGAGGCTGGCCCAGGCTATTGTAGCGGGGGCCGTGAGGCCGGCTTGGACCGAGGGTGGCCTGAGATAGGCGCGACCCGGCTCCGGGTCTGCGGACAACCCGTTGGCGGGCTGCGGCTCCGCGGATGGCGTTTCGACCAGCTCGGCGACGATGACTGGATGACGGGCGTCTCGGCTCGCGAGCCACTGGCGGCGCTCGTCGGGAGTTCGGAGCTCCGTCTCGAGCGTCGCGACCCGGTCCTCGATCCCCTGGTTGTAGATGCGGCAGATCGCCTCGGCGTCCGGCTCGGACGCGAGGCGGAGACGGTAGGCCGTCACGTCAGCTCTCGGCTGTCGAGCCGTCCGTCCTTCTTGAGCCGCTCGAACTCGTCGAGCGTCTTCGCGACGCCGTCGGCGAGCGAGGTCCGCGGGGTGGGCCCGAGATCCGTCTGATAGCGCGCGTCGTCGAGCTCCGCCGGGAACGGAAGCGCCTGCTCGAGGCGGGTGATCGTGCCCGTCGCCGACGGCCGCGCGGCTTCGATCGTTCGCACGATGTCGGCGACCGACGCGGAGGCGCCGTGCAGGTTGTAGACGCGAGCGCCGTCGAGCCGCGACGAGGCCGCCGCCAGCAGCGCGCGGGCGACGTCTTCGGTATAGACGAGATCCGTGGAGCCGCCCCAGCGGATCTCGAACGGACGGCCGCGCACCGCCGCCTTCATCGCCAGCGTCGGATCGGCCGTGAGACCGAAGTCACGGCCGGGCCCGTACACCGTCAGCGGACGGAAGCCGGACGACGCGATGCGATGCTCTTCCCAGTAGACGCGCGCCGTCTCCTCGTTGGCGACCTTGTAGACGCCGTAGTGCGTCGCCGGGTGCGCCGGCGCGTCGTCCTTGATGGGCCCGGGTGGATAGAGGCTGGGCGCGCCGAAGACCGCCGCCGACGACACGTAGACCACGCGATCGATCTGCCCGGCGGCCGCGCGGACGACGTCGAAGACGTTGGCGGTGCCGACCACGTTGATCGCGGCGCCGCGCGGCGGATCTTGACGGCACAGCGGCACCTGCCACGCGGCGAGATGGATCAGGCGGCGGATCCCGTGCTCGCGCACCGCGCGCGCGAGGCCTTCGCGGTCGGTGATGTCGCCGCGGATCATCACGATGCGGTCGGGCGCGTCGGCCCCCGCGATCATGCGAATGCGCCAAGGATCGTCGCCGAGATCGTAGACGACGGGCCGCTCGCCCTCGGCGAGCAACCCGCGCACGACCCACGCGCCGATGCAGCCGAACGCGCCCGTGACCAGCGTCGTCATGAACGGGAATATAATGCCCCTCGTGTTCCAGAGCGAGCGGTTCTTCCGCGAAGCGTGGCCGCAGATCTCGCAATCGGTCGAGTCCGGGACCGACGCGGCGAGCGACGTCCAGTGGATCGCCGGCGTCGTCGGTGTCGACACGGGCGCGCGCGTGCTCGACGCGCCGTGCGGCTTCGGCCGCCACTCGATCGAGTTCGCGCGCCGTGGCTGCGAGACGACCGGCGTCGACTTCAGCGAGACCGAGCTGGGTCGCGCGCGCAAGGCCGCCAGCGACGCGAATGTCACGCTCGCGCTCGAGTGCCAGGATATCCGCGACATGGAGTTCTCGAGCGAGTTCGATCTGGCGGTGAACCTCTTCAGCTCGATCGGCTATTTTTCCGAGGACGAGGACCGCCTGGTGCTCGATCGCTTCTGGCGAGCGCTCAAGCCGGGTGGCGCCTTCGTGGTCGACACGCGCAATCGCGATCAGTGCGTGCGCTCCCTGCCGCCCGAGGAACGGATGCGCCGCGGCAGCTCGGCGATCCGCGTCGAGAACGAGTTCGATCCGACGACCAGCCGCTGGCGCGCCCGATGGTGGCGGCTCAAGCGGGCGTCGGCGAAGTCGCCGGAGGGCCCGCCGGAATTGATCGGCGAGAGCGAGATCCGGCTCTACTCGGCTCACGAGCTGCTCCACATGCTGCGGCCCGAGCGCTGGCGCAAGGTCGAGCTCTTCGGCGGCCTCGACGGGACGCCCTTCTCGCTCGATTCCCATCGGCTCGTCGTCGTGGCCTGGAAGTAGTAGAATCCGAGACCCGACAGCGCCCTCAACACGCTGACGTGAAGTAAGGAGATTCGCTCGATGGCCACTGAGCGTCCGCTCATCGTCCTCGCCGGTCCTATTCATCCCGACGGCAAGGCGGTGCTCGAGAAGGAAGCGCGCATCCTGGTGTGCGAGGACGAAACCGAGGCCGGTCTTGTCAAGGCAGCCGCGGAGGCGCAGGGGATCCTGTTCCGCATCCGGCCGAATTGCACCGAGAGTCTGATGCAGGCCTGCGGCTCGCTCAAGGTCGTCGGCCGGCACGGCGTCGGGCTCGACACGGTCGACATTCCCGCGGCGACCCGTCTCGGCGTCGCCGTCGTCCACGCGCCCGGCTCCAACTCGCAGGCCGTCGCCGAGCATGCGCTCATGTTGATGCTCACCTGTGTCAAGCGGACGTTCGCGGTCGACAAGTCCACGCGAGCGGGCGACTGGGGCACGGCGCGCGCCGGCAACACCGAGCTCGGCGGCAAGACTCTCGGGATCGTCGGCGTCGGCAACGTCGGCCGGCGCGTCGCGAAGTTCACGGGCGCCATCGGGATGCGCGTGCTCGGTTACGACAAGTACATCGCCGACGACGAGCTTCGCCGGCGCGGCGTCGAGCCGGTGGCGAGCCTCGAGGCGCTCCTGCCGCAGGTCGACGTGCTCACGTGCCACACGCCGCTCACCCCCGAGACGCGGCACATGATCAACGAGAAGACGATCGGTCTCATGAAGCCGGGCGCGATCTACATCAACACCTCCCGCGGCCCGGTCCAGGACGAGCGCGCGCTCTTCGAGGCGCTCACGCGCGGCAAGCTCGGCGCCGCCGGTCTCGACGTCTGGGAAGAAGAGCCCACGTCCGCCGACAATCCGATCCTCAATCTGCAGAACGTGGTGTGCTCCTCGCACGTGGCCGGAGTCACCCGCGAGGCGACCCGTCAGGCCGCGATGCAGGTCTCGGGCGAAATGCTCCGCGTCCTGCGCGGCGAGCGGCCCGATGTCCTCGTAAATCCTGACGTGTGGGCGCGTCTCGGCCGACGGTAGCGCGCGCGGCCGTGTCCGACCCGCTACGGCGCTATCGGCCTAAACAGAGGTAGAATCCCCCTATGCCGATCGACGCGCGGCACCCGCGGGAAATCCGGCAGGACATCCGACGCGGCAAGCTCACCGGGATCACCGCGGGTCTCGGGCAGAACTTCGTCCAGGCCAACCTGGCGGTGCTTCCGAAGGAACAGGCGTACGACTTTCTGCTGTTCTGCCAGCGCAATCCGCGACCCTGTCCGCTGATCGAGGTCACGGACGTTGGCTCGCCCGAGCCGGTGGGCGTCGCGCCCGGGGCGGATCTGCGGACCGACATCCCGCGCTACCGAATCTACAAGGACGGCGTGCTCGCCGACGAGGTCACCGACGCGACACCGTACTGGCGCGACGATCTCGTGGCGTTCCTCTTGGGCTGCTCGTTCACCTTCGAGTGGGCGCTGCTCGAGGCGGGCATCAAGCTGTGGCACGTGGAGCACGGCAAGAACGTGGCGATGTGGCGGACGTCGACGCAATGCCGCCCCGCCGGCGCCTTTCACGGTCCGATGGTCGTCTCGATGCGGCCGATTCCCGCGCCCCAGCTCGCGAAGGCGGTGACCGCCAGCGCGCGGTTCCCGGGCGCCCACGGCGCGCCGGTGCACGTCGGCGACCCCGCGGCCATCGGCATCGCGGACATCGCGCGGCCCGACTGGGGCGACGCGCAGGAATTCGCGCGCGGCGACGTGCCGGTGTTCTGGGCGTGCGGCGTCACGCCTCAGGCCGTCGCGCTCGCGTCGCGGCCGCCCTTCATGATCACCCACAGCCCGGGGCACATGTTCATCACGGACGTCCCGAACTCCGCGCTGGCGGCGATCTAGCGCGTTGCGGTTTCTGCCGGCGGGCGATCTCGCCGTTTGCGTCGAGCTCGGCGAGGCGATCAGCGTCGAGGTCAACACGCGAGTCCGCGCGCTCGAGTTCTTGGTCCAGCAGAAGGGGCTGACCGGTGTCGTCGAGACGGTTCCGGCCTACTCGTCGCTGCTCGTGTACTACGATCCCCGGGCGGTGGGCTACGAGCCGCTGTGCGCGGCGATCGCCGAGCTGGTGCCGCAGGCGACTACTGCGGTCCTGCCGCCACCGCGCACCGTGGAGCTTCCGTGCTGCTACGACGATCCCGGCCTCGGCTTCGACCTCGCCGCCGCCGCCCAGCGTCTCGAGCTTTCCACCGACGAGCTGGTGCGCCTCCACGCCGGCGCCGAGTATCTCGTCTACTTCATCGGTTTCACGCCGGGCCTTCCTTATATGACCGGGATGCCCGAGCGGATCAACATCCCGCGCCTGGACACGCCGCGCACGAAGACGCCGCCGGGCAGCGTGGGCATCGGCGGCATCCAGTGCTGCATCTATTCGGTGGAGAGTCCGGGCGGCTTCTGGATTCTCGGACGCACGCCGGTGCCGCTCTACGATCCTGGCGCGGCCGAGCCGACCTTGCTGCGCCCGGGCGACCGCGTCCGCTTTCGCCCGATCGATCGCCGCGAGTACGACACGATCGGCGCCGCGGTGGCCGCGCGCAGCTACCAGCCGGTGATCTCGTGATCAAGATCCTCGACCCGGGCCCGCAGACGACCGTGCAGGACCTCGGCCGCACCGGGCAGATGCGCTACGGTATTCCACCATCGGGCCCGGTCGACCGATCCGCGTTCCTGCTCGCCAACCGTCTCGTTGGCAATCCCGACACGGCGGCCGCGCTGGAGTGCACGCTGCTCGGTCCACGGTTCGACATGACGGCGGCCGGCGCGATCGCCGTCACGGGCGCCGACATGCCGGTGAGCGTCAACGGCCGGGACGCGGCCGGATGGACGACCATCGCGCTGAAACCCGGCGATGTCGTGAAGCTCGGCGCCGCGCGCAGCGGGGTCCGGGCCTATATCGGGGTCGCCGGGGGGATCGACGTGCCGCTCGCGCTCGGATCGCGCGCGACCTATCTGCGCGGACGCGTGGGAGGGCTCGAGGGCCGGGCACTCAGGAAGGGTGACGAGCTGGCGGTCTTTGCGTGCGGCCCCGTCACGATGCGTCGCGTCCCGCCGCACGCGATCCCGGACTACACGGGCGAGCCGACGGTCCGTGCGATCCTCGGACCGCAGGACGACCGCTTCACGACCGCGGGCATCCGGGCGCTGTTCGACGGTCGCTACGAGGTGCTCCCGCAGTCGGATCGGATGGGATCGCGCCTGCGCGGGCCGCGGATCGAGCACGCGCGCGGCCACGACATCGTCTCCGACGGCATCGCGCTCGGGTCGATCCAGGTGCCCGGCGACGGCCAGCCGATCGTGCTGCTGGTCGACCGGCAGTCGACGGGCGGCTACACGAAGATGGCCACGATCTGTTCGAGTGACATCTGGCGCGTCGGTCAGGCGAGACCGGGGCAGTCGATTCGCTTCCAGCAAATCGACGTCGAGGAGGCGCACCGGCTGCTTCGCGAGTCCGACACCGCGCTGGAAGCAGCGGTGAGAGAGGAGATCGCATGAGTGTGGACAAAGAGCTGACGGAGTACACCGCGAAATCGAGCCGCTCGCGCGTCCTGCACGAGGAAGCGCTCGCGGTCATGCCAGGCGGCAACAGCCGCACGACGACCTTCTTCGATCCGTATCCGTTCGCGATCCAGCGGGGCCAGGGCGCTCACATCTGGGACGCCGACGGCATCGATCGACTCGACTTCAACGGCAACTACACGAGCCTGATCCTCGGTCACGCGCCGCCGGACGTCGTCAAGTCCGTGCAGCAGGCCGTCGAGCTCGGCCTCTCGTTCCCGGGTCCGACCGAGTCCGAGGTGCGGCTCGCCGAGCTCCTGACCCGCCGGGTGCCGTCCGTTCAGGCGATTCGCTTCACGAACTCGGGCACCGAGGCCACGATGAACGCGGTGCGTCTCGCCCGCGCGTTCACCGGTCGGGCGAAGATCGCGAAGTTCGAGGGCGCCTATCACGGCACGCACGACTGGGTCATGGTGAGCGTCAGCGGCGACGCCAAGTCGACGGGAAGCCGCCGGCGGCCGAAGCCGGTCGCGTGGTCGGCGGGAATCCCCCCGGCCGTCCTGAAGCACGTCGTGGTGTTGCCGTGGAACGACGCGGAGGGCTGCGCCGAGATCCTCGAGGCGGAGGCCTCGCAGCTCGCGTGCCTGATCGTCGATCCGCTGATGTGCAACGCCGGACTGATCCCGCCCGCCGAGGGGTTCCTGGCGCGGCTGCGCGAGATCACCGAGCGGCACGGCATCGTGCTGATCTTCGACGAGGTCATCTCGTTCCGGACCGCGTGGGGCGGCGCGCAGGAGCGTTTCGGCATCCGGCCCGATCTGACGACGTTCGGCAAGATCATCGGCGGCGGGCTCCCGGTGGGCGCCTTCGGCGGCCGGCGCGACATCATGGACTTCTACGACCCGCGCAAGGGCAACGCCCGTATCAGCCACGGCGGTACCTTCAACGCGAATCCGGTGACGATGGCCGCCGGCCTGGCGACCATGAACGCGCTCACGCCCGACGCGTACGCGCGGCTGGACGCGCTCGGCGAGCGGCTGCGCGGCGGTGTCGCGCGCCTGCTGGCGGCGACCCGGCGGCGCGGCCAGGTGACCGGGCTCGGGTCGCTGTTCTGGTTGCACTGGACGTCGGAGGCGCTGAGCGACTATCGTTCTGCGCGGCCCAAGGATGGGGAGACGCCGGTGCGCGTGTTCCTGGGCCTCCTGAACGAAGGGATTCTCTTGACCCAGCGAGGACTCGGCGCGTGCTCCCTCGCGATGACCGACGAGGACGTGGACCGCTTCATCAACGCGCTCGCGCGCGTGCTCGCGCGAGGATAAAGGCAGTGCGCGCTGCAGGCCGTCGCGGGGCTGGGGCCCCGCCGGCCGAGGCGCGCATGTGAAAAAGGAGCTCACGATGGCCAAGTTCATCGATCTCAACGCCGACATGGGCGAGAGCTGGGGCCGCTGGACGCTCGGCGCGGACGAGGAAATCATGCCGTACCTCACCTCGGCCAACGTCGCCTGCGGCTTCCACGCCGGTGATCCACACGTGATGCGCAAGTCCGTCGCGCTGGCGCTGCGCCACGGTGTCGCGATCGGCTCGCACCCGTCGCTGCCGGACCTGATGGGCTTCGGGCGGCGCGTGATGGACGTCTCGCCGCAGGAGCTGAAGGACTACCTTTGCTACCAGACCGGCGCGCTGCGCGAGTTCGTGCGCGCCGCGGGCGGCGGCGAACTGCAGCACACCAAGCCCCACGGCATCCTCTACTCGATGATCGAGAAGGACGAGGCGCTCGCCACGGCGGTCGCCGAGTCGGCTCGCGAGTCGGGCAAGGAGCTGATCCTGATGGCGCTCGGCTCCGGTAAGTACGACCGCCTGGCGCGCAAGATGGGCGTGCGCGTGGCGTCCGAAGGCTTCGCCGACCGGGCCTACAACGTCGATCTCACGCTCGTGTCGCGCAAGCTGCCGGGCTCGCTCATCACCGATCCCGAGCGCGCCGCCGCCCAGGCCGTGAAGATGGCGATGGAGGGCAAGGTGCGCACGATCGATGGCGTCGACATCGACATCTCGGTCCAGACCATCTGCTGCCACGGCGACACGCCGGGCGCACAGAAGATCGTCCGCGCCGTGCGCGAGGCACTCGACCGCGCCGGCTGCCAGGTCAAGCCGCTGCGCGACTTCTTGCCGAAAGCGTGAGCGCGCCAGCCTCGTGAGCACGCCGCTCAAGCGGACGCCGCTCTATCAGGAGCACGTCGCGGCCGGCGCGCGCATGGTGCCGTTCAGCGGCTGGGAGATGCCGGTACAGTACACCGGCATCATCGAGGAGCATCGAGCCGCGCGCCAGGCGATCGGTCTTTTCGACGTCAGCCACATGGGCGAGTTCGAGGTCGAGGGTCCCGGCGCCCTCGCCGCGCTCCAGCACCTGACGACCAACGATGTTGCCGGTCTCGAGATCGGCCAGGTCCAGTACTCGGTCCTCTGTTACCCGAACGGTACGATCGTGGACGATCTCACGGTCTATCGCCTTGGCGGCGATCGCTACATGCTCACCGTGAACGCCGGGAACATCGACAAGGATTGGGCCCATGTCACGAAATCGACGGAGCACATCAAGGACGCTCGCTGGCGCAACGCGTCCGAAGGGACGGGACTCATCGCGGTGCAGGGGCCAAAGGCCGAGGCGCTGGTCGCGCGTCTGGCCGACCGCGACGTTGCGAGTATCGGCTATTACCGGTTCGCGCGCGGCCACGTCGGCGAGGTGCCCGCCGTGATCTCGCGAACCGGCTACACCGGCGAGGACGGGTTCGAGCTGTACGCGCCGGCGGACGGGACCGTGACGCTCTGGAAGGCGCTCCTGGCGGCGGGCCGCGGGGACGGGGCAACGCCGGTCGGGCTCGGTGCGCGCGACACGCTCCGGCTCGAGATGAAGTACGCGCTCTACGGCAACGACATCGACGACACGACCAACGCGCTCGAGGCGGGGCTCGGCTGGGTCGTCAAGCCCGCCAAGGGCGAGTTCATCGGCCGCGAAGCGCTTGAGAAAGTCCGCTCCGAGGGCTTACAACGCCGCCTGGTCGGTATCGAGATGGTCGATCGTGCCGTCGCGCGTCACGGCTATCCCGTTCAGAAGGACGGCCGCGCGGTCGGCGTCGTCACGTCCGGCTCGTACGGCCCGTCGGTCGACAAGTACATCGGGATCGCCTACGTCGAGACGGCGCTCGCGGCCGTCGGCACCGCGCTCCAGGTGGAGATTCGCGGCCAGGCCAAGGCGGCTCAGATCGTGCGGACCCCCTTCTATCCCCCCAAGGTCAAGAA
>Ga0306921_10008487_pt1 | contig 10857 bp, 14 predicted proteins | sample sta12Cox44000080_FD_203760 | JGI IMG/M metagenome (GOLD analysis project Ga0306921, IMG submission 203760) | Lab enrichment of tropical soil microbial communities from Luquillo Experimental Forest, Puerto Rico - statoxic.12C.oxic.44.000.080 (v2)... | ecosystem: Environmental > Terrestrial >...
ACGATCTTGAGCAGCCGTTCCGGCGTCATGTGTCCACTGTGGTGTGAGCGCCGGTGCCTCGTCTTTTTCTTCCCCCCGCCACCGCTCGACCGCGTGCGTACGACGATTGTTTGCGGCTGCGCGGGGCGAAACTGGTAGGGGACCAGGTGAGCGGTTGATCGTTTCGCTGCCATGGCGCGGTGTCCTCCCAGGGGTCAAGCACCGCGGCGATTAAGCGTCGGCAGGCGGTGCAGCATCCCCCGATGATGAACCGGCTTTCCGCTGCTCGTCAAACCACGAATAGGGGAGCAGCATCCCCGCGTGTTTAGTCTCACAATCAATCATGACTTTTGGGACTAGACCGGCTTCTCGTGCACGGTAAAAGAAGCTCGCATCTTCGCCGATCCATGCGCCGTCGCGCACGGTTTCGAGAAAGAGCGCGTGCAAGGGCCGCTCGCTCTTCGGGCACGCGAGCTCGGGATACGCGCCGACCATCCAATCGATCGCCTCGCGGCTCGCGACCATGAGCGAGCAACCGCCAAACGCGATCTCTGCGAGCCGCGTGTCACCGCGCGAGCACCGGAACACTTCGACGTCTTCGGGGGGGCGGCCGTCGTCGAGAAACCGCACGTTGATCGAGCGGGTGCCGTTTGCCTCCGCGTACCCGTTCACCTGCGGAAGCACAACGAAGTGAGAACCGGCGCGGCACGCCTCGATCGCGATCTGCAGCGTGCGGCCGTCGGCTTCGGCGTCGTCGTCGATGCTGAGCCACACGTCGGCCGCGCGATCGGCAAGGAACGCGGACGCGGCTGCGCTGCGCGCCTTCGCGATGAGCGTCGAGCAGTCAAGGTGCAGGTTGACTTCGCCGAGCGTGCGCGCGTGGTAGAGCGTGCGGAAGCCGGGCCACTTGGCTTTTAGCCCGAGCTCGACTTGAAGCCGCGCAAGGCGCTGCTCGTCGGTGCCTTTGGCTTGCGCCTCTTTGCTGAGCGGGTAGCAGAAGAGCGAAACGAACAGGTGCGGCGAGCTCACAGGCGAACCTTTCGCGACACCCACCAGAGAATCCCGAGCAGCACGAGCGCTTGTTCGGGCGACGTCGGCAAGAGGTTCCCGGCTTGCTTGAGCGGGCCCGGTTGCGGCGACGGCGCCGGCGTCGCCGGCGGTGTGATCGGGCAACCCGCAGAAGCGACGCGAGGCACCCACGCGTCGAGCTGCTTTGCGATGACTTGCCCCGCCATGAAGAGCATCGGTGTGTACACGCCGAACCACGTCCACGTGTCGAGGTACTTTTGCGCGCGCCCGTGCAGCTCGGCCCATTCGGCGAGATCGGGCGAACCGACCTTGAAGCACTTCGCGACGGCGGGATTGAGCTTCGCGTCGAGCTCGCGCACGTACGCCTTTTGCGCGTCGATGTCGTAACTCTGCAACTGTCCGACGCGCACGCCTTTCCGGATCGGGATCACTCGTGCAGCCATAGGTGCAGGGTACCCGTCAACGTGAAAATCGGAGCAGTAGAACGTCTTCCCCCCCCGGCCCCAACTAGCCAAGGGGCTTGACGGCTCCAGGTTCGTCGCGGAGCATCGACGGCGTTCGAAGGGGTTGCCGCCCCTTCGCTCGCAAGGAGTAGAGCCGTGTGCGCGGCGCCACTCGTCCCTAGCAGGACCATCCAAAGATACCCCGTCGTTCTGTGCGTGGTCAACCGCGGCGGACACGTCCGCGCGTGCGACCTGAGCCGTGACCGGCGTGCAACCTGGACGCAACCGGAAGCGTCCCGCTGCACGATCCGAGGCGGGGCGCACGGACCTAGGAGCGGCCCCCCCGCAACCTGGGTCCGTGCGCCGGCGGGAAGGGGTCGACGATGGCGCTAGAGCGGCATCGACTCCGGTTGCGAGCGTGTCTCGACGACGCCGTGCGCGACATGGTGATCGATATGTCGCGCCGCTACGGGTGGACGTGGGCGTACGAGCCCGGCTTCCGCGCCGAGCTCGAAAGACGCACCGGGCGCCGCGTCGGTGCGCGCTCCATTGCACGAGTACTCCGCCGTCTCGCCGCGCGCGGCGAGATCGAACACCGGCGCATCCCCCCGGGGGGGCGCCTTCCGAACGGGGCACGCACGGGTTGCGGCGGCCAGAAAAATCGCCACGTCCCGCGCTGGAAAGCTCGCAAAGCGAAAAAGCGCGCCGTGCGCGACCGCGAACGCGCGAGGGTGATCGCCGAGCAGCTCGCCGAGCGCGAACGCGCGGCCGAGCGTAAGCGCCTTGCAGGGGAGCAGCCCCGCGAGCCCAGCGAGCAACCGGCAAAGTTGAGCCTGGACAAGCAGCAAGAGCTGCAGCGATTGATCAGCGCGGGCGACTTCGAGCAGCTCTCGCTGTTCTGGCGCGACGTCGAGGCGAGCCGCAAGCCACCCGACTAGCCCAGCCGTTGCAACCGCTCCCATGGGACTCCTTCCGGTGAGCCGGACAAGGGGTCGCTCGCCCTTTTGTCCGCTTGACGGCGTCGGCGCACGCCGCGGAGCCCGGGGGGAGCAGCTCGGCGCGCGCCGACGCACGCGAAGTGTACGCCATGCGTTCAGTACCGCGTAACCGGGGGGGCCGTTGGGCGTGTGCGCCTTGTCTCTACATGATCCCGCGGTGATCCCGCCTCTACTTCCCCCCGAAGGGGGGAGAGCTCCAGAGAGCTCTCCCCCCCTTCTCGGCTTTCAAAATCTCAGCCGATGGCGGGCGCGTAGCGCCCGCGCGCGGGCGCTACGCGCCCCGGAGACGCGCCCACGGGGCGCGGGAAGGGGAGAGAGGACACCTGCAGTCACGTCGCGCCCTACGGGCGCGGGAGGCGCCTACGGCGCGAGAGCCGAGACGGCGGGAAGGGGGGGAGAGCGAGAAACGAGCCAAGGGCGCTACGCTTCATGCGTGGACGCCGGCGCCTACCTGCGAGTGTCGAGCAATTCGCAAGACGTCGAGCTGCAGCGCTCGGCGATCGCAAAGGCATGCGACGCGCGAGGCGATCGCGTTGTCACGTGGTGGCAGGAGAAGCGCACCGGGAAACGGCTCCAGCGTCCCGAGCTCGACGCCGTGCGGGCGGCTGCGCGCGCCGGCGACTTGCGGCGGTTGTACGTGTGGCGGCTCGACCGTCTTACGCGTTCGGGGATCCGCGACACGCTCGACGTCGTCGACGAGCTGCGCCGCCACGGCGTCGAGCTCGTCACGGTCGCGGATGGCTTCTCGCTCGACGGCCCGGCGGCAGAAGTTGTGCTCGCCGTTGTCGCGTGGGCTGCGCAAATGGAGCGGCTCGCGATCGGCGAGCGCATCAGCGAAGCACGCGAGCAAGCGCGAGCTCGTGGCGACGGGTGGGGCCGCCCGCGACGCATGACGCCGCATCAGCAACGCTCGGCCCTCGCGATGGCTGCTACCGGCAAGACCGTGCGCGAGATCGCCGTCGCCCTCAAGGTGCCGCGGTCGACAGTGTGGCGAGCTCTGTCCCAAAAACCTACGAAAGCAACCGGGCTCAAAAACGCGCTGCCTCGCCGTCTCTAGCAGGGGGGCGCCCGATTGGTTACTTTTGGGACAACCCCTAGCAGGGAAGGTGTCCAATGGAAGATCCGAAACTGTGGCAAGAGCTCGACGACGCGCTTACCGCGTGGGCCGTTAACGGCAACGCTACGACGGCGCACAATCTCGCGACGGTAGCCGGCAAGCTCCTCGAGGCGCACGATCGCGATCCACCCGAGGAAGGCGCGGCGGTTCTTTTGCGGCTTGCCGGTCAGCATTTGAGCGACGCCGCGCATTGCCTCGAAATGGCGCGCGAGGGCAAGCTTGAACAGCTCGCCGACGAGCTCGCGCGACGCACGCGAGGGATGATGGTGCAGACATGAAACGCGGCGAGAGGATCGTACGGGAGTGCCTCAAGATCCACGGCTGGAAATTCCGCGACAACCCAAAGGAACAGCTCGGGCTGCAGTGGTGCCGGCGCTGCGGTTACCAGGTGCTTGCGCACGAGCGAGTGATCCGCGAAGACAGCGAGCAGCGGGCGCCGCGGTGAAATACATTGTATTTCTTGCGTGCGTCGCGTGCGGCGGCTCGCCGTTCAGCGCCGGCGAGCTTGCGGCGCCCGTCGCCGGCGACGAGCTCGCGCCCGTGCTCGAGCACGACGCCGGCGACGAGCTCGCGCCCGAGCTCGACGCGGCCCCGAAGGCCTTCGACGTCGTCGACGCGCCGGCGCCGTTGGTCGACACCGGGCGCCCGCTGTGGTGCGACGACAACATCGGGCCGTTCTGCCCCTACGGCTTGACGGCGTGTCCGAACAGCACGAACTGCTGCTCGGATCCGTGCTTGTGCGATTCGACTTGCCACTAGACCAGGCGCATGCTGCGGAGCCACTAGAGCCAGCCGTGCTCGTCGGCGGTGAGCTTGGCTCGCGCACTGCGAAGCTTGGCGCGGTGCGCGAGCCGGCTCAGAAGAACGCGCGAGCCCTTCGACGGGTGAGCCACGCGACCGAGTCTAGCTCTGGTTGCTGTAGCTGGCGCCGCCGGGACGGAAGGCGGTGGAACCGAAACCCGTCGCGCCGGCGGCCGCGTCGATGTTCGTCGGCGAGAGCGTGATCCCGCTGTTGATCGTCGCCGGCGTCGTGCCCGAAATTGAGCTTCCCGTCGATTGCGCGTTTAGCTGAATGTTCGTGGCCATCGTCGGCGCGGTGAACGTGGCCACGGCCGTTTGCCCCGTGCTGTTGGTGAACCGGCCCTGACCGCGGATGTTGATGTTTCCGCCGGCGGTGCCATAGAGCACCGCGTTTCCGTAGCTGTAATTTGCGGCTTTGCCTTTGGTCATTTCGAGCACGACGCCGTCGACGAAGCACGGCCCGAAGCCGATCCCGACGTCGCCGATCAACTGGGCGCCGGAGAACGCGACGATCTTTTGCCCGATGGCCATGTCTCCGTCGAGCACCCAAAACCCATTGGAGCCGCAGACGAGATTGTTCGCGCCGATCGTGCTCGAAATCATCCCGCCGTTGAAGGTGCACACGCTGTTGGCTTCCGTGGAAAGCCCAGCGTTCGCGCCGAAAAACGCGCAATTCGTGAAGACGACTGCATCGCCGGAAGGTTGATTACCGCCGCCGACCATCTTTAGTGTTTGCTGTATTTGGCATTGCGAAAACTGCACGTTGCGACCGACGAAACCGATATTGCCGCCGGCAAGATTTGCTTGGATGACTTGCACGGGGTACGTGCTCGAGCCGGCGTTCGGCGTGTTCAGAACCGTCGGCGCGAGCTGAGCGAGGATGATCGTGCTCTGCACCGCTCCGCTCTGCACGTTGTTTCCGTTCGCCCACGCGTTGTCCTCGGCGGGCGCGAGCACACCTCCGATCCCGACGTTGGCCATCGGCTGCGCGATGTTCCACGTCGTGCCCGAAACGAGCTTGTAGGCCCACCCGATGCCGCCCGTTGTATTGTTGATGAGCAGCGTTCCGACCGTCACCGCCTGGCCCAGGTTGGCTTGCAGCATCGTGTTGCTGCCGAGCGCGCGCGACTTCGGCACGACGCCGGAGATCGCAACGGCCGTGTTGACGCCACCCGAACCGAGAATGACGAACGTCCCCGTCCCCGTGATGATCGGATCGAGGATGATCGGATCGGTCGCGAGCATGCTCGAAATGATGTTGACCGTGGTCGGCGTGTTGAACACCGGCGTGCGCGACCCCCACAACGCGACGAGGCCGGCCCACGTGAGCAGCGGGAGGAACTGCGTTCCCGGGTTGCTGTCGCTGGCGACGCCTGTGCTGTTGCTGGGGTCGAGAAAGATGTTGCCGCCGTTGATGACCGGCGCCGGCGTCAAGGGTCCGGTCGTGCTGGTCGTCAAGCCGAGCGACGACACGGAGACCGCGAGCTCGGGATCGCCGGTGCTCGAATTGATCGTGTAAATTTGACTGCCCGGCGGGCGGGCGGTCGTCAGCAGGTTCTGAACAGCCATCGCGTTACCCTCCCCACGGACCCCACGTGGTGCCACCGTTCGAAAGCTTCGCCGCTACGCTCGCGTTCGTGTCCGCGTCCTTGAGTGCCGCGACGGCGCCGTCGTCGGTTTGCGTCTCGTCCGGCACGAGCTCACGGTTCGCAAGCACATTGATTTGCCAAAGCCCGACGGAGAGCTCTTGCGCCGCTGCCTTGCCCCAGTAGGCGACTAGATCGTTTGCGGACATGCCTCGCGTGTCGACGACGACGTCGGAGAAGCCGCCACTCTCTCGCTTGGCGATCGCGAAGGCCTTCGACGCGTCGGCGAAGCCGTGCTTTGCGATGAGCGCGCGCAGCTCGTCGTTGCTGAGCTTGTGCGTGCCGGGCTGCACGATCGGCAAGCCGGTGCTCGGGTTCAAGCGCACGGCGCGCCCGCCCCCCCCCGAAGGCGTAGGCGTCGCCCCTCCGCGCTTGGACGCGAAGAGCAACGCGAGCGCGATCCAAAGCCACGCATTCGTTTTCAAGCCTGCGAGCTCGCCAGCGCGTTGCCCAGCGCTGCCTTTGTGAGGGGTCCGGCGATCCCGTCGACGACGAGCGGCGGGTGCATCGATTGGAAGCGCTTCACTGCGGCGGCGGTGAGCGGCCCTGCCTTGCCGTCGACGACGAGCGGCGGCGATGCCACGCCGAGCGTGTTCAGCGCCGACTGAACGTCTTGCGTCGTCGTCACAGCGAGCGGCGCGGCTGCAGCTTGCGGCGTGCGCGCGATCGTCGGCGCGGTCGCCGGCGTCGCTGCAGCGGGCGCCTTCGCGTAGACAGACGGCGCCGGCGCCGGCCCCGTCGCCGGCGCGTACGTCTTCGGCGGTGTCTGCACGATGCGTAGCGGCATCCGTGCGGCCGCGTCGGCCGTCGGCGCGACGGTACCCGGCTTCTGTCCCTTGACCCGCCACGCGGTGACTCCCTTGGAGCCGCCGCGCACGACTTCCGCGACGAGCGTGATCCATCGTCCGCCGATGAGCTCAACGCGACGCGAGCCGCTCCCTTGCGCCCAGAGCTGCGGGAGTAGTTGCACCGCGCGCTGCTGCACCTCAAGGGGCGGCGGTTCGTCATACTCCCAACCGGCGGGGAAGGGTGGCAGCGTCGCCGGCGGCGTGCTCGGCCACGTGACGTCAAGCGCACCGGGCGGCGGGATCGGTTTCGGCGACGGCGCGGGCTGCAGCGGTGACGGCTGCGGTTGCGGCAAGTCGCCTGCACCTCCGAAGATCCATCGTAGGAAAGCGTAGAAGCCGACGAGCTCAAGTAGCGCCACGGGTGCCTCCCTTCGGCTTCGCGCCGTTCGTCGCCAGCGACGGCGTCGGCTTCGCTAGCGCGCCTTGGATGACGCCGTTTGCGAGCGACGCAAGCACCGCTTGCGCGCCGTCCTCTTCGGGCTCTTCCCCCTCCGCGCGTTCGAGCTCGGCGGTACGTTGCCGGTGCAGCTTCGCCCAAGAGACCTCGATCTGCTCCAAGCGCTTGAACGCGATCTCGACGAGCCGCACAACTTGCATGAAGGCGACTTCGTTCGCGTGCCGGTACGCTTCCGCGATGAGCTTTTGGAACAGCATCATGTCCGATTGCTGAGCGCTCATCGCGACGAGCTCGGGTTGCTCGCGATCGATCCGGTTGCAGTCGAACGTCTTCAGCAAGAGGTTCTTCGCGTCGTACGCCTCGATCACGCCGTGCGGCTTGAGCGACACGATCGATTCGGCGAGCTCGCGCCACGCCTCGCTTTTGCACTGCAGCGTCCGATCGCCGAGCTCCGTGTGGACGACGACATGCGACGGCGTCGCGCGCCGAAGGAACGAGCGAAGGCCTTCGAAGCCGCTCGGACGCTTGGCGACGGGTGCCGTCATGTGAACACCGGGGCGACGATGCCCGTTAGCCGAACCGAGTGTGCGCCCGTGAGGATGCCGCCCCCCCCAAAGCTTGCGGTGGCATCGAGCTGGATCGCTTGCGCCGGCACGGTGAGCGTGTCCACAAACTGCTCGGGTATGCCGGCGGCCGGCGCCGGCGATGCGAACGTGTGCGACCGGATGATCGTGCCTCGTGCTTGGCCGACGCCCAGGTAGATGAAATAGGGAACGATGACCGTGCTTGGCTCGGCGGGCGGGCGCGTCAAGTCGACGATGATCATCAGCGTCCACGACGTCGGACGTTCGAAGAGGACGCTCATTACCTGCTGATTTGCGAACGTGAAGGATCCCTCGCCTCCGATGTCGAGCTGCGGTGACGAGAGCACCGCCGACTGTCCCCAGGTGAGCGAGTCGTTCTGTTGCTGCAAACCCGCCCAGCCGACGGGCGACTTCTGCGGCATCTGGCCGGTTGCCGCTGCCACGATACGAGGCGAGTACCGCATGCGCCCCCCTTAGAACCGGATGACGACGGGGCCGCCCGGTTGCGCCTGCACGTTGACGGGTGCGGACGCTGCTGCCCCTCGCGGAGCAGCAGCCATGTGGACATGGACGGGCGGTACCGGCGCCGTCGGCTGCGACGCGCGGTAACCCGTCGGCACGGGCGCGGTGTACGTCACCGGACGCGCAGCGGTCGGCACCGCGGCGCCGGCGGGCGCGTAAGTCGCGGCGGCTGCAGCGGGTGACGGTTGCGGGCTGCTCTTCGGAACGAGCTTGCCGGCGACGGCGCCGGCGAGAGCTGCCGCACCGCTCACCACTTGCCCGATCGGGGGGGGGATCACGTTGGCAACCGTCGCAACGATCGGAGCGACGTCGCGCACGACACCACCGACGGCTTTCGCCGCGTCGCCGATCCCCTTGCCGATGTCGGAGACGAACGATCCGAAATCCCACCCGACGTCATGCCCCGTGACCATCGCGCGCAGCTCGGGCACGTCGCGCACGAGACGCTTCGCGACCTGGTCGGCGATGAGCAGTCGCGCGTGCTCGGCGCCGGTGCCCGGCACGACGGGGCCGAACGCGTTCGCCTGCCACATCATGACCGCATGGATCAAGCCGCCCGGTTCGGGGCGCTCGCCCTGGGCGTGCTTGTGGAGCAGCTCGGCGAGCTTCTTTTCATCGGGCGAGCTCGCGGGGTGCGCGAGCGTTGCTCGAGCAGCGTTCGCAACCACGTTCGGATCGAGCCGCGTCTTGCCGGTCAGCCGCGCCGCGTTCTCCGCACTGACCTTCGGGCGCACGAGCGTGTGAGCGATCAGCGACATGAAGTCTTCGGCGCCAAGCACCGCGTCTTCGCCGCACAACGCACAAAGGCGGTCGCGGTTGTCACCGCAGATCGTTCCGCAAATCGCCATGAGCGAGCGCGTGTGCTCGGGGCGCGCGATGTCGGCGGTTTCGCCGGCGAGCACGGCGCCCATGATCGAACCGCAGATCGCTTGCGCCGCGGTCGGGGCGTAGTGCAGCGCCGTCAAGGCATAGTCGGTGTCATCCCAAGGCAGATCGGTGCGGCCGACCCACCCGCGGCCGTCGGGTGACATTTTCAGCGCGACGGCGGGCCGTGCGAGCAGCTCGCCGTCTTCGCCGACGACGGCGTGTCCCGTCGTGTCGAACATGCGGCCGACAACGGCGGGTAGCTGCCCCTTCGGCTTGCCGTTGCCCATGCCTGCCATCTTCGACGGGTCGAGCAGCGTGCCGTCGCTCTTCTGCACGATCGCATGCCATCGCTTCGGCGCGCTCTGGTAGACGATCGCTTGCGCGCCGGTGTCTTCGCCGCTCGCGCGAAGAGACCCGGCCATCCAAGGCGCGAGATCGTCACAGTCTCCCCAGCCGCGTTTCATGACGATCCCGGCGTGGTCGAAGTGCTCGGCCCCGGGCGGTTCGGGCTTCCACTTCACTTTGCCCGCGTCGAGCGCGGCACCGAAGGGGGGCGCCGTCTTTTCTCGCACGAGCCGATCGTTGAGCCGCGTCGTTACTTCTAGCGCGGCGTCGAGCACCTCCGGCGTGACGTGCTCCTCGGGTAGCGCAATGTTGAGGTGCACACCGTCACCTCAGTGCACGATCCGGCCGAGCCAGAGCACGCTTACGGCGAGCTGGTCGGTGCCGGTGATCGGAAGGATCGTTGTGCCGGTCAGCGTGATTTCGACGCCGGGCGGTGCTTGCATGAGCGTCATGCGCACGCCGAACGCGGTGTTTGCGCCGAGCGCCGTCACGTTCACGGCTTGCGTTGTCGCCTGCTGCAAGTCGACGCCGACGAAGATTTGCGCGAGCACTTGCTGGTTTTGCGCGCTCGTCCCGACGGGTGTTTGCGTCACGATGAGACGCTCTGCTCGGTAGGGCTTCTGCAGTCGCCCGGTGAACGTGATGCTCGGGACCGCGGCGGTGAAGATCCCGCTGTTCAGGTTCGGGATCATTTGCAAGGGGACTTGCCCTTCTTGCGGCGCGTTGACGCCGGGCGCCCACTGCCCGCTGCGCCAATGCGGCTTCTTTGCGACGCGCACCATTTGCGTCGGTGCCGCGTCCACGCCTAGAACGCTGCCGAGGATTTCGCCCTGCAGCTCGTCGTCGCCGATCACTTCAAATTGAGCCATGACGCTACCCTTTCATCGTCGAGCGGCGGAGCCGCGTTCACACCTGCGAGGCGATCCCGTCGATGTCGCCCGAAATCTTGCCGGTCGAGCCGAGCTCGTACCCGCTGATCCCCGCGGCCGCGATCGCAGCATCTTGGAGGATCGCCATGCGCCCCTGACGCGAGAGGAAATAGAGCGCGATCGTCAAGGTCCCTTTTTTCCCGAGCAGCGGGATCGAGGGGAGCGACGCGCCGAAGCTCTTCTCTGCGAAACCGGCGATGAAACCGCCGAGCACGATCTTGAGCAGCCGTTCCGGCGTCATGTGTCCACTGTGGTGTGAGCGCCGGTGCCTCGTCTTTTTCTTCCCCCCGCCACCGCTCGACCGCGTGCGTACGACGATTGTTTGCGGCTGCGCGGGGTGAAACTGGTAGGG
>Ga0306921_10008489_pt1 | contig 10857 bp, 9 predicted proteins | sample sta12Cox44000080_FD_203760 | JGI IMG/M metagenome (GOLD analysis project Ga0306921, IMG submission 203760) | Lab enrichment of tropical soil microbial communities from Luquillo Experimental Forest, Puerto Rico - statoxic.12C.oxic.44.000.080 (v2)... | ecosystem: Environmental > Terrestrial > Soil...
AGCGGCCGGGCACGAGAACCTCGAGGTGGAGCTCGTGACCTCGAGCGTCGCCGCCGGCGTCGTCGAGGCGGCGCAGGTGCTTGTCGAGCAGGCGCGCGGTGCCGGCGTCAAGATCAACCTGCGCAAGGTAGATTCGGGGGTCTTCTACGGCGACAACTACCTGAAATGGGCTTTCGCCCAGGATTTCTGGTTCACCCGCGACTACCTCCCGCAGGTCTCCGCCTGTGCGCTTCCGGGCTCGCCCTATAACGAGACGCATTGGGACGACGCCGAGTTCCAGAAGCTCATCGCTGAGGCGCGCAAGACGCTCGACAAGGAGCGCCGCGCCGCGATCCTGCAGGATGCACAGCTGCTCGAATACGAGAAGGGCGGCTACATCATCTGGGGCTTCCGCAACCAGATTGACGCCTACTCGGGCAAGGTTGCAGGCTTCCAGCCGTCGCGCACCGGCACGCCGCTCGGTAATTACGGCTTCGGGGCGGTGCACTTCGTGTAGCCGGGCGCAGACCCCGCCGGATCGTCGCCATGATCGCGATCCTCCTGCGCCGCCTCGGCCTGGGCGCCGTCACCCTGTTCTTCGTGTCGCTGCTCGTCTTCGGCACGACCCAGGCCCTGCCCGGCGATGCGGCGCAGGCGATCCTCGGCAAGGAGGCGACACCGGCGCGGCTTGCGGCGCTGCGGGAGCGACTCCATCTCGACGAGCCGGTCTGGCAGCAATACGGCAAGTGGCTCGCCAACATGGCCCGCGGCGATCTCGGCCGCTCACTCGCCACCGAGGAGCCGGTATCGCAGCTGATCGCAGGACGGGTCGGCAACTCGGGCTTCCTCGTCGCGCTCTCGGCGCTGATCGCGATCCCCCTCTCCCTCGCCCTCGGCGTCATCAGCGCCGCCCGCCGCGATCAGGCGATCGATCACGCCCTCACCACCGGCGCGCTAGTCCTGGCGGCGCTGCCCGAATTCGTCATCGGCATCGCTCTCATCCTGGTCTTCGCGACCGACCTCGTCCATCTCCTGCCCGCGGTCACCCTCCTTGCCGAAGGCGTGCCGATCTGGCGCCAGATCGACCAAGCGATCCTGCCCGCGGTCACCCTCGACCTCGCTGTCATTCCCTATATGAGCCGCATCATGCGCGCTTCGATGATCGAGGTGCTGGAGAGCGATTATGTGCAGATGGCGCGGCTCAAGGGCCTGTCGCCACGGCGCGTCATCCTGCGCCACGCTCTGCCCAACGCACTCGTGCCCTTCGTCCAGGTGACGGCGCTGCAGCTGGCCTGGCTCGCCGGCGGCGTTGTCGTCGTCGAGTTCGTCTTCCGCTATCCTGGCATCGGCGCGGCGCTGGTCGACGGTGTCGCCAACCGAGATCTGCCTGTCGTCCAGGCGCTGACGCTGATGGTGGGCGGCATCTATGTCCTGCTCAATATGGTGGCTGACATGGCGACCATCTTGCTCACCCCGCGCCTTAGGACGGCGCTGCGATGACCGCCATTGCGCCAGCCGCGGCAGGGAGCGGCGCCGAGCAAGGCGGCAGCTCCGGCCTCTTTCGCCGCGCCTTCTCCTTCACGCGCACCCGCGTCGGCCTTGCCATCGTCGCGCTGATCGCGGCGATCGCCCTGTTCGGGCCGTTCTTTGCGCCGCACCCGCCGACCGCCTTCGTCGCCCCGCCCTATGCCGGCCCGTCTTCTGTCGCCATCTTCGGCGCTGACAATCTCGGCCGCGACGTGCTGACGCGGTTCCTCTGCGGCGGACGGTCGGTGCTCGCCCTCTCGCTGGCCTCGACCGTGCTCGGCCTCGCCGGTGGCATCCTCGTCGGGCTCGTCGCCGCCTATGCGCGCGGCTGGCTCGACGAGCTGCTGATGCGGGCGATGGACGTGCTGCTCGCCTTCCCGCAGATCGTCTTCGTGTTACTCCTGGTCTCGAGCCTCGGCCCGCAGCTCTGGCTCATTGTGCTGACCGTCGCCGCCTCGCACGCGCCGCGTGTCGCGCGCGTCACGCGCGGCACGGCGCAGGAGGTTATCGAGCGCGACTTCGTCTTGAGCGCCAAGGCGATCGGCGAGCCGTCCTGGCGCATCCTCGGCCTCGAAGTGCTGCCGAACCTGTCATCGCCGCTGCTCGTCGAGTTCGGCCTGCGGCTGACTTACTCGATCGGGCTCATTGCCGCCGTCAGCTTCATGGGCTTCGGCCTGCAGCCGCCCGCTGCCGATTGGGGGCTGATGATCAACGAGAACCGCATCGGCATCGCAATCCAGCCTTGGCCGGTGCTACTGCCGGTCGCCGCGATCGGCCTGCTGACCGTGGGCATGAATCTCATCACCGACGGGATCGCGCGGGCGGCGATCGGCATCGGGCGGAGCGCACCATGACCGGAGCTGCGGTCGTCGTCGAGGGCCTGCGCGTCGGGCTTGCCGGCTCGCCCCTTGCCATCGTCGAGGAGATCGACTTCGAGATCGCTGCCAGCGAAGTTCTCGGCCTGGTCGGCGAATCGGGCTCGGGCAAGACCACAGTGGGGCTCGCTCTGCTTGGCCATTGTCGGCGCGGCGCCGAGATCACTGCCGGCCGGATCATGATCGGCGACATCGAGATCCTGCGCGCCGATCCGGCCGCATTGCGCGCCGCGCGCGGCCGCATCGTCGCCTATGTACCGCAGGATCCCGGCACGGCGCTCAACCCCGCCCTCCGGGTCGGCGAGCAGCTTGAGGAGATGCTCGCGGCACATCTGCCGGAGATGAACGCGGCGGCGCGGCGAACGCGGCTGCTTGAGATGCTCGAGGAAGTCCGGCTGCCAGCGACGGCGGCGCTGCTGCGCCGCTTCGCACACCAATTCTCCGGCGGGCAGCAGCAGCGCCTGGCCCTGGCCATGGCCTTCGCCTGCCGCCCGCGCCTCATCGTCCTCGACGAGCCGACGACCGGCCTCGACGTCTCAACCCAGGCGCATGTGCTGCGCACCGTGCGCGAACTGTGCCGCGCGCATGGCGTCGCAGCGCTCTATGTCAGCCACGACCTTGCTGTCGTCGCCGAGCTCGCCCATCGCGTCGTCGTCATGTATGCCGGGCGCATCGTCGAGCAGGGTGCCGGGCGCGACGTGTTCACGGCGGCCCGCCACCCCTATACCGAGCGCCTGTTGCGTGCCATCCCCGACCCCGCGCGTCGGCGCAGCGTCGTTGGCATTCCCGGACATGCGCCGTCCGTGGCCCGTCGCCCCTCGGGCTGTGCATTCGCGCCGCGCTGCGACCGCGCGACGGAGCTCTGCCGGCAGACCTTCCCGCCGGTGACCACGCTCCCCAATGGCCAGCGCCTGCGCTGCTGGCACGCTGGCGACGGCGCCGCCCACGGACTCTCCGAGAAGGGCGAAGAGGCGACTCTCGAGGTCGGCCCGGCGCTGCTGTCGATGAGAGGGCTCGACGCCTCGTATGGCGATTTCACCGTGCTCCAGGCCGTCGAACTCGAAGTGCGAACCGGCGAGTGCCTGGCGCTGGTCGGCGAATCTGGCAGCGGCAAGACGACGCTTGCGCGCTGCATTGCCGGGCTGCACCACCACTACACGCAACCCGTCGTCTTTCGCGGCCGTCCGCTTGGACGCGCCGTCGGTGAGCGCGACCAGGATGCACGCCGCCGCATTCAGTACGTCTTCCAGAACCCCTACGCCTCGCTCAACCCCCGGCGCACCGTCGGCGAGGCGATCGCCCGGCCATTGCGCCTCTTCTTCGACCTCGGGCGTGGCTCGTTGGCGCGACGCGTCGCCGGCGCCCTCGAGAAGGTCTCGCTGCCCGCCGCGCTCGCCGGGCGCTACCCGGACCAGCTGAGCGGCGGCGAGCGTCAGCGCGTCGCAATCGCGCGCGCCTTGGCGGCCGAGCCCGACCTCTTGGTCTGCGACGAGATCACCTCGGCGCTCGACGTCTCGGTTCAGGCGGCGATCATGGAGCTGCTGGCGGGGCTGCGCGGCAGCACCGGGCTCAGCCTCCTTTTCGTCACGCACAACCTCGCGCTTATTCGCACCATCGCCGACCGTGTCGCGGTGATGAGCGCGGGGCGCATCGTCGAGATCGGCGCCACCGAGGCGATCTTCGGCACGCCGCAGGCGGATTACACGCGCGAATTGCTGACCAACACGCCGGGCCTGCCGACCGCCGCATGAGGATGCGGCTTTTGCCTCAGTTCGCGCCGGTCGTCCACGGGCTCGACCCGGCGGTGCGGCGCCGCGCCTCGATCGGGCTCATTGCATAGCGGGCGCGGAAGGCGCGCGCGAAGGCGGAACCCGATTCGAAGCCGCACGCCGTCCCGACCTCGACGGCGCTGTGCTCAGTGTGCTGCAGCATGCGTCGCGCGGCGGCAAGGCGCAGGTCGAGATAGTAGGTGTGCGGCGAGGTGCCGAGCTTGGCGCGAAAGCGCAGCTGCAGCGCCCGCACTGAGAGGCGGACGCGGCGGGCGAGCGCGGCGATCGGCAGCGGCTCCTCAATGTGGTTTTGCATGCAGCGGATCGCTTCGGCGAGCTCCGGGTCATGCGTCGCGAGCCGCCCGACCGAGACGATGCGCTGCTGATCCTCGGCGGTCTGACGCTGGTCGTAGATGAAGACGCTGGCGACGTCCAGGGCGACCGCGAGGCCATGATGCGCCCGCACCATGCCGAGGATCATGTCGAGCGCGGGAGCGGCGCCGCCGGCGGTGAATCGCTTGCGGTCGACGACATAGCGATCGGGGACGACTTCGACGGCGCGAAAGGCGTCGGCGAATTCCTCGAGATCCTCCCAATGCGTCGTCGCGCGATAGCCGTCGAGCAGCCCGGCTTGTGCCATTGCCCAGCTGCCCGATTCGATGCCGCCGATCGGCACGCCGCGCCGCGCCACCTTGCGCAGATCGCCAACAATCGTGCGGCCATGGCGGCGGGCGTTGAAGGCGGCGACGACGATCAGCACGTCGCGCGACGCATCGGCGACGAAGGCGCCATGGACCTGGATCGGAATGTTCGAGCTTGTCGGGGTCGCGACGCCGTCCTTGGAATAGAGGCGCCAGCGATAGAGCTCCTGGCCCGAGACGCGATTCGCGGCGCGCAGCGGCTCAACCGTCGCGGCGAGAGACATGAGCGAGAATTCCGGAAGCAGCAGCACATCGACCTGCGACGGGCCATGCTCGGCGGGTGCGAACAGGAAGGGCGAGGAAGCGGCGGCGCGCACTGCTGGTCCCGGTCGCGGCGGATCAACAGAAAGTGTATCAGTATCTTCGCAATTTGTGGACCGGAATCCAGCCCGTCGTCGTATCAGTTGTGGGCATGGCTCAGGGGTGCAAGGGAGGCGTCATGAACTGGGAAGTCTTCATTACCTGTGCGGTGACCGGCGCGGGCGAGACGACCGACAAGAGCCGATTCGTGCCCGTGACGCCGAAGGGGATCGCCGCCGCCGCGGTCGAGGCGGCCAAGGCAGGCGCGGCGATCGCCCATATCCATGTCCGCAATCCTGAGACCGGCGCCCCGTCGCGCGACCCGGCGCTCTACCGTGAGGTCGTCGACCGGGTGCGCCAATCCGGCACCGATGTCGTCCTCAACCTGACCGCCGGCATGGGCGGCGACCTCGTGCTTGGCAATGTCGAGCGGCCGCTGCCGCTCAATCCGGAGAAGACCGACATGGCGGGCGCCGAGGAACGCCTCGCGCATGTGACCGAGCTCCTGCCCGAGATCTGCACCCTCGATTGCGGCACCATGAACTTCGCGGCCGGCGACTATGTCATGATGAACACGCCGGATATGCTGCGCGCCATGGCGCGCCGGGTGCAGGCGCTCGGCGTCCGCGCCGAGATCGAGGTCTTTGACACCGGCCACCTGGTGCTGGCGCGCCAGCTCATCAAGGAAAGGCTGATCGACGAGCCGGTGATGATCCAGCTCTGCATGGGCATTCCCTACGGCGCCCCCGACGACCCGACGACACTGATGGCGATGGTGCAGAACCTGCCGCCGGGCTGCGTCTTCTCCGCTTTCTCGATCGGCCGGCACCAGCTGCCCTACGTGGCGATGGCGGCGCTCGCCGGCGGCAATATCCGTGTCGGGCTCGAAGACAATCTCTTTCTCGCAAAGAACGAGCTGGCGACGAACGGCCAGCTCGTCGAGCGCGCGGTCACCATCCTCAGCGCCATGAATGTGCGCGTGCTCGGGCCCGCCGAGGTGCGGCGCAAGCTGAAGTTGCGGAGCACCGTCGGCCATGAGGCGGCCTCGGCATGAGCAAGCAATGCGCGGTGGTCGGCGCCGGCGTCATCGGCGGCGGATGGGCGGCGCGGTTCGTCCTCAACGGCCTCAATGTGGCCGTCTTTGACCCGCAGCCGAGCGCCGAGCGCGCCGTCCGCGAAATGCTGGAGAACGCCGAACGCGCCCATGCGAAGCTGGGGCTCGACGCGCGGCAACGCCGCGGCGAACTGCGCTTTGCCGCCTCGCTCGCCGAGGCCGTGGACGGCGCCGATCTCGTCCAGGAAAGCGCCCTCGAGCGCGAGGATCTGAAGCGCGCCCTGCTGCGCGACATCGACGCGCATGCGCCCGCCGATGCGCTGGTCTGCTCCTCCACCTCGGGCCTCCTGCCGACGCAGCTGCAGGCGGAGATGGCGCGGCCGGAGCGCTTCGTCGTCGGCCATCCCTTCAACCCCGTCTATCTCTTGCCGCTCGTCGAGCTCTGCGCTGGCACCCGGACCGCGCCCGAGACCGTGGCGCGCGCCGCCGCCTTCTACGCCGCGCTCGGTATGGAGCCACTGCATGTGCGCAAGGAGATCGACGGCTTCATCGCTGACCGCCTCCTCGAGGCGCTGTGGCGCGAGGCGCTGTGGCTCGTCCATGACGACGTCGCGACGGTCGCCGAGATCGACGACGCCATCCGCTTCGGCGCCGGGCTGCGCTGGTCATTCATGGGAACCTTCCTCACCTACCGCCTCGCCGGCGGCGAGGACGGCATGCGCCACTTCATGGCGCAGTTCGGCCCGGCCCTGAAGCTGCCCTGGACCAAGCTGATGGAGGTGCCGGAGCTGACCGAGGCCTTCATCGACAAGATCGCGCTTCAATCCGACGCGCAGGCGGGCGGCGCCCGGCTGCGCGCGCTCGAGCGCAAGCGCGACGACTGCCTTGTCGCGGTCCTGCAGGCGCTGAAGAGCGAGGATTACGCCGCGGGCGCGCTCATCGCCGCACGCGCGCGCCAGCGCTTTGCCGAGGCGGGCGAGGGCGGTGCTGCGCCGGTCGATGCCGCGGCGCCGCTGCGCTGGCCGGCCAGCGCGGTGCGGCCGGACTGGGTCGACTACAACAACCACATGACCGACCACCGCTACCTGCAGATCTTCGGCGAGGCGACGGACTCGCTCTTGCGCCTGCTCGGCGTCGACGGCGCCTATCTCCAATCGGGCTTCAGCTACTACACGGTCGAGAGCCACATCGTGCATCGGCGCGAGATCGCCGGCCTCGCCCCCTATTCCGCGACGACGCAGATCCTCGCCGCCGATGAGAAGCGCATCCACGTCTTCCATCGCCTCCACCACGGCGCGACCGACGAGCTGCTGGCGAGCGGCGAGCAGATGCTGCTCCATGTCGACACCAAGGCGGGCCGTGCCTGCCCGGCGCCGTCCGAGATTCTCGGCCACCTCTTCGCGCTGCGCGATGCGCATGTCGCACTGCCCCGGCCCGAGGGGGCGGGACGCGCCGTCGCCATGAAGCCCGGTGCCAGCGGCGAGCACGGCGCCGAGATCGCGCGCTTTCTCGATCCCGAGGTCGCCGCCTTCGTCGCCCGCACCGAATCCTTCTATCCGGCCAGCGTGAACACCGCGAGCGCGGCGGAGAACCGTGCCGTCTACGACCGTATGTGCGCCGCGTTCCGCCAGAAGCGGCCGGCCGGCGTCGCAGTTGTCGACGAGCAGCTCGCCGCCGACGCACCGCGGCGCAGCCTCGCGCAGCGCCGCTACATGGTCGCCGCGCAGCAGAAGGGGGTGGCGCTGCTCTACCTCCATGGCGGCGGCTTCGTCGTCGGCGGCCTCGAGAGCCATGACGATGTCTGTGCCGAGCTCTGCCTCGACACCGCGATCGAGGTCGTCTCGCTCGACTATCGCCTGGCGCCTGAGCATCCCTATCCGGCGGCGCTTGACGACACCGAGGCCGCCTATCGCCGCCTCGTCGCCGAAGGGCGCCGCGTCATCCTCGGCGGCGACAGCGCCGGCGGCCAACTCGCTGCGGCGCTTTGCCTCAGGCTGAAGCGGATCGGCGAGGCGCCGCCGCTCGGGCAGGTGCTGATCTATCCCGGGCTCGGCGGCGATCCGATGCGCATCGCCGCGACGCGCCGGGACGTGCCGCTGCTCCGAGTTGCCGACTCATTGCACTACCGGCGCGTCTATGCCGGCGGTGGCGAGGACCGGATCCCGCGCGATGATCCCGAATTCGCGCCGCTCTCGGCGAACGATCTCGCCGGGCTGCCGCCAGCGGCGATCTTCGCCGCTGGCATCGATCCGCTGCGCCAGGACGCGGAGGACTACGCGGCCCTGCTCGCCGCCGCCGGCGTCCCGGTCCAGTTCCGCTGCGAGCCGGGCCTCGTGCACGGCTATCTGCGGGCGCGCTATATGAGCAGCGCCGCAGCGCGCAGCTTCGCGGAGATCGCCGATTCCATGCGGCAGCTCGCGGCGGCGTCGGCGGCGCAACCCGCGGATGTTTCCAGCGAGTACAGGAGTGTCCGATGGCTGAGTCCGCAAGGCCGGGCGTCGCGGGCTTCAACCACATAGCGCTCGAGGTAGGGGACATCGAGGACGCGCTGGCGTTCTACGGTCGTCTCTTCGCTGCGACACACCCAATGTGAGTGCGGACCCAAAGACCTGGAAGCTGCATTTGCGTCGGGACGTGAAGTGACGCAGGGCCCGCGAGAGCCTGGGAGCGAGTCGGTCACGATTAAGGGCGATATAGCGCGACGAGCTCGATCCTACAGCCAAAGGAGATTCAATCGTGACCGCCCTTGCCGAGATTCTGTCGCCGCGGATGCTTGAGGCGATCAACCGGCCGACCGAGGACGCCATTTGCCTGCCAAACGCTGCTTACACCTCGGCGGCGTTTCTCGACGCCGAGCGCAAGACCGTGTTCTCTGAGAACTGGATCTTCGTCAGCGTCGGCGCGGAAATTCCCGATGCGGGTGACGTTCTGCCGGTGACGGTCGCAGGCCTACCGCTGCTTCTGCTCCGGGATAGCACAGGCGCGATCAGGGCGTTTCACAATGTCTGTCGGCACCGCGGCATGCAGCTGGTCGGCGAGAGACAGAAGCGCCGGCCAAAGCTGGTCTGCCGCTACCACTCCTGGACATACGAGCTCGATGGCGCCCTGGTGATGACGCCGTGCTTCACGGGTCCCAATAATCACGCGAGCCCCGGCATCGACCGTGGCCGCATGGGGCTCGAGCCAGTGCGGTGCGACAGCTGGAACGATCTCATCTTCGTCAATCCCTCAGGGACCGCGCCGCCGCTCGCCGAGCATCTGGCGCCGCTCAAACAGCGGTGGTCGCATTACGACTTCGCGCTGCTGCGCTACGGCGGCTCCTGCCGCTTTGAAATCGCCGCCAATTGGAAGCTTGCCACGGAAAATTTCCTCGAGAGCTACCATCTGCCGTTCGCCCATCCGACGCTTAACGCCGCCTCCAAAATGGAAGCGCACTACTCGATCGTGGAGGATCTCTATCTCGGCCAAGGAAGCGAGGGCTACGAACCTAAACTCGCGGGTCACGCCGATCTGCCGCGGTTTCCCGGGCTCACCGCGGCGCAGCGGAAAACCGCGGAATATCCGACGCTATTGCCGAACCTCATGCTCGGCCTGCACCCCGACTATTTGTTCATCTTCGGCGTCGATCCCGTGGCGCCAGACCGGACCACGGAGACGTTCTATTTCTACTTTGTCGGGGATGGGGCGGTGTCCGACGCTTTCGCCGATGCGCGGCAGAGCGTGATCGAGCTCTGGCGCAAGACGAACTTGGAGGACATTACGGTGGTCGAGGGCATGCAGATGGGGCGCCGCTCGCCCGGATATCACGACGGGCGTTTTTCGCCCTATCACGAAGTCACCACGCATGAGTTCCAGCGCCGTATCGCCAATCAACTGGCAAACCGTGCGTAAGGCGGAATCCCGGGGACGGGGCACATCCGGCCGAAGAGGCTAAGGGGCGGGTGGTGGCTCTATTGTGAGCCTACTCTACTGGCGACGTGAGACCATTCAGCAGCCGCCGATCACTGCGTCGCGATCGAACTACCCGCGCCCACCTCACCGACGCTCAGCACCACGCGCCGGTTCTGCGCGCGCCCTTGCGGCGTGTTGTTCGAGGCGACGGGGTCGGCGTCGCCGAACCCCTGCGTGGTCACCATGTCTGACTTGACGCCCCGCGAAATCAGGAACTGCCTGACGGCGTCGGCGCGCTTCAGCGACAGATCCTGGTTCGAAGTCACGCCCCGCTGCTTGAGCCCGGGACCGACTGGCTGGTTGTCGGTGTAGCCGCTGACCATCAACCTGTTCTGCTGAGTGGGCGCCAGTTTCTCCGACAATTTGGCGATGATGTCCTTGCCCCGGTCACTCATCTCCCAGCTTCCCGACTTGAAGAGCAGGTCGCTATTCACCGTGTAGGCTACCGCATGCTGCAGTCGGTCGACCTGCGTCTGCAGCTGCTGGTTCTGTGACTCCAGTTGCTGGTTCTGTGACTGCAGTTGCTGGTTCTGTGACTGCAGTTGCTGGTTCTGCGCCTTCAGGGCGTCGTTCTCCGTGTTCGCGCATCCCGAGGATAACAGCGGCAGTAGCGCCACGCCGGCGACCAGCCACCAATTCCTTGATGGTGTCGTAATCATTTTGGGCACCTCCCAGTGAGGATGTAACCGGATGGGTGTACT
>Ga0306921_10008490_pt1 | contig 10856 bp, 8 predicted proteins | sample sta12Cox44000080_FD_203760 | JGI IMG/M metagenome (GOLD analysis project Ga0306921, IMG submission 203760) | Lab enrichment of tropical soil microbial communities from Luquillo Experimental Forest, Puerto Rico - statoxic.12C.oxic.44.000.080 (v2)... | ecosystem: Environmental > Terrestrial > Soil...
GTACCCAGTAGCACAACAGGGGATAGTCTCGGCAAATAAAATCTGCTCCGAAATCTATTCCGAGTCGACTTTTTCAACAGACTCATTTTCTTGTGGAGTTTCTCCGGTCCTCAGCACTTCTCCGGATCGACCAGTAGTCCCAACCTGACCCCTGGGTCTTTTCCGGTCGCGGCTGGCATTCTTGGCAGCTCGTTCACTTGCTTCCTGGTATCTAGTCCAGATAACCGATGTATGGAAGTCTACCCTTTAGCCAGCGGTACGATTACGACGGCGGAGCCACGCACACTCACGCTGCTTAGTGCAGCCCTGCTTCTGCTCGCTGCTCCTAAAAAATGGCTGCTTGGCTAGCGAGCGGCGCCGGAACGGTTTTTCAATTGTCGGCGCGCGCCGACAATTATGCAGAATTCCCTAGTTTTCTTGCAGATTTTGCTTTTGGGCGAGTTTCTAGGACGCCAGCTCTGCCGCTGCTTCCGCGAAGATCTTCGTGTGCAGATCGATGTCCGCTGGTGTCGTGTCCGGGCACATCAGCGCCATGTTGTGGAACGGCGTCAGCAGCACGCCACGATTCAGGGCATGCAGGTGCAGGAAGCGCTCCAACTCGAAATCGGAAGCGGCCGCGGATTCGCCGCCATTGCGCGGCGGCTTCTGGCAGAACGTGTACTCGGCGCGGCAACCGAGCCGCTGCACGTTCCACGGCAACCCATGCTTCTTGACCTGCGCCGAGACGCCGTCATTGAAACGCACAGCAAGAGGAATCATTTTCTCGAACGCTTTCGCGGTCAGCACATGCTCCAATGTCACGCGCATCGCCGCCAGCGACAATGCGTTTCCCGCCAGCGTTCCGCCGATTCCGCCGACGTCACAATCTTCCAGATGCATCCGCGCCGAAATCCTCTGCGCCACTTCTTCGGAACATCCATATGTCCCGCCCGGAATCCCGCTGCCGATGGCTTTGCCGAATACCAGCATATCCGGATCGAGCTTCCACTCCGCGGTGCAGCCGCCCGGTCCCGCGCAGATTGTGTGCGTTTCATCGGCAATGAGGAGCGCGCCGTAGCGCCGCGCCAGTTCCCGCGCCTGCTTCCAATAGCGTTCCTCGGGCAGAATGATGCCAACGTTGGTCATCGCCGGTTCGGCGAGAATGCACGCCACATCGTGATGCTTCAGCGCTTGTTCCAGGGCGTTGAGGTCGTTGAACTCCACGACGCGCGTCGTTTCCCCCGGATTCACCGGCGGCCCAATATTGCCGCGCCGCGGACGGACAAGGCCGTCGTGCAGCGAGGCAAACGTCTCATCCACTGTGCCGTGATAGCAGTAATGGAAGACGAGAATCTTGGGCCGTTGCGTGATCTCTCTGGCAATGCGGACCGAGAAGCGATTCGCATCCGTCGCCGCCAGCGTAAATTGCCAGTAGGGCAAGCCAAACCGCTTCTTGAGATCTTGCCCCACGAACAGCGCATCCTCCGTCGGCAGCATCAGCGTGATGCCTCCGCGCACACGCTTCGCCACCGCCTCCGCTACGACATCCGGCGAATGCCCGGTCATCGCGCCCGTATCACCCAGGCACAGATCCACGTACTCACGCCCGTCCGCGTCCGTGAAATGCGCGCCCTTTGCCTTCGTCACGAATACGGGAAACTCGCCGGCCCACTTCTTCATCCAGTTCATCGGCACGCCGCCGAGCAGCGAGTCTTGCGCACGCTTGTATAGCTCCGCCGACTGCGGATGTTCCGCGACGAATCGTTTCGCCTCCCGTTCCTGCAGTTTCTTCAGTTTGTTCCGGTCGATGGTAGTCATCTATGCATGCTCAAGTTTCGACGTCATCCTGAGCGTCCCGATTCCTATCAGACGCGAAGGATCTCAGCCATCAGTGCAATCCAAGCCTTCGCAAAGAGCTATCTCCGTTCCTTGGATGGAAAGCTGTCTCTCACCGCAACTCGTGAATGATTTCCTTGGCTGCGTTCGCGCCGGATGCGCCGGTCAAGCCGTTGCCGGGATGCGTTCCCGAACCGCAAAGGAACAATCCGCGCACAGGCGTCTGGTAACGTGCCCAATCGAGTACCGGCCGCATGGTGAAGAGTTGATCGAGTGCCAGTTCGCCGTGATAAATGTGCCCGCCAGTAAAGCCGTAGGTCGCCTCGAGATCCTGCGGCGTAATCACGTGCGCCGCTTCCACGAGATTGGCGAGATTCGGAGCATAGGCGGACAGCGTCTTGATCACCGTGTTCACCAGTTCTCCGCGACGGTCTTGCCAGTTCCCTTCCCGCAACTTGTACGGGGCGTATTGGAAGTACGCGCTCAGCACGTGCTTGCCTTCCGGCGCCAGCGACGAATCGAGCAGCGAAGGAATCGTTATGTCGAGATGCGGGGCGGAGGCGATTTCGCCGTACTTCGACGCATCGAAGGCCTTCTCCAGATAATCAATGTCCGGGCCGATGTGAATGCGCCCGGACATCGCCTGGCGAATACCATCCGGTCCCACGGCATCCGCGAGCGACGGGAAATTCGGCAAATCGGCGAGGGCGAGATGCACCTTCGCGACATTGCCCACAGAACGGTAATTTTTCATACGCATGGCGAAAACGGGATCGAGATTCGCCGGATCGAGCAGCTTGAAAAATGTCCGCTTCGGATCTACGCCAGAAACCACGGCTTCGGACGCAATCTCCTCGCCGTCAGCCAGCACCACGCCGGAAACGTGACCGTCTTTCGTGCGTATCTGCTGCACTTCCGCGCCGGTACGAATCTCCGTGCCGGCCTTCTTGGCGGCGTCTCCAAGCGCGCGGGCGAATTCGCCCAGGCCGCCCCGAGGAAATGCCGACGAACCGATGGGATGTGCATCGGCCGCCGCGCGCAGCAACAAAACCGCTGTTGATCCCGCCGACCACGGTCCCAGATTCGTTCCGAAAATACTGCGGGCCGCAATCGCCGCGCGCAGCAACTCCGTCTCGAAAAACTCGGCCACAAAATCCGCCACGGCCATCGGCCCCCAGCGCAGCAGATCGAACATACCAGTTTTTCCGAGGCTGCGAATGCCGCGGCCCGTTTGCAAAAGATTCCAGAGATCTCCGGGTGTGGGCTTGTCAATCGACGGCGGAGTGATGGATGCCAGTTGATGGAAGACGCCGGACATTTCATCGAGCGCCTCGGCAAATTCGGTATACCGCGTGCCGTCCTTCGCGGAAATGCGCGCGATGCCGCCGGCAGTTTTCGCAGCGTCGTTGTAGAAGACGATTGCCTTGCCTTCCAGCGAAGGCGCGAAGAGGCGCGGGTCCGGCCGGAAGATTTCCAACTTGAAGCGCTCCAGTTTCAGGTCGTGCGCGAGGCCGGCATGCAACGGCCCCAGCGTGTGCGCCAGCGTCGAAACTCGGAATCCAGGGTGAAATTCCTCGGTGACTGCGCCGCCGCCAACCACTTCCCGGCGCTCCACCACCAGCGGCTTGAAGCCGCCCTTTGCCAGATAAAATGCGGTGATTAACGCGTTGTGACCACCACCGATGAGGACTACTTTCTGTCCGATGGGCATGGTCAGATCGCCGCCTTCTTCCATTCCTTCAGGATCGCCTGGCTGGCGATTCGTCCGTTGGCGGCCATGATGCCGCCGCCGGGATGTGTCGCCGAGCCGCACATGTAGAGGTTATCCACCGGCGTGCGGTAGTAGGCCCATCCCGGAACCGGGCGCAAGAAGAACAACTGCTCGAGAGAAAGTTCGCCCTGAAAAATATTTCCCTGCGTCAAGCCGAATTCGCGCTCGAGGTCGAGCGGCGTCAGGAATTGTTTGCCGATGATGATGTCCTTGATGTTGGGGGCGTGCTCGGCGATGGTGTTGATCACGTTGTTGCCAAAAGCTTCGCGATGATCGTCCCAGCTGCCTTCGGCCAGTTTGTATGGCGCGTATTGCACGAAGCAGGACATCACGTGCTTTCCCGGCGGCGCGACGGAAGGATCGGTCAAGCTCGGGATCACCATGTCCACATAGGGCTTTTTCGAGTAGTGGCCATACTTTGCGTCGTCGTAGGCGCGCTCCATGTATTCCATTTTTGGCGAGATGGAAATGGCTCCGCGCAAGTGCACTCCGTCGCCAGGGAGGCATTTGAAATTCGGCAGTGCATCCAGCGCGAGATTCACCTTGCCGGAAGACCCGCGGAATTTGTAACGGCTGACGCTCGTCAGGAAGTCAGGTGGAAGCTCGTGCGGCTCCATGAACACTTCAAACGTGAGGTGGGGATCGACGCTGGAGGAGACCACGTTGCAGCGGATCTCTTCGCCGGATTTCAGCACCACGCCGCAAGCCCGGTTATTTTTCACGAGAATTTTGGAAACAGGCGCCTGGGTACGGATTTCGACGCCGAGTTCACGTGCAGCCGAACCGATAGCGTTAGAAATCGCTCCGGTGCCACCGCGGCTGAAACCCCAGGAACGGAACGCGCCGTCAATTTCTCCCATGTAGTGGTGCAATAGCACATACGCGGTTCCCGGCGAGCGGATCCCGAGGAACGTGCCGATGATGCCGGAAGCCGACATCGTCGCTTTCAGCACATCCGTCTCGAACCACTGATCGAGGAAGTCCGCGGCGCTCATGGTCATAAGTTGCACGAGCGTATAGCGTTCGTCGGAAGAGAGTTCGCGGAAGCGCTGCATCAGGAAATTAAGTTGCTTGAGGTCCTTCGGGTTCAGCGTCGTGGGATCCGGCGGAATCATGGAAAGCAGTGGCTTCACGAACCGGCACATCGGCGTCATCATCTTGGAGAATTCGTCGTAGGCCTCGGCGTCCAGCCGCGAGTGGCGGCGAATTTCCCGCTGCGTCTTGGCATGATCGTTAACGCGCCAGAGATAATCGCCGTTGAGCATCGGCGAGAACGTGCCGTCCAGCGGCAGAATTTCGAGGCCATGCCGGGGCAAGTCGAGCTCACGGATAATTTCCGGGCGGAGCAGGGAGACCACGTAGGAACATTCGGAGAAAAGGAATCCAGGAATGATTTCTTCAGTGACGGCGGCGCCTCCAAGAACTCCACGGCGCTCCAGCACGACAACTTTCTTTCCCGCTTTCGCCAGATAGGCAGCATTGGTCAGACCGTTGTGACCGCCGCCGATGACCACGGCATCGTAAAACTGAGGCATTCGTTATGACTCCAGTAGGAAGAGAGGGTCTGTATGAATCAAGGAACAAAATATTCTACTGACACCAGGCCCGGCATACAAGTGAACGTGGCTGCAGTCTTTGTATGAGGAAGAGCGCGCGAATTTGATGGATCGCGTGATGAGGGGAAGAAGAAATGGAAGAGATTTCCTGCTGGGTCACCCGGCTGTCGCAGCCCTTTTACGGAGTTGCCGTCGAACTCATTGCCACTGGCGCGGCTTTGCCGATCGCATCTCCGTTGACCACCAGCTCAACGCGGCGATTCCTCTGGCGGCCTTCCGGTGTATCATTCGAGGCAACCGGCTGAGTCTTGCCGAACCCTTGCGCTGACGTGGAACTCACGGGCACGCCTTCCTCGGCAAGAAAATTCCGCACAGAATCCGACCGGCGCTCCGATAACTGTTGGTTGAAATCATCGCCTCCCACGCTGTCCGTGTGTCCTTCGATCTGTAACGTGAGCCTACGGCGTGCCAAAAGGATGCCCGAGATTTTGGCGAGTTTCTCCCGCGCTCCCGGCTTGAGCGTGGAGCTTCTTGTGTCGAATAGAACGTCCGACATGTTCACGATCAAGCCTCGCGCCGAATCGCGTGTTTGTAAGATGGAATTCAATTGTTCGAGAAGTTGCGCCCGCAAGTGCGCTTTTTCGTTCTCGGCCTGCGCGGCTACCTGCAAGGCCTTCTGTGTCCGCGCTTCCGCGGCTCGCTGTTGAGACAGGGCCGCCTGGCGAGCTTGTTCCGCTTCTTCCTTTTGCCGGGCGGCTTCTTGCGCGGCCAGCTCGGCTTCGTGTTTCATGCGTTCGGGTTCTGCCTTCGCTTGTTCCGCTTGCATGCGGGCTTGCTCCGCGTCCTGCCGGCGTTTTGCTTCGACGTCGGCGGCCGCGAGCTGCTGCTCAGTCTTGGCCAGGGTTGAGGCCGCGTATTGATTCGCGCCGGCGTTGCGCGCAATGCGCACCGAGTTGCGAACATAGGTGAAATATTCGAGGCCGAACTTCGTCGCATCCTCCACGCCCGTGAACTTGACCTCGATCTCCATACGATTGTTCTTGCTCTCAACTTTAGCCTCGGCAGAGGCACCCTGCATCAACTCTGTGCCTTTAAGATCGGTCTTCATGGATCCATTAGCCCGGCGGTAATTCGCCGCCTTGGCGGTACGCGCAACGCTGCCAGGGCTGCTGCTCCAATTCACCTGCGATGTTGTTCGGCCGACCGCGGGAATTATCACCATCCCGCAAGCCATTGCAATGACGAAACTTATGTCAGTTGATCTCACGTTGAATCCTTTCGATCCCGTCACCAATATTTCCGCTCTACCTGCGGCGGGAGCATTATCTAACAAGGTTCTATCCGCTTTCTGTATATATTCAAGCTGACAAACGTGGGGGGCAGCAAAGCATCGAGGATCTGTTTCCCTCAGAATGAAGCACCGTACGGTTGGGCAGTGGGCGCTTCTGAGTATTCACGTCCTTTGCGTCGGAACGACCCTTCACTGCAAGCTGGTGAGGGGATGCGCTTGCGGGTGTGATGAATTCAAAACTATAATTCCGTATCACTGTGGCCCAGTCGGCCAAGGCCTCGTTTTTTTCATACGATCCAAGTCGGAGGGAATGTGCCCGTTGGAACCGCGTTTCACGAGAGAACGCTCGCGCTCTGCGAAAGCCTGAACTACAAGGAATGGTCGGGCTACTACACCGTCAGCGTTTACGAAATGACGCACGAGCACGAGTACAACGCCATCCGCAATTCCTCTGCACTGATTGATATCACGCCACTTTTCAAGTATCGCCTCACCGGCCGCGACGCGACCAAACTGGTGAATCGCGTCATCACGCGCGACATCCATAAAGTGGCCGTGGACCAGGTGATTTATTGCTGCTGGTGCGATCCGCAGGGCAAGGTCATTGATGACGGCACTATCACGCGGCTCGGCGAAAACGATTATCGCTGGACCGCGGCCGATCCGAGCCTGCGCTGGTTTCGACAGAACGCGCTCGGCCTGGACGTGGAGATCGAAGATATTTCCGAAAAGGTGGCGGCTCTGGCGCTGCAAGGGCCGACGTCAGGAAAACTGTTGCATTCAGTGGCAGATGCCGACATCGCGAAGCTGAAATATTTCCGCGCGACGCACGGAAAGATTGCCGGCGTGGCGGTGGACATTTCCCGCACCGGCTATACCGGTGACCTGGGCTACGAGATCTGGGTGCCCTGGAACAATGCGGTGAAGGTCTTCGATGAATTGATGGCCAAGGGTAAACCGTTCGACATTCACGCGGCCGGCATGGTGGCCCTGGACATCGCGCGCATCGAGGCGGGGCTGATCCTGATCGAAGTGGATTACAACTCCAGCAAGCGGGCGCTGATTGACGAGCAGAAATATTCGCCGGGGGAGATCGGGCTTGGAAAGCTCGTTGATCTGAAGAAGGAAAACTTTGTGGGGCGCGAGGCGCTGGCGCAGGAAGCGAAGAGAGGCGGGCCGGCTCGATCGTTGGTGGGGCTGGAGATCAACTGGACAGACGTGGAAGTGCTTTACGAGAAAATCGGCATGGCGCCGCAAGTACCGAGCACGGCTTCGCGTGTGGCCGTTCCGGTGTATCGCGGAGGGCGGCAAGTGGGCAAGGCGACTTCGACGACGTGGTCACCCACGTTAAAGAGAATGATTGCGCTGGCTTCGGTTAGTCGGGAGAGCGCGACGGTCGGCTCGACGCTCAGCATGGAATTGACAGTGGAAGCAGCGCGAAAAACGGTTTCGGCGAAGGTGGTGAATCTCCCGTTCTTCAATCCGCCGAGGAAGACGGCAGCGCTGGCCTTTTAGGGTTCGAGCTCAGTGTGCGGCGGCGAAGTGCTCGGCTTTGAGAAGAAGGGCGTCCAACTCGCCGCGATCCAGAACCTTTCCATTCAAAATCACGGCATGAATTTTTTCAGTGCTGCGGATGTCATCCAGTGGATTCGCGTCCAGGAGGACGAGGTCCGCGCGCTTGCCAGGGGTGATGGTGCCTTGCTCCGCGCTACGGCCGAGGAATTCCGCGGGGTTCGAGGTGGCGGCTTGCAGTGCTTGCGTGGGCGTTAATCTTGCCTGGACCATGTAGAACAAGTCCTCGTGCAGACCAAAACCGGGGAAGACGTTGGGCGCCGTGGAATCAGTTCCTGTCATCAGCTTCACGCCCAACTGTCGCATTTCTTTCACGGCGGCAAGTGAACTCTGTATGAGTTTTCTTCGAATCAAAAAATCCGCTTCGGTCTGATCGGAGAGACCCTCTCGGCGGCCCAGTTCCCAATTGTGCCGCAGGTCCGTGGGGATATATTTCATGCGCGGATCGTTGGGCCGGTCGGATTCCGCCGTGAGGTAAGCAAGATCGATCAACAGCGGGAGCGTCGGAATCTGCCAGGTGTGATTCGCCGCAAATTTTCGAAAAAGGCGATCCGCCTTTCCGGCGGAGTAAGACGCCAGGAGATCGCGATTCCAGACGCGGTCGCGTTCGAGAGACTGGCTGAAGTTCTCGCCGCGCGGCAAGGCTTTCAGCCGCCGCTGACGCAATTCCTCTTCCTTCGTGGAACAGCCGAGAAGCACGCCCGTCAAATGCTCGATGCTAGCTTGGCCCGCTTCGGAAGCTTGGGCGGCGGTAACCGAATCTGGCACGTGGCCGACAAAACGGATGTCGTCCTTTTGGGCTTCCTGGGCGATCGCGAAGTAGGCTTGTGGCTGTAGCCGCGACTGCACCTTGATGAAATCCACGCCCTCAGACTTAAGCTGCCGGACTGCATTCTGCGCTTCGGTCGCGTTCTGCACCACGATGGAGGGTTGGAAAGAAGCCGGATTGCCGTCGAGATAAGGACCGGTGAAGAAAAGTTGGGGGCCCAGGCGCTCGCCGGAATCGATTTCGTGACGCAATTGCTTCAGAAGGTCCACGCGGCCACCCATGTCTCGCGGCTGCCCACAGGTTCACCCGCACCGGTAAGGTGGACGTGCATGTCGGCCAGTCCGGGGATCAGGAATTTTCCATGGCCATCGATGATTTTCGCACCGCGAGGAATGTTCATCGAGGAGGAAGGACCGACAGCGGTAATGCGCTGACCGGAAAGCAAGACCGTGGAGTCGGGCTGCGAAGGCCCGCCGGTGACCTCGATGACCGTGACATGGGTGATGGCGATGACGCCCGATTGTGGAGGAGAACACGAGGAAACAAGAACAAGCAATCCAACGGGAAGCATGAAAAAGAGAGATGACCGCCGCGGCGAAGAGAGCACATTGGAATTGTAACAGGGCAACGAAAAAAGATGGCCGTATCGGAAATACGAACCCTGTCGCTGCAAGGTGGCCAGGATTACGGATTGAGTCGTTTGTATTTCTTAAGAACAGCCTTGAGTTGGTCGTGGGGGAGGGCCGTTACGTGGTGATCGTCAATGCCGGTCATGGATTCCGCGGCAATCATGCCGTTGATGATGGCTTCTTCGGTAGCTTGCACGACAGCGGCAAACATAGGATCGAGCGACTCGTTGGGGAGCATTTTTACCTCCACAGGGCTCGTGGCGGAAGCTGCTCCAGGATTTGCGGTTGAAAAAGCGATGAAAATGTCACCGGAGCCATTTCCGGAAATGCTGCCATCGCGGCCGAGGCCGAGTGTGGCGCGGCGCGCGAGACGCTTGAGTTGCGTCGGGAGCAGCGGCGCGTTCGTGGCAACGACGATGATGATCGAACCTTGTTCGGAAACTTCCGAACGCTGGTAGGCGTAAGGATCCTCCGAAGAAATTTCGCGGCCGACGGGAATGCCGGCAACCCGGAAATTCTGCCGCGAGCCGTAATTGCATTGCACCAGAACACCAACAAGGTAGCCACCATCCTTGGCAGGAAGCTGGCGTGAAGAAGTGCCGATGCCTCCCTTGAAGCCGTTGCAAATCATGCCGGTCCCGCCGCCGACGTTGCCTTCTTCCACCGGCCCCCCGTGCGATGAATCCATGGCGTGAAAAGCGTGCTCGGGTTTGACGTGAAAGCCGTTGATATCGTTGAGCCAGCCATCCCAAGTTTCCGCGACCACGGGAAGCGACCACCAGTAGCCGCTAGCGTCCGGTTGGCCATGATTGACGCGCCATTGGATGACCGCATCGCGAACCACGCCGACGCTGTGCGTGTTGGTGATCATGACCGGACCTTCGAGGAAGCCCGATTCCTCGACCCACGTTGTGCCGGTCATTTCACCGTTGCCGTTCTGGGAGAACCATCCAGCGAAAACCGGATTCATCATGGAGTCTTTGCCGCGCGGCAGAACCGCAGTGACGCCCGTGCGAACCGGCCCCTTGCCGACCACCAGCTTTCCTTCACCGGAGATCAGCGTAGTGTGGCCCACCGCAACGCCGGGAACGTCCGTGATGGCGTTCAGAGAGCCGGGTATGCCATCGAAGGGCACACCCAGGTCGCGCGCACGTGGCTTCGCCGCGCTTTTCTCCTGGGCAAACCCTGGAGTTGCGAAAAGAAGGATTGTGGAAAGCAGGGCGAGAATGAGCGAAATGCAGCGCATGAAAAATTTCTCCCGGGAGTATAAATCGTTATAAAGAGTGACGCGTTCTTTCTTAAAGCAGTCGAGGCGTGCAATCAAGAGGAAAAGACCTTGGCAAGCGCGTATTGCAAAGCACTGGCGATAAGCCCGCACTCTTCGGGCGTGATGATGAACGGCGGCGCAAGAAGGATATGATCCCCGCGAGAGCCGTCCACGCAGCCCTGTGTC
>Ga0306921_10008491_pt1 | contig 10855 bp, 9 predicted proteins | sample sta12Cox44000080_FD_203760 | JGI IMG/M metagenome (GOLD analysis project Ga0306921, IMG submission 203760) | Lab enrichment of tropical soil microbial communities from Luquillo Experimental Forest, Puerto Rico - statoxic.12C.oxic.44.000.080 (v2)... | ecosystem: Environmental > Terrestrial > Soil...
GGCTTTGAGGTCGCGGAAAAGCGGAGCGGGTTTTCCGGCTACGAAGGCGATAGCGGCGAGTTCGCCTCTCTTCAGTTTCTCGAGCGCCACCTCCTGGCGGTCGTTTGTCACCGTGACCGGTATCTTCAAGATGCCGAAGAGACGGCTCGCGGTGATTGCCGTCCCACTGTCCCGCAGGTCGACATTGATTTTTTTGTTGGCGAGGTCCGCGATGCTTTGAATCTCGCGGCGTGCCAGGAGGTGAAATTCTTCGTTGTGGAGCTTGGCTATGTATGTGACCGATCCCTCGATGCCTGGGAGCGACCTCTGCTCCTTCGCATAGTCGAGGACATCGATCTGGAGGACCGCCATGTCGATCCCGTGCAGACGCTTCAGATCGGTCAGGTTGGCAAGCGATCCCGCGCCGACGACCGGGACGATGCGGCGCGTCGCACCATCATTGATGACACTTGCCAGGTCCTCCGCCATGCGCACGGTGATCCCGGCGGACCCGGCGGTCTCCAGCTCAACAACTCCCTTGTTTACGTCGTTCGGATCGGCAGCTGGTATCGCCGAGCGAGCCAAAGCCGCGCCAGGTGCCATCAACACAGCTAAAAGAAGGGGAAGGATGATAGCTCCAGTTGTACAGATCGATCGTATCATCGGCGCTTACTATCCCTATTTGCCTTCAAGGCTGTTGAGCAGGACCTCGGCCTCACCGATGCCCATGTCGCGGGCGCGCCGGTACCAGGACAAGGCTGCGGCCAAATCGCCACGCGCACTGCGCAAATGAGCGTGCTCGAGGAACGTGGGGTCGAAGGTCTCGCCCAATCTGAGCGCCGCCTGCCCGTCTCCGGCATTGGCGGCACGACCGTAATAAAGGCGCGCGGAGACGACATCGCCCGAGCTGAATGATTTATCGCCGCGCGTCAGCAGCAGCGAAATATCCACTGGCGAGAGAGTAGCGTCGGTAGGGGGAATAATCGGATCGGAGGTCGAGGCATTCGGATCAGCTCCTGGGTTGGCCCCTCCGGATGCCGTCGGGACCAGGGGCGTCGGCCCCGCCGGTGGCGGTTCCAAACCGCGCACCTGGCCAGTGAATGCCGGTTCCGGCGGCACCGCTGCCGCACGGTTCGCTTCGTTCGCCACCCGCCCTTCGAAAGACATTGGTGCCGCGGCCGCCGCAGTATCGTTTTGCGGCACATGCAGCGTCGGCGGAGCCGCCCCCGTCGCGACGCTTGCAACCTGCGGATCTGGTGAACGCTCCGCCGCAGCAGCGGCCTTTTCCGGAGCTTGGATTATCCGTTCGGAAGCGCCGCCGACGGATGCCCGCGCGCCATCGGATTGCTCGGCGGTGGTGCGCATGAACAAGAACAAGCCGACGCCCACGGTCGCCACAATTGCCACGGCAAGAAGACAAAGTCGGATTAGCGGCGATGACTGTTGTACGCTGGGCGACGGCTGTCGTTTTCCAGCATCGGGAGTCTGTTTCGAGGTGACGCCTCGAAGATTCGATGACGCCGCCGGCGTGCTGGACGAGGGACGCGTCAGTGTCAGAATGTGACCACTCCACGCTCGTTCGAACTCCTGGCGCGGCACGAAAAGCACCTCGCTGTCCCGATGGAGCGGATCCCAGACCGCGACCTCCTCAGCGCCGTCGCGGCTGCCTCCTGTCAAGATCACAACATTGGTGTTCCTGAGGAGAACGAGGATCGGATCGGCGAACCCGATCGTTTGCAAGCCCTGCCAATTCACGCGGATATGCTCGGCCGGATACCCGAGTTCCGCGGCAAGCTCGATGAGCCCCGGTATGGGCAAGCTGTCGCTGTCGGGGACCCCGCCCGAAGGAGCTGCTGCTGCAGCCGTTGGATTGACGCCGTTCTGCGAACCCAACTGCACGAAACAAGCAAGCGCGGTGTCCCGGGAGGCCACCGGTTCCCGCGAGGCTGTTGTGCTAGCGTCGATGTCCATAATCGCTACCGAGAGAAGACTCACTCACCTGAATCCTAACGGACCCGGTCAAGCTCGCGCGATCGAGCGGATTGCTCCTGTTTCGATGAAAACAATGAATTTTTTCCTAAGTATAGTAATATATAAAAAGTCGCCAATATCCCTAAAATACTTCTCGATAGTCTAATACATATAAAGTGCACTCAGTCAAGACGTCTAGAGACAAATACCGTACTTTAGTTATTCTTTAAGGAGAGTACCCAACTATCGCAGCAGCGGGCGACGCATCGTGGCAGACCTCGAAAATGAACAGCTGGAGACCGTGGTGAGCGATTTACCGACAGATGCCAACGAAATCGAGATGCTGGAATCGAAGGAAAGCTGGAGCGTATATCGCCTGGCGGATGGCACCACATTACGTATCAAGCCCGTCATGATCGCCGTTTTTCGTGCGGATGGCCAGCAAGGACCAGCGGGTGAGCCTGTCTACAATATGAAATCTACAGTAATAACGGATGTGAGAATCCCGTCTTCGGCTAGTAAATAGAATTAACAATAATGGGCAGAGCAATCATTTTACCGTCGAACGAATGGCAGCCCTCGATCTATTCGTCGTTACGCTCAGAGTTCACCACAGGCGTCTCGGTTATAGCGACGAGCGCGGAGGCGACCTTCACCACCGGTGGATCGGCCGCAACCATCGTGATCAGCTCGAATCGAAACACCGCCTCGATGCGGCCGAGCGGCCGGTCCGTTGTGGTTGGATTGAGCGGAGTTCCTCATGCGGAAGCCGAGGCGTCGACGGCGACCAACGAGTCGCCCGCAACACCGGAAGCTACTGCTCAGAACCAGAGCAGTGTCGTCGAGCCCGCGCCTGTCGTAGATCAGCCCAAACCTCCACCCCGGACCGACAAGATCGAGCTGACCATCGATTCGCTGCAAAATTATGAGCTGCTCAAGCCCATTCGGGTCGTAGTCGAATCTCTGGGAGACAAGGTATTTGTCGCCGAAGCGCCCGATCTGAATGTTTCTACAAGCGGAACCAGTGTTGGAGGTGCATTGATCCTATTGAAGGATCACATTTCCACCATCTACGAGGGTTATACGAGCAAGAAAAACCTGGACAGCGAACGCGCCCGACAGTTCAAGACATTTGAAACATATATTGGACGCCCAAGGCGAAATTGGATGTAAGCGGGCTGAACACCGACACGTCCCCGCGGCCCGTCCATCGCAGCCCTTCAGCGTATACCCAGCGCATTGTTACAGCGGGTTCTCGCTGCTAGCCCGGCGCCGCTATTTAACCCTCCCCTCCGCATGCTCATCTAGCGCCGAAAGCCGACCCAGCATTGCGTCGACCTCGGCGCGCTGCGCCTCGATATAGTCGTAAAACAGATGCTCGACGCGACGATACGGCGTGCCGCGGACACTGGCGAGCATGTCGCGCCGCTCATCGCGGCTCGCCAATATATTTGCATATTTGTCGTGAAAATAGTGGAGATTGGCGTCCAGGTTCACAAAGCGATTGTCCGAGAGCAGATCGATCGCATGCTGCGTCTTACCCATCCTAAACGGCGATTGAAGCGTGAACAGCCGGAAAGTCGTGTCATAGAGGTCGTTCGGCTCGTGGACTGGCAGGGTTTTGAGGAGCGCGCCGTGCCGCGTGGGCAGCCAGTGAAATTCATGAAGCGTATCCCGCCGGGGTCCATCACGCTGAATCTGCCGATAATCGCTAATGTTCCCTTCGGTACCGAGCTCGGCCAAGTTTACAAACTCGTTTGCGGGTATGGCTAGGTTGAATATCTGACGGAACTTTACCGCCTGCACTGACAATGGCGACCAGATGTTCGCGGCAGCCAGAGCGTTCCGCAGCGTATGGGCGCAGTTGTCGGCCCAGACGCTCCAATTGTAATCGGCGTCGCCCTCGGCGTATTCGCGGTTTTTGTCGTTGAGGAAGGCAATGATTTCGTCCAGCATCGGCTCGGTCACCGGAAGGCGCGCACAAAACACCGACCGGGCGAACTGGAGGGCGAAGTCGGTACCAATGCCCTCGTTCGCGATGAAATTTTCGAGACCCGCTCCGGCACCGGCGCTCGGGTAGTCGTGAAATTCGACCCCTTTGTAAATGTTCTTGTCGATCGCCTCGTGCAGCGTGGCTGCGAATTGCGCCTCAGTCAGGCGTTCGCCGAATTTGAGGTTGCCTTCGTAGAACAACTGGTAGCCGGGGATTGCCACCCAATTGATATTGCGAAACCAACGGTTGACGCTGATACCGGCGCCGTGCTCGGGGTCATCTAGCCGGGTAGCTTCCCCCCGGCATCGCCGCAATTGCGGGTAGGACGCCTGGTCATCCTTGCAGGCGCCCTTGATGTACATGACCGCGTGGCCCGCTACGCCGCCCTCGCCCTTCAGCTTGGAGCGGAATTGGCTCGTCGCGCAGATTTCCACGTAATAGGGGAAAAACTGATCGTAGACAGGGTCGGGGCGCCGTTCGACGATGATACGGTCCGGCTTCAGCATGAAGCGTGAGATAACGCCATCATCGCCGCATCCGCTCAGAAAGAGGATGATTGCGGAGACAGGCGCGACGAAAATGCCGCGGCGCGTTGCTACACCGAGCAGGAGCCCGAACCTCGATTTTGCGGCGGTCACTGTAACGATTGTCACGCGCTCCGACGGTTGATTCTGTTTGACACGCCCAGACATCTGATCGCAATCTTTCAGAAATTTAGACTTTTTTGGTTGCCGGCCTGCCGATCGTGACGCGGCAGATCGTGCCTACTCGCCTTCCGCGAACTATACCAGGCTGCTCGTGAGAAATTTGCAGTGAGAAAACACGGCCCTCGGTGGATCGGCCTGCTCCTGACCTGCTTCACTATCGTTTTGGCCTCGTGCAAGCCGAGCGCTAAGGTCGAGGCTCCCGAAATACGTCCAGTCCGAACGGTTACTGCCAGCAAAGGAGAGGCTCGCGAGACAGTGGTCTTGACCGGCCACATCCAAGCGGAAGACGAGCCCGCGCTCGGCTTTCGAATTGGCGGGCGAATGATCGAAAGACCAGTCAACGTCGGCGATCGCGTCGAGACGGGACAAGTGCTGGCCAAGCTCGATCCCGAAAGTGAGCTCAACGCGTTGCGCTCCGCCGAATCCGCGTTGACCGCCGCGCAAGGACAGTTGACCTACGCGCAGGGCGACTTCGAACGGCAACGGCAGCTTTTGGCGAACGGCCATACGCCGCGCGCCCGCTTCGATCAGTCGCAGAAGGCGCTGCAAAACGCGCAGTCTCAGGTCGACAATACCCAAGCGCAATTGCAGATCGCCAGGGACCGCGTGAGCTGGACGACCCTTGCGGCGGATGCTCCCGGAACCGTGACGGCCCGGGGCGCGGAGCCGGGCGAGGTAGTGCAAGCCGGTCAGATGATCGTCCGGCTCGCCAGGCAGGGCGGGCGCGACGCCGTTTTCGATGTGCCGGCTCAATTGCTGCGCTCGGCGCCGAGCGATGCGGAGATCACGGTAAGGCTGACCGATGATCCCGGCGTAATGGCGAACGGGCGGGTGCGGGAAGTCGCGCCCCAGGCGGACCCGGTGACCCGCACTTTCGAAGTCAAAGTCGGCCTGACGGACCCGCCGGAAGCGATGCGGCTTGGCGCGACAGTTACCGGCAGCGTCAAACTGGCTTCTGAACCCGTCATCGCAATACCCGCCTCAGCCCTGACCGAACTCAATCGCCAGCCGGCCGTTTGGATAGTCGACCCGAAAGGTTTGACCGTATCCTTGCGAAATGTGGAGCTGCTGCGCCACGATCCGGGAACAGTCGTCATCGCCCAGGGTCTCGACACCGGCGACATTGTCGTGACCGCCGGGATCCAGGCGCTCCATCCCGGTCAGAAAGTCCGGCTGCTCGGCTCGGCTTCGTAAATGCAGTTCAACCTGTCGAAATGGGCTCTCGAGCACCGCTCGTTCGTGGTTTATATGATGATCGCGGCGACGATCGCCGGAGTTGCCGCGTTTTACAGCCTGGGGCGCGACGAGGATCCGCCTTTCGTCATCAAGACGATGGTCGTGCAGGCCGCGTGGCCCGGTGCAACCATGGACGATACTCTGTTGCAGGTCACCGACCGGCTCGAGCGCACCTTGCAGGAAACGCCGAGCCTCGATTTTCTGCGCAGCTACACGAGCCCCGGCAAGACGACGATCTTTGTCAATTTGAAAGGGAAGACCTCCGCCCGGGAGATCCCCGACATCTGGTACCACGTTCGCAAGAGCATCGGCGATATGCGCCATACCTTGCCGGTCGGGGTGGTCGGCCCGGGGTTCAACGACGAGTTCGGCGATGTTTTCGGGATCATCTACGGCGTCACCGCGGACGGCTTCACCCATCGCCAGCTCAAGGACTACTCGGAGGATATCCGCTCGCGTCTGATGCAAGTGGCCGATGTCGCGAAAATCGAGATCCTCGGCGCTCAGGATGAAAAGATACTCGTCGAATTCTCTGTGCAGCAACTCGCCGGTCTGGGTATCGACCGGTCGGCGCTGACCGCGGCTCTCGCTGCCCAGAACATTGTCAGTCCGTCCGGGATCCTGCAGACCGGCAACGAGCGACTCACCCTGCGCGTGTCGGGCGCCTTCGAATCCGAGCAGGATATTCTGGCGGTAAATTTTGTCGCCAACGGACGCCTGATCCGGCTGCGCGACATCGCCCAAGTTCATAGAGTCTACTCGGACCCGCCGCAGCCCATGTTTCGCGTGAACGGCAAGCCTGCGATCGGCATCGCCATCTCTATGCGAGAGGGCGGGGATATTCTGACGCTCGGCCGGAATATCACACAAGAGATGCGCGAGATCAGGGCCGATCTGCCGATCGGCATCGAGCCGGTCCTGGTGGCGGACCAGCCGTTCGTCGTCGATCACGCTATTCGCGACTTCACGACATCACTATGGCAGGCGATCGCCATCATTATGGCCGTGAGCTTCGTTAGTCTTGGCTTTCGCGCCGGCGCCGTCATCGCGCTTTCGATTCCGCTGACGCTCGCCATCGTGTTCCCGGTCATGCAATTCACGAATATCGACCTGCAGCGCATTTCGCTCGGCGCGCTAATCATCGCCTTGGGCCTGCTGGTCGACGATGCGATGACCACGGTCGACGTCATGACCTCTCGGTTGGCGGCCGGCGACAGCAAAGAAGAGGCGGCGACATTCGCATATCGAACATTGGCATTGCCAATGCTGACCGGATCCTTTGTCACGGCAGCAGGTTTCGTGCCGATCGGCTTTGCCAGGAGCTCGGCAGGCGAATACACCTTTTCGATTTTCGCGGTGGTGGCTTATGCATTGCTGCTGTCTTGGTTTGTGGCAGTTATCTTTGCACCGTTGCTCGGCGTGGTGATCCTCTCCAAGCCGAAAGCCAAGCCGTCCGACAAACCGAGTGCGATCCTTCGGCATTTTCGCGGGTTTCTGGTCGGCGCGATGCGTATGCGGTGGATCACGATCGGGGTGACGGTCGCTGCGTTCGCAGCGGCCATTCTGGCGAGCCCGTTCGTGCCGCGGCAGTTCTTTCCGCCATCGGACCGCCCGGAACTTTTGGTCGATCTGACACTGCCGCAAAATGCTTCGATCTATGCCAGTGAAACACTGGCTGAGAAGCTCGACGACCTTCTCGAAGGCGATCCCGACGTCGGTCACTGGAGCACCTATGTCGGGCGTGGTGCGATTCGGTTCTATCTGCCGCTCGACGTTCAGTTGCCGAATGATTTCTTTACCCAGGCCGTCGTCGTCGCCAAGGATGTGGCCGCGCGCGAACGGCTGCACACAAGGCTGGAGGCGGCGCTCGCGGAAAATTTCCCGAGTGCGGTGAGTTCGGTGTCGCCGTTGGGGCTCGGCCCGCCGGTCGGATGGCCCGTGCAATATCGGGTGAGTGGCCCGGATATCAGCGAAGTGCGGGACATCGGGCTTCAGCTCGCCCAGGTGGTGGCTACCAGTGCCGGCGCGCGGCATATCAATTTCGATTGGATGGAGCCGGCCCGAATGGTTCGCATCCGCATCGACCAGGACCAGGCGCGGCTATTGGGCTTGAGCTCGCAAGCCATTGCCTCTGTCATGAACAGCGTGGTGACGGGCACGCCAGTAACGCAGGTCCGCGACGGCATCTACCTTGTCGATGTCCTGACGCGTGCGGCCGATGAAGAGCGCCTGTCTCTTGCGACTTTGCGGAATTTGCAGATACCGCTTCCGAGCGGCCGCACAGTGCCGCTGAGCCAAATCGCGAGCTTCGACTTTGCTCAGGAATACCCATTGATTTGGCGGCGCGACCGCGTACCCACATTGACCGTGCGCGCCGACGTCGCCCCAGGAGTGCTGCCTGAATCCGTGGTTAACGCACTCGCTCCGGCGGTAGCAAAACTGAGCGCGAGCCTTCCGGCATCCTACCGGATCGCGGTGGGAGGCACGGTTGAAGAAAGTGAGAAATCCAAAGCTTCCGTTTTTGCTGTTGTGCCGCTGATGCTGTTTCTGATGATCACATTCCTAATGATCCAACTGCAGAGCTTCAACCGCCTCTTTCTCGTGCTGAGCGTCGTCCCGATGGGTCTGGTCGGCATCGTTGCGGCGCTCCTTCTCTTCTACCAGCCGTTAGGATTTGTGGCTATCCTCGGAATTCTGTCGCTGCTCGGGATGATCGCCCGAAATGCGGTGATCCTTATCGAGCAGATCGATTTTGAGTTGGCGCAGGGTCTCGATGTGTGGAATGCAGTCATCGAGGCAAGTGTTTCCCGCTTCCGCCCGATCATGCTGACGGCAGTATCCACGGTCCTCGGGTTGATCCCGATTGCCGTGACGATCTTCTGGGGCCCGATGGCCATTGCTGTCATGGGAGGTTTGCTTGTTGCGACGATTCTCACTCTGATCTTTCTACCGGCATTGTATGTTGCCTGGTTCCGTATCAAGGAGCCTGCCGGCATGGAGAGGGCCGTCATGCCCGGCAGGCCTACTGCCACGGATGTGGCATGAATTTGACGCTATCGCGGCCGGCGGTGTTGCGAACAATCGGTTTCTGCGCCCTCTGGGTGGCGCTTTCAAGCCATGACCCGGCGGACCTTGCTGCCGGCGTCGTGGCGGCTGGTGCGGCGGCATGGGCGAGCCTCCGACTGCTGCCGCCAAGCGCGAGCCGGGTGCAACTCCTTGCCCTCACCCAGCTCGCGTTGCGCTTTCTCCACCAGTCGGTGGTCGCCGGGCTCGACGTTGCGCGGCGCGCGCTCGATCCCCGGCTTCCATTGCATACTGGTTTGGTGATCTACCCTGTGGGTCTCGCGCCGGGTCCGGCGCGGCACACCTTTACCTCGGTGATGAGCTTGTTGCCCGGTACCGTGCCGACAGGGTCGCACAACGACAAAACGCTGATAATCCATTGCCTCGATGTCGAGCAGCCGGTAGCGGCGCAACTGGCGACGGAGGAGGCGCTGTTCGTCCGGGTGATTGGCGAGGCACCCCGCAATGGCTGACTTTCTGCTCGCTGCCGCTGGCTTCGTGCTGGTGACCGTAGCTGTCGGATTGGTGCGCATCCTGAGCGGGCCGGGCGATGCCGACCGCATAATGGCGGCGCAGTTGTTTGGCACGGGCGGAATTGCCGCGCTGCTGTTGCTGGCGCAGGCAATGAGCGTCCCTGCCGCCATAGATGTTGGTCTGGTGTTGGGTTTGCTTGCGGCCTTTGTCTCGGTCGCCTTTGTGAAAGGCGTTACTCGCTCACAAGCGGACGAAGCATGAGCCTTGCGCTTAACGGCTTGACCATTGTCGCGGTCTGCGCCGGAGCCTTCTTTTTCCTCGCAGGCACGGTCGGTTTGTTACGGTTTCCCGACGCGCTCAGCCGGCTGCACGCATTGACCAAAGCGGACAATCTCGGCCTCGGTTTAGTCGTGCTCGGGCTTCTATTTCAGGTGGGAGGGGTGTTTGCGGCGCTGAAGCTGATCGGCGTATGGCTGCTGACTTTGCTCGCCGCTGCTACTGTAAGCCAACTGCTTGCGCGCGCTGCGCGAGCGAGCGGCCCACACGAGTAACGAAGTGGCCTTGGCCTTCGATATCGTTCTTGTTTTGCTGATCCTGGGTGTCGCCACCTGGACCATATCCGCGCGCGACACATTCGCCGCAGTCGTCGGGTTTATCGGGTTTGGTCTGGTGCTCGCGCTGGCTTGGGTATGTCTCGCAGCGCCTGATGTGGCGTTGACCGAGGCCGCCATCGGCAGCGGATTGACCGGGGGACTCCTTGTGGGCGCTAGCGCCCGTTTGCGCCGCACCGAGACCACGTCCGGAGAGACCCCGAGCATCTCCCTCCGCCTTTCCGCCGGGGTGGTCTGCACATTCATTTCGGCGGGGCTCGCAGCGATCGTGCTCGAGCTTCCGGGTAAGGCGCCGACGCTCGCGCCGCAAGTGGCAGCAAACCTGGCAATGATCGGCCTCGATAACCCGGTTACCGCCGTGCTGATGGCGTACCGGGCTGTCGACACGCTGCTTGAAGTCGTCGTGTTGTTGCTCGTCCTCGGCGGTATATGGTCGCTGGCGCCCGATCACCTTTGGGGCGGCTCGCCGGGCAGTCGCCATCTTGCTGGGCCGGACGGAGTACTGCCTTTTGTCGCCCAGTTGCTGGTGCCGGTGGGGATTCTGGTTGGTATTCACATATTCTGGATCGGCTCCGTTGCTCCCGGGGGCGAATTCCAGGGTGCAACGATCCTCGCCGCGATGTGGATCCTCGCGACCATGGCGGGGCTGGTGGATATGCCCGCGGTGAGCCGCCGCTGGCTACGACTTTTACTGGTCGCTGGATCGGCGGTCTTTTTTGCGGTCGGGTTTGCCGGTTTCGCGATGGCGGGCGCGTTCCTGGCATACCCGGAAGCCTACGCCAAGCTGCTGATCTTGATTATCGAAATACCTCTGACATTGT
>Ga0306921_10008492_pt1 | contig 10854 bp, 9 predicted proteins | sample sta12Cox44000080_FD_203760 | JGI IMG/M metagenome (GOLD analysis project Ga0306921, IMG submission 203760) | Lab enrichment of tropical soil microbial communities from Luquillo Experimental Forest, Puerto Rico - statoxic.12C.oxic.44.000.080 (v2)... | ecosystem: Environmental > Terrestrial > Soil...
TCGAGGTGCCGGCGGTGACCACCAGCGTCGCTTCCGCATCGCTCATGCTGTCGGGCACCGCCATCAGCGTGTTGATGTGGTTGACCGCGTATTGGGCAAAACCACCATCGGTCGTGAAACCGTTGGCGCGATGACCCTTTTCGGGTCTGCCATAATTCAGGCAAGAGGTGTACATGCCTTGGCGGCAGCGCTTGCATTGGCCGCATCCGGCATGGATCTCCACGGTCACGCGCTCGCCGATCTTGAATTCGTCGACATCAGCTCCGAGGGCTGCGATCGTACCCATATATTCGTGGCCCGGCGTAAAGTTTTTGTTGAAGGGCAAACCACCCCTTATACGGGCCGGCGAGCCGATATGGATGATCTCGAGATCGGTGGCGCAGATTGCGACCGCATCGATGCGAACCAAGACCTCGGCCCGTCCGGGAACGGGTGTCGGCTTCTCGCGAAGGAAAAGCTCGTCGGGGCCGCCAAGCACCCAAGCCTTCATGAGGTCGGAAACCGGAAATTCGGGGGAGGTTTTGACGCCGGCGGGGTGATACATGGCCGCGTTTTCCTGGATTTTTCTACGGCTTGATGCGGATAACAGTTCTAAACCACCCTGGAGAGTTCGCAATCGGAAAACTGACTGACTGCGCGCGCTTCACGCAGGCCATGGTCTGTGGATACCGAGCCTATCGCGGTTTGTCGGCTCTGCTGGGCATTGTCATTCTCTGCTGCCTGTCCTTTTGCGTTGCCGACCAAAGCGGGCAGGCATGCGATGGCTTGCCTAATTATTTCAACCATGAAACAGTTTGTGGCGGCGGTCGCGGATGATGGCCTGTCGGCGGCGGAACAGGGGAGGGGACGGGATGCGGATGATTTCGACGTGGGCTGTTGCGGCCGGCGCGGCGGCTTGCTTGTTCGTGGGCGCGCACGCGTGCTGGGCGCAACAGACGATCCGCGTTGGCTGGACCATCCCGGCCGAGGAATCCAAATATTGGATGATGCGCAGGCCCCAGGAATTTCCCGAGCTCGGCAAGACTTACAATATTGAGTGGACGCAGTTTCAGGGCACGGCGCCGATGACGCAGGCGCTTGCCGCTGGCGCGCTCGATTGCGCGACCCAGGCGCCGCTATCGCTCGCCAACGGCGTGGTCGGCGGCAATCTGAAGGCCTACATTGTCGCGCAGCATGTGTTCGAGAAGCCAGGTGGCTTCTCGGTGTATTGGGCGGTCATGGATAACTCGCCGATCAAGACCATTGCCGATCTCAAGGGCAAAACTGTCGGCATTTCGGTGATTGGCGGCGGCACCCAAGGTCCTTTCAATATGCTGTTGAAGCAGGCAGGGCTCGATCCGGCGAAAGACATCAAGCTCGTCGAGGTGGGTTTTGCGGTGTCGGAGGACGCGCTGCGTCAGGGCCGTGTCGATGCTGTCAACATGAACCAGCCCTTCGCGGCGCGCGCGGAGGCCAAGGGCGGCACCCGAAAGCTGTTCTCGCTGTCGCAGGCGATGGCGAACATCGTGCATATTCTAGAAGCCTGCCGCGCCGACTTTGTCGACAAAAACCCGGAGCTGGTAACGGCTTATGTGCGCGACATCACCTCCGGGATGAAGAAGGCGCTCTCCAACCGTGATGAGACTTTGAAAGTCGTCTCTGAGGTGCTGAAGGCACCGATCCCGGTGCTCGACAGCTATCTGCTCAAGGACAATGATTTTGGTCGTGATCCTGGCGCGGCGCCGAACTTCCCGGCGATCCAGAAGATGTACGACATCTATGCAGCGACTGGGATGCTGCCGAAGTTGGATGTTGCGCAATTCAAGCATCCGACCATCGTGGCGCCGCTGCAGTAAGGCGCGCGGCACAGGGTCGGGCCGGAGCGTCCGGAGAGATGGTGGCAATGAAGAAGCTGCGATCCCGTGTGACAACAGATGGACTGGATCGCGCGCCGCACCGCGCCTTCATGCGCGCGATGGGTCTCGACGACATAGCGCTTGCAAAGCCGATGGTTGGTGTCGTCAGCATGAAGGGCGAACAGACGCCCTGCAATATGACTCATGATTTCCAGGTCGAGGCTGCGAAAGAGGGGATTGCGGAAGGAGGCGCCACGCCGCGCGAGTTCACCACAATATCCGTCTCCGACGGCATCAGCATGAACCACGAGGGGATGAAGTTTTCCTTGCTCTCACGCGAACTGATCGCCGACTCGATCGAAGCCGTTGTCCACGGCCTTGCCTATGACGCTCTGATCGGTTTCGGCGGCTGCGACAAGACGCTTCCCGGCGTGATGATGGGCATGATCCGCTGCAACGTGCCATCGATCTTCATCTATGGTGGCAGCGCTTTGCCCGGCAGGTTTCAGGGCAGGACGCTGACGGTTTTGGACTCCTACGAGGCGGTGGGCAGCTTCATGACCGGCGAAATCGATCAGGCCACACTGGCCGGCATCGAGCGGACGTGTTTGCCGACGATCGGGGCCTGTGCCGGTCAATTTACCGCCAACACGATGGCAATGGTGTCGGAAGCGATGGGGCTGACCATCCCGAACGTCTCGATGATCCCCGGCGTCTATCCGGAGCGCGCGCAGCTCGCGCGCCGGGCTGGCCGGCTACTGGTGGCGATGCTCGAGCGCGGCGGGCCGCGCCCGCGCGATATCGTCACGCGCAAATCGCTGGAAAATGGCGCGGCAATTGTTGCCGCTACCGGCGGCTCGACCAATGCCGCGCTGCATCTTCCTGCGATTGCCAATGAAGCCGGCATCAACTTCACCCTCGACGATGTTGGCGAGGTATTTGCACGCACGCCTCTCATTGGCAACCTGCGGCCGGGTGGCAAGTATACCGCCAAGGACGTCTATGATATTGGCGGCGCCGCGGTCGTGGTCCGCGCATTGATTGAAAGCGGCCATATCGACGGCACTTGCCTCACGATCACCGGCGAGACTGTCGCGCAAGAGTATGGCGGTGCCAACGCGCCGGACGGTGAGGTGATTTTCACCACGTCCAGGCCGATCATGCCAGACGGCGGTGTTGCGGTCTTGAAGGGCAATCTCTGCCCTGTCGGAGCGATCATCAAGGTTGCCGGGCTGAAGAGCCTCGTGTTCGAAGGCGTGGCGCGCGTGTTTGAGGACGAGGAAAGCTGCGTGGCGGCGGTGCGCAGCCGCAGCTATGGTGCTGGCGAGGTCCTCGTGATCCGTAACGAGGGGCCGGTCGGCGGGCCCGGCATGCGCGAGATGCTGGGTGTCACGGCGCTGATCTACGGCCAGGGCATGGGCGAAAGGGTGGCGCTCATTACCGATGGACGTTTTTCCGGCGCGACACGGGGGATGTGCATCGGCTATGTCTCGCCGGAATCGTTTGTGGGCGGGCCTCTGGCGCTGGTGCGCAACGGGGACCGCATCCGGATTGACGCGACCGCGCGGCGGATGGAGCTCATGGTCGATGACGCAGAGCTTGGCGAGCGCCGCAAGGCATGGAGACCGCAGCCACTGCGGCACCGGGCCGGGGCGCTCGCGAAATACGCCCGCTTGGTCGGGCAAGCGCCTGGCGGTGCTGTGACCCACAAGGGTGCCGCTGAATGGCCCTGGTTTGACTAGGTCGACACCAAGGTTGGCATGAAATCCGCGTCGGGATTTGCGATTTTCCGCTATGTTCACGTCTGACCGAACGCGAAGCGAGAATGAAGCTGATGCCAGCGCGATCTGATCTTAGGGCGCAAGCTTCGCCGGCAGCCAAGCCTGTGGCCGCCATGATCGAAATCGACCATGTCTGGAAGGTTTTTCAGACCTCGGCGCGTCAGGATCATCTCGCCCTGTCCGACATTTCGCTTGCGATCGAGGACGGCGCCTTTGTCTCGATCCTTGGCCCGTCGGGGTGCGGAAAATCGACGCTGCTCTACATTGTGGGCGGCTTCGTTCAGCCGAGCCGGGGCAGCGCCAGGATGAAGGGCAAGGCCATCACCGGGCCGGGGCCGGACCGCGGGCCGGTGTTTCAGGAGTTTGCGTTGTTTCCCTGGAAGAGTGTGCTTGGCAATGTCATGTATGGCCCTCGCCAGCAGGGCATGAAGTATGCTGACGCCGAGGCGCAGAGTCGCGCGCTGATCGAGATGGTCGGGCTCAAGGGCTTTGAGGATTTCTATCCGAAGGAGCTGTCGGGCGGGATGAAGCAACGCGTCGCATTGGCGCGCACGCTTGCCTATCATCCCGAAGTGCTGCTCATGGACGAGCCCTTTGGGGCGCTGGACGCGCATACACGCACGCGGCTGCAGAACGACCTGCTCAACATCTGGGAGCGCGACCGCAAGACGGTGCTGTTTGTCACGCATTCGGTCGAGGAGGCGGTGTTTCTTTCCGACAAGGTCGTGATGATGTCGCGATCGCCGGGCCGCATCAGGCAGATTGTCGACATCGACCTGCCGCGCCCGCGTCGGCGCACAGAGCTGCTGCTTGATCCGCGCTATCAGAGATACGTCGTCGATATCGAGCGCCTGTTTGACGACGGCAGCGAAGCTGAGCTAGAGCGATGATCTTGAGCGAGACATTGACCAAACGCGCCGCGCCATATCTCGCTTGCCTTGGCTTGCTCTTGGTCTGGCAGTGTGCCTCGCTTGGCCTCAACAACGACAGCTTTCCGACCGCAGTCGAGGCAATCCGCGCCATTCCGTCGATCCTGGGCGACAAGGAGTCCTTGATCAACTTCGCTGCGTCGCTGCGCCGCATGGCGATCGGGTTTGGCCTCGCGGTCGTCATTTCGATTCCGCTTGGGCTGATGATGGGGCGCAGCCGCGCGGTAGCGTCGTTCTTCAACCCGCTCTTGATGGTGATCTATCCGGTGCCGAAGGCGGCGCTGATGCCGATCATCATGCTGTGGCTCGGCGTCGGCGACATTGCCAAGACGCTGGTGATCTTTTTAGGGGTCAGTCTGCCGGTGATCTATCACAGCTTTGAGGGCGCCAAGGCGGTCGAGGAGAAGATGCTATGGTCGGGCGCGGCGATGGGCCTCTCGGCGCCGCAACGCCTGCGGCGCATTGTGCTGCCCGCGGCCTTGCCGGAGATTCTCACTGGCTGCCGCACCGGACTTGTGCTGGCGCTGATCACAATGATCACCAGCGAAATGATCGCGCGGCAATCCGGCGCCGGCAACATCCTGTTCAATGCGCTCGATATGGGTCAATACGATACTGTCTTTGCCATGATCATCATTATCGGTGCGATGGGTATCGGCTTCGACGCCTTGTTTGAGCGGATGCGCGCCCGACTGGTGCGGTGGTCTGAACAGCAGTTGGACATTCCCTTGAGCTTCTCATGAAGGTGCGCGCGGTTGCGACCGATCTCTTGCTTGGACTCGTGCCGATCGCGCTGCTCGTTGGCCTTTGGCAGGCGCTGGTGTCGTTCGGCTATGCGCCGGTGGCGCTGCTGCCGCCGCCCGGCCAGGTGTTCAGCCGCTTGTTACAGCAACTTTTGACCGACACCTTCCGGCAGGAGATCGCATCAACGTTATTGCGGCTGTTTGCCGGATTTTCGATCGCGGTTGTGCTGGGCGTGAGTGTCGGTGTTGCGGCGGCGGTGAGTCCTGCGATCAGTGCCGTGGTGCGGCCGATCGTGGGCGTGCTCGCGCCATTGCCAAAGGTTGCGCTTTATCCGGCCCTGCTGCTGTTGGTCGGTTTCGGCCATGAATCGAAGATCATGCTCGTCACCGCCGACGCGCTATTTCCGATCCTGCTTTCGAGCTATTATGGCGCCTCCACGGTGGAGCAGAAGCTGATCTGGTCGGCGATGGCGGCGGGCACGCCGCCGCACCAGATCCTGTTCAAGGTGGTGCTGCCCGCCGCCGCGCCGTCCATTCTGACGGGTTGCCGCATTGGTCTTGTCATTTCCTGCATCGTGGTGTTTCTCGCCGAGATGATCACATCGACCGATGGCCTCGGCCATGTCCTCGTCACTGCCGCCCGCACCTTTCAGGCAGTGGACATGTTCGTTCCGCTGATCACGATCTCGCTTCTGGGCTTGATCTTGAACGGTCTGCTGGAGGCATTGCGGTCCTATCTGCTGCGCGGGTTTTTGGAGTCTGATACAAGGTTTTGAACGGAGGAAGGAGCATGCTGGCGGATCGCATCGAAGCAAAATGGATCGACGCGTTCTGCGAAATCTTCGAGCGTTGTGCGGTCAAGCCGGGTGATACGGCTGCCATTCTTTCGGAGACGCAGTCGCGCGCGCTCAATGTTCATCTCGCCGAGCTTGCGCTATTGCGCATGGGAGCGCGGCCATTTCACATCATCGTGCCGACGCCGCGCAACCGGCAGATCGTGCCGATCCGCTCGACGGGGGCGAGCGCAGCGATCCAGCGGCTCCGACCGGTCGTGAGCGCTCTGCAACAGGCGGGGTTGGTGATCGATTGTACCATCGAAGGTCTGATGCATGCGGTCGAGACACCGGAAATCCTCAAGGCGGGTGCACGTATCCTGGTGATTTCCAACGAGCATCCTGAAGCGCTCGAGCGCATGGTACCGGATGCTTCGCTGGAGAAGCGGGTCCGCGCGGCCGCAAAGATGCTGCGCGGCGCCCGGCGCATGCGCGTGACCTCGAAGGCAGGTACCGCGCTTGATGTCGATCTGGTCGGCGCCTCGACGGTCGGGATTTGGGGCTGGACCGACAAGCCCGGGACGCTCGCGCACTGGCCCGGCGGCATCGTGGTCAGTTTCCCCAAAAGCGGCACTGTGAACGGCACGCTGGTGATGGCTGCCGGCGACGTCAATCTGACCTTCAAGCGTTATCTGACCTCGCCGGTCAGGATGACGCTGAAGGACGACTACGTCACCGCGCTTGAGGGCGAGGGGGCGGATGCTGCGATGATGCGCGCTTATCTTGCCGCCTGGGGCGAGCCTGAAGCCTATGCGGTGTCGCATGTTGGTTTCGGGATGAATCCCGGAGCGCGCTATGAGGCGCTGTCGATGTACGACCAGCGTGATACCAACGGCACCGAGCTTCGTGCGGTATCCGGCAATTTCCTGTTTTCCACCGGTGCCAATGAGTTTGCCGGGCGCTACACCGCCGGTCATTTCGATTTGCCCATCATGGGCACGACTATCGAGCTCGACGGTGTCGCGGTGGTGCGCGAGGGAGTGTTGCAGGATGTCTTTGGTTAGCCGCCGCCCAGCACCGCGATCTTCAAGGCAGGTCTCCGGCCGCGGTCGTCTTTGCAGCAAGCTCTTTCAGCATGAAGTGCTGAACCTTGCCCAGGGCCGTTCGCGGCAAATCATCGACGAATAGGATCTCGCGCGGGACCTTGAAGCGCGCCAACTGGCGCTGGACGTGCGCTTTCAGATCATCAACCCCGACCTGGCTTCCCGTCCGTCTGATGACATAGGCGATTGGCACCTCATCGAAGCGCGGATCGGGACGTCCAACCACTGCGCATTCGCTGACATCAGGATGTTCGAGCAGCACGCGCTCGATCTCCGCCGGATAGATGTTTTCGCCACCGGAGATGATCAGGTTGTTCTTGCGATCACGCACCCAGAAATAGCCTTCGGCATCGCGCAAGCCGATGTCGCCGGTGCGGAACCAGCCGTGGTGCAGCACCTCGCGGGTCGCTGCTTCATTTCGCCAGTATTCGCAGAGCACGTTTGGGCCGCGTACGACGATCTCTCCCGGCGTCTCAGGCGGAAGCTCGTTGCCGGCATCGTCGATCACGGCGGCCTCGCAGCACAGGCCGGGCAGGCCGGTCGAACCCTCGCGCGAGAGGTCACCGCCCAGGCGAGTATAGATGGCGATCGGGCAGGTCTCGGTTGAACCATAGACCTGCAGCACCGGTACGCCACGCGCGACAAAGCGCGCAATCAGCTGTGGCGGCACGATGGTCGAGCCGGTCGAGACTGCCTTGAGCGATGACAGGTCCGTCGCTGCCCAGGCAGGATGATCGCTCACAGCCTTCAGCGTTGCGGGCACCAGCACCGTCAATGTCGGCCGATCGCGCTCGAACGCCGCCAGTGCGGTGTCGGGCGAGAAGCGCGCATGGATTGTGACGGTAGCGCCGTGATGGAGCGCTGGCGTGGTCTGGATGTTGAGGCCACCGACATGGAAGAAGGGCAGCACCGTCAGCACGTGATCGCCGGAGGTGAGGCCGTGCATGTGCTGGCTCATCACCCCGTTCCACAATAGCGCGTCCTGCCGGAGTACGGCGCCCTTCGCCCGTCCGGTTGTGCCGGAGGTGTAGACGATGAGGAGCGGGAAGGTGAGTTCGCCGCGCCGATGGCGGCGGTCGGCTCGCCCTCCCATCAGCAGGCTATCGAACCGGATCCCGTTGGGCGGGGTGAAGTCGAGCCCGACCACGGCCGCCTCCGGCAGGCTTGTCTCAAGTACCGGCACCATGGCGGCAAAGGCTTGTTCCAGCACCAGGACCTTCACGGCCGCGTCCGACAAGATGACGGATTGCTCGGCGAGAGCGAGGCGCCAGTTCAACGGCACCAGCATCGCCCCAAGGCGCGCACAGGCATAGAGCAGGACCAGATAGTCTGGCCGGTTCAAGCTGAGAACCGCCACCCGATCGCCCTTGCTTACGCAAAACGCCTCCTGCAACGCCTGTGCAGCTTGGGCGATGCGCGCGGCGAAGGCCGCATAGGTCAGGGTCGTGCCCTCGAAATGGATCGCGGGCTTGTCGGGCGCAAAGGCAGCGTTACGCTCGATCAACGTTGAGAGGTCCACTATCAGTCGTCCGTCTCGCCGGTCTCGTAGAGCGCCTCGCGGCCGATGCGGTCGAGACAAAGCTCGGCGGTCCAAGGCAGCATCAGGGAGCCGCAACGGCTGTCGCGATAGATTCGCTCCAACGGCAGCGATTTCAGCATCGCCTGTCCGCCGCAGGTACGGATCGCGATGGTTGCAAGTTCATTGGCGCCTTCCATCACCGTATATTGCGCAGCGTAGGCGCGCAGCACCTGCTCCTTGCTCGGATTGGCGCGGGCCTCGGCGACGGCCTGGAACCAGATCGCCTTGATCTGCTCGAGCTTGATCTGCATTTGGGCGACGGCGATCTGCTTGGTCGGATACATCCGCCGCTTCACAGGCGGCGTGAGCGGCGCTTCGCCGCGCAAGTATCGCACGGTGAAATCGTATGCGGCTTGCGCAAGTCCCATATAGGTCGGCGACAGCGTAAGGAACATGTGCGGCCAGCGTTGGGCGGCCTGGAAGTAGACCCCGCGCGGCATAAGCGCCGCCTCCTCCTCCACGAACACGTCCTTGAAGAGGAGTGTCCGCGAGACCGTGCCGCGCATGCCCAGCGGGTCCCAATCGCCGACCACCGAGACGCCGCCGGCCTTGGCCGGCACGGCCAGGTAAAGCGTGTTGCGGCGGGAGGCTTTTTCGCCTTCCACCGTTTCGGTGCAGAGCGCGCCGTAATAGTCTGCGTGGCCAGAGAGCGAGGCAAAGATCTTCTTGCCGTTGACGATCCAGCCGCCTTTGACCGGCTTTGCGTCGGTGCCGAACGCGATAGCGCCGGCCGCGGCTGCGCCGCCTTCGGAAAATGGCTGCGCATAGATCGCGCCGTCGCTGACAATGCGTTTGTAGTGAATGGCGCGTCGACGTTCATGCTCGGCGTGGGTTGCGGCGTCGATGTCGAGGTCATCGACGAGGGGGCCCGACCACAAAGTCGAGCAGACATGCATGTTCCAGGTCAGCGCCGTTGCACCGCAATAGCGGCCGATCTCTGCGGCCGCCAGCATATAGGTCTGATAGCCTGCGCCGAGACCGCCATGGTTCTTCGGGATCGAAATCCCGAGCAAGCCTGCGCGATGGAGCTCTTGGTAGTTCTCGATCGGAAATGTCGCATCGCGATCGTGGGCTGCCGCGCGTGCCGCGAACCTCGACTGTCCCAACTCACGCGCCCGCGCGATGATCAGAGCCTGCTCGTCGTCGAGGCGGAAGGCGTGAGGATCGAAGATCGGCGCATCCAGCGCGATCCCGCCGATCGCGGCGGCGGTCTTAGTGACTTGTAGGGTCATCAGCCTATCGCTTCCTTTAATGACGCCACGCGGGTTCGGAGAAACTGCTCCAGCGCGGCGTTGAAGGCTTTCGGGTGTTCCAGATTGGCGAGATGTCCGACGCCTTCGAGCTCGACGTAGGATGCAAAGGGAATAGAGCTTGCCATCTTCGCCATCATCGGCGAAGGCGCATTCTTGTCCTTCGCGCCCGACAGCACAAGCGTCGGTATCTTGATTGTGGCGAGCGCCTTGCGTTGGTCGAAGCCGAGCAGTGCACGTATGCTGGCGCGATAACTTGTCTCGGGCACGCTTGCCATGCAGGCGCGGGCAATGTCCATTCCGCTCGGATCGGGATCGTCGCCGATGAGTTCTCGCACCAACACCGGCGCCAGCGACGCCATGGTTTCGCCGCGGTCGAGCGGGCCCAAACGCGCCGCGATGAACGACTTCTGCCAGTCGCCGTCAGCCTTGCCGAAAGCGGGGCTGGTTTGCGCAAGGACCGCGGCCGTTGCCGCCAGCGGATGTTTCACCAGCCATTGCTGAACGATCATGCCGCCAATCGAATGCCCGACCAGGATGGGCGCGGTCGCGCCGATCTCACCCAAGAAGTCCTGGAAAGCGTCGGCCAATGTCGCAATGCTGGCTGGCAGCGACGGCGCCGAGCCGCCGTAACCCGGCATATCCCAGGCGATGGCATGATAGCAGTCGCCGAATGTTTCGAGCTGGCCGCGCCATGCCCGCGCAGCGCCGCCGATCCCGTGCAAGAACACCAGTGGCATCAGCTCAGCGTCGCCCGCGGCGTCATAGCTGAAGCGGCCGTCGCTGGTTTGCAAGCTGATAGATCGAGCCACTTCGGCCTCCGCTATGCTCGGACAAGCTGATGCTAACAGGCCTACGGCG
>Ga0306921_10008495_pt1 | contig 10853 bp, 8 predicted proteins | sample sta12Cox44000080_FD_203760 | JGI IMG/M metagenome (GOLD analysis project Ga0306921, IMG submission 203760) | Lab enrichment of tropical soil microbial communities from Luquillo Experimental Forest, Puerto Rico - statoxic.12C.oxic.44.000.080 (v2)... | ecosystem: Environmental > Terrestrial > Soil...
CTAAAACCCAAAAAATCATAATTACCTGTGCTGTCACCGGTGCCATCCATACGCCGTCAATGTCGCCCTACCTCCCAGTAACGTCGGACCAGATTGCCGAGGCGTCAATCGGCGCAGCCAAAGCTGGCGCTGCGATCGTCCATCTGCATGCGCGCAATCCGGAGAATGGCAAACCAGACCACAGCCCTGCAGCATTTGCGGCGTTCCTGGCACGAATCAAGGAGTCGACCGATGTTGTGGTAAACCTGACCAGCGGTGGCGCACCCTACATGGGAATAGAGGAACGCATCCAGCCCGCCGTCGAGTTTAAGCCGGAACTCGCATCGCTCAATATGGGCTCGATCAATTTTGGGCTTTTTCCGATGTTGGAGCGTTTCAAGGAGTTCAGGCACTCATGGGAACGCGACTACCTGGAAAGCAGCCGGGATCTGGTATTCCGGAATACCTTTAGGGATGTTGAGTACGCACTGCGGACCTGTGCCAGTAACGGCACCCGCTTTGAATTCGAGTGTTACGACATAGGGCACCTCTACAACTTGGCCCATTTTATCGACCGTGGCTTGGTGCAGCGGCCCCTTTTCATTCAATCGGTGTTTGGCATCCTGGGCGGAATCGGTACACATCCTGAGGATGTCGTGCATATGAAGCGTACTGCTGACAGGCTGTTTGGCGGGGATTACTGCTGGTCTGTCTTGGGTGCCGGACGCAAGCAGCTTCCGATCGCCGCTCTGGCTGCCGCGATGGGAGGCAACATACGCGTGGGATTGGAGGACAGTTTATGGATCGGGCCAGGCGAACTGGCAACCAGCAACGCCGCCCAAGTGGATCGCGCCCGCGAGATTATCGAAGGCCTTGGATTCGAAGTCGCGACGCCGGCCGACGCACGTGAGATCTTGTCGCTCAAGGGCGGCGATAAGGTGGCCTTCTAGTGTCCTGTCCCCGAAATAAGCATATCTTTCGTTGCGATCAAAATGGGCTGCCGATAAGGCGGCATAGGCGAAGCGCCGGTAGACGAATGCTATGCAGCTCCGTTAAACGCAGACGTCCACTTCCCATCTATGTTTGATAGCTCTTTTCGGTTGCGAGAATGCGGGCGCGTTTTCCAGCGTTCTGTTTCTCCCGATCAAAAAGAAAGGCTTGGAACTCGGGGTCAGGTTTGAAAACCTGTAGAGAAGGACTATCAGGTAACCAACCCAGAAAGGCCGCATCTCCATTTACGAAAGACTCGCGCACTTGCTGGTAGGCTTCTTCCTTGCGTCCGAGAAACCGGGCGCAAAAGGCCAGGAGCCAGTGGTTCCAGTGCTCGTCGTACTTTTTCATCGCCAGTGCGTTGCTGGCGATGGCTTGGCAACGTTCGACGGTTTCCCTTGCTTCGGTTTCCCGTCCGAGAGCGCGCAATCCAATAGCCTCCGGCATAAGAAGAGTCGCAGGATTTCGCCCTTTTTGAGTGTCGCCGGACTGTTTCAAAACGGCGATAAGCTCCAGCAGACCCGACCAGTCCTTTTGATGAACCAAACAATCAATTAGCAGTCCGGAAGCGCTGAATGTATAACCGTAGAAGCCTGGCGGTAATTGCTCCAGACCGGGCGTTGCTGCGGCGTAATCACCGCGAAGTACCGAAAGCTCGCATTGCATCAGGAGACGTGCTTGCGGACCGGTTTCCACATTGATCGCCCGCTGCATCCATTTTCCTGCCAGGTGGTTTTGATCGACGATCCAGCAAATGTAGCCCATAAGATTAGGCGCGTAGGAGTCATTTGGATTTACGGCGTAACACTTCCTCAAGTAGACGTACATATCATCGTACCGTGCGGTCCCAAAGAGCTCGTCGGCCGCGAAGCGGTTCGCCCGCCAATCATTGGGGTTTAGTTCGAGCGCCTTGCGAATTGGCTCAAGCGCTCTGTCGTGCCAACCTTTGTTGAGGAAAGCTCTCGCAAGCTCGGTATAGCTGCGAACCTCCTTCGGATCCAGAGCGACGGCCCGCTGACACAGATCGATGGCAGAATCCGACCAGAAATCCTCCCCATGGAATCGCTGCACCCGCTCTATATACGGCCGGGTTCTGGGGCGTTTGGCGGGATCCTTCTGCAACAGCGTCTCAAGCAGAACGACCAAGGGTTGTGGAACATCCTTGAGTTGTTCCAGCGGTAAAGGCGCGTGTTGATGCTGATGCATCACTTCACCGGCAGTACCCCGGAAAGGGGCCCTGCCTGTCAACATCTCCCAAAGGGTCGCGCCTAGAGAATAGAGATCCGAGCGGATATCAATCGGGAGTCCTGCAAACTGTTCAGGGCTTGCGTATTCTGGTGTCCCAGCAAAAGCTCCCAGTGTTGAAATTGCGGTTTGACTACCCGGCTCATCAAGCGACTTGGCGAGGCCGAGGTCGATGATTTTGGCGCTCACAGCGCCTCCGTCATCCAGGCCCACCATGATGTTGCTCGGTTTAATGTCCCGATGAACGAGCTTCTGCTTGTGAACAGCGACTGGACCGGCGGTGACCTGGGTTACAATTTCCAGCGCAACATTTGCCCCAAGGCAGCCCGAGCGTTTGATGAACTTCTCCAGTGTCTCCCCTTCCACAAACTCCATCGCGTAGAAGTAACTGCTCCCGGTTTTCCCAAGGTGAAATACCGAAGCAACGTTTGGATGACGAACACTGGCCGCCGCGCGGGCTTCGCGCAGAAAACGAAGCTGCGCAGGCGCGTCACCGAGATATTTATCGCTGATGACTTTCAAAGTCACCGTGCAGCGCAGATCGACGTCGAACGCCTTGTAAGTAACGCCCATCGCACCGCGACCCGTGGTCTGAAATCGGTTCACGCCGCCTGCCAGCGAACTCTGGTCATCCTTCACGAGTGTACCCCGCGCTTGTTTCAGCTTATCGGACAACCCCGGCGCTTGAAAAGAGAAAACCAGCCTCTGAAGACAGGAACTCAGGGATTGCAGCTCCTTCTCTCGCTACAATCCGCAGCAACCCTTTCCTCTTGTCAGACTAGTTGTATCGACGGGGAATTTAAAGAATACTCGACGAGAGGAGGACTGGAAAACTCGAATGAAAATCAATCTATGTCGGATGATTGCTGCGGTTTTGCTAGCGACGGTTGTATTGACGGGAAGCTGCGCACTAGATCCCTCCGCCCGAAGATCGGATATGGGCACCGAAATTCCACCTGCCGGTGAGCCAGTTAGCAGGACTGGCCAAATTATGCCTTGACGCGCAAACGCTTGATTTTGCGATCCGTGAGGGCCTTCAAAGACGGCAAGGATGTGCGGCTTATCTCACGGAACAACAAGCCGCTGACCTATCCTCAAGTGCTTGATTCTCTCAAGCTTTTGGCTGCAGGCCAGGTTATCCTTGATGGCGAGACAACATAACGGGCACCCCTCTGAAATACGCTCTGCGGGCATCCTGGCGACGTCGATTTGCGCCGATCGCCGGCGTTTTGCTGATTTTGCCAAATTTGGCCCCCCTGTCTGAAACTCACCGCCGCTTTTTCCTGTTGTACTCTTGTGATGAACTCCCCCTCTGGCAACGACACTCAGGAGTTGTTCTTCGACCCTAGAAAACAACTCGGGATTCGTGAAGACGACAAAATCCTTCAGAGACTTAGCGGCCGCGCCTGGATCGACAGTAATCGCATCGCCGTGCTCGAACGCCAGCTCCGAGCGCTACGCTGCCAGCTCTACGTCTTCATGGTGATCACGTCCGTGTTGACGATCGCCATCACCATGGTCCTGGTACGTGCGACCTGGCACCTGTGGCCCTAGTGCGAATTTTGGATCCGCCTCTATAGCCTGTTTAAACAAATCGATCGCCTTCTCGTTCTCGTCCTTCTGGCAAAGTTGGTAAAGTCCCCAACCGCGCAGGTAGAAATCGTAGGCTGCGACGTTTTCCGTCGGTTTCTAGTCGATATTGGCCCGTTCATCCGCGGACAGTCCCGCTCGCAATGCCGCCGCTATTTGTTCGGCGACATCGCTTCAGCGGGGGAATGCTCACTTTGCGGCTAACGTTCTTGCCGCCAGAGGGGCCCTGCTCTCGGTCTTAGCTTGTTTCTTTGAACACGGACGTTGGGGATCACTGCTGGAAGCCGGTGTCGAGGGACAGATTCTCAATGCGGAAGATCAGCTCTTCATCCTTATGGAGGCGGGGCACCTTATAACAGCCATTCGAGGGATGGGAGCACCTGAGGCAGGACTTTGTTACGAGCGCGCGGAGTCCTTGACTCGTTCCCTTAAATATTCCCCGACCTTCTATATGGTGCTCGTAGCTCAGTGGCGCCAGTCCCTCAACACCGGCAAGCTGAGTGCGACGCTGCAGATTGCCAAACGCCTTCACGCGCTGGCGCAGGAGCAGAATGACTCTTCGCTACTAATAGGAGCCTGCACCGCTTTGGCATGCACATTTCACTTTTTGGGCGATTTCGAGGCTTCCGGCCAATACGCGATCCGTGGCGTTCAGCTCTGGCGCTCACTAGGCGCACGGTCTCCCGTCGTAGGAGTTGACAACCCTGCTGTTAATATTCTGTGCTACAAGGCTCTATTCGAAGCGCACATCGGAGAGATCACCTCTTCCCGTGCGACGATGGCGGAAGCTATCTCACTGGCGGAAGAGTTGAAAGATATGTACAGCCTAGCCGTAGCGCTAGTGTCATGACTCTTAAATAAGTGCAAATAATCGAAAGTGTGCTATGATTGCAGCTTCTTCCTCTACGTGCAATCAACAGCAACCTCTTGCTCTGAGGGAGCATGCGAGGGCATACACCGATGCAAAGTACGCTCTCTGCTAATCTGGATCGATCCTGAGACAAATGCTTCTTGCCAATACAGCAACGGACAACGGCTTCGTTCGCTATCCTTCTATACGGACCTGAAACCGACCGCGTAGTTTCTTTCGCAAATAACGTTGCCAACATTCACAACGTCGCCGAATAACCCGCCGGAAGGGCGGCAGTCAATGGGGCTCGAACCCGTGTAATTTCCTTGGATAGAGTTACTTACGTAGGAGATGAGCCGAACCGAAGAGCGCGAAACGCACCGATCAGACCGTGTATCAGTCAATATGGTGTCAACGTATTGCCCCGGGCATGTCGCCGAAATAAAGCAGCGCTGTCCTTTGGCGTTTGTACGTGTTCTCGTTGAGGGACACGCTTTGGATCAACGATTCGAACGGCTGAGGCGGTATGGGGATAGGTGGGCACTCAAGTGTACGACGCAGATGAGGGCCCGTGATGAAGAAAAAGGCAACTACAACCTATAGATATTTTATTGCGCTGCCACCACCACATATTGTATTTAGGGCGCCATGAAGCATCCTCCTGAAGCGTGGCGTTCGGCGAAACTTTTTGATTCCGGTTGCGGTTATCTTGTAGTAAGCAGGTTTAAAGCCGACGGCCGCGTTGAGTCCGGCTTTTTCCTGCTCGACGTGTTTTGCCTCGGCGTGAAGGACGCGGGTTTCCACTGCTTCAACAGTATTGCCGATTACCGCGAATACTTTCTGGATCGGCTCTTCCCCAACGAGGATCCGGTGCGAATGACCGCAGCGGCAGCGCGCAAACTGGCCGAGGACGCGATCAGCTATGCCAGGGGACTCGGGTTTTCTCCGGGGTTCGATTACAAGAAGGCGAGCCGCGTTTTCGGCGGCATCACGACGACGGACTGCAATGAGGAATTTATATTCGGCAAAGATGGCAAACCACTCTACATCCAGGGGTCATCGGATTCGCCGGCGCGCGTCGAGAGGATTCTGCGCGCGCTTGAGGCCCGGTGCGGCGAGGGCGGCTACCATTACATTGTCGTCGCGGATCACTTCGACTCGCTCGAGGGCGAGGAGGAAAACGGCGAAAACGCCATCGCCAGTCCTGCCGGTCGAGCAGGGCTTGAGGCAATGGCCGCCGGTATCCGGTCCAGCCGGCCCGGTGTGGAGGTTCGGATCAATGCGCCGGGTCGCCGAAAAGTTTCCGATATGATCTGCCTTGTGGCCGAACCGCTGTTGGAGTCCGCACCGGATTTCGAGTCGAAGCAAATGATCCTCAACCTGACGGCGTTGGCTTGGAATTTCACCCTTCTCGACCCGAAGGCGCAGGAACAGATGCTCGTGAAAATGGCTGATCTGTTCAAATGCTCCGAGGGGATGGAGATGTTCCTCTACCTTGCGGACCGTACGGCGCTTCTCTTCTCCGAAGAAGACCGCTTCATCTGCAAGGTCGAAACGGAGCCCGCACCATACGGCGATCTCGCGGTGCGAGTTGCGTCGGCGATCTGAGGGCACCACAACCGTCTCTACGGCGGTAACCAAGGTCGATGAGTAAGAGCGAGCCGCGATCTTGCGGTGGCAAGTCTCGATAGAGGTGCCTCTTGGTACCTTCATCGCCTCATGACATTGGTGTTTGGAGATATTCTGAAGAATGTGTGCCAGGGTGCCGATCTTGATTGGGCTGTGATTGGGGGTGGTTTCCCCCGTTAAGGTCGGTGGGTTACCGATACGAATCTGGCTACCCCGCTGGTGGTCAATGGAATAACCGAGTATCATTCGATTTCTGGATTGCGGCGTTGATTTTCGTAAAGCTTGGATGAGCTCCCACACTGACTGGCGTTCGCCGGGTTGCGTCACCGATTGAGGGGCAGCCGGTTTTACCGGTGTCGAGTCATCTCTTCCCTGAACTCAGCGCGCAGCTGCTGGCGGTTTGCCCGCAAGACACGGGTTCGAATCCCGTTAGGGTCGTTGGATCTCGCAACAACTTTATTCTAAGTCACTTGTATAGACTGATCCGATCGGGGAGCCTCGATTTTGCTAACAAAATTGCTAAAAGATCCACTGAAATCCGTCGAAATCGTTTCGAGTTTGCGAGTCCACGCCCCGATCAGGCATGGCGTTGCGCAGACCGTTCCCGCCGCAGTCATCTCCATCTTAAGCCGTTCAGCAAGGTTATCGACCATGACTTCTTCCGCCGAAACGATTCCATAGTGCTCCATCATTGGGAGCAGGCTGCGCACTGTCTCTGCAATGTGTCTGTACATCGGCGAATCTGGTCCCGCACCGACAGGAGAGCCCAAAAACATTTCAGGACTCGGCAAGCCAGCTCGCTGGAAGGTGGCGAAGAGCTTCCAACCCATTTCAACGTCTGCGCCTGCCCGGATGAATGTGTCGTGAATCCAGGCGCCACATTTCTCCACTAGGGGGCAGGATGGCTCGGAGCGGCACATACTGAGCACCAGCTCCTGAAAGACTATCAGCCCGCCAGGCTGAACGTAGCGGGCGAAATGGCTAAGAATAGAGGAAGGCTCTCGCAGGTACATCAAAATGAGTCTTCCGACAACAGCATCGAGGGGCGCGCGCGGCCTGAAGCTGGCCAGATCGTCGACAACTTCAAATGAGACGTTTTGCAATGCGGCCTCTGCGGCCCTTTCGCGCGCCCGGTTAATACCGGCGACAGATCTGTCGATCCCTAGAACGCGCCCGGCACTCCCGACAAGCCTCGCAGTCAAAAACGAGACATCCCCGACGCCGCACCCGCAGTCGAGCACGGCCATACCAGGCTTGATTCCCGCCCGCTGCATAACTTGTTCGGTGATATCGCCAATAAGCCGTGATTGGCTGACCAAGCGACGCAACTCCCATTCCGCATCCCCTAGCACATACTCCTGCGTCGGCGCCAAAAATTCTTCAATGCCAGATGATATCCGGCCGACGAGAGAATTTTGTTGCTTCATAGCGTTTGAATCGTCGAGTAGAACGAGCGGCGAGACGCACTAAAATGTAAGGTGCCCAGTCGATAGCATCCTAGCAGGTCGTGGCCTCTATCTATTTACAAAGGGATTGAAAGCGCGGAGTTTCAGGGTTTCCCGGAAATTTCTGACGGTTCGGGCTGGAGGCTCATTTGCTGACATCGGGCTGTATTAAGCCTCCGTAGAAAATTTCTAATTTCGGCCGGTGGTTGATTCTGCTAGCCTGACGGACCAAAGGGGTCACATTTGAAGCCTAACCATGACTCGCCCGCAGGCGAAGGCGGCCAATTTCGCACCACTCGCTGGAGCGCAGTTTTGCTTTCGGCTGAGACTGAGGCGCCTGGTTCTCAAAAGGCGCTGGCCGAACTGTGCAGGATCTACTGGCACCCGATTTTTGCATTTGTCCGGAGCCGCGGATGGAGCCCAGAGGACGCCCAGGACCTGACCCAAGGCTTTTTCCTGCATCTGCTAAGTCACAAGGCGCTTCGCCAAGTTAGCCCCCTTAAGGGCAAATTCCGCTCATTCTTAGTCGCATCACTGCAGAACTATCTGTCGGACGCAGCCGACAGCGCTCGTTGCGTAAAAAGAGGCGGAAACGTGGAATTTGTTCCGCTGGATACGAAGTTGGCCGAGAACCATTATCGGCTAGCGCCTCTGGATTTTCTGTCAGCGGAAAAGATTTTCGATGCCAGATGGGCAATGACTTTGCTAGGCGAGGCGATGGGTCGGCTGCGGGACGAATACTCTGCCGAAGGAAAGTCATTTACTTTCGAGACGCTCACGCCTTTTATAGATCCCATCAACAGCGGGGCGGCAATTTGCTACGAGCGAGTAGCCGATGTGCTCCAGGTTAGCGTGGGATCGATCAAGACACTGATATACCGCCTGCGCAAGCGGTACGCCTCGCTCTTGCGCGAGGAGGTTGCCCGAACCGTTTGCAATCCGCGAGAGATCGATGAGGAAATTCATTCCCTTTGCGACGCGCTGATCGCAGCTGAAGGTCGACTAGGTCCATGAAAATGGAGGACGCGCGCACCTGTTTGGTTTGCGGTACGAAATTCCCCGTAGCTGTAGCGTTCTGTCCGGTGTGTATGCTGAGGGAAGCGCAGCATGAAGGGCTAAAGGCAGCTGAGTCTTCTCCTGAGGAGTCTCAGGTTGAACCAAACCCGATAGCTTTGCCAACCCGGTTCGAGCATTACGAGCTTGTCACAGACAGGGATGGTAAGCCTGTGGAGTTAGGCCGCGGTGGTATGGGCCTGACTTATAAGGCGTTCGACGTCGATCTGCACTGCCCGGTGGCATTAAAGGTCATCAACGAAAATTACCTTCGTGATGAGTCCGCCCGACTTCGCTTTTTGCGCGAAGCGCGCGCGGCGGCCAGCGTTCGTCATACGAACGTTGCCTCGGTACTACACTTGGGCAGAACTGGGAGCAGTTACTTCTATGCCATGGAGTTCGTAGAGGGGGAAACACTTGAGAAGCTCATCAAGCGTTCAAGCCGACTGGAATTTAAGTTAGCTCTCGAAATTGTCACGCAAGTTGCCGCTGGTCTCGCTGCGGTGCATAAGCAGAAGCTCGTTCACCGGGATATCAAACCAAGCAATATCATCGTGAACTTCGAGGACGCGGGTGCTGCAACCGCAAAGATCATCGACCTCGGCTTGGCCAAGGCGGTCGGAGAAGCAGGGCCTCGAGCTGCGATTACGGTACCTGGAGGCTTTGCCGGGACACCGGAGTTCGCCAGTCCTGAGCAATTTGCCGGGATCGGCGTGGACATCCGGTCGGATCTGTACTCGCTCGGCGTGGTGCTGTGGGAAATGGTGACTGGCCGTGCGCTGTTCAGCGGCTCTGCTGCTGAGGTAATGTATCAACATCAGCACGCACCGTTACCGGTCGAACAGCTCGGGAGTACCCCTCAGCCTATCGTCCTTCTACTGGAGGTGCTTCTCGAAAAGGACCCGGCGCTGCGTTTCCAGAGCCCGGTCGAACTGCTAAAGAGGATACCGGCGGTAACAGCTGCTCTCGACGCGGGGCGCAAAATCACTCGTCAAAGCTTGCAGACGATGGCTGCTCCCGCTTGGCGAGGCGCGGTGCGCAAGCTGTCGGCAAAACTGGGGCCCAAGAAGATTTCGGTCGCGAGGTTGCCCGTTACAGGAAGTGATGTTTTTGGCCGAGAGGAGGATATCGCTTTTCTCGATGACGCATGGGCGAACCAGGATGTAAATGTCATTTCGATCGTTGCATGGGCCGGCGTTGGAAAGTCGACGCTGGTTAACCATTGGCTCCGACGAATGGCCGCTGAAAAATATCGTTCTGCAGAGCTTATTTTTGGCTGGTCTTTCTACAGACAGGGCACCTCTGGGCAGACTTCGTCTGCAGATGAGTTTATTGACGCGACTCTGACTTGGTTTGGCGATCCATTCCGCGGCTCGGAACGGCGTGGGAGAAGGGTGAAAGACTGGCCAAACTCATGGCACATCGTCGGATCTTACTGGTTTTGGACGGTCTGGAGCCGCTCCAAAATCCGCCTGGTCCACAAGAAGGACGGCTGCGTGAGGCGTCGCTCCAGGCGCTTTTGCGCGAACTCGCTGCATTCAATAAGGGGCTTTGCGTGATTACTACGCGGACGCCGATCGCGGATATCGCAGATTACGAGCGCTCCTCAGCCCCGCGTCGTAGCCTGGAATATCTGTCCAGCGACGACGGTGCGAAGTTGCTCCGAGCGCTGGGGGTCCAGGGAGATGAGGCAGAACTGCGAAGTGCCAGCGACGAATTCAGCGGCCATTGTTTGGCCCTTACGCTTTTAGGCAGTTATTTGACAGACGCTTACAATGGAGACATTCGTCGCCGCCAAGAAGTGTCTACGCGTCTTGCTCACGATCTGCGCCAGGGTTTCCATGCCCGCAAGGTCATGGAATCTTACCAGACCTGGTTTGGCGAGGGGCCTGAGCTGGCGATCCTCCGAATGCTAGGTCTATTTGATCGGCCCGCAGACGAGCAGGCGTTTGGTGCTTTGCTGAAATCGCCTGCAATTGCTGGCCTTACGGAGTCGTTAACTGATTTACGCCCTATCGAGTGGCAAACGATTCTTGGGAAGTTAAGAAGGGCAAGACTCCTTGCCCGAGAAG
>Ga0306921_10008496_pt1 | contig 10853 bp, 8 predicted proteins | sample sta12Cox44000080_FD_203760 | JGI IMG/M metagenome (GOLD analysis project Ga0306921, IMG submission 203760) | Lab enrichment of tropical soil microbial communities from Luquillo Experimental Forest, Puerto Rico - statoxic.12C.oxic.44.000.080 (v2)... | ecosystem: Environmental > Terrestrial > Soil...
GATGCCTAGCCCGAAAAAAATCACACTCTTGAGCAGGTCCCTTATGAATCGTCCTCGTGCTCGTGCTCGTCCTCGTGCTCGAATGACGCAGCTAGGCCTGATCCGCTCTCGCGTACCCGGTATTGATCAGGATCGAAGTGAGGCGGTGAAACCATGGTTGAGTCTAATGCTGCCAGAGACAGCCCTGTTCTTTTCCGAAATTTCTCTGACTCATTCGAGGACGAGCACGACGACGAGGACGATTTGTTGCGGCTATGCCGCGTTGTGATCAATGCAGGCTAGATACACGTTTTCGCATAAGGTCTTGCGAGTGCTATGGCTGATCGTCTATGTAGCACTGTTTCGATTTTCTCCACGGCCCTGCCACGGCTGGCGCTCATTTCTCCTGCGCTGCTTTGGGGCGCGGATAGGAAAACGATGCCACATTTATGGAGCGGCAAAAATCTGGGCGCCATGGAAACTGGTTTGTCATTCTTCCGCTTGCGTAGCTGACAAGGCTGAGATCTATAACCCTGCAAACGTCGTTCTCGAAGAATACGCGACGATTTCCCAGGGGGCTTTCCTCTGCACCGCATCCCACGACTACGCCGATCCTGCTTTCCCGATCGTCGAAGCTCCAATCACCATAGGCCGACGCGCGTGGGTAGCCGCACGTGCAATTGTTTTGATGGGCGTTCACATCGGCGAAGGGAGCGTAATTGGTGCGGGCAGCGTGGTCACCAGGGACGTTCCTTCCCATACAGTCTGCGCTGGAAACCCAGCGCGCGTTGTTAAAGAAATAACGAAATGAGCGCCCCTGTCACTATTGTGATTCCGACCAGGAACGAGGCGATCAACCTTGAACGCTGTCTTAGATCCGTCGCCTGGGCATCGGAGAAATTCGTGGTGGATTCGAATAGCACGGACGCGACCGCTCATATCGCGGAAAATCTCGGGGCGAGGGTGGTCCAATTTGACTACCAGGGCGGTTGGCCAAAGAAAAAAAATTGGGCGCTCGCCAATCTTCCGTTCAGGAATGAGTGGGTATTATTGCTCGATGCGGACGAAGTCTTATGCAACGGCGGTAGCGAGGAAATTGATCGCCTGCTGCGCTCTGATTCGGACATCGCCGGATACTGGATCAACAGGCGATTCATGTTTCTCGGCAAATGGCTGAGACACGCCTATTATCCAAATTGGAACCTTCGTCTGTTCAAACATAAACTGGGCCGCTTCGAGCGGTTGATTGAAGGAGAGACGAACAGCGGTGACGTAGAAATCCACGAACACCTCGTTGTTCAGGGAAGGACGGCCCGCTTGAAAACCGAGCTTGAGCATTATGCTTTTCCCTCGGTAGAATCCTTCATTGAAAAGCATAACCGATACTCGAATTGGGAGTCGCAGCTTGAGAGGGAGCTCGATAAAAGAACGATGGGAGGCCCCTTACAGGACCGTCGAGTGAATTTTCGTCGACGACTAAAGCGGCTATCCAAAAAACTTCCAATGCGGCCTCTTTTGCGTTTTTGGTACATCTTTTTTATCCAGCGAGGTTTTTTGGATGGATTGGAGGGTTACTATTTTGCTCAACTTCACGCTTGTTACGAATGGATGTCCGTCATCAAGACTTTCGAGCGTGCGCGCAATGAGAATCATCGTTTGGGGGACTAACGGAGTTCGGAGTTCGGAGTTTGGGGTTTGGAGTTTGGGGTTTGGCGGGCGCTGGGCGTTGCGGGTGGCGTTACACGGCGCTCACCATCACCCCGACCCCAAACTTAAATTCATTCCGACCTTCGTGTCCTGTGTGAGGATTTTGCGAGAATAGCTTTGCTTCCCTGATCAATCGTGCTCGTCGTCGTGCTCGTGCTCGAACGGCATAGCTAGAGGCTTTGCGAAAGGGTTTTCCCCAAAGGGAACGAAGCCGTAAAAGAAGTTAGCCCGACCGGCCGTTGTATTTTACCGCGAAGCGGTTAGAGATCAATAGCCCAGGCCTTCAGGCGCCTTCAGGCCTGGGTCAGAAAGGAAATGGAAATTGCCCTGTAGTGTAGGGGCAACCGAATCCGTTTCTATCACCGCCTCCTGAAATAATCCTATTTGGGGCTACGTAGGTGTGGCGACCTTTCAGGTCGCATTTCCGCGGGCGTTGATTCCCAGGCCTGAAGGCCTGGGCTATTGGTCTCTGACCGCTTCGCGGTCTGGACGCCGGATTTGGTCGATGTCCCTTAGCGAGCAGGCATTAGTAACCACTTTCGCAACAGCCTCTAGCTAGGCTAAGCCGGCCGATTCTGCTGCTTTTTGGAGGCAAAAATTCTCAACATTATGTATCGATTCTTTCATTTTCCAAATATTCTCTTAAACGGACGCGAAGCGGCTGTTTAAGAGCTCTCTAGCCCGCAATCTGCGCGTCGCTTCGGCTGCCGTGTGATTTTTGCGGGCTAGACAGAAAATCTCGCCTCGGTAACCGTGATGCATGCAGTGGTTAATTTGGGCGCTCCTTTCCGCACTATTCGCCGGGATCACCGCGATCTTTGCAAAAATTGGGGTTACCGACGTCGATTCGAACCTGGCGACAGCAATCCGCACAAGTGTGATCCTCTTGTTCAGTTGGTTAATTGCAGCTCTGACGACCAAGAGTGGCGAGTTCGGTTCGATCGGAAAGCAGACCTGGGTTTATCTCGTTTTGTCCGGCATTTCCACCGGACTCTCGTGGCTTTGCTATTTTCGGGCGCTCCAGATTGGCGAGGTCTCGAAGGTCGCACCTATCGATAAGCTTAGTGTGGTCGTAGCGATGGCTCTGGCCATCCTGTTCTTTCGCGAAAGAATCAATGCTCGGGAAGGGCTCGGGGCCGGCCTGATCGTCTTGGGAGCAGTCTTGCTCGCCTGGAAATAGCGCCGCATCCAAGAGCGGGGAAAGGTCGCATTAACCGAGTGAAAGGAGATCGTTGAAACTGCGCAAGTAACGCAGCACTCGGATTTCTGGTTGTGTCCCGAAAAACTTAGTCTCCCATGATTTGAACATTGTTCTTGACTACGGTCCTTCCGGGCCGCCGGGCACGGACAAGTTGGTTTGTTCTTGGGATTCGTTTGAATTCTCTTGATTGTCTTCCGGTTCTAGGGCCTTGATCTAAGCGACGCGGGCGGATCCGCCTTTTTCCGCAGTTCTGTGAGTCGATGAATAGATCGAATCCAGCAATTGCCGGGAACGAGTCGGCCGGCCCACGAGGTATGCCAAGGCTCGCGGACGATCCAGAGAGCAAGTTTGAGGTAAGCTTGATCAGCCGAATCGCTGATGGAGATGAGTCTGCATTCGCCGCACTCTATCAACGCCTTTCTTCATCCCTTTACGGGTTGGCATACCGAATGATGAATGACGCCAAAGAGGCAGAAGATGTCTTGCAGGAAGGTTTCACGTATATCTGGCGCAAAGCTGGATCCTATGACCCGACGCGGAGTACTCCATTTGCGTGGGCCGTGATGATCGTCCGAAACAAGGCCATCGACCGGCTTCGCGTACGTCAGCGTGGTGAACGGCTCAGAGAAAGAGTGGAACAATCGGTGGGGCCGGAAAGGGACGAATCCTCTGCCGAAGAGCCTGCACTCCGCGAAAGAAGCGCAATTGTTCGTTCAGCTCTTGAACAAATCCCGCGAGAGCAGCGGGAAGCCCTCGAGCTCGCCTTTTTCGGCGACTTAACGCATGAGGAAATAGCTGATCGACTTACCACACCGCTCGGAACGATCAAGGCACGAATCCGCAGAGGCCTTCTAAAGCTGCGGGAATTCCTGCAGGAGGAAACATGATCGACGAGCAAACACAGGATTTGGTGCTGCAGTATCTGCTTGGCGAATTGGATGCCCCGCAAATGGAGAATGTCCGCGCTCAGATCGAGTCTGACCCGGAACTGAGAACTTTTGCGAACGAGATGGAAGAAACCCTGGGATCGCTTGCCTACGCCGCGAAGCCCGTTGCGGCTCCCCCCGATATTCCGCAGCGCATATTGCGGGCGGAGGGAAGATCGGTGCAGCCCGCTCCAAAGCCGCCGAGGTCAAGGATCGTCGCTCTTAATCTTCTCCCTTGGGCTTTGGCCGCATGCCTTGCGATCGCGTGTGTCATCCTTGGATTGGACCGTCAACGCGTACGGAAAGGACTTTCGAAAGAATTGGCCGCGCGCCGGCAAACCAATGCGCAGACCAGCGATGCGTTAGCTCAGCTTCAGCAGAGGAGTGCTGCATCGGAAAAAGAGATAGCGTCGTTCCGCGAGAAGAGCGCGGATTTAGAGAAACAGCTTGCGGCGCTACAAGAGAAAGATGCCGAGGCACTAAAGGAACTCGCGGCTCTCAAGCAAAAGGCGGCTGAGGACGAGCAAGCCGTAGCGGCACTGACACAAAAGGATGCCGAGTCTCAAAAGGAGTTGGCTGCGTTGAAGCAAAAGAATCTGCTTTCGGAAATCAAGATTGCTACGCTGAAAGCCCAAGTCGCCAAGTTCCAGCAAGCCAACGCCGTCGTCGTCTGGGACACGGACCAACGAAATGGAGTACTCCAACTGGACAAACTGCCTCCGCCCGCACCGGGGAAAGATTACCAGCTTTGGGTGATTGATCCCAGCAAACCTCTGCCGGTCAGCGCGGGGGTTTTGTCGGTCCCGAGCGTTGGGCTTATCCGAACGAGCTTCCAACCGGTCCAACCGGTCCAGTCGGCGGCTGCGTTTGCGATCAGCCTCGAAAAGAGCGGCGGCTCGATGAAGCCCGAGGGTCAAATCATTTTCATCGGCAAATAAACCGCGTCGAAGAATTGCGGATTGCGGATTGCGGATTTGAGCTTAATTAGTTCCGCCATGGCAATGGCGTCATGAAAGTTGATCAAGACCTGGAGGGCGTCGGTCCCTCCGGCGCCGTGTTGATCGACGGAAACTGTGTTTTGGTCGGGAAGACGTATGCGTGGGATGTTGCAGTTTTTGTTAGTTCCTCGGTTGCAAGGGACTGCAGCCCTCCAGGTCAATAACGTACCATTGAAGCCTTGATCAGGACCTGGAGGGACCGGACGCCCCCCAGATCTCGATCAAGGACTCAATTCGCAATTCGCAATCCGAAATCCGAAATCCGAGATCCGAGATTGCGGTGTCCTCTGCGCTTCTGTGGTGAATCCGTCCCTCCGTATCCTCTTCGCCAAACTGTCACACGAAACAGATTGTTGCTCACAGGAAACTCTGAAATATTCCGGGTTGCCATGGCACTGAAATTGCCTTCCATCCAGTTCGAGGCTGCCGAAATCAGGCGCAGTTTTACGTGGGTTGATTTCGTCATCCTCGTTGGCGTGTTTGGATTGTCCTGGACGGTTTTGCATTTTGGAAAGGGGATGATCGTCCACTTTGACGAGAATCAGTCGCCGGCAATCTCCACCGATATTCGCAACATTCCCTACTACGCCGGACGGACCGTCTTGCGGATGTGGATCGCCTTTGGGTTTTCCTTGCTATTCACGTTCGTTGTTGGTTACGCGGCGGCGAAAAATCGTGTTGCTCGATCGATCATTCTTCCTGCCTTAGATATCCTGCAATCCGTGCCAGTGCTTGGGTTTCTATCAATTACCGTAACCGGTTTTATGGCGCTGTTTCCGGGCAGTTTACTCGGAGTCGAATGCGCGAGCATTTTCGCGATCTTTACCGGTCAGGTATGGAATATGACTTTCGGCTTTTACCATTCGCTCGTTACCATTCCAAAAGATCTGCAGGAAGCGGCCGTCAACTTTCGCCTGTCGCGATGGCAACGATTCGGGACCCTCGAAGTTCCCTCTTCGATGCATAGTCTGATCTGGAATTCGATGATGTCTTTCGGAGGGGGTTGGTTTTTTGTTGCTCAAAGTGAGGCGATCACAGTTCTAAACAAAAATATCAAGTTGCCAGGTCTCGGATCCTATATGGCGACGGCGGTTGAGAAAGGAGACAACACCGCTGCCGTCTGGGCCATCGTGGTGATGCTTGCCGTGATCATAGCGTCTGACCAACTTGTCTGGCGACCGCTCTTGGCTTGGGCTGACAAATTCAAAATGGAGCTTATCGAATCGGGAGAAGCGCCCCAGTCCTGGCTCTACGACTTTCTGCGGCGCGCTTACATTTTCCCCTGGATTGAGGAACACGTTTTTGATCCGGTATCCGACGGCTTCATCCGGCTGAAGAGGCGGATGGCGTTGTTTGGGACGGTCACAAAGCGTTCGAGAAATCTCATGGGCCGCATCGCGTTCTGGTTAGTCGGCGGGTTTATTGGGCTCTGGGTAGCTTATGAAGTGGTTCTCGGCGTCGTTGCTGCCGTTGATACAGTTTTCAATCACGTAACTGTCCGGCAGTTCGCAAGGCTTTTTGTTCTTGGCCTGCTGACGATGGGGCGTGTGGCTTTGATGACGGTCCTCGCGACGCTAATCTGGACTCCAATCGGCGTGTGGATTGGTTTTAAGCCTAAGATAGCTCGCCTGGCTCAACCTCTTGCTCAGATCGCAGCTTCCTTTCCCGTAAACATGGCTTTCCCATTTATGGTAGCTTTTTTTGTCTGGTCACGTCTGGGAATTAACTGGGGCGGTATCATCCTTATCGCGATGGGCACGCAGTGGTACATATTGTTCAATGTCATAGCCGGGGCGATGGCCATCCCGAACGATCTAAAAGAGGCGGCTCAGACATATGGATTAAATGGCGCGGCTCTCTGGCGTACCTTGATCTTGCCGGCGATTTTTCCCTTTTGGGTTACCGGCGCTTGCACAGCTGCGGGAGGGGCATGGAATGCGAGCATCGTCGCAGAACTGGCCACCTGGGGGGACACGACGTTGAAGGCGGATGGACTCGGCGCTTACATTGCGGAGGTAACTCAAAAAGGTGATACCCCCATGATCATTTGCAGCATCGCGGTGATGTGCATTTTTGTCGTGATCACGAATAAATTGCTTTGGCGAAGACTTTACGGCTACGCTGAGAAACGATTTCACCTGGATTGATGGAGATGACGACAGTTCTTCAAACGAACGGGGTTGCGACAGCTACCAATCGACCGGTAATTGCTGAACTTTGCAACATCTCAAAAACCTACACGGTCGCTGGCGGCCGGGAGCTTAAGGTCCTCGACCAGATTGATCTTGCAGTCCATGAAGGGGAGTTACTGGCACTTTTAGGTCAGTCAGGTTCCGGGAAGTCTACATTACTGCGATGCCTGACCGGTCTTACAACGCCCTCAAGCGGCCGAGTTACGGCCTACGGGAAGGCCTTGGAAGGCATCAACAAGGACGCCGCGATAGTCTTTCAGACTTTCGCTCTTTATCCGTGGCTGACAGTCCAACAAAATGTGGCGGTCGGCTTGATGGCAAAATCGCTCACCCGTTCCGAAAAGGAGGATGCTGTCGATAAGGCGATCGAATTGATTGGCCTGAACAACTACCACGAGGCTTATCCGCGCGAGATTTCGGGCGGGATGCGCCAACGGGTCGGCATTGCGCGCGCCCTGGTTGCGGAGCCGAAGATTCTTTGTCTCGACGAGGCATTCAGCGCCTTGGATGTGCTTACCGCCGAGAACCTGCGTGCTGAAATGATCACGCTCTGGAGAGAACAGGCGACTTCCCTCAGGAGCATCTTCATGGTAACGCACAATATTGAGGAAGCTGTCCAGATGGCTACGCGCATATGCATCCTCTTTCCTCATCCCGGCCGGCTTGGACTGGTGCTGAATAACGGCCTTCCCTATCCCCGAAGCTCCAATGATCCGGAATTTCAAAGGCTGATGAAAGTGATTCATGAAACGATCACCATGCTCACCCTGCCCGATCATCCCCCAGAACCTCCTCCGGTTTCGGGACGGCCTGTTTCTCGCGCCCGGGCGCGCATGGAATCCATTCCGACAGTCCCGGTGAGCCAGATGCTTGGGCTGCTCAGCATTCTTCGCGACGATCCGGAACTCGAAAATATTTACGATATCTCAAACGAAATCGGAAAGGATTTCGGCGATACGATTTCGCTGGTTAAAGCTGCAGAAATTCTGGAGTTCGTTGATACGCCAAAAGACCAGGTCCGCTTTACCGAACTCGGGAAGAAATTCATCGATGCGGATAGTGACACGCGTAAGGAGATCTTTGCAGAACAGGTAAAGAAACTTCGCTTGTTCCATATCATTCTAGCCTATCTCGAGGTCCAGGAAGAAGTCGATGAAGAGACCGTCATGAAAGACATTTCGACGGCACTACCGTACGAAAATCCGGAACGCATCCTGAAAACGATGATTGCCTGGGGAAGATATGCCGGGTTGATGGACTACGACACCAATACAAAAATGGTGACAAGGTCCGAGGCGGAAGAAGAGGAGGAAGCGCAGAAAACAGAGGTCAGCAGCTGACCGCAGCCTATTGGCTGGCTTGCGGCGCCGATTCTTTAAAAATCGTCCTCGAACTCGTCCTCGTCCTCGATTCCTGGGAATGGAGTTCTTGAACCAAAGGTACATTGTCTGGCATTCGGTGAGTGAGCGTCACCAGTTGAGAGACTTGTTGGGCTTCGAGGACGAGTTCGAGTTCGAGGACGATTAGTTGCCTGCTGGGAGGTATAACCCGGATATCAAGCGCGAAGCCGTGCCTAGACTAGTTAGCAGCAATCGTCTTTCCATGGGAGGGATGGCCTCCGCCCCGTCCCAAGTTTGGTCTAGATTTTGACCAATTCTGGGGAAACGGAGAAAAGCTCGCACCCAGGCCACAACAAACTCTAAACCTTGGCGTACCGTCGCGTACCTCTGCGCGATGCCTAAATGGCGAAGCCGGGGATGTCGATCTGTTACGGGAACCTCGGGAAGTCTCGCGCAAAGCTACGCAAAGGTACGCTAAGTAAGCGCTCCACCTTCACCTCGTTGCCGCTCAAGCGCTTCGACCGTCGGTCCCGGAGAAGGCGGTTTTGCCTTTCAAGGATTCCAGCTTCGCCAACGGACAGCGCCGTCGCGAAAACCACCAGACGCCGAGCAGATCCAGCAACGGTCGCCACAAAAACTGACGGACGCCGTATTTGGACTTGCCTCCCTTTCTCGCGCGATGGTGAACGGGCACCTGCCGCAATGAAAATCCAGCACTGATTGCGAGTGCCGGCATGAAAGAGTAAAGAGTCCGAATCGGGATGAATGCCTCAATCACCCGCCGGTGGAACGCCTTGATTCCACATCCACTGTCGGAAACTCCGTCTTTTAGTATGCGCGCGCGAACGGCATTTGCGAAAAGCGACATTTTCCGGCGGATAAAAGAATCCTGGCGATTTACGCGAATGCCGACCACCATGTCGCATTGATCCAGCGGGGCCAATAACCTTGGAATGTCACGAGGGTCGTTCTGGCCATCACCATCCATAAGAACTACGATGCTTCCCCGGGCGCATCTCATGCCGTAATACAAAGCAGCCGCCTGCCCGGAATTGTGGCTGAGTCGAATCAATTTTCCCTGGCTCCAGGTTGCAAAGCGATCGAGCGCAATGGATGGCGTGCGATCTGAGCTGCCATCATCGACCAGAAGCAGTTCATAGTCTTCCTGCCACCCATTCGCAAAGGAGCGGACCTCATCTAGAAGAGCGGCTATGACATCTTCCTCGTTGTAGACGGGAATAACGATCGAATAAGCGTGCATCCGCAAATCCGCCAACTCTTCTGCGCTCGATACCTTCATTAGAGAATGACTATCCATGGAACGAGGAACCAGCTACTGCGCCGTCTTGCATATAATGGTGACCTCGTCCGGCAGACGCCGGATCAGTTGGCGGCTTCTCAAGGCGCGAGCGAAGCGCCCATATCTGAATTGATACGGGTCGAGCGAGTCCGGCGGCCGCCGGACGGAAAAAACAGCCAACCGTCGCCTGAATAACAAAATGCATGATATTTAAAGAACAGGACACTAGAATCCTTGAAAAGCAAAACGGCTTGCAGATGAGTATCACAAAATGAGGGTAGCGGAAGAGCTGACCGAATTAACGCCCTGAATCAGAATCGTGCAACGCATGTCAGAAAAGGAAGCATCGGCAGAAAATTTCGAGTCATTTGCGAACTTAGCGGTCAATCTGCTTGGCGCATGCCGCGATCAGGGATGGAAGATTTAGCAAAGTCCAGGGCAACTCCCGAAGCGAATGTCAGCCGGGCTGGGGAAAAGCTGGTTCTTGAGCTCAAAGGGGATTGGACCGTTCGACATGGTGAACATCATCGGATTGAACACATATTTTCCGATCTGGATCGGCAGTCAGGGGCTTCCGAACTCGACTTCGACATGTCGAATATTGCCTCGTGGGATACCAGTCTTTTGATCGTTGTGACTCGGGTTGAGGAATGGTGCAAAGCGCGCAACGTTTCTTTCGGACGTGATTCTTTGCTTCCCGGAATTAAAAGCTTGATTGAACTCTCTGAAGAGGTGCCAGAGCGCAAAACGGGACGGGGCGAGACAAAATCGGTCTCATTCTTTGCACTGGTCGGCAATGCGACCATTAGTGGGTTTTCAGGAGTAAATTCCGCGCTGGCTTTTCTCGGCGAAACGATCCTGAGTTTCGGTCGAATTATCACTGGGAAAGCTGCTTTTGACTGGCGCCTGTTCTGGCTCACCATGGAAGAGTGCAGCTCCCAGGCCTTACCGATCGTCGGCATGATCAGCTTCCTTACCGGGCTGATTTTCGCTTTTGTGGGTGCGGTTCAGCTCCGGCAGTTTGGAGCCGGGATCTACGTAGCTAATTTGGTTGCAGTAGCAATGGCGCGCGAAATGGGCGCAATCATGACCGGGATCATCATGGCTGGCCGCACCGGCGCGGCGTTTGCCGCTCAGATCGGGAGCATGAAAGTGTCCGAAGAAATTGACGCATTGCGGACACTTGCGATCTCGCCGATGGACTTTCTGG
>Ga0306921_10008499_pt1 | contig 10852 bp, 9 predicted proteins | sample sta12Cox44000080_FD_203760 | JGI IMG/M metagenome (GOLD analysis project Ga0306921, IMG submission 203760) | Lab enrichment of tropical soil microbial communities from Luquillo Experimental Forest, Puerto Rico - statoxic.12C.oxic.44.000.080 (v2)... | ecosystem: Environmental > Terrestrial > Soil...
CATCATAGTTAAGCACCTCAGTCCCGCCCTAAGCGTCATTTCGCACATCTAGCAGAAATTTGCTGTGATGACCGACGCCTATCGCGGTGCCCCATGGCACATATGCTCCGCCGATTCGAATATTTCGCTGATTGCTTAGGGGCAACTTCAGAAATGCCTTCGAGCAACGACTGGGTGTGTCTGGGAATTTAGAATCCTTAGTGAGAAGAATTCTGAAATGGGGAACTGAATCGGCGGAGGGCCGCGCCCCGTTAGGAAAGCCCCAGGCAAGGTCCCGCCCTCTGGGGCTTTATCTTCGTTCCTAAAGCCTCAGCTTGGAACCGCTGTCCGGCCTTGCACCTATCTGCCGCGTGTCAACAGTTCATGCCTGCCTTCCGCTTGCGAGTAATTGCGATTCTTGATCTTCAGCCATTCAGGGCCATAGTCTTTGTAGATGCTGAGTTTACGTTTTGCAACGACTCCTTCAAGGTCTCTCGCGCAAATTTCTTGAAAGAACAGCTTGCCCGCGCCGTCGACGTGCTGTGCATACATCAAACGTTCGCAACTACTCCGGCTCACAAGGGTACGAAGCTGCTGCTTGCGTTCCACCTGTGGCTGCTGACGCAGGTCACTGCCGTCGACCCAGATCAAGTCGAACGCATAGAACACCGCTTCAGCCTTCCCGTTTCAGGAGCTGAATGAACTGGCTTACACCGTTTGGGTCGAGGCAGATAATCTCACCGTCGATAATTGCGTTCTTCACGGGAAGTGTGGTCAGAGCCTTCCTCAGCGATTCGAACCGCCGCATCATTCTTAAGTTGCGGGAAACAAGCTTGTATTCGCCGTTTTGGAAGTAGGCGACAGCGCGGAAGCCGTCGTGCTTCAACTCGAAAATGCAATCAGGGTCATCAAATGGCTCTTGGACGAGCCGTAGGCGCATGGGCCGGATGCGTGGGAGCGCAGTTTCATCCTAACACTGGGCGAGTGATACTCATCACATCCTCGCATTCGCCGGCCTGCCAACATTCAATCAGATGTTCGCCCGCACACAACCGCTTGACGAGAGTCAGTTCAACGCCGGAGACCGCGTTCGGGTGATCCTTTCATCCGGTAGCATTGTCGAAGCAACAGTCAAAGCGATCATTTATTCCCGGGGTGAGGCACGACTGCAAGTGGACTTTGGGAATGATGAAACGGCGCTGGTTGAACTGTCGCAGGTCAGGCGGGAGTAGTCCTCGCGCTCATGTCACCCCGTCGATAACGCGGTACTCTGCAACCGCCATCTTATCGATTAGTTGTTTTAGTAAAAGACGGGCACGCGCTGAATCGCGAGCAAAGATACGTAAACAATTTCTGTGCGTGAAGTCGCTAACTGGCAAACGGGGACGAGCGGCTGTAGTATGGTGGCCTCGGAGCCGTTTCGACGGTGTGAAATGGCTCGCGAAGCAAACCACGCCCATAAGGACAGAGATGGCTCGCTCCCCTCTCGATCGTACGTGCTCGTGTTTTCAGACTCCGGCAACGTCGAAGAGAGGAATGCGCCCTTCGAAAGCAGGGATGTGGCTGGGATTTGGATGGCTGCTTTGCGTGGGTTGTCACGCGCAGCCGAGTAATAGCGCGCCTACGATTGAATTCAGCAAGGTCCCACCGGCAGCGCAAGGCGGACGAGAAAGAGTCGACACGATAGCGGGAAAGGTCCGCGGGGCGCGACCGGGGCAACGAATCGTGTTGTATGCGCGAAGCGGGCCGTGGTGGGTGCAGCCCTGGCCGGACCAACCGTTTATTTCGATCCAGTCGGACTCGACGTGGAGTACCACAACACACCTAGGGTGGGAATATATGGCGTTGCTGGTGGATCCAGACTACCGGCCGGCACCAACGATGGACGTGGCGCCGACCAAGGGAGGTCCGATCGCGGCAGCATCGTTGGTGAAGGGCGTGGGATCGCTCGAGACGGACTACGCCAAGGTGCACTTCAGCGGTTACGACTGGCTGGTGCGAAAAATCACCAGCGATCGGGGGGGGATGAACAATCTTTACGATGGCGACAATGCGTGGACCGATGCGCAGGGTTGGCTACACATGCGAATCAAGAAGAAGGGGGAGAAGTGGTCGTGCACGGAGATGAAGCTGGCGCACAGCTTGGGATACGGGACCTACGAGGTGACGGTGCACGATACTTCGGACCTGGAGCCGGCCGCGGTTCTGAGCCTGAACACCTTCGATGATTGGGGAGGCGAGCAGCATTACCGCGAGATGGACGTGGAAATCAGCAGGTGGGGAGATGCGGCGAGCAAAACGAATGCGCGGTACGGAATTCAGCCGTTCTATGTGCCCGGAAACGTGGCGGCGTTCAGGGCACCGGCGGGGACGTTGACGCACTCGCTCCGATGGGAGCCGGGACAAGCGAGTTTCAAGACCGTGCGCGGGGCCGGACGACGGGCGGGGCCGGTGGTCGCCGAGCATGTGTTCACGTCCGGAGTACCGTCGTCGGGCACGGAGACCTTCCAGTTGATCCTGTACGTGATCGCCAGTGAGAAGAACCCGATGGAAAAAGGAGCCGAGGTTGTCGTTGAGACATTCGAATATCTCCCGTAAGCAGCGATTTGCAAGTCCTTGGCTCGTTAGCGGGGTAATTGCCGGAGTGGCGGCCGTGTATTTTGTCACGCAGGGAATGGCACTCGATCCGCATCGAAGGGTGTCGCAGTATTTGCAGGAGAGCTGGGGAACCGAGAAAGGATTTCCGGGTGGGACGGTATCGGCCATCGCGCAGACCAGCGACGGTTACCTGTGGGTCGGAACGGAAAAAGGGCTGATTCGTTTCGACGGAATGAATTTCCAGAGGTTCTCGAAAGCCACACCGACAACCTCGGAGATCGGCGCGGTGCAGGGGCTGCTGGCGGACGCGAATGGGAATTTATGGATTCTGCTGCAGAACACGAAGATTCTGCGGTATCACGACAAAACATTTGAGATGGGGCGCGATGAAGCGGAAGTAGGGATAACCGCGGTAGGAAAACGCAACGATGGCACGGTACTGCTGTCGTCACTCGCCTATGGCACTCTGGCGTATGAGAAAGACAAATTCGAAGCCGTGCAGGCCGAGAGCAGCGCGGCAATAAACGCGGAAGCGGGCGGAACCAATGAGAAGCAAGACACGCTGTCGAGCCGGCTGAGCTGGGCGACAGGGGTGGTGTCGCATCGCTTGGCGGAACCCGATGCGGCGGTAGTTTCCATGGCGGAGAGCGAGGATGGGCGGCTGTGGCTGGCCACCCGGGACGGACTTTTCTCGCTGCTCGACGGGCGCCTAGCCGGAATGGCGAACGGTCGCGCGGCAGCCAAGATTACCTCCTTACTGGCCATGCCGGGGAATAGGTTGTGGGTCGCGACGGAAAGCGGCTTGATGACGTGGAATGGAGCCGAACTCAGCCAGGCGGAAGTGCCTGTGGCGTTGCGGCGGACGAAAGTCCTAGCGATCCTGCGGGACCGCGATGCAAACGTATGGGTGGGTACCAGCGCAGGGCTATTTCGCCTGAACGGCGACGGAGCGGAGCTTGACGGGAATGGCGCAGCCAGCGGGCCGATCACCGCGCTGTTCGAGGACCGCGAAGGCAATGTATGGGCGGGAGGCTCGCAAGGAATTAAACGACTGCGGAACGGCGCGTTCGTGACCTATACGGTGGGCAGCCTGCGATCGGAAAGCAGCGGCCCGATTTATGTGGATGAAAAGGGCCGCGCGTGGTTCGCGCCATTCGAAGGGGCATTGCACTGGCTGGAGAAGGGGAAGATCGGGACAGTGACGAGGGACGGTTTGGATACCGATGTGGTGTATTCGATCGCCGGTAGCGAGGATGGGCTTTGGGTGGGCAGGCAACGAGGCGGACTCACACACCTGACGTATACCGGCAGCACGATGACCACGAAAACCTATACGGAGGCGGACGGACTTGCGCAGAACGGGGTGTACGCGGTGTACGAGAGCCGCGACCGGTCGGTGTGGGCCGCGACGTTGAGCGCGGGTGTGAGCCAGTATACGAACGGACATTTTGTAACCTATTCGAAGGCCAATGGAATGGTTTCGGACCGGGTGACGTCGATCACCGAGAGTCCGGATGGAACCATGTGGTTTGCAACGCCGGAGGGATTAAATGCGTTTTCGAACGGAAGATGGCGGATATTCAAGATCAACGAGGGGATGCCTGCCGATAACATGAATTGCGTGGTATCGGACTCCGAAGGGGTGGTGTGGATCGGGACGGGGTCAGGTCTGGCGTTTTTCAAGTCTGGCCGTGTGCAGGCGGTGGGCAACGCGCCAGCCGCATTGCATGAACCGGTACTCGGAATTGCGGAAGGCCAGAATGGACAAATGTGGATCGCCACGGCGAATCATGTGCTGTCGGCCGAACGGGAGCGACTGCTGGAGGGAGCCGTGAGCGATGCGGACATGCGGGCGTACGGGCTTGAGGACGGGATGGAGGGGACGGAGGGGGTAAAGCGCGAGCGATCCGTGTTTGCGGATGGCATGGGTAGGGTGTGGTTTTCGATGAATCGCGGCTTATCGGTTATCGACACGAAGCGTGCGGTGAACAATTCAATCCCGGCAATGGTGCACATGGATGGGATTTCGGTGGACGGCAACACGATGGACCTGGGGCAAGCGGTTCGTGTGCCGCCGGGCAGCCACCGGATTACGTTCAGTTATTCGGGCGTGAGTCTGTCGGTGCCGGAACGTGTGCGATTCAAGTACACGCTGGAAGGGTTTGACCGGGGGTGGAGCGAACCGGTGTCGACGCGGGAAGCGGTGTATACGAACCTGGATTCGGGATCGTATCGGTTTCGAGTGATGGCCAGTAACAGCGACGGGATGTGGAATAGCGCGGAGTCTTCGGTGGCGCTAGCGATCGCGCCGGTGTTTTGGAAAACCTGGTGGTTCCGGTTCGGGACGGTGCTGGCGATCGGACTTGCGCTGGTAATGTACCTGCGGATGAGGATTCACCGGTTGGCGAAGCAGATGAACATGCGATTCGACGAGCGGCTGGCGGAACGGACGCGAATTGCGCGGGAACTGCACGATTCGTTGTTGCAGGGATTTCAAGGATTAATGTTCCGGCTACAGGCGGCGCGGGAGATGCTGCCGGACCAACCGAAGGAGGCAGCCGAGGCGTTGGATGTCGCGCTTGATCGCGGAGACGAGGTGATCGCCGAGGGGCGGAGCACCGTGGAAGACTTGCGGCACTCGACATCGCAGGACAACGATATCGTGGTGGCGTTAACGAGTCTCGGCGAAGAGCTTGCGGGGAGCGGCAATGGGCACGCGGCAGCGGCGTTGCGGGTCCTCGTGGACGGAAAGCCGCGGGAGCTCAATCCCATGATTCGCGATGAGGTTTATCGGATCGCGCGGGAAGCGTTGAGGAATGCGTTTCAGCACGCCCGGGCAAAGAAAATTGAGGCGGAACTCGAGTATGGCGATCGAGAGTTTTCGTTGCGGGTACGGGACGACGGAGAGGGGATCGATCCCGCGGTATTGCGAGAGGGTCGACGCAGCGGACACTGGGGCTTGCCGGGAATGCGAGAACGCGCGAGGGAGCTCGGGGGCGACTTGCACGTGTGGACGGAGTCGGGAGCGGGCACCGAAGTCTCCTTGAGCGTGCCCGCAGCCGCGGCATACGTGGCTTCGTACGCGCGAACCGGATTCTGGTTTAGGAGAGGCAATGCAAAAGGAACTCATGGGCGCACCTGACGCCATTCGGATACTGAGCGTAGATGACCACCCGCTGTTGCGGGAAGGGATCGCGGCGCTGCTCGCCAATCAGAAAGATATGAAACTGGTGGCGGAAGCGTCGACAGGCAAGGAGGCCATCGCGCTGTTCCGGACACACGTACCGGACGTGACGCTGATGGATTTGCAAATGCCGGACATGGGAGGCATCGACGCGATCATCGCGATACGAAGCGAGTTTCCAGAGGCACGAATTATTGTGCTGACGACGTTTGCCGGGGACGCATTGGCGCAACGCGCCCTGAAGGCGGGGGCCAAGGCGTACGTGCTGAAGAACCACGTGCGGAAGGACCTTCTCGAAACGATTCGCGCGGTGCATTCAGGAACCAAGCGGATCCATCCGGAAGTGGCGGCGGAAATCGCCGCGCATGCCGCCGACGATGCATTGACCGCGAGGGAAATCGAGGTGCTATCGCTGATCGCCGGGGGAAACGCGAACAAAATCATCGCGGGTGAGTTGTCGATCACCGAAGAAACGGTAAAAGGTCACGTGAAAAGCATTCTATCGAAACTGGATGCCAAAGACAGAACGCACGCGGTGACCATCGGGCTCAAGCGCGGAATCATCGAGCTATAACACGCGAACCGACTCGGCGTGAGCCGATATGGCGCCGCGTTTCCTTCGCCTTAGCGAAGCAGGTTGACCTCGGCGAGATCGACGATCTCGTCGCCGTGGCCGTTCAAGACGGCTCGCAATGCAAACAGACTGAAACCCTTCATCTGCTCGAGTGTGATGGTGGGAGGCAGGGAAAGTTCCTGGCGGCTGACGGGAACTTCGACCAGCGCCGGGCCATCGTGTTTGAGCGCCCGGGCCAACATCGGAGCGACCTCGTCGGAGGCGTTTGCCGTCAAGCCCAGCATGCCGACGGCTTCGGCCATTTTGGCAAAATCGGGATTGCGGAGATCGGTACCGAAATCGACGATGCCGGCGGCTTTCATTTCAAGTTCGACGAAAGCCAAGGAATTGTTCTTGAAGACGACGATCTTTACGGGAAGCTGTAACTGGCGAAGAGAAAGCAGGTCGCCCATGAGCATGGAGAAGCCGCCGTCGCCGGAGAGGGTGATTACCTGGCGGCCAGGATGACTGGCTTGCGCCCCGATGGCCTGCGGCAAAGCGTTGGCCATGGAGCCGTGGTTGAAAGAACCGAGCAAGCGGCGCTTGCCGTTCATGGTCAGGTAGCGGGCAGCCCAAATGGTGGGCGTGCCGACATCACAGGAGAATACCGCGTCCGGGGCAGCGAGTTCGTCGAGGAGCTTGACGACGAATTGCGGATGAATGGGCTCACCGGGCCGCGATGCGGTCGCGAGGTGATCGAGCTGTTTGCGGGAATCTCGATAGTGTGCGACGGAGGTTTGAAGGTGCTCGGGATACGGATTCTGGCGCAATCTGGGCAAGAGCGCGTTGAGAGTGCTGCGGACGTCGCCAACGAAACCGTAGTCGACCTTGGTGCGGCGACCGAGTTGTTCGCCGCGCAGATCGATCTGAACGATAGTGGCATTTTTGGGAAAAAACTGTGTATAGGGAAAGTCGGTACCGAGCATGAGGAGAAGATCGCAATTCATCATAGCGTGATAGCCGGAGGAGAAGCCGAGAAGGCCGGTCAGGCCGACATCGAAGGGGTTGTCGAATTCGATGAATTCCTTGCCGCGGAGAGCATGAACGATGGGGGCATTGAGCTTCCTCGCGAGTTCGAGGAGTTGGGAATGAGCGCCAGCGCAGCCCGCGCCACCCAGGATGGTGATTTTCCTCGCGGCCTGGAGAACGCTGGCGAGGGTTTCGATTTCGTCGTCGGAGGGAGAAACCGTAGGCCGGGGAGGAGCAAAGTGCAAGCGAGGAGCGGCGACAGTGGCTGGCCGCAGAGCGACGTCCCCGGGTATGGCGATGACCGAAACCCCTCTGCGCGCGGTTGCTGTTTGCATAGCGATTTCGAGAACGCGGGGCATTTGCTCCGGGTGAGAGATGAGTTCGCAGTAGTAGGAACACTGCGCGAAGAGGTGCTCGGGGTGAGTCTCCTGAAAATAGTTACTGCCGATCTCGGAACTGGGGATCTGCGCAGCAATGGCGAGAACGGGAACGCGGCTGCGTTGGCAATCGTAAAGGCCATTGATGAGATGGAGATTCCCGGGACCACAGCTGCCGGCGCAAACGGCAAGTTTTCCGGTGAGGTGGGCTTCCGCGCCGGCGGCGAAAGCGGCAGTTTCTTCGTGGCGCACGTGGATCCATTCGATTTGCTTCTGTTTTCGAAGGGCGTCGGTGATGCCGTTGAGAGAATCTCCGGAGAGACCGTAGAGCCGCTGGACACCGGCCTGCGCGAGAGTTTCGATCAGTAGTTCGGCAAGATTTTTCGACATAGGCGCTCCTTGCTTCGCGAGTATTGGATGAATTGTGGGGGCGGAGGGACAACTTTTCTAGCGCGATCGGACCGGCATACGGGAATTTATTGCTGCTGCCAGCCGCCGCCCAGGGCGCGGTAAAGACGCACGAGACTCTGGTACTCATCGCCGCGGGCCTCGGCGAGGGTCAATTCGGCGGAGTAGAGGGAGCGCTGGCCGTCGAGGAGATTGATTCTGGCGGTTTCGACTGCGGCTTCGTAAGTGCGGATTTGTACTTTCGCGGTTTCTATGGAGGCGATGGCAGCGAGATTGTTTTGCACGGCGTTATCGAGGTCCTGTTGGCTGGCAGCCTGTTCGCGGGCGAGAGGCGTATACCGGTTGACGTCTAACTGGGTACGGCCTTGAACGGCCTGGGCATTAGCAAGCATAGCTTTGGCCTGCGCCAGCTGGCCCTCAGCCTGGTCGAGAGCCGCCTGGAACGGGCGCGGGTCGATTTGAAATAGAAGCTGACCTTTGCGGACAAACGCGCCTTCCTGATAATCCTGGTGCAACAGGTATCCGGTCACCTGGGCGCGGACGTCGGCATTCACTAAGCCGTCGAGTGTCCCGATCCACTCACCGTAGACCGGCACATCGCGTTGCTCGACTAGCACGACTTGGACATTGGCCGGGGCGGAAGCCGGTGCGCCGGAAACATGCTTAGGGCGAACGGCCCCGATGATGAGGCCAAGAACCAACAAGCCGAAGGCGCCAGCGATCCAGTATTTGTAGTTCCAGAGAGTATTCACGTTTGCCTCCGACAGCTGCCAGATCAAAACGCGAGGCGGGCTGGGTTCAGTTCAGGCGGCGGGCTCGGTACGGGCCTGAACGACGGCACGCAAGGCTGCCGATTTGCGCAAGGCGGCGCGAGCATGGAAGAAGCGTCCCTTCGCCGCGGCGACGGAAATATCGAGGACCTTGGCGGTTTCTTTGAGAGGAAGCTCGCGGAACTGAGCAACTTCGACGACCGCACGGATTCTGGGGCGAAGCTTGCGAATAGCCGCGTGCAAGATAGTGGTGCGTTCGCGTTCGACATAGCATTGTTCGGGATTTGGCGAATCATCGGGAATCTGCAGATGGAGAGCGGGCTCGCCGGGCCGGGCGATGTCATCGGAAGAGATGTGGCGGCCACTGCGGTTTTTGCGGCGGATCATGAGCGCGGAATTCATGACGATGCGGGTGACCCAGGTGGAAAACGAGGATTTGCCCTGGAAGGTGTTGATATGCATCAAGGCGCGCATGAGCGAATCCTGCACGGCGTCTTCGGCGTCTTCCTTGTTGCGAGTGATGCGCAGAGCGATCTTCATCAGACGCGGAGTGAGACTCTGGCAGAGAGTCTCAAACGCTTCGGGCCTGCCGCGCCTTGCTTCACGGAGTAACTGTGCCTCAGAAACATTCCGAGTTGCGAGATTTGTGCCGTTCTCTGAAACGAGAGAATGTGTAGACGATGACATGGAATACTTCCCCCCTCAAATAGATTCTGCTGGAACACTTCGATCTGTGAACTTTGCAAGGAAACGATCGCAAATTCGAAACCGGCGCGCATCCCGAAATGGAAGCGTCTTTGGGTCCCCCGGCAAGGGGAAAGCGTCATACCACTTTTGGTGCCTGCAGTCTCAGGGGAAAACCGGAGTAGAGGTGCCGGAGACTCTGAAGAAGCGCTACTGCTCGGGCGAGCGGGGAGGAATAACGATTTCGCGGCGTCCGAACAAACGGCCGTCGACCGAGAATGCGCCCGGGCCGAGCAAGGCAATGCCAATGGCGGTGACGAACATTAACGCGGCAACAAAGAGGACGCCGAACGATGCGAGGGGCGGGGCGGGAATCCAGGAAAGAGTGATGGCGAAGACGCACAAAGCCACGACAAAGCTCGCGAGCGGGGTCATGAATCCGACAATCAAGCCGAGTCCGCTGAGGAGCAGTATAGCCGAGACACTCCACACCAGGACGGAGTGGTGGCTTAAGCCCGAGAGGTACAAGCCACCAAGGAGGACGGCAATACCACCCAGGGCGGCGCGCAACAGCAGCAGGCCAATACCGGGCCGGCCACTGGGAAACGTGGAAAATAGTCTTTGCAGTGGGACCCTCCCGCGCGCGCAAACAACAACCGCGCGCCACGGGAATTATCCCCTCCAGGCAGACACGCGCAACCCTCCATAACGGGAGTTGTAAGTACCTCTTTCGGGGTACCCGGAATTACAGTTGGATCACCCCCCGGCGAAGGCCGATGGCGACAGCCTGAGTGCGGTCGGCGGCTCCCAATTTCTCCATGATGTGCTTGATATGGACCTTGACCGTTTCCTCGGTGATAGAAAGGTTCTGGGCAATATCGCGGTTGCGGTTGCCGCTCGCAAGTTGAGTCAGAACCTCGATCTCTCGGGTGGTGAGGGACTCGTCGCTAAGGTGCTCGGCCAAATGGGCGGCGATTTGGGAAGGAATGCGCTTTTTTCCAGCGTGAACCTGTTCGATGACGTCGAGAAGTTCTTTTGGGGGCATATTTTTCAAGATGTAGGCACGAGCGCCGGCCTCGAGAGCGCGTTGTATTTCGACATCGCCTTCGAAGGTAGTGAGGACGATAACGCGAGCCTCGGGGAATTCGGCGCGAATGTCTTTCATGGCATCGATGCCACTCTTGTCGGGGAGGCGCAAATCCATGAGCGTGACATCCGGAAGGCATTTGCGAAATTGAGCGAGGCCTTCCTGGGCATTGGAGGCTTGGCC
>Ga0306921_10008503_pt1 | contig 10849 bp, 10 predicted proteins | sample sta12Cox44000080_FD_203760 | JGI IMG/M metagenome (GOLD analysis project Ga0306921, IMG submission 203760) | Lab enrichment of tropical soil microbial communities from Luquillo Experimental Forest, Puerto Rico - statoxic.12C.oxic.44.000.080 (v2)... | ecosystem: Environmental > Terrestrial >...
CGAGGACAGTCTTGTCCCGTCACCCATGCCTTCCTCCCGAAGCAAATCACGCGAGGCGCTTGTCGCGCTGTTCTTGCCGTCACTTACGGTCGATGCGATTGTGCATGGTCCGGGGGCGCGTAGGCAATGGCAAACGGCCCTGATCGGCCAAATTGATGAAAGTGACCTTCCGCCTGGGCGAGCCGGTCGGCCACCGCCCACAAAGCCGCCGGATTAACGCCGAGCCCGACATGGCTTGCGAAATAGACCTCAATGTTCTCGGCGGTCGCGGAGGGACGCACACAGGCGGTACGCCAGTTCACGACGCCATCGGCCTTGGAATAGATCGCACTGGTCGGCACCGGCAGATCGGCGGCAATGGCGTTCGAAAGCTCTGAATACGGATCGACCGTCTCGCCAGACAGGGCCTCATAGAGCCGTGTCGCATTGGTCGCCCTGACGTCGTTGGCGAACGGGCTGCCAAGCGTCACGACATAGCGCACCATCTCGGGCGCCTGCAGCGCGAGGTCGCGGGCATAGACACCGCCAAGGCTCCAGCCGACAATCGAGACCTTGCGCCCGGTGCAAGCGAACACCGTGCGGAGCCGATCGCGCAGCGCGTAGCGCATGCGCGCCACGCCGCCGGTGTTGCGTCCCATCTGCCAGGCGTGCGTGTCGTAGCCGAGCTCGCCGAGATATCGGCGCATCGGTGCCATCGACAGGTCGCTTGCGAGAAACCCCGGCAGTGTCAGAACCGGATGACCGTCGCCGCGCGGCGCGGCCAACAGCAAGGGTGAGAGCAACAGGCTCGCATTGAGCTCGAAGATGCCCCTCGCCTCCGCCGCCAACAGCAGCAGTCCCGGCGGGCGCAGCCTAGGCGAAGCCTGCGCTTCGTTGCCGCCTTCGCTCATCACTTCGTCTTGTCACCGGCGAGCGCGCCGCCCAGCCTCGCCATGGTGACGAACAGCTCTTGGAACCGCTCGGCGAGCTTCGGATCGAAACTGAACCAGCTCTGGATCAGGGACTCCGGCGATACCTTCTCGATGTTGGACATCATCTGCTGCTGCAGCTTGTCCATCACCGCCGTTTGCATCGGCACCACATCGGGAAGTCCGAAGAACTGCCGGGCTTCGAGGGGTGTGCAGTCGATTTCGATGTTAACCTTCATCTCGGCTCCTGACCGCGCTTTTGGCAGGCCTCGCCAGCACGCCATCTCGGCTTACTCGCGAAAGCGAGTTGATGCAACGCGACAGCCTCCCTACCCCTAAGTAACATGATCGGCCAAGGCGCTTGAGCTTAAAACCGGCGCTGCCGATGAGGCTCTCGCGCGCCGCCAAAGTCGACCATCAGTCGCAGCAGCATCGGCTAAGGCTGCGGAGCGGTCGCTGCCTCGGCTTGAGGCAAGCGGCCGGCTTTGCTGCGGAAATCACGCTTGCGCGGCGGCCAAACTCGATCCAACATGGTTTGCGTCATAGCCCGGCGATCCGTTGCGGATGCGGCGCCACCAGAGCGGAAAGTGGAAAGGACATGTCACTACGTTGCTTGCTTGCGGCGATCGTGGCGATGGCGGTGTCGCCGAGCTTTGGCCAGAGCCTGCGCTATGCCAATCAGGGCGAGCTCAAGTCGCTCGACCCCTACACGCTCAAGGAAACCACGACCATCGCCCATCTCGCCCATGTCTATGAGGGGCTGGTGAGCCGCGACAAGGATCTGAAGATCGTTCCGGCGCTCGCTGAAAGCTTTGAGATTCTGGAACCGACCCGGTGGCGGTTCCATCTGCGCAAGGGCGTCAAATTCCATAACGGCGATCCCTTCACCGCCGATGACGTCCTGTTCTCGGCCCAGCGCGTGCGCAGCCCCGGCTCCAACTTCCTGTCCAATGTTCCGGCGGCTGCCAAATTCTCCAAGCTCGACGACTACACCGTCGACGTCACACTGGATTCTCCCAATCCCATTCTCATTGCGCAATGGGACGGCTGGCTCATCATGGATAAAAAGTGGTGCGAGGAGAACAATTCGGTCGCGCCGACACCGGCCTCCGCAACCACGCCGAGTTACACCTCGCTGCACGAAAATGGCACCGGACCGTTCACCATCGAAAGCCATCAGCCCGGCGTGAAGACGGTGTTCAAGGCAAACCCGAACTGGTGGGGCAAGCCGGAACACAATTTGAAGGAGATCGTGTTCACGCCGATCGGCTCCGCTGCGACGCGCGTCGCGGCCCTGCTCTCGGGCGAAGTGGACGTCATCGAGCCGGTGCCGATCCAGGACATCCAGCGGGTCAATGCGAGCGGCATCGCCACCGTCATGACTGGGCCGGAGCTGCGCACCATTTTTCTTGGCATGGACCAGGCGCGCGACGAGCTGTTGTACTCCAACGTCAAGGGCAAGAACCCGCTCAAGGACATCCGCGTCCGCGAGGCCTTCTACAAGGCCGTCGACGTCGAGCTGATCAAGACCCGCGTCATGCGCGGGCTATCGACGCCCTCGGCGCTGATGATCGCCCCGCAACTGTTCTCTTTGTCGAAGGATTTTGTGCGAGAAAAACCCGATCCCGACGGCGCCAAAAAATTGCTCGCTGAAGCCGGCTATCCCGACGGCTTTGAGGTGACGATGGATTGCCCCAATGACCGCTATGTCAACGACGCATCGATCTGCGAGGCCGTGGTCGGCATGCTCGCCCGCATCGGCGTCAAGGTGAACCTGCTGGCGCAGCCCAAGGCGCAGTATTTCGCCAAGGTGCTCAAGCCCGGCGGTTTTAAGACCTCGTTTTATCTGTTGGGCTGGACGCCGGCGTCGTCTGACTCCCACAACGTGCTGCACGATATCATGGGCTGCCGCGACGACAACAACGACGTCACACGCGGCGAGGCCAATCTCGGCGGCTATTGCAACAAGCAATTGGATGCTTTGACCGACAAGGTGCTGATCGAGACCGACGCCGCCAAGCGCGACCAACTGATCAAGCAGGCCTATGAGATCGCAATCAAGGACTATGCCTACATTCCGCTGCACCAGCAGGCGCTCGCCTGGGGCGTGTCGAAAAAGGTAAAACTTACGCAGCGCGCCGACAATGCGGTGCTGTTGTACTGGGCGACCAAAACGGAAGAGTAGCGGACTTCGCCACAACAGCTCGTGCGGCGCGCGCCCCGCGCTTTTCTGTCTCAGCTTGAGAGCAATTGATCCTTAAGACATGGGAAGTGGTTTTGCAAAGGATCACGCTTCAACAACAAAGCCGCGCAACGGCGCGCAGCAAATGTTCTAGCAAGCCGAAAGGATCGCATGCTCGCCTTCATTGTTCGACGAGCCATTCAGGCCATCGGCGTCATGGTCGTCGTTGGCGTGCTGTCGTTTTCCATGTTCCGATTCGCCGGAGACCCCGTCAACCAGATGGTCTCGATCGACACCTCGGCCGCGCAGCGCGCCGCGCTCCGTCATTCGCTCGGACTTGACGATCCCGTCTTGGTGCAATTCGTACGCTACTTTGCCAATGCGGCCCAGTTCCAGTTCGGCGTGTCCTATCAGTTCCGCCAGCCGGTCGCGAACCTCTTGAAGGAGCGGCTGCCGGCGACGCTGGAGCTTGCCACCTCGGCCACCATCCTCGCCATGGTGTTTGGCATCCTGATGGGCGTCTATTCGGCGCTGCGGCGCGACTCGCTGCTGGCCAAAGCCTTCCAGGCGATCTCGCTGATCGGGATTTCGCTGCCGACATTCCTGATCGGCATCCTGTTGATCTATCTGTTCGCGGTGGTCTTGGGCTGGCTGCCCTCGTTCGGCCGCGGCGAGGTGGTGCGGCTCGGCTGGTGGACCACAGGCCTTCTCACCATCTCCGGGCTGAAGGCACTGATCATGCCCTCGATCACGCTCGGCCTGTTCCAGATGACGCTGATCATGCGTCTGGTGCGCGCCGAGATGCTGGAGGTGCTGCGCACCGACTATATCCGCTTCGCCCGGGCGCGCGGGCTCACCACGCGCGCCATCCATTTCGGCCACGCGCTGCGGAACACGCTGGTTCCTGTCATCACCGTTGCGGGCCTGCAATTTGGCTCGGTCATTGCCTTCGCGATCATTACCGAAACCGTGTTCCAATGGCCCGGAATGGGGCTGTTGTTTGTGCAAGCCGTGCAAAATGTCGATATCCCGATCATGGCAGCGTATCTTTTGATGGTCTCGCTGATCTTCGTCACCATCAACCTCGTCGTCGACATCCTCTACACCATCGTCGATCCGCGCCTGCGCGCGACCATCAGCCAGCCGGCCTGAGCGTCATGAGCAACGTGCTCGTCCCCCGCCAAACCGATGCGAGCGCGACGGCGAGCGCATCGGCGGCGGGCTGGCTCGCGCGCGCGCTCGAGAGCGACCTGTTCTATTCCTTCCGCCGCTCAAAGCTCACAATGGCGGCGGCCGCGGTGACCATGCTGTTTTTTCTACTCGCGATTTTCGCCTCTCTGCTCGCCGTGCAGAACCCGTTCGATCCGGCCCAGCTGCAGCTGATCAATTCGCGCATTCCGCCGCTGTGGACCACCGAAGGCCAGAGCCCGTTCCTTTTCGGCACCGACGAGCAGGGCCGCGACTTGCTGTCGGCGATCCTCTATGGACTGCGCATCTCGCTTGTGGTCGGCGGACTCGGCGTTGTGTTCTCCGGCATGCTCGGCGTCGTGCTCGGCCTGGTCGCGGGCTATGTCGGCGGTGCGGTCGACGGCCTGATCATGCGTATTGCCGACGTGCAGCTCACCTTCCCGGCCATCCTGATCGCGCTGATCGTCAACGGCGTCGCCAAATCGGTGTTCGGCAACCGGCTCGACGCCATCAGCATGCTGATCCTGCTGGTGTTTGCGATCGGCCTGAGCTTTTGGGTGCAATATGCGCGCACCGTGCGCGGTTCGGTGCTGGTCGAGAAGAACAAGGACTACGTCGCGGCCGCGCAGCTGATCGGCCTGCCGGCACCTGTGATCATGCTGCGCCATGTGCTGCCGAACGCGATGGGGCCCGTGCTCGTCATCGCCACCATCAACCTTGCGCTCGCCATCATCACCGAAGCGACCCTGTCCTTCCTCGGCTCCGGCATGCCCGACACCATGCCTTCGCTCGGCACGTTGATCCGGATCGGCAACAATTATCTGTTCTCCGGCGAATGGTGGATCGTCGCCTTTCCCGGGCTCGCGCTGGCCGCGCTGATCCTCTCAATTAACCTGCTCGGCGACTGGTTGCGCGACGCACTTAATCCAAAGCTTCGATGACCGAACCCGTTCTCTCCGTGCGTAATCTCAAGGTGGAGTTTGCCACCCGCCGGCACATGCTGCGAGCCATCGATGGCGTCTGCTTCGATATCGCGCGCGGCGAGGTGCTGGGCGTGGTCGGCGAATCCGGCGCCGGCAAATCCGTCACTGGGCTCGCGGTGATCGGGCTGATCGATCCTCCGGGGCGGATCAGCGGCGGCGAAATCCATCTGTCCGGCCAGCGCATCGACAATTTGACGCCGGAACAGATGCGCCGGGTCCGGGGCAAGCGGATCGGCATGATTTTCCAAGATCCGCTCACCAGCCTCAATCCCCTGTACCGGATCGGCGACCAGATCGTCGAGACCATCAAGACCCATACCAACCTGTCCGAGACCGCAGCGCGCAAGCGCGCGATCGAGCTTTTGGCCGAGGTCGGCATTCCCGCGCCTGACAAGCGCATCGACGGCTATCCGCATGAATTTTCCGGCGGCATGCGCCAGCGCGTGGTGATTGCGCTTGCCATCTGCGCCGAACCGGAACTGATCATCGCCGATGAGCCGACCACCGCCCTCGACGTCTCCGTGCAGGCGCAGATCATCGCGCTGCTCAAACGGCTTGGCCAGCAACACGGCACCGCGGTGATGCTGGTGACCCACGACATGGGCGTGATCGCCGAAACCTGCGATCGCGTCGCCGTGATGTATTCCGGGCGCGTCGCCGAAATCGGCCCGGTACAGGATGTTGTGAAGACGCCGCTGCATCCCTATGCAAGGGGCCTGATGGGAGCGATCCCAACACTTTTGGGCGAGGACAAGCGGCTGGTTCAGATACCCGGGTCAATGCCCCGCCTCTCCGCAATTCCGCCGGGCTGCCCGTTCAACCCGCGCTGCGGTTTCGCCTTCGACCGCTGTCGCGTTGAACGGCCGGAGCCGCTCCAGCACGGCGCTCAGGCGGTTGCCTGCCATCTCTATGACGCCTCGGTCAAGGACAGCGCGGCATGAGCTATGTCGACGTCAAAGACCTGCGCCGCATTTTCGACGTCTCAAAGCCGTGGCTCAACCGCATCATCGAGGGCGGCCACATCGAACTCCTGAAGGCCGTCGATGGCGTCAGCTTCGATATCAAAAAGGGCGAGACCTTTGCCCTCGTCGGCGAATCCGGCTCGGGAAAGACCACGGTGGCGCGCATGGTCGTTGGTCTTTTGCCGCCGAGCTCCGGTGATGTGGTGATCGACGGCGTCTCGATGGCCGATCCAAAACAGGCACAGGCGCGCAGGCGGCTGCGCCGCCGCATCCAGATGATCTTTCAGGACCCCTATGCCAGCCTCAATCCGCGCTTTCGGGTCGATGCCATCATCGCCGAGCCGATCCGCGCCTTCGCGCTGATCCAGGGCGAGCAACAGATCAGGGATCGCGTCGGCGAGCTCTTGGGCCTGGTCGGGCTGCACCCTGACGATGGCAGCAAGTTCCCGCATGAATTTTCCGGCGGACAGCGTCAGCGCATCGCAATCGCCCGCGCGCTTGCCTCCAACGCCGAGTTCATTGTCTGCGACGAGCCGACATCAGCGCTCGACGTCTCGGTGCAGGCGCAGATCCTCAATCTGATGCGTGACCTGCAGGATCGCTTCGGCCTGACCTATCTGTTCATCAGCCACAACCTCGCCGTGGTCCGCCACATGGCGAACCGCATCGGCGTGATGTATCTCGGCCGCATCGTCGAGATCGCGGAAGGCCGCGAGCTCTTCGCCGTCCCGCGCATGCCCTACACAAAGATGCTGCTCGGCGCCGTGCCTGATCTTTCGATGTCCGGCCGCCAGCGCGTTCCGGTCAAAGGCGAGATCCCCAATCCGATCGATCCGCCGCCGGGCTGCGCTTTCAATCCGCGCTGCCCGCTGGCCTTCGACCTCTGCCGCAAGAGGGCGCCCGAATTGATCAACGGCGTCGCCTGCCATGCGGTCAACCTCACGCCGACGCCGGCGTAATCACAAGGGCGTCGGTTGCTGGCATACCAGTTGGCAGACGCGAGCCGCTGTGATCAAGTGCGCCAGCCTCGCCATGAAGCGAAGGACCAAGCCGTGGCCAACCGCATCAATCCCGATCCATTCACGACCCGTCCGGAAATTGAGGGCACCTTTGGGGTCGTGACGTCCACCCACTGGATCGCGACTGCGGTTGGGATGGCCACCCTGGAAAAGGGTGGCAACGCCTTCGACGCGGCGGTTGCGACCGCCTTCACGCTGCAAGTGGTCGAGCCGCATCTGAACGGCCCCGGTGGCGATGTCCCGATCATCGTTCACGATGTGAGGCGCGGCTTGACGCAGGTGATCTGCGGCCAGGGCCCCGCGCCTGCCCGCGCCACCATCGCCCACTACAAGCGCGAGGGTTTAGAGATGGTGCCCGGCACGGGGCTGTTGGCAGCCTGCGTGCCCGGAACGTTCGAATCCTGGATGCTGCTTTTGCGCGACTTCGGCACGCTTAAGCTGCGTGAGGTGCTGGAGCCAGCAATCGCCTATGCGCGCGACGGCTATCCCCTGGTCGAGCGGGCGAGCTTTACGATCAAGACCGTCGAGCAATTGTTCAAGACCCATTGGCCGACCTCGGCGGCGGTCTACCTGCCCAACAACGAGGCGCCAGCGCCCGGCGCGATCTTCACCAACCAGAGACTGTCGGAGACTTATGCCCGCATCCTGAAGGAGGCCGAGAGCGCGGGCTCCGACCGCGTTGCGCAAATCGAGGCTGCGCGCAAGGCTTGGTCGAAAGGGTTTGTCGCAGAGGCGATCGACAAGTTCTGCCGTACGCATGCCGTCATGGACGTCTCCGGCTCGCCGCACAAGGGCGTGCTCTCGGCCGACGACTTGGCGCGCTTTGCGCCATCGGTCGAAACTCCGCTGAGCTATGACTACGGCCGCTACACCCTCTGCAAGCCAGGCGTCTGGAGCCAGGGCCCCGTCATGCTGCAGCAGCTCGCGCTGCTCAAGGGCTTTCAGCTCGACGCGCTCGATCCCGTCAGCCCTGAGTTCATCCATCTGCAGGTCGAATGCGCCAAGCTTGCCTATGCCGACCGCGAGAAATTCTACGGCGATCCGAACTTCAGCGAGATCCCGATCCAGACGCTGTTGTCGGACGCCTATAGCGACGCGCGGCGCAGGCTGATTTCGGAGGTGGCCTCGCTCGATTTCATCCCAGGCTCGGTCGAAGGGTTTGGCGCCGTCGTGAAGCCGCGCCGCGCCGAGGGCCATCGTGAGGCCGCCGGCGCCATGGGCGCGGGCGAGCCCACCCTAGGACACCTTGGCGAGGTGCGCGGCGACACCGTGCATTTCGATATCATCGATTCTGACGGCAACATGATCTCGGCGACGCCGTCAGGCGGCTGGCTGCAATCCTCGCCGGTGATCCCCGAGCTCGGTTTCTGCCTCGGCAGCCGCGCGCAGATGTTCTGGCTTGAGGAAGGCCACCCGGCTTCACTGGCGCCGGGAAAGCGGCCGCGCACGACGCTGTCGCCGACCATGGCACTGCGTGACGGCGAGCCGTATCTTTGCTGGGGTTCGCCCGGCGGCGACCAGCAGGATCAGTGGACAACGCAGTTCTTTCTGCGGCACGTCCATGCCAGGCTCAACCTGCAGCAAGCGATCGACGCGCCGGCCTGGCATTCCGAGCATTTCCCGATCTCGTTCTGGCCGCGCACCGCCCGGCCCGGCGTGCTGGTGGTCGAGAACCGCGTGCCGCAAGCCGTGCGCGACCAGCTGAGCCGCCGCGGCCATGTCCTCGAGGTTGGCCCCGATTGGTCGGAAGGCCGCCTGACGGCGGCCTCCCGCGTGGGCCGTCGCCGCCGCGCCGCCGCCAATCCGCGAGGCATGCAGGGCTACGCTGCCGGACGCTGAGCTCACATGACCTGGTCGATCATCGCCTGCGATAGGACCACCGGCCAGATCGGCATCGCGGCAGCGACACGATTTTTCGCCGTCGGCGCGCGGGTGCCGCATATCGCGGCCGGCCTCGGCGGCATTGCAACGCAAGCCCTTGTCAACCCCTACTACGGCATTGATGGCGTCAGACTGTTGCGCGAGGGCAAGCTCCCGCAGGACATTGTCGGCCTGCTCACCGCGGCCGACCAGGGCTGCGAGACCCGGCAGCTGCACATTATGGATGCCAGGGGCCGCGTCGCCGCCTTTACCGGCAAGGATTGCGTCGAATGGTGCGGGCACGTTGCAGGCGACGGCTTTTCGATTGCCGGCAACATGCTCGCGGGCGCGCAGGTGCTGGAGCAGACCGCAAAGGCGTATCTCGCCAACGAAACCCTCCCCTTCGCACAGCGGCTGATCGCTGCGATGCGCGCCGGCGAAGCCTTTGGCGGCGACAAGCGCGGCAAGCAGTCGGCTGCCCTGCTGATCCATGAGAGCGAGGAATGGTCCGCGCTCGATTTGCGGGTCGACGATCACCAAGATCCGCTGGCCGAGCTCGCGCGGCTCGAGCGCGTCAGCCGCCAACGTTGGGTGCATTTGCGCAAATATCTCCCGACGCGGCAGAATCCGGCCGGGATCTTCGACCGCGCCGCGATCGACGGGCTCATCGAAGCGGCCATCTCAGGCGACAGATGACGCAAAACCTCCTGATCGACATCAAGGGTTTGCGCGTGCTGTTTTACGGCGATGACGGGCGCTCCACCCATGCCGTCGACAGCGTCGACCTCGCCCTCGCCAATGGCGTAACGCTCGGCCTTGTCGGCGAATCCGGTTGTGGCAAGAGCGTCACCTCACTTGCCATCATGGGGCTGTTGTCGAAGCAGTCGACTGAAGTGTCAGGCTCGATCCACTTCGACGGCTTCGACCTTCTCCAAGCGCCGGACCAAACCCTGCGCGAGCTCCGCGGCAATCGGCTCGCCATGATTTTTCAGGAGCCGATGACCTCACTCAATCCGAGCTTGACAATCGGCGACCAGATCATTGAGACCATTCTGCGTCATCGTGGCGGATCGCGCCGGGCGCTGCGCAATCGCGTGATCGAACTGCTGCGTCGCGTGCATATCGCCTCGCCCGAGCGGCGGATCGACGAATACCCGCACAAGCTGTCGGGCGGCATGCGCCAGCGCGTGATGATCGCGATGGCGCTCGCCTGCGACCCAAGGCTTTTGATCGCCGATGAGCCCACGACTGCGCTCGACGTCACCCTGCAGGCGCAGATCCTGGAACTGATGCGCGAATTGAAGTCCGCAAGCGGGGCTGCGATCATCCTCATCACCCATGATCTCGGCGTGGTGGCCGAGGTCTGCGACGAGGTCGCGGTGATGTATGCCGGCGAGATCGTCGAGCGCGCGGATGTCGAGGAGCTGTTCGCCTCGCCCCAGCATCCCTATACGGTCGGCCTGCTCGGCTCGATCCCGCGACTCGACCGGCGCACCTTTCATCTTGCCACAATCGAGGGCATGGTGCCGAACATGGCAAACCCGCCCGCGGGCTGCCGCTTTGCCGCGCGCTGCCCCTTTGTCAGCGACATCTGCCTGACCGCGCCGCCACCGCTGAGGCAGCTTGCGTCCGGCCACGCCTCGCGCTGCCTGAAAGCTCCGCTTGAAAAGCTGGTGTCGTAGTGGCGTTGCTTAAGGTGCAGAATTTGGTAAAGCACTTTCCCTCCGATCGCAATTGGTTGGGGCGG
>Ga0306921_10008506_pt1 | contig 10848 bp, 11 predicted proteins | sample sta12Cox44000080_FD_203760 | JGI IMG/M metagenome (GOLD analysis project Ga0306921, IMG submission 203760) | Lab enrichment of tropical soil microbial communities from Luquillo Experimental Forest, Puerto Rico - statoxic.12C.oxic.44.000.080 (v2)... | ecosystem: Environmental > Terrestrial >...
TGCCGCGGCTGCACTTCTTTGGCTCTATCAGCGAGCCATGTTCGGCCCGATTACCCAGGAGATAAACAAAACGCTGCCCGACCTCAACCTGCGCGAGTTTGCAATGCTTGTTCCGTTGATCGCCCTGATTTTCTGGATTGGCATTTACCCCCGGCCGTTTTTCGACCTGATCAACCGCCCGGTCGAGAAGATCGTCCGGCAGGCGCACCCCGTCTTTTACGAGTTAAGCGGCACCTCGGGCGGCGATGCGACGCCCGATTGCCTGGCCTCCGGCGTCCCGCCGGCGCCATCCGCTGCCCTAAACTGACGAGCCATGCCTTCCGTGTTCAACGCCGTCATCAACTACGTCCACGGCGACGGTCTGGCCATCCTGCCCGAAATGGAGCTGCTGCTCTTCGCCCTTGGCATTTTGATCTTCGATTTTTTCCTGGAGGAGAAGGAGAAACACTGGAACGCCTATCTGGCGCTCCTGGGCGTAGCCGGCAGCAGCTTCGCCCTGTACCTGCAGATTCGCCGTTACCATGCGGCGCGTCTCGACTCGAGCGGGCTTCCCGGCTTGCTGGCCTTCCACGATACGATTTTGATCGACGGTTTTTTCATCGTCTTCGCCATTTTGTTTCTGGCCGCCGCAGCCCTGGTCATTCTTCTGTCCATTCGTTACCTGAATCTCGAGCGGGAGGAGGGAGGTGAATATTACTCGCTCATTCTTTTCGCCTGTGTCGGCATGATGCTTATGGCCTCCGGCATCGACCTTATCGTGCTGCTGCTGGGGCTAGAAACCATGGCCCTGAGCTTCTATGTTCTCTCGGGTTTCCTCCCGGCGAGCAAACGCTGCAATGAATCCGCGGTCAAGTTCTTTTTTCTCGGCGCCTTCAGCACCGCCGTCCTCGCTTACGGCTTTTCGCTGCTCTATGGTATGTCCGCTTCGACCAACATCATCCAGATCAGCGACATGCTGGACCGCCGCCTGCGCTTCACTTTCGCTCATGGCTTCGTCGACTGGCTCGCCGTTCTCGCTTTCGTCACCGTGTGCGCGGGTCTGCTGTTCAAGATCGCGGCCGTCCCTTTCCATCAATGGGCTCCCGACGTCTACGAAGGCTCTCCGACACCGGCGGCTGCCTATATCGCCTTTGGTTCACAGATTGCCGGCTTTGCCTTTCTTTTCCGCCTGATGTTCTATCTGTTTGGCGAAGCCCATCCGGCTTGGAAGTTCCTGATCGCCGGCATTGCCCTGGCCTCGTTGATTTGGGGGAACCTTGCCGCTTTGACACAAAACCATCTCAAACGCCTCCTGGCCTATTCTTCCATTGTTCACGCCGGTTACATTCTTCTCGGCCTGGTCGCCTGGGACTCCACGCCGCAAAGCAACACCGCCGCCACGGGCATCTTTTTTTACCTCATAACCTACGGGTTCACGACCCTCGGTGTTTTTGGCATTGTGATCGTGATGCGCCAGTCCGCTACGATCGGCGACAGCCTCGACGTGCTCGACGGTCTCTATTACCGCAATCCCACCGTCGCTGTGCTCTTGTTGATCCTTATGCTCTCGCTCGCGGGTATACCGCCGACGGCGGGCTTTATGAGCAAATATCTTATCTTCCAAGCGCTCATCGAAACCCACCACCCGGCGCTCGCGATCTTCGCCTCGCTGTCCATGATCCCCGGCCTTTACTACTACCTCCGCGTGGTCGGTCATGCGTGGATGCGCGCGCCAGGCGCAGTTCCGTCTCCCGAGCCGAACAGCGCCGAGGCCGTTGCACTCGCGGTAACGTTGTTTGTAACGGTTGCGGCCGGGTTGTATGCTGAGCCTTTCACGCGTCTCGCGCGTTATGCCTTCGGACGATAAACTCGAGAAAGACGGCAAGCTCACTCCTGCAGAGCAAGGCGCTGCGGGTTTCGGCCGGCAGTTCGCCGTGGCCTTCGAACTGCCGTTTGTGATGGTTGCCGCGATCATCGTTGGCGGGCTTTTGGGCTTCTTCCTCGATGAATGGCTTCACAGCAAACCTTACCTCATGCTGGCCTTCGGCTTTTTGGGGTTCTTTGCCGGATTGCGAGACGTTCTCCGCCGGCTTTCGAAGTCGTAGCGGACTTGGTTCCCATGGGTGACGATTTCTATCGCCGGACCGAATCTCGCATCTCGTCGCTCACCCTCGTTCTCGGCGCTGCGGCGGCCCTTCCCGTTGCGTGTCGGGGCAATTGGCGCTGGGCTGCAGGCCTCTGCACCGGCTCTTTTCTGGCCTGGTGCAATTTCCGGTGGCTGAAACAAGGTGCGCAGGCCCTCACCGAGGCCGCCAAGGGGCAAGCACAACAAAAGAAAGTCCATATTCCACTCGCCGCGTACTTCACCGCCGCATTTCGCTACGGGTTGATAGCCCTCGCCGTCTATGTTATTTTTAAGTGCCTGAACGTTCCCGTTCTAAGCATGGTTGTAGGTTTGTGCGCCCTGGGAGCGGCCACCCTGGTGGTCAGTGTGCACAGCATCCTGCGTCCTTCGGACTACGAATGGAAGAAGAGATAAAACAGTTAACCGACTGGGTGAATCAACTGCTCGCCCCGTTGGCCCTCGAGCTGCTTCATGCGCTCGGCATTCAGCCTGCCGACTACGACCGCCCCATTCCGCAATACGTGATAATGTCCTTCTTGGTTCTGCTCTGCGGCACGATTCTTGCGGTGCTCCTCCGCTCGCGACTCTCGGTGGAGCGCCCTGGTGCCTTCCAGCAGGCCGCCGAGCTGCTCATCACCAATCCCATGGGTTTTGGGATACGCGATCTGATCGAAGAGAATGTCGCTCACGGCGCGGAGCGCTACGTTCCATTCATCGGCGCCATCGCCATCTTCATTCTTCTCGGGAATCTGCTCGGTCTCTTCCCCGGCTTCGCTTCGCCGACAGGGATCGCCTTCGTGCCACTGGCCTGCGCTACTCTCATTTTTCTCTACTTCAATTGGCAGGGAATTCGCCACCATGGTCTTGGGGGGTATCTCCTGACCTTCGCCGGGTCTCCGAGACACTTCGGTGACTGGCTGCTCGCGATTCTACTTTTTCCCGTGGAGATCATTTCCACCTCAGCCCGGCTTCTTTCTCTCACCGTTCGTCTGTGGGCCAACATCTTTGCCAGCGATCTGATTTACGTCATTTTCCTCGGCCTGCTGTTGGGACCCTTCGAATGGGCCTGGTCGAAGAACGCAGTGCTGGGCTTGTGTTTTGGCATCTTTCCGCTTTTGATTCCCATTCTGTTCGTGGGATTGCACATATTCGTTTCGTTCATTCAGGCCTATATTTTCACGGTCCTTCCGGCCATCTACGTTGGGCTTGCCGTTGCCGACGAGCACTAGCGGCTGCCGGAAAATTGCGAATTGGTCATTGCGAACGGCGCCCGTGGCGGTCGATCCTACCATTCCCTGGCCCGTTCGGAATCTTGGTTGTGCCGTTTAGCGTGAGACCGGTTTGTAACACGCACTTCCGGGAACCACCCACTGGCGGCAATTCTCAGGAGGAAGTTATGAAGAAAGCAGTTATGCTGTTGGCTGTAGTGCTGGTCGTTTTGCTCGTCGCTCCGGCGGTCTTCGCTCAGGATACCGGGGCAACCTCGGGAAAAGGTCTTTCCGCCATAGCGGCTGGCGTCGGAATGGCCATTGCCGCCTTCGGTGCGGCTCTCGGTCAGGGGAAAATTGCCTCCTCGGCATGCGAAGGTGTAGCGCGCAATCCCGGCGCCGCGGGTGCAATTCGCGCCGCGATGATTCTCGGCTTGGTTTTCGTGGAAACCCTGGCGCTCTTCACTCTGGCCATCATCATGTTGAAAGTCTAAAGATCTCCCGCAAAGTTCGAAGGCCCGCTGCGGAATAACCGCAGCGGGCGTTTTCTCGTTTTACGGTCCTAATTTTTTTCTTCAGCCTTCACGGGTCAGAGTTCTACCATCGCTGCCAGAGCCGCTTTGTCCGGCACCACCAGCGTCGACCCGTTCACCACGACCAGCCGCTTGCGCTTGAAATCACTGAAGCTCCGGCTCACCGATTCCCGCGAGCACCCGATCAGTTGCGCGATCTCCTCGTGCGTCAGCGCCAGCTTTGTGCGCAGTGCCCCATTGGCCACCGACGCATCCGCGCACCATTCCAGTAGGAAACGGGCCAGCTTTTCTTCGACTGAATTGCTCAACCCGATGGAGCGCAGTACATCGTATGCCAGGTGACAGTCGCGTCCGAGATGCTGGGCCACCTGCAAGCAGGCATCGCCGTGCTCTTTGATGAATTTCATAAAGTCTTCGCGGCTGATGTAGGCGAGTTGCGCGGCCTCGAGGATCTCCGCGGTGATTTCGTGCGCGCTCCCAGAGATCGCCTCGTTTAGCCCCAACACCTCGCCCGGCTTGGCGATTTTGAAGATCAGCGTCTTGCCCTCGCTGTTGGTGGTCAGCAGTTTTACGCGGCCCTCGCAGACGATATACACGCCCCGCGCCTCCTCACCCTCCATGAAGAGAATCGCACCGGCCGGAAATTTGCTGGTCCGCCGGATCTCGAGGAGTGCCTGGAGCGCGGGCGGCGAAACTGCACAAAACAGTCCGTTCCTTCGCGCCCTGCAGTTCAGGCACGCCGTGCGTGGAGGGAGTCGGTAGGCGCTTTGCGGCCTCCTTTGCATGATCGAAGGCACCAAGCGATATGCGTTTGCGGGTCTTGCCGTCAGTATGCGGTTGGCCATGGCGGTTTCCTTTCTATTCGGCAGTCCGTTTTCAAAAAAGCATGTGACCCGCCACTCCGCCACAGGAATTGGCGCTTCCCCATTTTCCGACTAACGTATAGAAAAAGTGACATTTAGCGTGTGCCGTCTCGGGCTCCACGGTGTGCCCGACGGCGCTCGCCCTGGTGCAAAATGGGGCAAATCGCACAGCACTGTGTGATCCTCATCACTTCTCGGGCTGGGTGCGCACAGGCGGGCCGGGCGAGGAATCGTTCTCCGCCGTCGAACTCGTCGCTTCGGATGGCCCGGGGCTTCTCGATTTACCGTGTGGAAAGCATCAATGGTTGGGACAAGACGATGCCCAAGACGTGGTTTGGTGCCAACCCGAGATAGAGGGTGATCAGCGCAGTTACCGCCACCACCATCGCCGCAGTCGGGCTCATTCCGTGACGGGCATCGGCAGGCACGGCGCCCTTGTACTCGCGCATGTACATCATCACGATCAAACGGAAGTAGTAGTAGGCACCGATGATGCTGTTCACCGCCATCAGCACCGCCAACCAAACCAAGTCCGATTTGATCGCCGCCTTAAAGATATAAAACTTTCCAAAGAACCCCGCGGTAATCGGCAGTCCGAGCAACGACAACAGGAACAGCGTCAAGGCCGCCGCCGCAAAGGGCTGACGTGTACCGAGTCCGGCATACTCGTCATAGGTCAGGTAGCGCTCGCCCTGCCCGCCAATCTCGGAAACCACGGTAAACGCTCCGACCGACACCAAGGCGTAGCTCGCCAGATAGAACAGCACCGCCCCATACGCCGGTGCCACCGCGTCAGGATCCGATCGCACGAAGGTCACCGCCGCAAAGGCCACCAATGTGTAGCCCGCGTGCGCGATGGAACTGTAGGCCAGCATGCGCTTCACGTTGTTCTGCACCGTGGCGCCCAAATTGCCTACAAACATCGTCAGCACGGCCAGAACCCAGAATGCCCGGAACCAGAAATCGGTCGCGGCATGCACGGTGCTGAAAATGCGCAGCAGAAGAGCAAAGGTCGCCGCTTTCGGGCCGGCAGAAAACAGTGCCGTAACCGGGGTCGGCGCTCCTTCATAAACGTCCGGCGTCCAGATCTGGAACGGCGCGGCAGCCACTTTGAAGCCCAGCCCGACAAGAATCAGCGTCAGTCCCAGCCGCAGCAGCGTGCTCCCGGAATCGGCGTTCGCTAGCGAGGCAAGATTCGTCGAACCGGTCACCCCGTACACCAGGGCGATCCCGTAGAGGAAAAAGGCCGTGGCAAACGAGCCCAGCAGGAAGTATTTCACCGCCGATTCGCTGGCCTTGATCGAATCGCGCCGGTAGCCCGCCAGGATATAACTGGCAATGGAGGACATCTCGAGCCCGATAAACGCCGTGAGTAACTCCTGCGCCGATGCCAGTACGCCCATTCCCGCGGTCGCGAACAGGATCAGGGCATAGAATTCCGCTCCCTCCAGGCTCTCGCGCTCGAGGTACGAATCACTCGACAGAATCACCAGGAAGGCTACCAGACCGACCAACCAGTGGAAAAACAAGCTGAACGTGTCGAATTGAATGAGGCCGGAAAAGCCGCTCCCGACGAAGGTGAAAAACGTAACCAGCGTGCCCGCGGCCGCGCCAACAAGCGCCACGAAGGTCAACACTTGCCGGCTTTTGGTGAACGGCTGCAGCAGCATCAGGATCACTCCGAAGCCGCACCACAACAACTCCGGCAGAACATGGAAAACGTTGCGCAGCATGATCTGGTTCAAGGAATCCATCTAGCGCTGCTCCCGCCTTGGAAAGGTCAAAAAGTGTCGGTTGAGAGTCATTACCACACCCCCCCGAACAAAGCCGGCCGCAAGATCGGCCAGAAAATGAGCGCGAACAGCAGCAGCGCTCCGACAAGCACCCACACCGCGTAACTCCGGGTGTTGCCCGATTGCTGGTGACGCACGGTGTCCCCGGCGGCTGTGGTCCCGGTGGCGATGCCATTCACGGTCCCGTCGATCATGCCGACGTCCACGACCTTCCACAGGGCGTTCCGCGACAACCATACCAGCGGTCCGACTACCAGGGCGTGATACAGCTCATCGACGTAATATTTGTGATAAAGCAGCTTGTGCAGTCCTTCGGACTTCCCTTGCTTCACGTCTTTGGCATACATCCGCCAAGCCACGAGCAACCCCACGGTGGCCGCCACCATGGCCACTCCGGATAGCTTCAGCTCCAGGCTGTGCGCGTTTGCGACCCCGGCAACCTCGCCCGAACCGAGCGCCGGAGCGAGGAACTCGGAAAAATAATCCTTACCTCCCCACAGCGCGGGCAGTGCCAACCATCCACCGGTTAGCGACAGGAAGGCTAGGATCATCAGCGGAACGGTCATATTCCATGGCGATTCATGCACATGAACATGGTGTTCGTCGTAGCGCTTGGCTCCAAAGAACGTCAACCAAACCAATCGGAACATATAAAACGAAGTGAGCACCGCAGCCAAAAGCCCGACGGCATACAACCCCTTCCCACCGTGCTCGGAGTTGAACGCCGCGAACAGAATCGCATCCTTTGAGAAAAACGCGGCAAACGGGAAGAATCCGGCGATCGCGATGGTGCCAAACAGCATACAGATTGCGGTCACTTTGATCTTGGACCACAGCCCGCCCATCTTCCACATGTCTTGCTCGCCGCCCATGGCGTGAATCACGCTGCCGGCCGACAGAAACAGCAGCGCCTTGAAGAACGCGTGCGTCATCAAGTGGAAAATGCCAGCGGAAAATGCACCCACGCCGCACCCCAGGAACATATATCCAAGCTGGCTCACGGTCGAATACGCGAGCACCTTTTTGATGTCCGACTGCACCAACCCGATGGTCGCCGCGAAGAACGCCGTTGCGCATCCAATGATGGCCACGATGTACATGGCCGTCGGCGCATGTTGAAACAAAACGTGGGACCGCGCCACCACATACACGCCTGCGGTCACCATGGTGGCCGCGTGAATCAACGCGCTCACCGGCGTGGGCCCTTCCATGGCATCCGGCAGCCAAACGTACAACGGAATCTGCGCCGATTTGCCGGTCGCGCCCACGAACAACAAAATGCAGGCCACGGTCATCACCCCGAACTGACCGAGTGTGTCTCGCTCGATCGGCCCGGCCTGTCCGAAAATCGCAGCAAAGTCCAGGGTGTGGAACGTCCGGAAGAGCAGAAACATCCCCAACATGAATGCAAAGTCGCCGATGCGATTTACGATGAACGCCTTATTCCCGGCGTCGGTGGCCGACTTCCGCAGGAAATAAAACCCGATCAGCAGGTAGCTGCACAGCCCCACGCCTTCCCATCCGACAAACAGCAGCACGAAGTTCGCCGCCAGGACGAGCGTCAGCATGAAAAACATGAACAGGTTCAAGTACGAGAAGAACCGGTAGTAGCCCTCTTCGTGCGCCATGTAGCCGGTCGAGTAGATGTGGATCAGAAACCCAACACCGGTGACCACCAGCACCATCACCACGGTAAGCTCGTCGAATTGCAAGTCAAAGCCGGCGCGGAAAGTGCCGGCCACGATCCAATCGAAGAACTCCTTGCGAAAAAACTGCTGGCCGCTGGCCACAAACTCCCGCACCGCTTCGAGCGCCGACAGGAAGGAGAGTCCGGTTGCGGTGAGCGCCACCGAATGCACGAGCTTATTCGGCCACTTCCATCCGAGCAGGCCGTTGGTGGCCGCGCCGAGAAGAGGCAACAGCGGAATGATCCACAAATGTTCGAGTATCGGCATTAGAGTTTCAAAAGGTTTACGTTCTCCACGTTCAGCGAACGTCGGTTACGCGCAGTAAGGATAATGATGCCCAGGCCAACGGCGGCCTCCGCGGCCGCAACAATGACAACGAACAGCACAAACACCTCGCCGTCGGGTTTGCCCAAAGCTTGACTGAACGCCACGAAAGCCAGGTTCACGGCGTTCAGCATCAGTTCAATGGCCATAAAGATGGTGATGATGTTGCGCTTGAACACAAACGCCACGATCCCCAGTCCGAACAAAATCGCGCTCAGCAGCAGGTAGTAGTTCGTCGGGATCATTCAATTCTCCCGTTGCGCCAAAACGATTGCGCCCAAAATGGCCACCAGAATCAGGAACGACGTCAGTTCGAAGGGATAAACAAACTCGGTGAACAGCAGCGTCGAGAGCGTCCTCGTCGAGGTCAGCGTGCCCGGACCGGCGGCGGGAAGGGCAGCGGCCGCTTTCGAACCCACAATCGAAGCGGCAATCAGCCCAGTGACGGCCACCGCCAGGGGAATCCCCGCATACAACGCCAGCCTCGAAAAGTTCGTCCGCTCTTCTTCGCCGGCGTTCAGCAGCATGATCACGAAAATAAACAGCACCATGACGGCTCCGCCGTACACGATGATCTGCACCGCAGCCACAAACTCCGCGCCCATCAGCAGGTACAGGCCTGCCAGCGCCACCATCACCAGGATGAGCGACAGCGCGCTGTGAATTGGGTGCCGCTGTACGATGAGACTGATCGCTCCAAATACGGCGATGACCGCCAGGACGAAAAAGATCGCAAGTGCCGCGTTCATCCGTGCATTCTCCACAGTATGACCACGCTGGTCAGAATGACATTGGCAATCGACACCGGCAGCAAGAACTTCCACCCGAAGCTCATCAGTTGGTCATAGCGGAAGCGTGGCAGGGTGCCGCGCATCCAGATGTACACAAACAGGAACGCAAAGACCTTTGCCAGAAACCAGAAAACTCCCTGAATCGCGTCGTTGGCTACCGGAAAGACGATGAGCGCCGCTGCGATGGCGGTAATCACCGCCCCGACCACCGGCAGCAGCAATCGTCCGAACATGTTTTCGTACCGTACGCCATCGAAAATCACCCACAACCCAAAGGGAATCATGAAAACCGATGGCAGATAATGCGTGAAGGTCCAGGACTCCGGGAATGGCGAGAGCCAACCGCCAAAGAATAAAATTGTCGCGAGACAGGATGCCGTGATCATGTTGGTATATTCCGCGATGAAGAACATCGCGAATTTCATGCTGGCGTATTCCGTGTGAAATCCCGCCACCAACTCCGATTCCGCTTCCGGCAGGTCAAACGGCACGCGGTTTGTTTCCGCGATAGCGGCTATGAAAAAACAGAGGAAACCGATAATTTGCGGGAACACGTTCCAGCCGAGCAATCCTTTTCCGCTACCCGCCTGCTGCTCTACGATATTGCGTAAGCTGAAATCCCCGGCGATCAGCAGCACGCCCACAACCGACAGGGTCAGGGCCAACTCATAGCTGATCATTTGCGCCGAACTGCGCAATCCGCCAAGCAGCGAGAACTTGTTGTTCGAAGCCCACCCTGCCAGCGCCACGCCGTAAACCGCGAGCGCGGTGATCGCGAACAGTACCAGCAAACTGATGTTTACATCGGCAATCCCGAGGCTCGTCTGGTACCCCCATACCGTGAACCGCTGCGGACCGAACGGAATCACCGCCAAAGAGGTCATGGCCAGCATAAGCGTAAGGAACGGCGCCAGAAAGTACGCCACCTTGTCGACGTTTGCCGGCATGGGATCTTCTTTGAAGATGAACTTCACTCCGTCCGCCAAAGGCTGCAGCAGCCCGTGTGGGCCCGTCCGATGGGGTCCCCAGCGCGCTTGGATATGTGCGATCACCTTGCGCTCGAGCCATGTCAGGTACGCGTCAACCGTCAATACGATGAGCACCAGGATCGCGATCTTCACGATCGGGACGATCAGGAATGCGTAGTTGGTCAGAAATGCGTTCACGATTTGGCTTGCGCCTCCGCCTCTGGCAGGGATCCGATCATGGTGCAGTAGCGGCTGAGCGAGCCGCTGGTGAAAAGTGTGTTGTTCGCCGAGCGGATCAAATCGAGCGGGACATCATAAGCCCCGTGGCCATTTCTTCGAACCTCGAGATTGGTGGCTTCGGCGCCTCCGGTCAAAAGCCCGGTGAGCTGCACGTTGTATGCCGGCACCACCTTGCGAATCTCCTCGAATACTTCTGCTGGATTCTTGAAGTGGAAGGCCTTGCCCAAGCCGAGTTTTTCGAGTTGGTGCGACAGGATCCGCAGAAGGTCAAAGTCCGTCCGGGCGCCCATCACTTCCGCGGCCTTGTGCAGCAACTGGATCTCCCCGGCGGTGTTG
>Ga0306921_10008507_pt1 | contig 10848 bp, 8 predicted proteins | sample sta12Cox44000080_FD_203760 | JGI IMG/M metagenome (GOLD analysis project Ga0306921, IMG submission 203760) | Lab enrichment of tropical soil microbial communities from Luquillo Experimental Forest, Puerto Rico - statoxic.12C.oxic.44.000.080 (v2)... | ecosystem: Environmental > Terrestrial > Soil...
TGGAGGTTGAGGCTGGGGACATTGGAGTCGAGTGCGTAGTAGGTGCCGGCGGTGAATTCGGTGTTGCAGCCCGAGGCCTGCAGGTAGACATCGCCCGCGACCTGCGGATCGCAGCCCGGGCTGCCGACCGCGCAGGTGCTGGCGCGCCGCACCACCAGGACGTCGGTCGCGACGCGCACATCCGCGAGGCAACCGGGCACGGTGGCGCCGTCGTCGTAGCCCTGGACGGGGAGCGACATGGCGCTGTTGAGCGTCGGTACATCCGTGGCACAGACGTTCGGCAACGCCGTCGGAATCACGAGCTGCGGATTGGGGCCGGCCACCGTGCCCGGATTGAAGGAAGAGAGATAGCCCGCATCACGCAGGTCCTCACTCAGCAGCTGCAGTGCGTAGCGGCCGTTCTCGGTCTGCTCGTTGGCGCGTTCGATCTCGCCGCGCTGGCGGCTGTTGCCGGCGAACAGCGTGACGAGTGCGGCGAGAACGATCAGGCCGATGACGATCGAGACCATCAGCTCGACGAGCGTGTACCCGTACGCGCAGGCCCTGCCCCGACCTTTGAGGACAAATGACATTGCAGTGCTCAGTAACAGGAAGTCGTGGGAACGTAGACCGTCGCGGCGATGACACGCCGATAGGCGTCGTTGGCACCGTACTGTCCCGTCGCGCAGGCGAGCAGCGGGGTGGCGGTGGGCGCCATGCCCTGCCACGCGACCGATACCTGGTAGATGCCCGCCGAGCACACGCCGAGCGCCGGATTCGGTGCCTGCAGCTGCGTGACGCAGCCACGACCCCCGGTGAGGCCGCCGGTGTTGGCGCCCCCCGCGGAGTTCTCCGTGGTGCCCTTCAGCGTGTTGCTCCATTCGCACAGGTCGCGATTGGCGCCCGCAGCGATGCCGCTGCAGTCGGTCGGCTGCGCATCGCCGGTCCCGACCGGAGTGCTGGAGACGTAGCCCGCTGCCTGCGCCGTGTTGGCGCTCATGCGCTCGGTCATCTGGGAGAGGGCGAGCAGCGCCTGGGCGCGCTGGTAGGACTCCATCTCGGCGACGCCGACCTTGGTCTGGAGGCCCGCGACGCCGAGCAGCCCGAAGGCGAGGATGGCGAGCGTCACCATGATCTCGACCAGCGAGCTGCCGCGCGCACCTGTGGAGGCGTGAGCATTCAGCATGTGTTTGTCGCCGACATATAGGGGCGCCCGCTGAGGTCGACCGAGACGCACTGGTAGTTCACCGTCGCGCCGCTCGTGGTCGAGATCTGGAACATGGGTGCGGCGCCTGCCGGCAGCCGGCCGGAGGAGCGGTAAGTGACCGCCGGGCCGACGCCAGTGGGGACCACCGTCACACCAGGCGCTGATGTGTAGTCATCGAGCACGTTGTTGTTGGGATCGAGGATCTGCCAGCCGCTCCCCCAGCCGCCGGCCTTCGGCTGCAGGGTCACGTTGCCATTCAGCGTGAGCGCTTCAGAGCGCGCCTTCGCGAGCGTTAGGTAGAGCGCTGACGAGAGCGTCCGCGCCCGCTGGCTGGCGATGATACCGTTGAAGGAGGGCACCGCCACCGTCGCGAGCATGGCGGCGACACTCACCGTCACGATGAGCTCCGTCAGGGTGAAGCCGCGCTCGCTCCGCGAGGCGAGTCGCGCGGAAACGGGGAGCCTGTGAGAGATGCAGTGGTTGGCTTGCATAGGGTTTCTCGGCTGCTCACCAGACGCTGGCGGGGGATTTGACCCCTGTGCTGTCGAGCGTGAGGGTGAAGTCGCCGGCCTGGGGCGAGCCGGCGATTGGCGTCGCGATGATCGCGAAGGTAGGCGGTGCGCCACCGGGTGCGGCGCACGGAGCGGTCGTCTGGCAGATCTGAATCGTGTAGTAGGCGGAAACGTCCGCCGGGATCGAGGTGTTCAACGTGACGACATCCGGCGCGTAGGCGCGCGTATCGAGCAGGTACTGCTGCTCACGCTGCGCGATGTCCATGAGCGTCGCCTCCGCATCGCCGCGGCGCGACTTCTTCATGAACAGGGCATAAGAGGGGAAGGCGATTGCGGCCAGGATCGCGACCACGGCCATCGTGATCAGCAGCTCGATGAGCGTCATGCCGCGCGCGCGGCCACGCCTGCCGACTCGAAGCTGAATGTCACCTGAACGGTCCATGTCTTTGTCCCGTGGAATTCCGTGTTGCAATCCCACCGTATTTCCCGGGGCGGTTCTGTGGACCAATCGACGAACCTCGACTGACTCCGACGAGAGGTCGATGCGGCCGGACTAGCGGCGTCGCTTATGTGAGGTGCGCCCGCCGTCCTGTAATTTTTTTGTGAAGCGCGTTACGCGGCGATCGGTGAGCGGATCCTGCAACGTAGGCGTCGGCGCGTTTTGCTTTGTGGACGCGCGCCGCTGTGAGCGAGTTACGTTGTCAGCGAGTTATGTTCAGTTGCGCCGACATGCCGCGCGCGGCAGCGAGAGCCGCCGCACCGCCTGACTGAAGGTGCGAATGTCCTGCGCGCGCTTCTCGGGCGCCGGCGGCCCGTAGCGAAGCTCGGCGTAGCGCTCGAGGAGCGGCAGCACCGAAGTGCGCACCTCGGGGCGCTTCGCGATGAGCGCCGCGCCGAAGGCGAGCGGGCCGTTGTGCGGCGCGCGCGGCGCGATGCGCGCGAGCTTGTGGCACAGCCGCGCGTAGGCGCGCGCCAGCGGATCGAGGCGGGCCGGCCGGATGCTGCGACCGACCTGCCAGGCGATGACGGCGAGCCATAGGCACAGTGCCAGCATGAAGGCCCAGCCGAGGGAGCGCGCATCGGGCGAGCGGATGCCGAGCCGCTCGAGGAGGCCCAACTGCGCCTCGTAGTCGAACTTCACCACGTGGTTGGTCCACCAGGCGTTGGCCGCGTCCCAGCGCTGCAGCCACTCATTCAGCCAGGGCGAGGCGTGCAGCAGCCGGGCGCGTGCGGAGAGCTCCTGCGGCATCAGATCGAGAAGCCGGCGTTGCAGCCGCTCGGGCGCCACGACGGCGGTCGGATCGACGCGCAGCCAGCCCCGACCCTCGAGCCACACCTCCGCCCAGGCGTGGGCTTCCGATTGGCGCACGAGCAGGTAGCCGCCGTAGGGAATCCATTCGCCGCCAAGATAACCGGTCACCACCCGCGCCGGCACCCCCGCGGCGCGCATCAGCACGACGAAGGCGGAAGCGTAGTGGCCACAGAAGCCGACGCGCGTTCTGAACAGGAAGTCATCGATGGCATCAGGTCCGAGGCGCTCGGGCTCCAGCGAGTAGACGAAGCCACCGGTGCGAAGGTAGTCGAGCACCGCCTCGATGAGCGCGGCGTCGGAGCCCGCACGCTCACGCAGGCTCGTCGCCAGCTCGTGCGTGCGCGGATTGCCGGTGCGCGGCAGCGCGGTATCCTGGCGCCGCGCGGCGGCATCGAGCGGCTGTGTGATGCGCGTCTGGGTGTAGGAGATCTCATCGAAGCTCACGGGATCTGTGAGCGGCTCGGCGCCGACCAGCAGGTCATCGTAGGTGAGGAACACGCGGGCATCGGGAGCCTGTGTGGGCGTGTCGAGCGCAAACCACCAGCGCTGGCGGCTCGGTTCGAGCTGCACGCGGTAGCGATAAGGAATGCCGAGGTACTCCGGCGAACGATGTGCGCGCAGCTCTGCCGGGATGCGCCGCCAGCTCTGACCGTCGAACTCGTGCAGCACGGGGCCCCGCCAATAGCGCTCCTGCGGCGGCGGCGCGGGCCCTGAGAACTGCACGCGAAAGGCCGGGTCGTAGCTGGTCGCGAGCTGCCCGATGCTGCCCGGGGTCATGGTGTCGGAGAGCCCGCTGACTGCCAGATCGCCGCGCGGGATAGCCCAGAATGCGCCGGGCAGGCGCGGGAAGAATACGAAGAGCAGGAGCGCCAGCGGCACGGCGTACAGCAGTGCACGCCCGGCGAGTGCCAACGCCGCACGCGCGGTAGTGGCGGGCGCGGCGATCACCGCGAGCGCCCCGCAACACAGCCAGGCCTGCAGACCGTAGAGCGGTGCGCGCACGAGCTCCTGACGGTCGAGACAGGCAGCGAGCAGCAGGAAGAGTCCCGCGCCCACCATGACGAACTGATCGCGTGCGGCGCGTGTCTCGAGGAGCTTCAGGCCCGCCATCAGGAGCAGCAGTGTCGTGCCGGCGGCGAGCCCGTTCAGCGTGTGAAAGCGCACGATCACGATCGCCACCAGCACGAGGGCGAGCAACGCACGCGCCGCGACACCCGGTTGGCTGCCGCTGCGGTACGCGCTCAGCAGGCGCCACGCGATCAGCAGGAGTGCGACCGCCGCCGCCCAGGGCGGGACGCGGTCGGCGTGCAGCAACACTCCGCCGGCGAAGACGGCACAGGTCCAGAGAAGCGGCCGCAGGGACGCACCGGCCGACTCCGGGGTCGCGACCGCCGCCATCACGACGCTCCGCCCTCGAGGCCGAAGAGGGCGAGTGCGGTGAGACAGCGGTGGCGGTGCTCGGGGCCCCGGTCCGGCGCGAGCTGCGCGCCCGGCAGGATCAGTCCGTAGCGCTCACCGTGCGCCTCGGCATCGACCACCCAGCGCGCGAGCTGCGAGAGCCGCGCCTCCTGATCGAGAGAGCGAAGCTGCGCGAAGTCGAACACGCGCAGCTCGGAGGCTCCCTGCACGTACTCCTTGACGAGGAGCGGGGCTTCGCGCGCGTAGGCCTTCCAGTCGACCTGTCGCGGGGAGTCGCCGTCACGGAAGGACCGCAGGCCCGCCCATTCGTCCGCGCCCGCGCCCGTGTGCGCGCGCACGCCGGCGGTGCGGGCGCTGTCTGCCGGCATCGGCAGGCCACCGTGCGCGTGTGGGTACACCAACATCGCGACCTCCGTGTGCACCCAGGTCCAGACACGGAACAGCCCGAAAGGATGCGCGGTGGAGAGCCGCAGCCGCTCGATGCGTACCACGCCGCGGCGGGGTGCCGGCAGTGGCAGCTCGAGCCGCTGCCGCGTCCGCGGCGCGAGGTCGGCCAGCACCACAGGCCCTTGCGGGAGCGCGGCCTCGAGGCGCATGCGCGCGACGTCGTCACGGTTGCCGAGAGTGAGCTGCAGCGCGCCCGTGGACCTCGCAAACACTGCGGGCGCGACGGCCGCGACCACCTCGGTGCCGAGGAGATTGCGGTGGCACTGCTGCATCGCGACGAGCGCGAAGCCCGTGAGGAGGAAGGTGAGAAACAGTGCGAGGCTGTTCGCGTAGTTCAGTCCCGCGAGCAGCATGAGGAACAGCAGTGCCGTGAACGCCAGCCCGGCACGGGTGGGCAGAATGTAGAGCCGGCGTCGCTCGAGCGTCACCGGCAGGCGATCGGTCCCCTGGCGGCGGCGCATCCACTGCGCCATGCGGGCATTCAGCCGGCTGGCGAGCGGTGCGAAGGGTTGCCACCGCGCTGAGCCGCCGGCTGTGGCCTCGCGCCTCACGCGCGCCGGGGTCCCCGGGAAATCGCGCGTCTTATTGTACGGTCAGTACTCACAGGGCACGGTAAGCGCGATTTCCTGGGGTGGCCTAGAGCGGCACGGGGACCGCGCGGATGATCTCGGCTGCGAGATCCGCGCCGTCGGCGCGCTCGGCCGGGTCGCGCCGCTCGAGCCGGTGCGCCACCACCGACGGCAGCACGGCCTGCAGATCCTCGGGCAGCACCGCCCTGCGCCCCGCGAGGAAGCTCCACGCCTGCGCCGCCCGAATGAGCCCCTGCCCGGCGCGGGGCGAGAGCCCGAGTTTCAAGTCGGAGGCGGCGCGGGTGCGCACGATGAGCGCCTGCGCGTAATCGAGCAAGGCGTCGGCGACATACACCGCGCGCGCCGCGCGCTGCACGGCGAGCACCCCGGCGGGCCCCAGCACCGGCGCAATCGAAGGCAGCAGCTCCCGCCGGTCGCCACCGCGCAGCAACTCGCGCTCGTGCGCGGCATCGGGGTAACCGAGCACCACTCGCATGAGGAAGCGATCGAGCTGGGATTCGGGGAGACCGAAGGTACCGAGCTGTTCGTGGGGGTTCTGGGTGGCGACGACGAAGAAAGGCTCGGGCAGCGCGTAGGTGGTGCCATCGGCACTCACCTGCCGCTCCTCCATCGCTTCCAGCAGCGCGCTCTGCGTGCGGGGGCTCGCCCGGTTCACCTCGTCCGCGAGCAGCAGCTGCGTGAAGATCGGTCCGCGGCGGAAATGGAACTGCTGGCTGGCGCGGTCGAACACCGAGACCCCGATGATGTCGGCGGGCAGGAGATCGCTCGTGAACTGCACGCGCTGCCAGGAGAGACCGAGTACGTGTGCGAGCGCGTGGGCGAGGGTCGTCTTGCCGACGCCGGGCACGTCCTCGATCAGCAGGTGCCCGCGTGCCAGCAGGCACGCGAGGCAGAGGCGAATCTGCGCGGGCTTGCCGAGGATCACGGTCTCGAGCGTCGCCAGCACGCGCGCGAGCGCCTCGGCATCCACGTCCACCGCGACTGTGGCGGCCGGCTGCGGTGCACTCATGGTTTCAGTCCGCGCAGGCGCTCGAGCTGCGCAGCGAGCCCCGCGGCAGTGCGCTCGAGCTCCGCGGCGCGGTCGCGGTCGGCCGCCACGACGTGCTCGGGCGCGTTGCGCACGAAGCTCTCGCGCGCGAGCCGCTCGCGGATCTTCTCGAGGTCCGCCTGTGCCCGTGCCAGCAGCCTTCCCAGGCGCTCGGCTTCGGCCTCCGGATCGATGAGTCCCGCCATGGGCACGAGAATGGTGAGCGCGCCGGCGAGCGCCATGGCGGACTGCGGGGCCTCGGCTCCTGCCGCGAGCAGCGTAATGCTTCCAACTCCCGCCAGGCGCTCGAGCCAGGTGCGGTGGCGCGCGAGGTACGCCTCATCCTCGGCGCTCGCGTCCCTCAGCAGCACCGGGATGCGTTTCGCCGGACTGATGTTCATCTCGCCGCGGATCTGGCGCACGCCGAGCACGACCCGCTGGATCCACGCCGTCTCGCGCTCGGCGGCCTCGTCGAGCGCGAAATCGGCCGCTTGCGGATAGGGCTGCAGCATCACCGTGTCGCCGGCGCGGCCGGCGAGCGGCGCGACGCGCAGCCAGATCTCCTCGGTGATGAAGGGCACGAGCGGATGCAGCGCACGCTGCAACGCCTCGAGGATCTCGGCGAGGGTGCGCTGCGTGCCGCGTTTGGCGGCGGCCGCGGGCCCTTCCGCCTGCAGGATCGGCTTGGTCAGCTCCAGGTACCAGTCGCAGAAGTGTAGCCATGTGAACTCGTAGAGGGCGTTCGCCGCATAGTCGAAGCGGTACTCGGCGAGCGCGCTTTCGACGGTGGCCAGCGTGCGGGAAAAGCGCGAGCGGATCCAGCGGTCGGCGACCGACAGCCCCGATGCCTCGACGGGAGGTGGTACGAGCTTGCCGAGCTTCTCGGTGACAAAGCGTGCGGCGTTCCACAGCTTGTTGCAGAAGTTGCGATAGCCGGCGACGCGCGCGAGCTCAAAACGGATCTCGCGGCTCGGGGAGGCGAGCGCGGCGAAGGTGAAGCGCAGCGCGTCCGTGCCGTGCGGCGCAATGCCCTGCGGGTACTGTCGGCGCGTTGCCTTCTCGATGGCGGGCGCGAGCTGCGGCTGCATGAGCCCGCTCGTGCGCTTGGCGATGAGATCTTCCAGCGAGATGCCATCGACGATGTCGAGCGGATCGATGACGTTGCCGCGCGACTTGGACATCTTGTCGCCGTGCTCATCGAGGATGAGACCGGTGATGTAGACGTCGTGGAACGGCACGTCCTGCATGAACTTCAGCCCCATCATCATCATGCGGGCGACCCAGAAGAAGATGATGTCGAAGCCGGTGACGAGGACGCTCGTCGGGTAGAACTTCTCGAGCGCCGGTGTCGACTCCGGCCAGCCGAGCGTCGAGAAGGGCCAGAGCGCGGATGAGAACCAGGTATCGAGCACGTCCTCGTCCTGACGCAGCACGACATCGGCCGAAAGCCCATGCTGCGCGCGCACCTCGCCATCGTCGCGGCCGACGTAGATGTTGCCCGTGTCGTCGTACCAGGCCGGAATGCGATGCCCCCACCACAGCTGGCGGCTGACGCACCAGTCGCGGATGTTGCGCATCCACTCGAAGTAGGTACGTGCCCAGCTCTCGGGCACGAAGCGCGTGCGGCCCTCGCTCACCGCCGCGATGGCCGGCTGCGCGAGCGGCGCAATCTTCACGTACCACTGGTCGGTCAGGTACGGCTCGAGCACCGCGCCGCTGCGGTCACCGCGAGGAATCACGAGCCGGTGCTTCTCGACGCGCGCGACGCGCCCGGCCGCTGCCAGCTCCGCCACCACGCGCTTTCTGGCCTCGAAGCGGTCGAGGCCGCGAAAGCGCTCGGGAACGGTGTCGGCGAGCGTCGCCCGCGGGGTGAAGATGTTGATGAGCGGCAGCTGGTGGCGCTGGCCGATCTCGTAATCGTTGAAATCGTGGGCCGGGGTGATCTTGACGACGCCCGAGCCGAAGTCCGGATCCACGTACTGGTCCGCGATCACCGGGATGTCCCGGCCGGCGAGCGGCAGTTGCACGCGCTCGCCGATGAGCGAGTGGTAGCGCGGATCCTCGGGATGCACCGCGACGGCGGTGTCGCCCAGCATGGTCTCGGGGCGCGTCGTCGCCACTACCACGTGCCCCTCGCCGCGTGCCAGCGGGTAGCGCAGGTGCCAGAGCTGACCCTCCTCCTCGTGCGACTGCACTTCCAGGTCCGAGAGCGCCGTCAGCAGCACCGGATCCCAGTTGACCAGGCGCTTGCCGCGATAGATGAGCCCCTGCGCGTGCAGCCGCACGAACACCTCGGTAACGGCGCGCGACATCTCCGGGTCCATGGTGAAGCGATCGCGCGACCAGTCGACGGAATCGCCGAGGCGCCGCATCTGTGCGGCGATCGTGCCGCCGGACTGCTCCTTCCACGCCGACACCCGCTCGAGGAAGGCCGCGCGCGTGAGGTCGGTGCGCTTCACCCCCTCGGCGTTCAGCTGGCGCTCCACGACCATCTGCGTGGCGATGCCGGCGTGATCGGTGCCGGGCTGCCACAGCACGCTGCGCCCGCGCATGCGCTGGTAGCGGCTGAGCGCGTCCATCAGCGTGTGCTGGAACGCGTGTCCCATGTGCAGCGTCCCGGTCACGTTGGGCGGCGGGATCATGATGCAGTAGGGCGCGCCGTTGCCGCGCGGCGCGAACCAGCCGTTAGTCTCCCAGCGCTCGTAGATGCGCCGCTCGATCTCGTGCGGCGCGTACACCTTGTCCATTTCAGCAGGAAGTCCGCAGCAGGAAGTGCGGCTCGATTATAGCGGTGGAATGCGGCACGCCGCCCCGCGCGCCAGGGCGGTGCACCCTGCGGCTCAACGCGCCGCGCGCTTCAGCAGGAAATCCGCGATCAGGGCGGACGGTCGTCCGGTGCTCCCCTTGGCTGCGCCGCTCTGGTAGGCGGTGCCGGCGATGTCAAGGTGCGCCCACTTGAGTCCCTGGGTGAATTTGCCAAGGAACGTCGCGGCGGTGATCGCCCCGCCGTCGCGGCCGCCGATGTTGGCGAAGTCGGCGAAGTTGCTTTTGAGCTGCTCCGCGTACTCTTCCGTGAGCGGCAGCTGCCAGCAGCGGTCATCGGCGCGCTGGCCGGCTTCCACCAGCTCCTGCACCAGCGCTGGATCGTTCCCCATGAGGCCCGAGTGATGATGCCCGAGTGCGACCACGCACGCGCCGGTGAGCGTTGCGATATCGACGACAGCGGCGGGATGAAAGCGGCGCGCGTAGTGCAGGGCATCGCTCAGGATCAGCCGGCCTTCGGCATCGGTGTTGAGGATCTCCACCGTCTGCCCCGAGGCACTCGTGACGATGTCGCCGGGCTTCACCGCGCGGCCGCCCGGCATGTTCTCGACCGCGGCGATGAGGCCGACGAGGTGCAGTGGCAGACGCAGCTGCGCGGCGAGCGTCAGCGCCCCGATCACGCTGGCGGCGCCGCTCATGTCGAACTTCATCTCGTCCATGCCGGGCGGATCCTTGAGCGAGATGCCGCCGCTGTCGAACGTAACGCCCTTGCCGACGAGTACGATGGGCGGTGGCAGCTTCTTCGCCCCCTGGTACTCGAGCACGATGAAGCGCGGCGGCTGATGGCTCCCCTGCGCCACCGCGAGCAGGCACCCCATCTTCTCCCGGCGGATCGCCGCTTCATCGAGCACGCGCGTGCGCAGGCTCGCGTGGCGCTTGGCGAGCGCGCGCGCCTCCTCGGCGAGGTAGATGGGCGTGCAGATGTTCCCCGGCAGGTTGGCGAGGTCGCGCTGCACGCTCTGTGCGTTCGCCACCGCCTCACCGTGCGCAAGTCCGCGCTCGGCGGCCGCCGCACGGCGCACCGGACCTGCCAGCACTTTCTTCAGCGCGGGCGCTGGCGGCTTGCGCGCGGTTTTGAGATCGTTGATGCGGTAGAGAGCCGCGCCGGTGAGCTCCGCCACCGCGCGCCCGAGGTAGTAATCATCGAGCTCCCCCCCATCGGGGCGATCGAGCGCGACGGCACAGCTCGTGATGCGCGTGCGGACGAGGGCACTCGCTGCGGCCGACCACGCCTTGCGCCAGGTACGCCGCTGCAGCTGCTTGGCGGGCCCCATGCCGGTGAGCAGCACGTGCGAGGCGCCGATGCCGGGCAGATCCGCCACCAACAGCGTCTCGCCGGCGCGGCCGGCGAAATCCCCGCGTGCGAGGAGCTTCCGCAACCGCCCGCCGCTGGCGGCATCGACGCTACCGCCCTGCGCGCCGAGCTGCGCTTCTTCAAACACGCCGAGCACCAGGCAGTCGACCGCGAGCGTCGCCAAGCCCTTCGTCCAGACCCCGAATTCCATGCAATGTCCTCTACAGTCCTGCCGTTG
>Ga0306921_10008508_pt1 | contig 10847 bp, 3 predicted proteins | sample sta12Cox44000080_FD_203760 | JGI IMG/M metagenome (GOLD analysis project Ga0306921, IMG submission 203760) | Lab enrichment of tropical soil microbial communities from Luquillo Experimental Forest, Puerto Rico - statoxic.12C.oxic.44.000.080 (v2)... | ecosystem: Environmental > Terrestrial > Soil...
GCTGCCTTTTTATCCCTCGCCGCTGCGCGATGACGGCTACGACATCGCCGATTACAAAAACGTCAATGCATCCTATGGGCGGATGCACGATTTCAAGATTTTCGTGCGCGAAGCACACCGACGCAATCTGCGGGTCATCACCGAGCTGATCATCAACCACACCTCGGATCAACACCCCTGGTTTCAACGCGCACGCCAGGCAAAGCGCGGCTCGCCCTTCCGCGACTTCTACGTGTGGAGCGATACAGACCAGAAATTCCCGGAAACCCGCGTCATCTTTGTCGACACGGAGAAGTCGAACTGGGCATGGGACCCGGTCGCGCAGGCCTATTACTGGCACCGGTTTTATTCGCATCAACCCGATCTGAACTTTGATAATCCACGAGTGTTGCGGGCCGTCTTCGACGTGATGCGGTTCTGGCTCGATCTCGGGGTCGACGGGATGCGGCTCGATGCAGTGCCCTACCTGATCGAGCGCGAGGGGACTATCAACGAGAATTTGGCCGAAACGCATGAGGTCTTGAAGCGGCTACGCCGCGAGCTCGACACGCATTACAGCGGTCGCATGCTGCTCGCCGAGGCCAACCAATGGCCGGAGGACGTCCTGCAATATTTTGGCACGGGCGACGAATGCCATATGGCGTTCCACTTCCCGCTGATGCCGCGAATCTACATGGCGGTGTCGACCGAAGATCGACATCCCATCACCGACATTATGCGCCAGACGCCGGATATCCCGGAGACCTGCCAATGGGCGGTGTTTCTGCGCAATCATGACGAGCTGACGCTCGAAATGGTGACCGATCGCGAGCGCGATTATCTGTGGAACCATTATGCCGCTGATAGACACGCGCGGATCAACCTCGGGATTCGGCGCCGTCTCGCGCCGCTGATGGAAAATGATCGCCGCAGAATCGAGCTGCTCAACGCATTGCTGATCTCGATGCCGGGAACGCCAGTGCTTTATTACGGCGACGAGATCGGAATGGGGGACAACATCTTCCTGCGCGATCGCGACGGTGTGCGCACGCCGATGCAATGGTCGTTCGACCGCAATGGCGGGTTCTCGCGCGCCGACCCGGCGCGACTCTACCTGCCGCCAATCATGGATTCGGTGTACGGGTTCGAGGCCGTCAATGTCGAGGCGCAGAGCCGTTCGCCGTCGTCACTACTGAATTGGATGAAGCGGCTGATCGCCGCACGCCGCTCCCGACGCGCGTTTGGCCGGGGCGCCCTGCGGTTTCTTTACCCCTCGAACCGTAAGGTCATCACCTATCTGCGGATTCTGGACGACGAGATCATTCTCTGCGTCGCCAACCTGTCGCGCTCGCCGCAAGCGGTGGAGCTCGACCTCTCGGAGTTTCGCGGCCGCCAACCGATCGAGCTTCTCGGGCGCAGCATCTTTCCGACCGTCGGCGAATTGCCCTATTTGCTGACTTTGCAGGCGCACAGCTTCTTTTGGTTCGACTTGTTGCCCGCCGCGCAAGAGGGTCTCGCACAGCAGGCGGCACCGCCCGAATTTCTGACACTGGTAATGCCGCGCGGCTGGGCAGACCTGTTCCGCCAGCACAATCTGCCGCAGCTCGAGAATGACGCGGTCCCCGCCTTTCTGCCCCGCCAGCGCTGGTTTGGAGAGAAGGACCAGCGGATCAGGGGTGCATCGGTGCTCGCATATGGCGAGATCGTCCGGCAGTTGGAGGATGGGTCGGGCTCTGAGACGTTCTTGGCGGAGGTTGTCGAAGCGCGGCTCGCCGGCGGCAGCAGCGCACGCTATTTCCTGCCGCTGGCTGCGATCTGGTCACCGGCGGAGACAGAACTGCGTCAGGGGCTGACTCCGGTGACACTGGCCGAACTGAGGCAATTCCGCAAGGAAGGCGCGCTCGTCGACGCCCTGTCGCAAGACGGCTTTGCGCTGGCGGTTATCGATGCCATCAACCGAGAAGCAACGGTGCCACTGGAAGGTGGCGAACTCCGTTGCCGCAAGACGCCGAGCTTTGATCAGTCGGCAGCGCCAGAGCACTTCTCGGTGCGGCGCGCTGGAGCGGAACAATCAAACAGCTCGGTGTTTTTTGAAGAATACGGGATGCTGAAGCTTTACCGGCGGCTTCAGCCCGGCCCGCACCCCGAGATCGAAATGTCCCGATTTCTCGTCGAGTCCGCCGGGTTTGCCAATACCCCGCCGCTGCTCGCGACCCTGGAGATCGCTGTCGACGGCGCGAGCGGAAGAGAGGAGCACGCGCTCGGTGTGTTGTTTGGTTTTGTTCGCAATCAAGGAGATGGGTGGACACAGGCTCTTAATTATCTGACCCGCTATCTCGACGACGCGCTGGTCTCCAGCGGGGAGGGCCCATCCGCCCTGGGTGATCCCGATGTCTTCTTTCTTCTGCTGGCGCGCCAGCTTGGCATCCGCACCGCCGAGATGCACCGCGGGCGGGCCGAGCACGGCTACAACCATCCCGATTTTATCCCTGAGCCGCTCGCCCCCGAGGACATCGCCGAGTGGCGAGACGATCTCGCCGGGGCCGCCGCCCATATGCTGTCGGCGTTGGAGCGTGAGCGGGCGAGCCTGCCGGCCCAGACGCGGGATCTCGTCGACCGCGTGCTGGCGTTGCGCCACGAGCTCTTCGAGCGGATCCTGAAGCTGATCCCCGACAGCGTCGATGCGCTGAAGACGCGGCATCACGGGGACTTTCACCTGGGCCAGGTGATCGTCGTTCAGAACGACTTCTTTATCATCGATTTCGAGGGCGAGCCGGCGCGGCCACTCGCCTCGCGCCGGCGCAAGAGCTCGCCGTTGCGCGATGTCGCGGGCATGATCCGCTCCTTTGATTACGCCGCCGCCGCCGCAGTGCGGCACCTGGCGGAGGCGCGGCCGGCGGCGGAGCCGCGAATGACGCAGCTGGCCGAAGCCTGGCGGCAGCGGGCGGTCGACGGCTTTCGCGCCGCCTATCGCAAGACGATGCGTGGCTGCGCGGCCTATCCTGCGAGCAAGAAGCGGGCGCGCGAGATGACGGCTTTCTTCATCCTCGAGAAGGCCGTCTACGAGGTGTCGTACGAACTTGCGAACCGGCCTGCCTGGGTCGACATCCCGCTCAAAGGAATTCTCGGGATTTTGGCCAAGACGGAAAGGAGCGAGCATGCCGCGCCAGCCTGACCCGGAGGTCGAGGCTATTGTCGAGGGGCGTCATGACGATCCTTTCTCCTATCTCGGCATGCATCAGACTTCCACCGGGATTTGCGTACGAGCGATGCTGCCGACGGCGCAAGAAATGGCGGTGGTCCAATCGGCAACCGGAAAAATTGTCGCCAAAGGTGTGCAGATTCATCGCGACGGTCTTTTTGTTGCGACCTTGGCCGATCAACGGGAGCCGTTTCGCTACCGGCTGCGCACTTCCAATGGCGCCGTCCAGACGGAATTCGACGATATCTACCGTTTCTCTCCTGTTCTCGGCGAGCTCGACATCTACCTCCTCGTCGAGGGCAACCATCTTGCGAGCTATCAAAAGCTCGGTGCTCATCGGATCATCCATGAGGGTACCGAGGGGATCGCCTTCGCATTATGGGCACCGAATGCGCGACGGGTCAGTGTCGTCGGCGACTTCAACGCCTGGGACGGCCGGCGCATGCCGATGCGGCGGCGGCAAGCGAGCGGGTTCTGGGAGCTCTTCGTCCCCGGGTTGCGCCCCGGCCGCCTGTACAAATATGAAATCCTGGGAGCCGACGGCCGACTACTGCCTCTAAAGGCCGATCCGCACGCCGAGCGTTCGGAAAGACCGCCGGGCACCGCATCAGTCGTTGCCGACCCGTCGCGGCATGTCTGGCACGACGGCGCGTGGATGGCCGAGCGCTGGCACCGCAATGATCGCGAGTCGCCGATCGCAATCTACGAGGTCCATCTCGGCTCGTGGCGACGCAACCTCGCCGAGCATGGACGTTATTTGACATATCGCGAGCTCACCAGCCAGCTCGTCCCCTATGTCCAAGACATGGGGTTTACCCATATCGAGATATTGCCGATTGCGGAATACCCGTTTGACGGATCCTGGGGATACCAGCCGATCTCGCTGTTCGCGCCGACCAGCCGATACGGGGCGCCGGATGATTTCCGCGCCTTTGTCGATGCGTGTCACGTCGCGGGACTGGGTTTGCTGCTCGATTGGGTCCCCGGCCACTTCCCCAACGACCCGCATGGCCTCGGGCGGTTCGATGGAACGGCGCTCTACGAGCATGCCGACCCTCGTCAAGGCATTCACCCCGATTGGAACACGCTGATCTATAATTATGGACGCCGGGAGGTAGCGAACTTTCTCTTGTCGAGCGCGCTTTACTGGCTGCGCGAATTTCATATCGACGGGATTCGGGTCGATGCCGTTGCCTCGATGCTTTATCTCGACTACAGCCGCCACGAAGGCCAGTGGATCCCCAATGCGTTCGGCGGTCGCGAGAATCTCGAGGCAATAGCGTTTCTGCGGCGATTAAACGAGCTGGTCTTTGGGGAAGGAACCGGCGCGACATCGGTAGCCGAGGAGTCGACGGCTTGGCCGATGGTGTCACGTCCAGTTTATGTCGGCGGGCTCGGCTTTGGCTTCAAATGGAATATGGGATGGATGCACGACACGCTGCACTACATGTCGACCGACCCGATCCACCGGAAATATCATCACAACGATCTGACCTTCGGACTGCTCTACGCCTATCATGAAAACTTTATCTTGCCGATCAGCCACGACGAGATGGTGCACGGCAAGGGCTCGCTGATCGGCAAGATGGCGGGCGACCGCTGGCAGCGTTTCGCCAATTTGCGCGCCTACCTGGCTTATATGTGGACCCAACCCGGCAAGAAGCTTCTGTTCATGGGTGCCGAGTTTGCGCAGGAGCGCGAGTGGAACCACGACATCGGGCTCGACTGGCAGCTGCTTGGCGATCCCGCGCATGAAGGGGTACGTCGATTGCTGCGCGACCTCAACTTTCTCTATCGCGATACACCTGCGCTGCATCGGCTCGACTGCGATTCCGACGGCTTTCGTTGGATCGACGTGGCAAACGCGGCAGAAAGCATCATTTCATATGTCCGTCGCGGACGCGACCCGCACGAGTTGTCACTGGTGGTATGTAATTTCACGCCGGTGCCGCGCCACGATTATCGGATTGGCGTTCCGCAGCCCGGGCGGTATCGCGAGCGCGTCAACACAGATGCTGCAGAATATGGCGGCAGCGGAGTCGGCAATGCCGGAGAAGTGCATGCTGAACCGCATCCCGCGCATGGCCATCAACAATCGGTCTGTCTGAGGCTTCCGCCGCTTGGCGTGCTGATCTTTACTGCGGATTGAGCCCGATGGCGGCGTCGACCAAGGTGTGGCCGGGTCGTCCCTATCCGCTCGGCGCGACATGGGACGGCGAGGGTGTCAATTTCGCGCTGTTCTCGGCGCACGCCGAAAAGGTTGAGCTGTGCCTGTTCGATCGCTCAGGCAACCGCGAGGAAGCCCGCATCGTTCTCCCGGAATATACGGACGAGGTATGGCACGCCTATTTACCGGACGCCCGTCCGAACCTGCTCTACGGCTATCGTGTCTATGGGCCGTATGATCCAGCGAGCGGGCACCGTTTCAATGCCCATAAATTACTGATCGACCCCTACGCCCGGTCCTTACACGGCAGGCTACGCTGGAGCGATGCGCTGTTCGGCTACCGGGTGGGCAGTCAACGCTCGGATCTGTCATTCGACCGGCGCGACAATGCGCGCCAGATCCCGAAATGTCGGGTCGTTGAGCCGGCGTTCACCTGGGGCGAGGACCACCGTCCGCAGACCCCTTGGGAAGAGACGATTATTCTCGAACTGCATGTCCGTGGGGCCACGTTCAAGCATCCCGACATCGATCCCGCGCATCGCGGCACCTTTGCCGGTCTGCATTCACCGGCGATGATCGACTACCTGCTCGACCTCGGGGTGACTGCGGTCGAGCTGCTGCCGGTACACGCTGCGGTCGACGACCGTCATCTGCTCGAGCGCGGGCTCGCCAATTACTGGGGGTATAACTCAATAGCGTATTTTGCGCCGGACCCGCGGCTGCTGGCGACAAATTCGATCGCCGGCTTTAAGACTATGGTCAAGCGGCTGCACGATGCCGGGATCGAGGTCATACTCGACGTGGTTTACAATCACAGCGGTGAAGGCAATCAACTCGGCCCAACGCTGTCGTTTCGCGGCATCGACAACGCCTCATACTATCGCTTGGACACCGACCGGCGCTTCTATCAGGATGTGACCGGAACCGGCAACACATTGAACCTGGATCATCCGCGGGTTCTGCAGCTCGTTATGGAGTCACTGCGTTACTGGGCGCTCGAAATGCATGTCGACGGTTTCCGCTTCGACCTCTGCACAGCGCTCGCGCGCGAGAACGGCGATTATGGACAAGGCAGCGCATTTTTCGATGCAATCAGACAGGACCCGGTGATGGCCGGGGTCAAGCTGATAGCGGAACCCTGGGACATCGGCCCCTATGGATATCAGCTCGGCAATTTTCCGCCGGGTTGGGCCGAGTGGAACGGACAATATCGCGACACGGTCCGACGCTTTTGGAAGGGTGACCAAGGCCTCGTTGCGGAGCTCGCCTCGCGTCTCGCAGGCTCGTCCGACATCTTCGGCTCACGCGGCAGGCGTCCTTGGGCAAGCATCAATTTCATTACGGTCCACGACGGCTTCACGCTGCAAGACCTGGTTAGCTACAACGAAAAACACAACGAGGCCAATGGCGAAGACAATCGCGACGGAAGCAACTCCGACAACAGCTGGAATTGCGGGGTCGAGGGACCGACATCCGATCCGGATGTCGTTGCCCTGCGCGACCGCCAGAAGCGCAACCTGCTCGCCACCTTGCTGGTGTCGCTCGGCGTTCCGATGCTGCTCGCCGGCGATGAGATTGGCCGGACCCAACGCGGCAACAACAACGCGTATTGTCAGGACAACGAGATCTCATGGTTCGACTGGGAGCATATCAGACCCGAAGACCAGGATCTCCGCCGTTTCGTCCGCTATCTGATCCACCTTCGCCGTCGCCATCGCGTGTTCTCGCGCCCGCGCTTTTTTCGCGGAGAGGTGCTCTCCGAGGCCGGGGTCAAAGACATCACCTGGGTCACTCCATCGGGTAAAGAAGCGACCAGCGACGATTGGAATAATCCGGTAGCGCTGTCGCTTGGCTATGTTTTGAGCGGGGCGGCAGGCGAATTCTTCACCCCGGGCGGCCAGCGCGACATCGACGAGAGTTTTCTTGTCATGATCAACGCCTATTACGAAGATCTCGATTTCCATATCCCGTCGCTCGCAGCGCCAATGTCTTGGGAGCCTCTCGTCGACACCTCGCAACCGACCGGGCGCGTTACCGGCGGCACGCTCTATGCGCCGGGACAGGTTTATCCGTTGCAGGCCCATACCTTCGCACTATTCATCAATCGCGCGCCGCGGCAGGAGGTGCCGCCGCACGTGGCGCTCGCGACCGGAGTAGTGCCTGCTGGTGCCCCGCCGTCGGGGCACGATGACGCAACGCCCCGGTGAGCGCGCGTGACATGAGTGACCGCGCGGCGACTGAAAAGCTCGCTCAACTGATCGGCATCGAGACGCGTTATACGGATATCTTTGGCCACTCTCATGAGGCTTCTCAAGAGACGCTGCTGGCACTCGCCGAGGCTTTTGGTCTGCCGCGCGACCCGACGCTCGCCCGCCGCGAGTTGACCGACCGGCAACGGAGCGCGCCGCTGGGGCTCGGTCCGGTGCACCTCGTTCATGCCGAGGCGACAAATCCCGAGCTTGTGCTGCGGCTTCCAGACCGCTGTCGGGAAATTTTCTGGACGTGCCGCCTCGAAGGCGGGGACGAGCGCTCCGGTCGGCTGACGGCAGACTCGCTTGGCGCGCGGTTCGCTATGCCGCTGCCGGCGGGGTTACCGCTCGGTTACCACCAACTTGATCTCGAGGCCGACAGCGTCAAAGCGCAGCTCAGCCTGATTGTTGCCCCGGCTCACTGCCACCTTCCTCCCGAGCTCGGGCCGGGCGCCCGCAGCTGGGGATTGACGTGCCAGCTCTATGGGTTGCGCAGCGTCCGTAACTGGGGTATCGGCGATTTCACTGACTTGGCCGCGCTTGCGAGTGCGGCCGGATCATGCGCTGCGGCAGCACTGGGAATTAATCCACTACACGCGCTATTTGCCGCCGAGCCGCTGCATTCCAGCCCCTACGCGCCATCGAGTCGCAGCCACATTGATTACCTCTACATCGACGTGACCTCGGTGCCGGGATTTGCCGAGGATGAAACGGTGCGCGGACTGATCGATGGGGAACGGCTCGCGATGAGTCTCGCCGAGGCGCGCGGCGCCCGGCTCATCGATTACCGCGCGGTCGCTGAGTGTAAGCGGCCGGTGCTGGAGGCGCTGTTCCGGCGGTTTCAGATGCACGAGTTGTACCCAGCGAACGCCGCAAAGAGCCGCCTCGGACGAGCTTTCCGTGACTTTCAGCGCGACGGTGGACAATCGCTTGTAGATTTTGCGGTCTTCGAAGCACTCCACGAGCATTACTGCCGCGAAGGAGTGGGGTTCTCCTGGCGGGACTGGCCGGCGTCGGTACACAACCCGCGCTCACCAGAAGTCGCCAAATTCCTGGCCGCACATCGGGACCGTGTTGAATTCTTTCAATATCTGCAATGGGAGGCCGACCGGCAACTTGCGGCGGCGACCGCCGCCGGCCGTGAGGCCGGATTGTCGCTTGGGTTCTATCGCGATCTCGCTGTCGGCGTCGACCCCAACGGCGCCGAGGCCTGGGGGGACCAGGAGCTCATCGCACGCCGAGCATCGATCGGCGCACCGCCCGACGCGTTCAACCAAGCCGGGCAGAATTGGGGCTTGGCACCCGCCAACCCGCTAATCCTCCAAGGTCAAGGTTATGCGCCATTCATTGCGGTGCTGCGCGCCAATATGCGTCATGCCGGGATCTTGCGGATAGATCACGTCATGTCGCTCGATCGGCTCTACTGGATCCCGGCGGGCATGGAAGCAAGCGCCGGTGCTTACGTGTCTTACCCGTTCGACGACATGCTGAGACTCGTCGCCCTCGAGAGCCACCGGCAGGCCTGTGCCGTGATCGGCGAAGATCTCGGAACCGTGCCCGTGGGCTTTCGCGAAACGATGCAGTCGGCCGATCTGCTGTCCTACCGCATCTTGGTCTTCGAGCGACGATCAAACGGAAGCTTTGTGCGACCCCCCGAATACCCGGCTCTTGCCGCAGCCTCGGCGGCCACTCATGACCTGGCTACGCTCAGGGGCTTCTGGCAGGGCAATGATCTCGCGTGGCGCCGGCATCTTGGTCTCTATTCCGATGCGCATGCAGCCGACGCCGACGAGAAAGAGCGCAGCCGCAACCGTCGCCTGCTGCTCGAAGCGCTCGTCAGCGAGGAGTTAATCGCACCGGAGAATGTTAGCCGATTTCTTTCCGAGAGCGGTGATCCAACCTACTCGATGGAGCTGGGCGACGCGATCCTGACCTATCTCGCGCGCTCGCGCGCTCGTCTGATGCTGGTACAGCTCGAAGATGTTGTCGGCGAGAGCGAGCAGGCAAACCTTCCCGGCACGATAGACGCCCATCCGAACTGGCGTCGCCGCATCACCCGCCGCCTGGAAGAGATTATCGACGGGCCCGATTTGCAACGCATCGCAGCCTTGACAAGGGCCGGACGAAAACTCGCCGCCGCGAAGTGAACGCTTTGTCAGGGATCCATGTGAGTTGCCGTACGCAATTTCCTTAACCAGCGAACTCAACATTGGGAGCAGAACGAGCTATAGTGACCCTCCGAGCTTGGGCATGAGCCGCGGGATCCCGGGTTACCCTGGCGGTTCGCCCAGGGGGTCGGCGGGGGAGGCGGGGCCCGTGCCTCCCCGCCCGCTCCGCTCTCGATACCGTCGCTGTCCCACCCGTTCAGCGGCCGCGTCTTTTCACCGCGGCAAGAGGCTTGCACCCAGCAGGAATTCATCGATGGCGCGGGCGCATTGCCGGCCTTCGCGGATTGCCCAAACGACAAGCGACTGGCCCCGCCTCATGTCGCCGGCGGCGAAGAATTTGGGGATCGTGGTGCGGTAGTCGATAGTATTAGCGCGGACGTTCCCGCGCGGATCGAGATCGACACCGGACTGCTCGACCATTCCGGGCTGACGCGGACCGAGAAAGCCCATTGCCAACAGGACGAGATCAGCCTTCAGAGCAAAGGTGGTGCCCGGGACCTCCTGCATCACAAAGCGGCCATTCGGGTCCTTGGTCCATTCCACCCGCACGCATTCGAGCGCCGCCACTCGACCCTCTTCGCCGGTGGCGCGCTTGGTGAGCACCGCCCAGTCCCGCTCGCAGCCTTCCTCCTGCGATGACGAGGTGCGCAACTTCAACGGCCAATCGGGCCAGGTCAGCGCCTTGTCCTCGCGCTCGGGCGGCTGCGGCAAGATTTCGAGCTGAGTGATCAAAGCCGCCCCCTGGCGCACCGAGGTACCGATGCAGTCGGACCCGGTGTCGCCGCCGCCGATTACCACGACATGTTTGCCCGTGGCTGTGATCGTGCCGTGCGGGGCGGCGCGCTCCTCGCTGTCGCCGGCATCGCGCCTGTTCTGCTGCGGCAGAAAATCCATCGCGAAATGGATGCCGTCGAGTTCGCGGCCCGGCACTCCGAGATCGCGCGGCGCCTCGGCGCCGCCGGTCATCGCCACCGCGTCGAATTTCTCGGCCAATATCGCGATCTCGACGTCGACCCCGACCTCGACCTCGGTGCAAAAGGTGACACCCTCGGCCTTCATCTGATCGACGCGGCGGTCGATCA
>Ga0306921_10008509_pt1 | contig 10847 bp, 12 predicted proteins | sample sta12Cox44000080_FD_203760 | JGI IMG/M metagenome (GOLD analysis project Ga0306921, IMG submission 203760) | Lab enrichment of tropical soil microbial communities from Luquillo Experimental Forest, Puerto Rico - statoxic.12C.oxic.44.000.080 (v2)... | ecosystem: Environmental > Terrestrial >...
CTGGAAATCAATTACGACTACCTGATCCTCGCCACCGGCGCTCGACACTCTTACTTCGGGCATAACGAGTGGGAGAAACTCGCCCCCGGATTAAAAAGTCTCGAGGACGCGGTTGAATTGCGCCGCCGGATTCTATTGGCATTCGAATACGCCGAGAAAGCTACACATGAAGCGGCGCGCAGGGCAGCGATGAATTTCGTCATCATCGGAGGCGGCCCGACCGGTGTCGAAATGGCCGGGGCGATCGCAGAAATCTCCCGCTACACGCTGGCCAAAGACTTTCGCCACATTAATCCCTCGGAGGCGCGGGTCATTCTGATAGAAGGCGAGCCGCGCCTCCTGGCTGCTTATCCGCCGGATTTATCGGAGAGCGCGCGCAAACAGCTCGCGGATCTGGGCGTGGAAGTGCGCACAAGCACGCGGGCAACCAATCTTACTGAAGACGGCGTGCAGACCGGCGATGAGTTGATTCCTTGCCGGGTCAAGATTTGGGCGGCTGGCAACAATGCGTCGTTCGTTGGAAAAACTCTCGGCGCGCCGGCCGATCGGGTCGGCCGCGTCATTGTGAACGACGACCTTACGATTCCCGGTCACCCGGAAGTACAAGTGATTGGTGATCTGGCGAATTTTCCGCATCAGACTGGGCAGCCTTTACCGGGGATTTCGCCGGTGGCGATGCAACAGGGGCGTCACGCCGCGCGCAACATACTTGCAATGATAAAAGGACGTAAGCCGCAACGTTTTCGTTATTGGGACAAGGGAACTATGGCAACGATCGGCCGAAACAAAGCGGTCGCCGATTTAAAGTTTGTACATCTTAGCGGTCTTCCTGCCTGGCTGGCGTGGTTGTTTGTGCACATCATTTTTTTGGTCGGCTACCGCAACCGCTTGGTGGTGCTTTTTCAATGGGCGTGGGCGTATCTGACCTTCGACAAAGGCGCACGACTCATCACGCGCAACTTCCAATCTGAACAAAGGCCGCTGGCGTGAAAAATTGCCAATTGCCAATTATTTGCCGACACGGTCGGAGGGCTGGCGATATCGCGAGATCGCGACAGGTCACACAGCGATGGTCACCGCGCCGCGGAAGCTCGCCGACATCCTTCTTGAACTCGCGGCGTAATTTGACGGTGGCACCTAACATGCGCGTGCAGCGAACTCGTCAGCAATGAAGATTGTTCGCCCGTCGCAATCCACGCCTGAGACCCAGCCCCAACTCCATCTGGCTTTGCTGAAATTGTCAGCGATGATTGAAAAGGCGACGTTCGTATCGCCACCTAAGTCACTTTCGTAGTTTGGTCCAAGAGCCTCACCCATGCGATGAGAGTGAATGCGCCCATTGCAAAGCTAGAAACTAGTGCGCAGGCGCCAGTAATACCGCTCACATTCCAGCTTGTGCCCGTGGGATCGAAAACCACCGCTGGTGTGGGCTTGGGGAGAACAATAATGATGTTTCCCGCCGCGGCCAGCGCGTAAAAAATCACCGCCCATCGCCAGTAACCAGAAGGCATTGGATTGTCATTGGCAGAACGTTCACGCAAATAAATCGCGAAAGACTGATAGATCAGGTAAACCACCAGATACCAACCAACAAAGTTTGTTAGCGGCACGCCAAAATATGCTCCGCCGTGTTGCCATACCCATAGTCGGTTGATGTTGGACCAAACAGGATCATTGGCGAAGTCCCATGCAACCATAATGAACGAGGCCACCAATGGCAGAGTGATGACTTGCGCTCCGACGAGTGGAGTTCGCAAATATCCCAAGATCACGCGGCCGAGCGTCCAGGAAAGATAGCCCATTCCCACATAGGCTAGCCCTAGCAAGATCGGAACTTGAAAGAGCTTTGGCCCCATCGCGTCGGTGAAGTAATAGCGGCCGAATGGGAAACCCGTGGCAACGCCCAAATTTTCAAAAACGTTTCCTACGACAAGGCACATTGCAAAGAAGATCAGAATGCCGTGCATGCGGTAGGACATCGCACCGTGGATCAGTGCGAATACGAGCAAAGGAAGCACGTGCAGCGCAACCACGCCCATCATGGGCAACCTGCCTGGCAGGACTTGAAACACACGCGCCACGGCGTAAACCGACAGCAAGACCCACATAGCAATACCGGCGAGCCGCCCGACTTTTGTGTCCATTTGTCCTCTAAATCTGCGGGACGGGCCGTGGCGATTCAAGCCGACGCAATCAGCCACACAAATCGACTACGGGATTCCACAGCCGCTCACATGATGCCGTGATCCGCGTTTCCGATGACGCCGGCAACGTGATGGAGACGCACGAACACAAGGGCGATTTCAAAGAGTGCTAAAACTCAGGCTTCAAGGCCATTTCGAAACGGCTGGCGAGCGTACGAGGCTCCGGGTGTGCAGCCGTGTTCTTGAATCAAGAGGATGCAATTGATTATGCCACTAGCCGCGCGTGCTTTCGCTCTGGTGAGATTCGGATTCTCGATTCTCACGGAGCCGTTGTGCGCATTATTCCATTCAGTAAGACGGATCGAAGACTGTGATGTAAACGCGCTTAATGTTTTTTTTGATCGGGCCAACCTGCTTATCAGCTCGCCGGGCTATCGCCTTTGAATGGATGCGCCTGGGTCAGTGTATCCGCCGGCTTCGGTACTGCCGGTGTGCTAATCATCGTGTTCTGGAATACAGCAATCTTCCACTCACCCGCAGGGTTTTTCTCCACCACCAGGGTCGGCCTCGCCTCGATGTTTTGTTCCTTGCCATTGAGGTACCACCTCAAATTGGCGCGGATAAATACCACCGCCACGTGCGGCTGCAGGAAGCGCATCTTCTCGACTTGAAGGCGGTGGTGGCTGCCTTTGTAGATTGTGTCAAAAATTGTGCGATGGACGTGCTCGATGTCTCGACTGCCGTGAAAGAACTGGCCGAGGATGTGAATCAAGTCGGCGTCTCCAGCAAACTGCGCAGTCCAAGCCACACTGTCACCGTTGTTCCATGCCTGTTCGAGTTTGCTTACGATTTCCAGCAAGGCCTACATCACACGAAAGCGGACTTCGGCATCATCGTGTCGAAAGGTGGCTTCTCGAAAGGCGCAGTCGACTTCGCCAAAGACGAGCCGATTTACTTCCTTAATACCGACGACTTGGTCGCGATGCAGGAGGGCCGCGATGTGCTGGCCAAAGCATTCGTTTCTTAAGTGGACCGGAGCACAGCACCGCAACCATCACTCACTCGCGGAAGTCGTCGCCGTGTTTAGTCCGAAACGGTATGAGCCAATCCGCCGGCGGTTCAGATATCACCAGCTCGTATTGTCCTGGCTGGTGCTGCATGAGTTCGGAACGATAGATCTTCGTCAATCGGCTCAGGTTCATGCCGCAGTGTTTCACGAAATAATCGCAAAGCTCTATCAGCCCCTTCTTCGAGGCTGGCTCCATTACGCCGGTCATTGCCGAGTGCAGGCTGAAAGTGTCAGGATAAATACGGACCAGCACGTGATTCGGCGTCTCGGTGTATCCGTCAGCCGGGGTCGCGTCCGTGTGACCGATCATTGTGTCTCGCAGATCAAGCGCATCCTTATGGAACTGCGCCAAGTGCTGCGGGATCGGAACATCCCCGAGCGGCTGCTTGACCTTTCGGTTCGGCGGCAGGAAGCACGTGGTGAACGGTCGCGTATAAGCCGAGATTGCCGCTTCAACCAATGCGCGGTACCGGAGCGATTTGGTTGTCACCTCGTTGAGTGCGGGTGCAACGCCGCTTACTTCTCCGAGGAAATTCTTGGCATCGAGCAATGATGACAGCGAATAAGTGAACAACCAGATCGCTTGCAAGTCCTCGATTGTCGGTCGCATCAGCAAAAGGATTGAGCCAATAATCGCGTTGCCAGGCAAGAGAGAAATCCCCGCTATACCGCTTCTTCTGGTGGCACGGGTAATCACCCGTTGCAATCCACGCAGCCAGTATCAGTCGAAACCATTCACCAGACAATTGCCGCACTTGAAGCTTCCCACTTCCGCTTTGCATGCCTGTTTGTGACCCCTGTTTGTGTGCCTGTTTACGAGGCGTAGCAGGCCAGTCGATGTCAAAGCCAGAGCGGAACTGAATTGATAACCGAAATAGTCTCCGCCTAACGCAAGATCGGGGCTCTCTGCACCCCTCACGAAGTCATGAGTTGAAAGGACCCGCATCGGAGGGCGTGGAGCGAATCTGACGGAAAGCGCCCTTGCCATCCTGCCGCCTTTTACGGCACACTTCCCTCTATGGAGGCAGAAATAGATTGCAGGTTGCAGTCTAATTCCAGTTAGGCGGTGAAAGAATCACGCCCAGTTAGCGTCGGTGCCCCCGTAATGCGGATTCTCGCCATTCCGGCTGTGGATAAGACGATCGCAATCGTCGCCTGTCTGCCGTTTGTCTATTCTCTGTGGCACCGACTAGTCGAAGGAACTCTGAATATTCCTCAAGCGTGCGCTGCCCTCGGCCAGTTGATTATGATCGCCACAATGGTTTTGCGTCGCACACCGGAACGGGTGACACCAAATCCCGCCTGGTGGCTGCTCGCATTCGTAGCTACTTACGGATCACTTTTCTGGGTCACCTTCCCGCCAACTGGTCACCCCATCGTCCCGAATCCCGTCACCGACACACTCTCAATCGTCTCGGTGCTGGTGGTTGTTTATGCTCGACTAAGCCTCGGTCGTAACATCGGCTTTGTCCCGGCACAGCGTCGCATTGTGCTCTCAGGCGCATACCGCTTTGTCCGCCATCCGATTTACACTGGCCTGTTCCTGGCGTGGTTGTCTTTTACTCTAAGATTGTTTTCGTCCACAAATCTTTGGATTTTACTCACCTTATACGCTCTTTTTTTCATCAAGAGCATTGTCGAAGAGAGTTTTCTCCGCAAAGATCCATCGTATGCGAGTTATATGAGCCGCGTGCGATATCGGTATATTCCATTCGTCATCTGACCATGTTTTGGCATTGCTCCTTTCCGCGGGATCGCACGAAAGGCCTAACCAATCGATGAAGCCAACGGCCCCAGTGCGAAGCAACCCCAATGTGTTTGCCACGACACCCTGCTGTGGCTTATCTTTGTCTCGTTAGGTCATGAAAAAAGTGAACCTCGCTGATGTTCCCGAAGACCAACGCCAATCGCCTGGTGGAAAGTATGCCAAAACCATCAAGGAAATCTCGATTGCCCTCGGCCGCGAGCCGGATTCCCTCGATTTAGCCAAACGCCATCCGTTTGACCTCACCCTCGTCCGCATCCCGCCTGGCAAATCTTATTGCCCCTATCATTCCCATGGAGCCGAATCGGAGCTTTATCTGGTTATTTCGGGGCAGGGAAGAGTACGCGACAAGGATGGCACATGGGAAGTTACTACAGGAGACGCCTTCTTCTTTGGGCCGGGGGAGGCCCACCAACTCTCAAACAATGGGACTGAAGATTTCGCCTACTACGTCATCGCCGATAACCCACGCAATGACTCATGCTATTACCCCGACAGCGGCAAGTGGGCAGTCACTAAAGAAAGCCCCGATTACATCATCGTCCAAGGCATCGAGACCGACTACTACAAGGATGAGGAATAATCCCGGGGTTCAGTTTGTTCTGGCAATGTGATCGAGACGCACGAGCACAAGGGCGAGTTTTAAGAGTGGTAGTAACTCGACATCTTTACTGATTGTTCAAACAGCCACACATTCAGGGAGCTCTGCGTGGTGATGATGTATGAGCCTGCCCCTGCCTTAGCCATTGGCCGAGTATTTGTCGATCAGTGCTTGGAAGCGCGGATCTTTGCGCAATGGGTCCCACACCGGATCGAGCTTGAGAACGGGAATCGTCGGGCCGTTCGGTGTCTGCATTAAATGATCGAGCAGGCGAAATGCATCGTCGTGTTCTTCAACCCATGCGTAAATCTCCGCGAGCGACGCCGTGATGAAAGGCCCATCGAAAGCATCCTCAGATTCAGGCAACAATTCGACCGCCCGCTTGCCCTCGCTGATCGCTTCCTGTTTTTCGCCCAGCGCTGCGAGAATGGCTCCCTGTTGTGCATGCCGGGCGGCGTCGTCGGGACTTTCACGCAGCAATTGCTCGGAGAGAACCCGCGCACGCTCAAACGCGGCCCGTGCCTTCGCCTTATCGCCAAGATTTAGATAGAGAATCCCTTCAAGAAACGCTTTTGGGCAAGCGGGATTGCTAGGGTTAGCCAATGTCTCTCCGTGAAATTGCTGTAACAGCTGAAGCGCATCGGAGAACTTCCGCTGCAGCGACAATAACCAAATCCGCGCCGATGCAAGGCGTCCATCCGGATCTGGTTCCCGGGGGAATGAGGACAGTTCACTTTCGGCAAACCCGATGTCCCCCTTCCATAAGACCGCCAAGTATGCTTTCAATCCGCGCGGAATAAACGATTGCGGCGCGGCGACAATTGCACGATCCAGAGTCTTGTCTGCGGTTTCGAACTTGCGCTGAGCCATGTAGCTAAACGCAAGGTTAAACAGAGTGGTTAGGTTCTTCGGGTCGAGCGAGGCGGACTTTTCAAGACTGGCGGTTGATTCAGCCCACTTACCCTGTCGTCGCTGAATGGCACCTATGGCCATATATGCCTGGGCTTCATTCGGCAGATCGCGCTTGGCGATTTCGAACTCCACCAAGGCGCGTTCGTAATCTCGATCGCCATAATAATAGGAAAATCCAAGCGCCAGGTGTCCTTCTGGAAGATCCGGTTGCAATCGCAGGGCCTGATCAGCAGCCAAGCGCGCTTTTTCCCGGCGGGCAGGTATTGGATCGAAGGTGTGATACACCCAACTTTCCACCATTGAGAGACAGGCAAAAGCAGCGGCAAACTTTGGATCGAGTTTGATCGCTTGCTCGTAAAGCTGCTCTGCCTTCATAGATTCATCGCGAGACATCTCTGCCCCGATCACGTACCGCTCTGCTTGGATAAAAAGTAAATATGCGTCCGCGTTTTCCGTTGGCCGGCGATCGAGCCGTGCCTTTTCATTCGGGGAAAGTTTCGCTTGAAGCGCCGTGGCGATTTTTTGCGCGAGATCCGTCTGAATTGCAAACACGTCAGTCAAATCGCGATCGTAATCTTCCGCCCAGATGTGTTCGTCGTTGTTCGCGTTGATCAACTGCACGCTTACCCGGACGCGATTGCCAGCTCTCCGGACGCTGCCTTCCAGAAGCGTGCCAACGCCGAGCGCTTTGCCGATTTCCCGGGCGTTGCGTACGCCATCACCGCGATAGGACGTGACTGACATACGCGAGATCACTTTCAAATCACCGATTTTCGAGAGATTCGTCAGGATATCGTCCTGTATGCCGTCGGCGAAATAGGCGTTCTCCTTTTCGTCGCTGAGATTCTGAAACGGCAGCACCGCGATCGACTTGTCGATCTTGCGCGCGGAAGCGCGTGGCATCAGGAAAATTCCTGCGACTACCAAGACGACCAGAGTCGAGCCGACAAGCAACAAGGCGTTCCGGCGTCGGCGATGTCGCGCTTGCGTTTTGGTTCCCTTCAATCGCGGCGGGTTCGGATTGCCGAGCTCGGGAGTGTAGGGATTAACGATAGAAATTGTCTCTTCGTGTTTGACCTCACATTCGCCGATATCATGCAAGTAGGGTCGCCATTCAGGATAGTGCTGCAGATCCTCGGCGACGTGCTTGGAAAGCAGAATGTGCCCGGCATCTCCGCAATCCATCACCCGTTGTGCGATATTGATTCCGGCTCCGGCGATATTTGCGCGCTCGTTCACGTCGGCGACCGCATTCACGGGTCCGCTGTGAATGCCCATTCGAACGCGAAGGCTGGGATGCTCTTTGAGCGCTTGACTAATCTCCAAAGCGCAACGTGCCGGTTCCTCCGGGCTGTTGCGAAATACCAAAGCCATTCCGTCGCCGGTAGGTAAGCGCACCAATCTGCCTTTCACTTCCGCCGATCGGAAATGTTCCGTGCCGCGAACGACATCGTTGAGTTGGGCAAGCAACTCGCTCTGCTCGTTAATCAACAACGTGGAATAGTCGACCATGTCGATGAATAAGACGTGTCCGATTTCAAGGTGGAGTTGGGTTTTGGCTTCGATGGACATCGAGAGTGGTGGAGCAACTTCGCTAACAATCAGACAAGCGGCAAGATCCATGCCGTGCCCCTTTAAGCACATCTTGCAACAACTTTAGTGTGGCCATGTATGGAGTGGTAAAAGAACAACAATTTTGGTCATTTAAATTTCTTTGAAGACGCGTAATTAACAACTACCGACGCACCTTCCGCTGCGAACTGTTTGGCGATGCCGGCGCCGATTCCTTTCGACGCTCAGTCACCACCGCAACTTTTCCATTTAGTTTTCCGTTTTTCATTTTCGTTCCTTTCGTTATTTGGTTGTTGGGAAATGGTTTCTACGTTTGCTTTAACATGCCGCGGCGAGAGTGAGCTGTACGTTCATCGCTGGCGCCAGGATGTTGTCGTGTCTTGTGCCTGCCGGTTCGAGGCCGAGCGTCGCGATGTGCGCCTCAACCAGATCCGGCAGAAACAAATGCGGGAAGAATGACAACTCCCACGCCTTTGCTTCCTCCTCATCGAGCACGATCCGGATGATTTCGCCCAAGCCGGGATATAGCTGCTCGTAATCGTGCTGCAGCTGTTCTTTTAATTCCGCCACCGCCGCGGTTAGTTTCTGAAGGAAAACGGCTGTTGCTTCAGAATGCTCTTCAGTTTTCATGGGGTTGGTTTCCTAGTTAGGTTTTGTCTTGATCGTTAAAAGGAGAAGCTTGGGCGGCGCGGTGATGGCTGCGCCATCGAAACATTTCGATCGAGCGAAGGCCGCTGATTCGCAGCATCGATGAAGACGTCCATCTGCTGGCCGACGAAAAGAGGAACCTTGTTGTCCTCGATGCGGTAGATGACTTGCAGGACGCGCGTATCAACCCGCTCCGTGCTATCGCCCGTAAGTGATTTTTTCGGTACGACGAACGGTTCGAACCGGACGAATGTGAGCGGAGTAATCATGTTCGCGTTGCCCCGCACGCTGGCCGCCGCCCTCGCCTCGGGCCGGACGCGCCAGGCTTCGTGCTCTTCCACGTCCACGCGAACGTGCAATTTATCTACGCTGCCGAGCAGGATGAGCGGTGTTGGCAGCGCCCCTGTCGGCGCAAATTCTCCGAGATGGACTTTGACTTGCAGCACTTGGCCATCAACCGGTGCGCGGACGGTCAACCGTTCGAGATCGGTTTCAGTCGATCTTAGTTGGGCACGAGCTTGTGCCAGCTGAGCCTCGGCTTTTTGCGCGGCGAAGCCACGATTCTTGTTTTCTTCAACACTGAGCACACGTTGGCCGGTCAGGCGGTCTCCAAGTTCAAGCTGATATTTGGCTTCGGCCATTGCTGCCTCGGCCACCTGTACCGCAGCTTGGCGGGTGGCAAGTTCAGCGCGTGTTGCGCGCGAATCGACGCTGAAAAGCGGGTCGCCCGCCTTCACTCGGCTGCCTATCTCGACATAGATGTTGGTGACGATGCCGGCGATCTCCGTGCCGACCGTAATGTTCTCGGTGCTGGTTTCCACCAGTCCTACGGCCGCTACCGCTTGGGCATACGACGAAACAGGCGGCGGCGAAGGTGGCGTGGTTACTTCACGCCTCGGCTGCGAACGAACGACGGAAAGAATTCCGAATATCAGCGCGGCCAAAGCGACAACAGGAAGAATGAATCTTTTCATTTTTGTTACCTCCAAATGGGTTCCATGAGTTGAAATCGTTTCCGGAATCGCTTGTCGAAGATGCGGACTGGAACAAAGCGGCGTAGCCAGCTCAACGTTACGCCTTCGCCGACCGGATAGCGCAGACGCGGCGGCTCATCGGTTACGGCGCGATAGATGATCTCGGCAACGCGGCGAGGTTCGTCATGCTTATCGGCGCGGTGTTGAATAGCGCCTTCTGTTTGTTCTTTTTGCTCCGCGTAAGCCTCGATGACGTTTTGCGCGACTTTTTTGTTCTTGCCGATATTGGTCTTGGTGAAGACCGGTTCGACCAGGACAGCCCGAATTCCAAAGATCCTGACTTCGTGGTCCAGAGTTTCTGTATAACCCTCGAGCGCGTACTTGCTCGCTCCATAGATGCCCATGAACGGCGCAGGAAGAAAACCAAGCGCCGAGCTAATGTTCACGATGCGCCCGCTGCGCTGTCGCCGCATCGCCGGGAGCACAGCTTGGGTCACGCGCAGGGCGCCAAAGAAATTGGTGTCGAATTGCTCTTGCGCTTCTTCAACGCTGGTCTCTTCCAAGGCTCCGGTGAGGCCGTAGCCCGCATTGTTCATAAGGACGTCTATTTTGCCCGTCTTCGCCAAGACGGACTTCACGCCATCTCTCACACTCCCGTCGTCGGTCACATCCATGTGGACCAGTGAGACACCGGGTAAATCACCGTTGCGGCTAAAGTCTCTTACAGTTCCAAACACGCGTGCGCCGCGTTCGGCCAGTAGTTGAGCTGTTTCCCGGCCGATGCCGGACGAAACGCCCGTAATCAAAACAATTTTATCTTCAATCATATTTCCTCCATTCTTCATGCAAGCATTGGGACAGCTTCCTCGAACTCGGGGATGTCCATCTCGTTTTCATCGCGCGATTCGGTCTTCACGATCATGCCATCGTCCATGTGGGCGATAGCATCGGCGTGATGAAATACACGGGTATCATGTGTTACGACGATTACGGCCCTATCTGGATGGACAGCATTTTCGGCGAGCAATTCCATAACGCTCTCGCCGGTCGCGTGGTCCAGCGCTGCCGTCGGTTCGTCGCACAAAATCAAACGCGGCTCGTGCACGAGAGCCCGGGCCAGAGCGACGCGTTGTTGTTCGCCGCCGGAAAGTTTGTTTGGCAG
>Ga0306921_10008511_pt1 | contig 10846 bp, 10 predicted proteins | sample sta12Cox44000080_FD_203760 | JGI IMG/M metagenome (GOLD analysis project Ga0306921, IMG submission 203760) | Lab enrichment of tropical soil microbial communities from Luquillo Experimental Forest, Puerto Rico - statoxic.12C.oxic.44.000.080 (v2)... | ecosystem: Environmental > Terrestrial >...
CTTCAAGCCGATGACATCGTCGATTACATGGGGTGGCGGATCGATCTCGACGTGCAGGGCGCGCCACAGGGCGACCCGCACGGCGGTGCTGTCGGGCGCAATGGATTTCTGGTCAAGCATGACGAACTCTTTCCCTGATCGCTGTTATCGTAACGTCCATAGACATCGTTCGGGAGAAGCACCATGACCGTGAGCCAGGCCGACAAGGCCAAGAAATTCCGCGCCCTGCACGAAGCGCCGGGCGCCTTCGTGATCGCCAATCCGTGGGACGGCGGCTCGGCGCGCCTGCTGGCCGGCCTGGGCTTCCAGGCGTTGGCCACCTCGAGCGGCGCCAAGGCGGGCGTGCTCGGCAAGCGCGACGGCAAGGTGACGCGCGAGGAGGCGCTGGCCAACGCCAGGATGATCGTCGACGCCACTGACCTGCCGGTCGCCGCCGATCTCGAGAAGGGCTTCGGTGACGGCCCGGATGCGGCGGCGGAGACCATCCGGCAGGCCGGCGCCATCGGCCTGGTCGGCGGCTCGATCGAGGACGCCAGCGGCAACAAGGACAAGCCGATCTACGACCTCAAGACGGCGACTGACCGTGTGGCCGCCGCGGTGAAAGCTGCACGATCCCTGTCCATTCCCTTCGTGCTGACGGCGCGCGCCGAGGGCTTTTTGCGCGGCCAGCCCGACCTCGACGACGTGATCAAGCGGCTGCAGGCCTACGAGGCGGCCGGCGCCGACGTGCTGTTCGCGCCCGGCCTGCCCGACCTGGCGGCGGTGAAAAAGGTCTGTGGCTCATTGAAGAAGCCGTTCAACTTCATGGTCGGTATCAAGGGAAAGTCGTTCAGCAAAGCTGAGCTTGAGGCGGCGGGCGTGAAGCGCATCAGCCTCGCCACCTCGCTCTATCGGGCGGCCATGACCGGGCTCCTGGAGGCGGCCAAGGAGGTGAAAGACAAGGGTACTTTCACCTATCTCGACCATTCCATCCCGACACCCGAGCTGAATGCCTTCATGAAGGAATAGAAGGCGAGTTGCATCGGCCGGTCGGTTCGGTCATCAACCGGCCATGGATACCTACTCCGTCCCTGGCTCGCCGGCCGCCGCCGGTGTCGAGCACTTCGACGTCCTGATCGTCGGCGCCGGCCTGTCCGGCATCGGCGCCGCCTGGCACCTGCAGGATCGCTGCCCGTCGAGGAGCTACGCGATCCTCGAGGGCCGCGAGGCGAGCGGCGGCACCTGGGACCTGTTCCGCTATCCCGGCGTGCGCTCGGACTCCGACATGTACACGCTGGGCTACCGCTTCCGGCCGTGGAAGGACGCCAAGGCGATCGCCGACGGGCCGGCGATCCTGGACTACATCCGCGAGGTGGCGCGCGATCACGGCATCGACCGCAAGATCCGCTACCAACACAAGGTGGTGCGCGCCTCGTGGTCTACACCCGACGCGCAATGGACCGTCGAGGTCGAGCGCGGGCCCGAACGTGCCCCGGCGCGATTCACCTGCAACTTCCTGTGGATGTGCAGCGGCTATTACCGCACCGACGCAGGGTATCTGCCGGAATTCCCGGGCATCGAGCGTTTCAAGGGCCGCATCGCCCATCCGCAGAAATGGACCGACGACATCGACTACGCCGGCAAGCGCGTGGTGGTGATCGGCAGCGGCGCCACCGCCGTGACCTTGGTGCCGGCGATGGCCGACGATGGCGCGGCCCACGTCACCATGCTGCAGCGCTCGCCGACCTACATGGCGGTGCGGCCGTCGAAGGATCCGTTCGCCACCAAGATGCGCAAACGCCTGCCGCTCAAGCTCGCCTACATGGTGACGCGTTGGAAGAACGTGCTTTTGGGCATGTACTTTTACCAGATGTGCAAGCGCAAGCCGGACAAGGTGAAGGCGCTGCTGCTCGGCTATGTGCGCCAGATGCTGGGGCCGGACTACGACGTCGGCACGCACTTCACACCGCGCTACAACCCCTGGGACCAGCGGCTCTGCCTGGTGCCCGACGCCGATTTCTTCCGCGGCATCCGCCAGGGCAAGGTCGAGGTCGTCACCGACCACATCGAGACCTTCACCGAGACCGGCATCAAGCTGAAATCCGGCAAGGAGCTCGTGGCCGACCTGATCGTGACCGCGACCGGACTGGTGCTGGTGCCGTTGGGCGGCATCCAGCTCACGGTCGACGGCCGCGCCGTCGAGCCCAACAAGACCTTCATCTACAAGGGCATGATGTATTCCGACGTGCCGAACCTCGCCTCGGTGTTCGGCTACACCAACGCCTCGTGGACGCTGAAGGCCGACCTGGTGTGCGAGTATGTTTGCCGCCTGCTGAACCACATGGACCGCACCGGCCAGCGCCAGTGCACGCCGCGCAACAGCGATCCCACCCTGCAGGAAGAGCCGTGGGTCAGCTTCTCCTCGGGCTACATCCAGCGCGCGCTCAAGCACCAGCCCAAGCAGGGTTCTAAGCGGCCTTGGAAGCTCTACCAGAACTACGCGCTCGATCTCCTGAGCCTGCGCTTCGGCGCGATCCGCGACAAAGCCATGGTGTTCTCTAACCGCGGGCCCGCAAAAGGCGCCAAAGCAAGCGAGCCTGCCCTGGCGCGGACATAAACCGATCCGTTCGAGGATTGGTTCGCAATTGCTGGCGGGAGAGGCCGCATAGGAGCCTAAGGAGAGCGGACGTCTGAATGTCCACTATTGGTAGCCGACCTTCCCTCCGGCGAAGTCGAGCTCCGGATGCTTTTTGCGCCACCACACCCGCAGCCACGGCGGAAACGGAATCCCATCGTCGGCTTCGCCCGGCGAAAGAATACTGAAATCCTGGTTGTCCATGATGAGTTTCTCGAGCGCGCTTCCACGCTGTATTTCCTGCGCATGGAGCTGTTCCTCGAGCGATGGCCAATGCGGGTAGGCGCGGCGTGTCGGTCTCGCCATTGCCTCCTCCTCCCTAACGGTCATAGTTGTCTGACTTTAGCGAGGAATTTCAGTTCCAAGGGTGTGATCTCAGGACCATCTGCCTTTTCCGCTTGTCGTCGGCTGTCCACGCCTATGCGGTGGGCCCAACAACAACAAGGCCTTGTCTGCGCAGTTCCAGGAAGCCGACTACCGGGTAGGGCTGGTTGTCGTTGATGACGATTCCCTGACCGGCTGGAATCTGATTTGTGGACACAAACGGGACAGCGTGAGATCGATCCATCACATTCACGTCGGGCACGTCGTATTTGTCGGTCTCGATCCCGTGGGCGAGGGCGTGCTCGGCGATTACTGTCGAAACCGGATTGACATTAAAGAGACTGGCGATCTGTTCGAAGGAGAGCAGGTTGGCGGCTCCTCCGTCGATGGCATTGAGCCGGTCCTTGGTCCATGTATCTGTCTGTCGGGCCGGCAGCGCAGGAGCCTGGTAACCGACGCTGTTGAGCGAGATCAACAGGTCGACGTGGTCGTCAGCCCCTACCACCTGCACACCAACGCCGGTACGATGGGTGAACTGGAAACTGACCTGCACCTGCGACGGGAATACGTGGCCTATGCCACCCCCTGCGGACGGCGGCCGGATGGTCAAACGAAACAAGTGCACACCGGAAAAAGGCTTTGACGCGATCTTCGGGTGCGCCTCGATCGCCAACGAAGTGGGGATGATACCGGTCAACTTGTTTACCTCGTTGTTGAGGTGTTGAAGCAGGGTCCCGTCGTTCGAGGCCGAGTCATCGGAGATGGTGCTGGTGTCAGTGGTGTAGACCTGTTTGACCAGGTAAGGACGCGAAGTCACGACGATTCTGGTCAGGGTCTCCCCGCTCGCCGACGCAGGCCGCGTACCACCGATTGCCATTAGCATCGGCGGATGCACCTCCGCGCGGTAAGTGTCACCAACTGTGGTCGACACCGAGTGGCCGGAGTCGATGATCCAGCGGCCGAACACCGCGATCCGATCGCCGACCCTCACAGTGTCACCGAAAGCCTTCAATGCGTTTGGCACATTGCCGCCATCGGTCTCGACGGCCAGCAACCCACCCTGGGGAATCGGAATGCCAAGCACTGTGGCATCGGTTATGGCGGCCACTCCGTCAGCGCCATCAGGAATCGCGTTGCCCGGGGCAAGGAGGCTGGCGTACTCCTGGTCCAGCGCCACCATGCACTCCCAGTCGGGTCCGAAGGGGTGGGTGAAGGGAACGTCGGCTTTGGAAAGCTCCGGCTGCAGTAGCCATCCGGCGAATCCCACTGTGTTCAGGTCGAAGTCCTCATTCGAAGCCCCCACTTGGACCCATTCCCGCTGGCAGACTGGAAAATCGTCCCCTCGCTCCGCCCACACCGCCAGCGACAGCAAGGAAGCGAGCGTGGAGAAAGAACTCCGGTCCTGTTTGACGATGTTGCCCGCCCAGTTGGCGCCGGCGGGCGTAGGTGGATTGACGACCGATACTTGCAGGCATTCTTGTGGTGACTTGCCAGCCAGATGGACGAGCACCGTAACCGATTCGCGCTTCGTGACGTTGTTGTCGAATTTGGCGACGACGGTGACCGTGTGAGAACCTCCACTACTCGGCACCTGGACCGAGGCGTTGAACAGGCTTGCAAACTGATGAGGTATGGTCGTCAGGTGCGCCTGGACGGGAGGTCCACCGTCCACACTGACCGTCACTTCGTCGGCCACGGACGGCTCGGGCATCCCGCGTCCGACAGCTCGTCCGCCCACGTTGAGTGGTTGCTGTGGATTAACGATCGCGTTGCTAGTGGGCTGCAGCACAGTCAGGCTCTCCATAATACCCTCCACTGCTACATTTCAGAGCACCACAGGACGACGGGTGCGATGATCGCCCAGCCTTTGGCAATGGCCGTAACGGGTGCACGTCCCTGGCTATCTGCGAAACCCGTGCTCGTCTGGCCGACCCGATCGAACCCTTCGTGAGCCGATCGTGCAGCTTTCAGACTCTAGGCTGCGACGAGTCGAGAAGTCTTGCGGGGTCATTGAACTCAAAGCCTTTTGGTCGCGACCTTTGGCAGCCGGTCCGCAGTGCCGCTAATCACTTTGTCGGACGGCGCACCCATGTTCGATAGACCAGGTAAAGGCCAACCAGGGCGGTTGCGAGAATCAGGAATTCCAGTGATCCCGAGCCTCCGTCGGGAGACAAACCGAAGATGCGCTCAATGAAGTCCATGGTGGCTCTCCCTGTGCTGTCAGAAATTGACACACCGTGAGTAGTACCAACCGAAGCTGCCGCGCCACTACGCTACGCGTAGGACATCGCTCCTTGCGCCACCAGCGAGTCGGAGTACCCCAGAACGTCCTCGAGGGTCACTGTGCCGGATGCGCGGACTTCCGCGAATTTCTCGCGGTGGTCGAGCCTCAGTGCGATGGGCAAGCCTGCCCCATTTGGCTCGAAGCGGCTAAAGCATACTACCGAGGAGGCAACCCCTGACTTCCCCTGTACGCATATCTCATTGCTGGAAAAGCCCATGGTGGCAAACTTGCATGTTGCGGGCCTCTGGCTGATGAGGTGATCGAATGAGCGGCGCGATGTCGCCTATTGGCCCGAAGCGGACATGGTGGGATACAGGGAGCATGTCGGCTTTCGGGGACAGAGAAGACATCGAGCCTCCGGCTCGCTGTTCACTTCAGGCGAAACCGACGCGCACGGAGCCGAACGGCCCGAAATCGGCGACATAGTCCTCGCCGGCTTTCGGCGCCAGCATGCCGGTCAGCGTGCCGGTGCTGACCATTTGCCCCGCCTTGAGGCCGACGCCGGTGCGTGACAGCTCGTTGGCGAGCCAGGTGAGCGGCACCATCGGGTGATCGAGCGCGGTCGATCGAGAAGGGAGTAGGAACAGCGCAGCGTGTGCTGCTGCCGTTCGTCATGTTGGATAATCTGCTCTCCTAAGCTGATGGAGGAGCTGCGATGACGACCGACTGGTTCGATGCCGTAAAGACCGAGTTGCTCGCTCACAACCCCTTCCGTGAATCGGAGTACTTCAGGCGGTTTTCCAGCGGCGCGCTGGCTCGCGAGCAAGCGTGGGGGCACATTTCCCAGTGGTACTTTCTCATCTGCTGGTTTCCGCGCATGTTCAGCGGCATCCACTCGCGCTGTGACCAGCTGGAGGTGCGTAAGGATTGCGCCAGACACTTGCTTGTCGAGGACCTCGGGTATTTCCGCGGCAAGATAGGCGGAACTCCCGATCACGTGGAGCTCTATCAGCGGATCGGTGACGACATGGGGTATCCGCGGGACGCGTGGGAACGGGTCACTCCGATCCCGGAGATGAACGCGATCGTCGACTACTTCCGCCGGCTCGCGTACGAGATTCCGTGGAGCGCATCGCTGTGCACCACGGCCTTCATCGAGGCGGAGGTGGTGGAGGTCTCGCAGACGGTCGGCCAAGCCTTGACGAAACACTACGGCTGCCGACCCGATTGGGGCGCCATGAACTATATCGTTCACGAGGAGGTCGAGAAGGATGAAGCGGGCGAGACCGAGGGAGCCATACTCAAGTACATCCGAACGGCCGACGACCAGAGGGTTGCAGAGGAGGCGATGCGCGAGATGCATCGCCTTCTCAGCGCATACGCGACCGGACTCGCACGCGAATACATCGCAGCTACATAACTTGCCTCGCGGCCGCGGTGCGAAGCCACGATCGCGGCCTGGAGGGGGCCTAACTATTTCTTGTCCACCGCTCTAACGATGTGCTCCGGCTTTATCGGTGTCGCATTGAGCTCGATCTTGAAAGTCGCAAGCGCATCGCACACTGCGTTTGCTATCGCGGCGGGGGGAGCAATGGCGCCACCCTCGCCCAATCCCTTGACACCCAAGGGGTTCAGGGGAGATGGCGACTGTTGGTGCAATAATTGAATATTTGGACTGTCGCTCGCACGCGGCAAAGCATAGTCCATCAGCGATCCCGTTAGCAGTTGGCCCTGGCTGTCGTAGACGCACTCCTCGAGCAGTACGCCGCCGAGCCCCTGAACCGTACCGCCGACGATTTGACCGTCAGCTAGCATCGGATTGACGATCACTCCGCAATCGTGCGCCACCACGTATTGCTCGATCTCGATCCGACCCGAGCCGATGTCCACCTCGACCAACGCCAAGTGAGTTGCGTTGGACCAGGTGACAGTCGGCGGCTCCCAGAAGAAGGCTTCCTCGAGGCCCGCATCGACGCCCTGCGGGCGCTTATGATCCCAGCCGGGTCGGGCCGCCTGAGCTACCGCCGCAAGCGTCACCTCCATGCCCGGCGCGCCCACAACGCCGACCTTGCCATTGCGCAGTTCGAGGTCCGCTGGTGCGCACTCCAGCATGTTGCCCGCGATCGCAAATACCTTGGCGCGCAAGCGCTCGCTAGCCTGGTGGATGGCCGCGGACAGCGTCACCGTGCTCCGGCTGGCAATCGTGCCGAAGCCCATGGCAATCAGGGATGTGTCGCCCAAGGAGATGACGATGTCGCGCGGATCGACCGACCAGATGTCGGCCGCCACCTGCGCGAAGATCGTCTCCATGCCCTGACCCTGGGAACAGGCCCCCGATGTGACGAAGATCGACCCGCTGGGCTCGATCCGAACGATTGCACTTTCGAAGGGGCCGACGCCGGTGCCCTCGACGTAACTTGCAACACCAAGACCTAGATAGCGGCCCAGCCGTCGGGCCTCGCGTTGGCGATCGCGGAAGGCAGGTAGGCCGCCAGCGGCCTGAAGCGCCTTGTCCAGTCCGCCGGGGAAGTCGCCACTGTCATAAACGATCGGTTCGCCGTCACGATACGGCAGCCCCACGGCATACGGCATCTCTTTCGGCTGGATCATGTTGCGACGCCTGACTTCGGTGGGTTCGAGGCCAAGCACCTGCGCGATCAGGTCCATGCTTCGCTCCATGGCGAAGGCAGCCTCCGGCCGGCCAGCGCCACGGTAGGGTGCATTCGGCACCTTGTTGGTCGCCACGATTCGCGCCGTTGCCGCGAAGTTCGCGGTCCTGTAGGGGCCAAGCAGATGAACCGCGGTGTTATAGGCGATCGCAGCCCCTATCGGATTCCACGCTCCGCAGTCGACCAGGAACTCGTCGCGAAACACGATCACCTGGCCGTTGCGATCAAAGCCGACCTCGACTTCGTGCAGCTGATCGCGTGAATGGCAAGAGCACAGGAGATGCTCTTGCCTCTCCTCGATCCAACGTACTGGGCGTCCAACCAATCGGGCCAGGAAGGGGATCAGCAGGTCTTCGGGGTAAACGTGCCCCTTTGTGCCAAAGCCTCCGCCGACATCAAGCGCCACGCAGCGGACGCGCGCTTCGGGCAGCTGCAGGACGGACGCTGCCTCCCGGCGAACGGAGTGCACCACCTGTGTCGCGGACCAGATCGTCACGGAATCGGTCCGCTGGTCATAGGCGGCGATCACTCCACGGCACTCCATGGGGATACCGGCATAGCGGTGCGTGTAGAAGCGGCGCCGAAGTTTTAGGGGGGCACTAGAGAGAGCCGCCGCTACTTGGCCCTTTTCAATGGCAAGCTCGCCGATCAGATTGCTGGCATATTCTTCATGGATGATCGCCGCCGCTGGTGTCAGCGAAGCCTCGACATCAACCACGGCTGCCAGAGGTTCGATGTCGACCGCCACAAGCTCGGCGGCATCCTGTGCCTGATACCGGCTCTCGGCCACCACCACGGCGATCGCTTCGCCCACATGCCGGACCTTGTCCAGGGCCAACATGGGCTGCTGCGGAGCGCGGATGCTGTGTTGCACGTGCGTTCGCCACTTGCTCGGCAGCGACAACTGCGCGCCGGCTATAGGCGGCACGAGGCGGCCGAGTTCGGCACCGGTGAGCACGTGGGCGACACCGGGCATCGCAGCAGCCCTGGCAACATCGATCGAGCGTATGCGGCCATGAGCAACTTGGCTTCTCACGAAGACGGCGTGCAGCATGCCTGGAAGTGTCAGATCGGCGATGAACTGCCCTCGTCCGGTCAGAAGACGGCCATCCTCCCGGCGCTGCATTGCGCGTCCCACAAAGCCCGATGACTCCGCGCTCATGAACGGCGTCCCCTGTCGCGCTGGACCTGCATGTTGGCGAGAAAGGCGACCAGAGGATGCGTGCCCATCGCCACAATGGCCGGCACATCTAGCACGATCAGCGCATCGCTGTGTTGCGAGCTCAGGGCGAAGCGGGCCGCAAAGCTCTTGGCGTCGGCAATAAACTCAGCTCGCGCGGCGGTATCATGGGCCAGGGCGTGCAGTGCGCTCGTCAGTCCGACGAGTTCCGGCCTAACCGATGGGTAATGCAGGTCATGCGGAGGCCCGCCGCTGGTGAACCACGCGACCGAGGCGTAGTTGTGGTGCCAACTCGGATCCATCGCGACGATGTCCGGCTTGCGCTCACCCAGCGCGCCGGCGGCACAGGCCCAGCATCGCAGCTCGATATTGCCTCTGTCATCCAACTCGTCTTCGTCATAACCGATCAGCGACTTGAGATTGCCAGCCGTGATTCGGGCCAGGGCGGCCTGGTCCCATTCAAGTTCCGGATTGGAATAGCGGTTGGTGCCCGGAAAATGCGACATGCCACCGCTCGCCAGCACGACCGTCTTGAGCCCAAGGGTGGTCACCGCACGGGCAATCGCCTCGCCGAAGGCATAGCAGCGCGCCATGGTCGGCTGCGGTGCGAGATAGGCATTGACGTAGATCGGCAGGACCGGGTCGGTGTGCCCGATGTGGCTCAAAGGAATTCCCATCGCGTAGTCGAATTTCGCCGTACTGGTGAAAGCAGGATCGAAACCCTGCTTGTAAAGCTGGCGCACGAGTTCGAAGCCGATGGCGCTTGGAATGTCCCAATGGAAGTCATGGCCGGCGAAATGCCCGTCCGCAGCCCCGCCGACATGAATGGTAAAAGGTGGTGCCACTCCATGAAAAAATTGCTCGGCATGATCGTTGGAAAAGATGATCCAGAGGTCCGGCTTCAGGTCGCGCAATTTGTTGCCGATCTCTGCAGCTACGGCGCGCACCCGATCCACGTTGGCCCGGTCTTCGGTTGGCGGCATGGTGAAGAACTGGGGGGCATGGGGAAGCATCGCGCCGCCAACGACAGTCGTGATCATGACACTTTCCCCCTGCCGAGCACTTTTGTGGTCCCTATCTTAATATTAGCAGGTCATAGCCAAAGGCCCCTGGCGCTTCTTACTGAATTTGACGGACGGCGATGGCCTCCTTTGCGACGTATGTCGCTGGGAGAACGGGTTGGTGGCCGCGAAGTCGATCAGTGACCGTTTGTGGCCCGAAGCGGACATGGTGGGATACAGGGAGCATGTCGGCTTTCGGGGACAGAGAAGACATTGAGCCTCCGGCTCGCTGTTCACTTCAGGCGAAACCGACGCGCACGGAGCCGAACGGCCCGAAATCGGCGACATAGTCCTCGCCGGCTTTCGGCGCCAGCATGCCGGTCAGCGTGCCGGTGCTGACCATTTGCCCTGCCTTGAGGCCGATGCCGGTGCGTGACAGCTCGTTGGCGAGCCAGGTGAGCGGCACCATCGGGTGATCGAGCGCGGCGGCGGCCGTGCCCTTGCGGCGCAGCTTGCCGTTCTCCGACAGCGTCACTTCCTGGCCGGCGATGTCGCGCTGGCGCCAGTCGGCGATCGCCGGGCCGTAGACGATCGTGCCCGAGCCCGCGCCGTCGGCGAGGATCGCCGGCAGGGGCGGGAAGGCCTGGTCGTGGATGAAGCGGCACTCCGCGAGTTCCAGACCGGGATGGAGCGAGACCACGGCGTCGGTCACTTCCTCGATCGTGTACGGCTTGTCACGCGGCGGCAGGTCGGTGCCGAGCCTTGCCTGATACTCGACCTCGGGGATCGGGCTCGCCAGCTCGGCGTGCACGAAGCTGGCGGGCGTCTCGCGCA
>Ga0306921_10008514_pt1 | contig 10842 bp, 27 predicted proteins | sample sta12Cox44000080_FD_203760 | JGI IMG/M metagenome (GOLD analysis project Ga0306921, IMG submission 203760) | Lab enrichment of tropical soil microbial communities from Luquillo Experimental Forest, Puerto Rico - statoxic.12C.oxic.44.000.080 (v2)... | ecosystem: Environmental > Terrestrial >...
GCTGTGCCGCTGCCGGACCTCGCCGGCCTCGCGGTAGAACTGCGACACGACCACCGCCTCGCGCCGGCTATCCGGGATGCGGTTCATGGTGCCCGGCTCGACCGCCGTCACCCATACCTCGGTCATCGAGGTTATCGAGGTCGCGTCCTCGGCGATACCGAGCAGCGCCACGTAGCGGAGCATCTGCTCCTTCGGGCCAACGCCGCCGATCACGGTCGCGCCGGTCTCGGCGTGGATGATGAACTGCGGCGAGACCGAGCCGTGGTCCATGATCCACCGCTCGGCGAACTCTACGTCGAAGCGGAACAGCTCGTCCCGCCGGTCGTCAGGTTGTTGATCGTTCACGTTTGCAACTCCTGCAATTTCGCATAAACACCTCGGACGGGTGAGGCAACCCTTTTCCTACTCGATCCGCAGGCGCACCTAGCGCGCCGGCTCCCGCTTCCCCTAATACGCTCTGCGTATTGAGGGCAAGCAGGAAGTGCGAGCAATTCCAGGGTGGTCAGACGGTGGTCGTCTCGGCCGGCGCTGGGCTGTTGTCGGTGGTCGTCACCCGCTCCGGCTCCGGCTCTGGCGCGTCGGTCGCGTCGGCCAACGCCTGCTCGACGGCCTCGCGCAGGGCCGCGGCCAGGGACGGCTCCGGCAGCAGCGCCGCGAGGCGAAGCCGGGCCGGCACCTGCTCAAGCTGCTGCTCGAACATGCGCAGCGTGCCGAGCATCAGGCGCAGGTAAAGCCGCTCCATGCGGGTGACTTCGATGGTCATTGCAGGCCTCCATTGGGACGGGAACAGGTGTGGAACAGAAAGGGTGGACAAGATGGAGCGGATGCCCCACCTTGGCCGCGAACGGGCGAAAATTTCGCAGGTAAGGCTTTGATGCGGCTACAGAACGAGACCGTCACCGACGTTCTAGTTTCGCCCTAGAGTCAGGGGCTTCTGCCCGCTTTCGCAGTCTTTTCGCACGGGCGTTTCGCAGCTTCTCCATTGCCGCCTCGGCGTTGCCATCCTGCTCGGCCTGGCGGGCGTAGTAGAGCGACATCCGCTCGCTGTCGTGGCCGAGGATCGCCATCATCTCGGACACGGTCGCGCCGGCCGCGGCCAGGCGAGCGGCCATCAGCTTGCGCAGCCCGTGCGTGCCCAGGTTGCCGCGTAGGCCGAGGCCGGCGAGGTAGCGGGCCAACTCGCCGCTGACGTGGTCGGGGTTCCACAGCCGGCCCTTCGGGCTGACGAGGATGGTCCGCACCAGCGGCAGCACGGTCGGCGACCGCCAGGCCTCAAGCTCGGCCTTCAACTCGGGCACGACCCGCAGCTTGATCGGCTTGCCGGTCTTGCTAGTGCGCAAGGTGATGTGCGTGCCGTCGTAGGCTGCCCAGGGGAGGCGAACCAGGTCCGTGCGCCGCAGCCCCGTGTGGTAGCCCAGGACCACGACCCGCCGCCACGGCTCCGGCAGCAGGCCGGGCGTCATCGCGGTCTCGGCTTCCTCCTCGGTCCACTGTGGAAGCTCGCCCTGACGGTAGCCGTTCACGTCATCGACCGGGTTGACCGAGACATGCTTGCGCCGGTTCTTGACCCCCCAGGAGAACAGCGCCCGCACGGTGCAGAGGAAGGCGTTGGCCGCTCCCGTCCCACGGGTGCGGGCGATGTGCTCCTTCATCGCGCTGACGCCGTCTGCGTCCAGCGCCCGGTCGCCCATCAGCGGATAGTCAAGCAGGTGGTCGAGGTCGCGCAGGTAGAGGCGATAGTTGCGCTGCCGCTCCGGCGACACCGGACCCTGGCGCTTGCCGCGCCCGTCGCTGGGCAGCTTCCACGACGCCTGCCACTCGCCGATCAGCCAGGCCAGGTTGTCGAAGTCGGCTGGTCGCCGCTGCTTGGTGCCGCCGCGTGGGTAGTCCTTGAACAGCCAGTTGGTGGCACCCGCCCGCGTGTAACCGCTCGCGGTCGCCGCGCCGGGCTCGGCCCACTTCCATTGCCGGTCATGGCCCTTCGCAGGCCTGGGTAGCTTCATCGCCGCTTGCTCTGCGGCGCTGGGTCGCCTATGTGCTCTTTCCATCGTTTGCAAACTCCGAGGCGGCCGGGCTGACACCCCGACCGCCTCTCTTTTTGGGTTAATCCTTCAGCCAGAGGTAGCGGGCATGGCCGGGCGTTGCGCCGGGCGCGACCTGCAAGCGGCCTGTTTCGAGTTCGTTGAGCAGGAAGTTCTCGAAGTGCTGCTGCGAGGCCTGGCAGACCGCCAGGAGGTCAGCCCGCGAGGTCAACAAGCCCTGCTGGGTTCGGGCCTTCACGGTATCGAGCCACTGCTGCCTGATTGATCGTCCACGGCTGCATGAGATTTGTGAGATTTGCATAACCGCCGTTGTCATCGTCTGCTCCTTTTTTTGTCATGCCGCCCGGCGGCCCTTCGGCTTGGGGCGACGTTCCCGCATCAGGGCCAGGAGCGGCGGGAGCAGCGGCGAGATGCGCCGATGCCCGAGCGTCCAGTCCTGCACGGTCCTGTAGGGAAGGCGCTCGCCGCCGATGGCTTCCACTTCCTTGCAGAAGTCCGCCAGCGTCTCGAAGCCGAGATCATCGAGCGCGTCCCGAAACTCGTCTGGTGTCATCGTTTGCTCCTTGGCCGCAACGCTACTATACGCTCTGCGTAGAGGTCAACCGAACGGCCGCTGCCTGCTCTGCCCGTCGCTCCCCTCCGTCACGAGCCGCGTCACCCACCCGAACGGGAAGCGGTGCGCCGGGTCGGCCACGTCGCATCGCGCGACCCGCTCCAGGCCGCTGCCGCAGCGGCAGAGGTTGAGCTTCATGTCGAGGCCTCCGGCCGCGCGACCTCGCCGCAGTAGCGGCACCGTGGATCGGGGCTGCCGCGCACCGGCTTGATCTGGACACCCAGCTTGCCGCAGCGCGGGCAGATGCCGCGCCGCTTGATCGGTCGCGCCTTCATGACGCGCACCATGGGACGATGGCGCGTCATGTCGCCCAGCCACCGACGACCCAGAACTCCTCAAGGCCAACCTTCGCCGTCACGGCCAGGGCTGGCGTCCACTTGGCGGTCTGCTCGGCGATCCAGTCCTCGGCCGCGTCAATGCTCGGGAACGGCGGCTGCGCCCGGAAGTCGAGCGCGACCAGCATTCGGTCGGGCGGGCACCAGCGCAGGAAGGCGGCGCGCACCTGCCGCGGCGAGAGGGTGCGGGAGTAGGCCCGCACCATGAACTCCTCGGCCATCACTGCACCCATACCCAGCCGCCGTTGCGGACTACCTGTAGCCACTTCGGGAAGGCATAGTTCGGGTGCTGGTTGTCGCGCACGTAGGCGCAGGCTTCCTCGACCGACGCCGCCTCGAACGGCTTGAAGGTCGTCTCGCCCGTGTTGACCCTGTAGGTCAACGGCTGCTGCTCGGCCATCAGCGCGCCTCCACTGCATAGTAGACCTGCCCGTCCTGGCGCAGCCGGCCGGCGGCGATCAGCGCCGACATCAGGTTCTCGAACTGCCGCAGCGTGCAGCCCCGCTCCGACAAGGCGATGTAGAGCAGCCCGCCCGGCGCGCCGCGGCTGCCGGTCTCGCGCACGGTATCGACGATCGCATCGGCGATCTGGCGCAGGGCCGCGATCTGTTGGGGTGTGAGCATCGTTTGCACTCCTGTTGGTTGACCCGCTCAGACGGCGCGGGCGTGGGCGGCGAGCAGTTCGCCGATGATGGCCGGCTTGTCGCCGCGGCCACGGGTGAGACCGAGGGCGAGGTAGTCGCCCAGCCGGTCAAGCTGCCAGAGCAAGCATCCGTTCGTTCGACAAGGCTATAACTCCACAAACCACATGATCACTTAACCAGATGCAAGCATGTGGCAGTCTCGGTGGTGGCTCAGGACCGATCCACCACCACACAGCAATGAATGCAGTTGCCATTGCGAGCACTAGCACGATGAATGAGAAGAACCCAACTACACTACGGGTTCTCGGTTCGAGAGACATCATGAACCGTTTCGATCTAGTCATTCGCTAAATCCTTCACAAACGTTGCCTGCTCGGTGTTAATCCTCACACACTCTAATTGATAGACTGGATGCGTTCGGCATCGCGCATAGCGCGCGATCCCGCGCGTGGACGTCCAGCCTGACAAGCTGGTCGATGATGGTCTTGCAGATCGCGTCGGTCATTACTTGCTCCCGCTGTTGTTCTTGTCGGCGAACGCCTGCGCCTCAGCCTGGGTCTTGAAGAACCAGAGGTGCGCCCGGTATTGGACCAGCCAGGGCGTCCGTGGCCGCTGCGAGGGCAGAACCTTCCACTCATTGTTGGTGCTGTTGGCGGTCATCTCGTTTGCTCCTTCGTCCTGCCCTACTTATACGCATTGCGTGCCCCGTTGTGGAGCACGCTTTGCGTATAGCGCCTATGCGTCCGTTGCGCTCCCGAACTGCGTCGCCAGGTATTCGAGCAGGTATTTGGCGTAGCTGGTCAGCAGCTCATGGCCCTCGAAGGTGAAGCTTTCGGCCTGCTCGCGCACGGCGCGTTCGTAGCGCCGCCGCAGCCGCAAATACTTGGTGCGGGAAGTTGATCTCGTCAGCCATCGTCTGCGCTTTCATTGTTGGGTCAGCCGACGTGGGCTGCGGCGAGTGCCGCCAGCGCCACGATCAGGCCGCCGAGGATCAGGAACAGGAGTCGTCCAAGCATGGTCATCCCATCAGTGCTGCCAGGCCGATGAGGAACGCCGGCACGGCCAGAATGGCGAGGGCGATGTTGCGGCGGCGGCGGAAGCGCCTCCACCGCTCGGGCGACCAGGACTTGCGCCGCTCGATCATGTCGTTGGTCGCCTGGTTCACGTTGGCGTTGAACTTCGCCATGGAGCGGTTGAAGCCGCGGAACATCAGGCCGAGCAGGACCAGCCCGGCGAGCGGGATCAGAACGATCATCGTGAGGTTTCCTTTCGAGGGTGGGAGTGCTGGGCGCTTACGCGCCCAGCCGGAACTCATTGAAGAACGCCGGCGCCGAGCGCCAGCAGCCCGACCAGCGGAACGACTCTCGTCCAGGTCATTTCACCGCTCCTTTCGCCGGGTGCGCCGGGATCGCGGACGACACCGCTGCGACATGTGCGGCGGTGCAGCCGTAGACGCCCACGCAGAGCGCAAGCGGTGCCAGGATGATGATGACCATCACCTTCAGGATCGTCGCCATCGTTATGCTCCCTTGTCGGCCATGACGGTCGCCAAGCAGGCGTTCGACAGGCTGTCGATCTGCCGCTTGAGACGTGGACTCGGCTGCTCGCCCTTCGCGGCTGCCAGGATGTCCTGCGCCGTGAACAGCTTGACCGCATCCTTGGCGAGGCAGCCGCAGTAATGGGCGATGCCGTCCTTGCCGAACATCTCGACCGTCAGTGCCGAACGGCTCTGGCCTCGCACGCAGCCCTCCAGGAAGCTGGTGTTGAACTCCTTCAGTTCGGCAGGCGTCGCGATCTCCGCGATCGGCCGCTGGCTCTGCGCCAGCACCGGGCCTGCGGCCAGGCAAGCCGCGAGCGTCGTCATCATGAACTTTTTCATCGTTTGCTCTTTCCTTGTTGTGGTGGACCGGCGGAATGCCGGCCCGTTGCTACCGGGATCGTTGCCCGGAATTCCGTTGCGGCTCTCAGCGCCGCCGTGCGGAGAAGGCCTCCGCGATGGAGGTGACCAGCCAGAACACGCCGCCGATTGTCAGGGCGCACCCGGCCCAAATCGCGTTGGAGATCAGGGTTCGCCAGAACTCGGCATACGCCCACTCAAGCGCGTGGACATACAGGATCAATAGTGTCGTCATCGTCCGCTCCACTGTTCTTGGGCGGGCGCTTTACGCGCCCAGCCTGTAGTCATTGAAGAACTGCGTGAACGCCTTGCTGCGGTTGCTCGGCGCAGCCTTGGACGTGCGGGCCGCCTTCTGCCGGCTGACCTCATCGTCCTGGGCGTCCAGCTTCTCGCCGCGGAAGGCCTCGATCCCGAGGTTGGTCGAGAACACCTGCACGGTCGCGCCGTTGCCGAAGATCTCAACCCAGGCCCGCGGCAGGGTGTAGACCACTTCCAGGCCGCTGTCCTCGTTGGTGCGGACCAGCCGGGCGAACTCCCAGGCCTTGGTCATGTTCACCTGCCAGACCACCGTGGCGCTCGCCTCCTTGGCGGTGCGGCGCAGGGTAACCACGCCGGGCTGGCCCTCGGCCTTCGGTGCCTTCGGGAACCGGGTCTCGGCCACCTTGCGGTCGGCCTCCACCTTGGCGACCGCCGCGTGAAACGAGGCGAGCACGTCGTCCTGCTTGGAGGCGGCGGGCTCGGCCTTGGCCTGCACCTCGGCGCGCAGCGCCTCCACGGCGGCCTTGGCGACCGCCTTAGCGGCGGCCTTGGGCTCGCCCTCGGCGTCGCGGCTGCGGCCCATCGGGGCCTGGGTCAGATCGACCACGTTGCCGGTGGCGAGGTCGGTCGCCGTGAACGGCTGCTCGGTCGCGGTGGAGCGCGTCACCCGCACGATGCGGAAGCCGCCGTCGGTCGCCTTGACCTCCAAGGTGCCGACCGGGAAGGTGCCGGCGGCCAGCGCCTTTTTCATGTCGCGTGCCGCGTTCGACTTAACGCTGTAGACCTTGTCGAAGTTAATGTTGCTCATCGTCTGCGTCCTTTTATTTTTGCCCGGCGTCATCGCCGTAGCCCTTATGTAGCGCAGACTTACTCGTAACTGTAACGTTACTCCGGCATAACCGCTCTGCGTATAGCGCACGCATTGCGTATACTCCTCCTCATGGGCGTCCCGGCCTGGCTCGAACCTCCGGCGTCGGTGCCATTTGGTTGACCTCGGCGAGTGACAGCGGCTTGCGCCAACTGACCGAAATCGTCATGCGGCCGAAATCGGCCAGCGCCACGACATCCGGAAGCTGTTCCTCGATCAACTCGTCAGTGCCAAGCCCGCGCATGATGCGGTCGCGGACATGCTCGATCTTGCGTCGCGTGGTCGGGCTCCAACTGAGCACCGGCACCGGACCCGTCCGCTCGTGGACAGCAAGCGAAAGCTGCCAAAGCGGGCGACCTCCGGCGTAGCGCGTTCACTCCATGCCAAGGTTGACCGTCAGGCACGCGGATATGCCGCGCTCCTCAGCCCAATAGTGGCCGCGGATGATCTGCCGCCTGGGATCAAAAACGGGATGCGCGAGTGCAAAAGCGGCTTGTCTGTGGGTCATCATATCCTCCCTTTGCGGCGGGGTGCTGCCTGGGCGATGTGCTCCAACACCGCCTGGTAGGCCGACTTGCCGACCTCGCGGCCCTCGAGCTTGGCATCGAGCGCGATGCGGTCCCAGCGCGGGCGCTTGGGGCCGAGCGGGAATTGTGCGGGTGGCACCAGGCCTTGGCTGACTAGGCGGCGCAGCGTCTTGGCGCTGACCGTAAGGTAGCTCGCGGTCGCGGCCGGCGTCAGCCAGCGCGGCGTGATGGACTCAGGCATGGCCCGCCGGGTGGCGCAGCAGCGCAAGGCGCTGGGCGGCGGTGCGCTCGGCCTCGGCGCACAGCGCCGCCAGCAAATCGGGGTGGGCCTCCACGATCAGCAGCGCGACGTGCGCGCCCGTGATGAACCCGGCAAGGATCGACTCGCGCTGCTCGTCGCTCATGCCGCGAGCGCGGCAGGCGACCTCGAACACCTCCCAAGCCTCGGCCAGCGTCAACCGCGTGCCCATGGCGTGCAGGAGCATCATCGGTGCTGCGCCCGGCGGCGCTGGTGGGGCTCCTCTGGCAGCCAAGGCCAGCCGTCAAAGGTCGCGCACCCCGTCGTGCAATACAGCGCCTCGTGCGGCACCTGTTCCTCGCCTTCGACCCACATGCAGATGACCGTGATGCCGAGCTTGCCGCACCGCTTGCAGGCCTGCCGGTCCAGCGGCGGATACGGGCGTTCGAGGACGTGGACGCGGCGGCCCATGTCGGGTTGAGGGGAGGCCGAAGCCTCCCACTCGTTCCTACTGAGTGACAACGCGATCGAGCTTGTCGATGACCTGATCGCGGTCGCGCTGATAGGCGTCATAGGTGTCCTGAAACACCTTGACGACGTCCTGCCCGCTGCCGCCCTGCGCCACGATCTGGTTCGCCTCGTCCAGCGAGGTCTTGATCTGGCCCGCAACCGTGTCGAAGCAGGCGATCCACCGCTGCCGCCCGTTCGGGTGCAAGCTGATCTGCTCCGCCGCGGCGACCGGATCGTGAACCGTGTGCTTGGGCTTGTTCTTCTGCTGCTCTGGATTGTTCTGGTGGGTATGGCTCATCGCGTGTGCTCCTGTGTGTGCCCGGAAGCGTGGCGGGCTAGACAAATCGCTTCGACGGCTGCTTCTCGAAACGAGCCGCCCCATCTCGCAGCGCGGCGCGACCGGCCTCGCTCAACCCGAAATATGCAAGCCCCAACATGCCCGGCTCGCGCCCGACGCGCTCAACCCAGCCGAACTGGCGCGCCCGCTGCATGATGGCGTCGTCCTTGACCGACCAAGTCGAGAACCGGCCCTGCTGCTCGCACCAGCGCAGGAACGTCGTCATCCGCTCAGTCGGCTTACGCGCGATCATCGCTGCCGCCTCCCGTGCGGGAAGCCGCCGACCAGGGCGTCTAACTCGGCCAGCGTCCGCTTGCCGCAGTTCGGGATGCGCAACCATGCCCGCTGCCGCAGCCGCCGCAGGGTCGCGATCTCGACATCCGGAATGCTGCCGTCGCAGTAGGCGTGCAGGATCGAGTTCCGCGCCCGCACGCTGACCGGGTAGCCCTTTAACTGGGCCATCACCTGCTCGGGCACGCCCCGGCTACTCTTGCGCCGGCAAAGCTCGATGGGCAGCCGTATCAATGGCCGACCTCGCTCACGTCCTCGAATTCGGAGTCGACTACACGCGCCCGGCGCGCCTCGGCGCTCGGGAATTGCATGATCGGCTGCGGGCTGGCCGCGTCGATCCGTGCATCGACGTAGCGCATCACCCGGCGCTGGCTGAGCACGTCCAGCGTTTCCAGTGCATCGAGGATTTTGCGGATCGCCCGCAACTCCACATCGACGCCGGGCAACAGCGGCATCGGTTCAACAGCATCGTTCATGCGACCTCTCCCTTGACCTCATGACCGGTGCCGAACGGGTGGCTGGACATCCGCTCGCGGAACCTCGCGCGCTCGCCCGGATCGGACAGGTGCTCGCGGGCCCATTGGCAGGTGGCGCAGAGCGGCGGGTCAGGCACGCGGTCAGCGCCGAAGGCGAACACGCCGCACTCGCAGTCCTCGCAGACGAACTCCACGCCGTTCTTCATGCGACCCCGCGGCTGGTCGAGTAGCGTCGCTCCTTGAGCGCGGTCCTGACCCGGTCCTGATCCGGTGGGAACAGGTCTTTCACGCGGGCGGCGAAGTCGGCGTCCTTGCCGGCGGCCACCTCGGCGGCGCGCTCGCGGTCCATCGTGGCGATCTCATCGAGGATGCGGCGAAGCTCGTCGGGCTCGTCGGCCGGCGGCCCGTCCGGATCGCCGCCGAACGCGCCCGTGACCGGCGGGTCGGCCATGTCCTCGGGCTCCTCGGGCGGCGGCGGCTGCTCGGCAACGCCGTCGATGGTGACGCCGTAGCGGTCGGCCTCCTTGTTCTCCATCTCCTCGGCGACGTATTCCGCGCCCACCTCCGGGAAGGCCGCGCGCAGCGCCGCCGCCTTGGCGCACTTGATGAGCATCTGTCGCGGGGCCTGCTGCCAGCGGGCGTTGGGGACCTCCGTCCGGCCCATGCGGCTGTAGTATTCCTCCCAGAACACCGGCTCGCCGTGGAAAGCCCGCGCCTCGCCCGCGACCATCCGGTAGACGGTCACCTGCGCATATTCAGGGTAGCGCATGATAACGCGCACCTCGCGCGTGCCGCCGCTGTCATCCTCGACCCGGCCCGTGAACGTGCGCTCGCGCGTCGGCCCGAGCTTGGGCGGCTCCATGCCGGCCCACGCCTTGGTCCGGTGCGCGACCGCCTCCAACTGGTCAATGGACTGCATCGGCACCAGCACCTTGCGGCGGTGCTGCGCGCTCCACATCGGCACCAGATGGACGGGCCGCGTGTAGGGGTTGAGGTTCCGGGCGGCGCAGTATTCCACGACCATCATCACCGCCTCGGGCGTGGTCGCCGCCGGATAGGCGTCGCAGAGCGTGCGCCACTGGATCTCGGTCCCCTGGAACAGCGACGGCTTGGCGACCCGCGGCGCGATGTTCAGCACCGCCCGCTGCTGGCTCTGCTGCGCCATCTATTCGACCTCCTCGCCTGTCTCGAAATCGATCGCGGGCGCGCCGTGCGGCGTCAGCACCAGCGTTCGCCCGGCGTTGCTCAGCACCGCGCCGCGCACGTCCACGCCGGCCTTGAGGTCAGCCGTGATCTCGCGCCGCTTCGCCTCGCGCTTGATCCGGACATAGGCGTCCTCAAGCTGCTCCTCATCGAGGATGACGGCAGCCGGTGGGACGTTGCGGATGCTGACCGTGCCGATCGGCGCGCTGAAGGTCTTGCGCGAGGTCGCGTCCATCACATCGAGGATGACGGCGCGCAGCGTGGCCGCCCTGGCGTGAAACCGGGCTGAGCGCGCGGTCAGGCTGTTGGCGAGCGCCTTAGCCTCGGTCGCGCGCACCTCTGCCCACATGGCCGCGGTTGCGAGGCGACGCAGAATTTCGTCCGGAGCGAGTGCGTGCGGGTCGGCCTCGAGCGCGCGGGCGACCACCGCCTCATCGTCGGCGAGCGTGGCGTCGGCTTCCAGCGCGGCCTTGGCCCGCTGCCAGGCGGCGACCGAACGCTCAAGGATGAATGCCGATGGTGCCCTGACTTCGCTCATTCACCCCTCCGCCTTGCGGGCGGAAGGGATCACGAATTTGCAGAAACTGCAACACCGAAAAAGAT
>Ga0306921_10008518_pt1 | contig 10836 bp, 8 predicted proteins | sample sta12Cox44000080_FD_203760 | JGI IMG/M metagenome (GOLD analysis project Ga0306921, IMG submission 203760) | Lab enrichment of tropical soil microbial communities from Luquillo Experimental Forest, Puerto Rico - statoxic.12C.oxic.44.000.080 (v2)... | ecosystem: Environmental > Terrestrial > Soil...
GACTCCTGCCACCCACGCCGCGGACCGCCCGTACAGGCTCGCGGGCAGCAGAAACGTGTGCACGATCTGCGGCCGCAGGCGGCGCAGCGTCGACACGATGGTCCACCAGGCGAGAGGATGCCTCCAACCGGGCGCGATACCGAGCGGGACGACCTGGATACCCTGATTCGCGATCTCGGTGCCCATCGGGCCCGGAGGATTCTCGAAACAGCACACAATCGGGTCGAAGCGTTCGCGCGACAGCCGACTGACCATGTTCAGGATCAGTTCTTCCGCACCGCCCACACCCAGCGTGTGAGTCAGATAGACGACCCGAACGCGTGTTGGAGAGTCCGGCATCAGCGGTCCGCGCTTCGCGCCATCGACGCGGCGATCGTTCGCTGCAGTCCCTCGGTCAACGTGGCGGTCGGCCTCCAACCGAGCTCGGCCGCGGCGCGAGAGACATCAGCGACGAAGTCGCCGGTGTCGATCTCCTCGACCATCGGGGGCCACGGGATGTGCTCGACGTGACCGGCCCCGGCGATCGACACGATAAGGCGCGCGGCGTCGACCATGGCGGTCCCGACGCCGCTTCCGACGTTGTAGACCTTCCCGTCGCTGATCCCATTCGCGCCGGCAAGCAGCATGGCTTCGACGACATCGGTGACGTACACGTAGTCGCGCAATTGCCTGCCGTCACCGTACATCGACAGTGATTGGCCCGACAGCGCGCGATGAATCAGGTAGTTGATGACGCCGTACGCGCTTCGCTCGCCCGGCTGACCGGGTCCGTACGGATTGGTGATGCGAAGGCTCGTGGCTCGGACGCCGTACAGCCGGCCGTAGATGGCCAGGTACTGCTCGATCACCATCTTGTGCGCGCCATGCGGGCAGAGCGGCACGAGGGGATGATCCTCGGCGACCGGCAGCGTATGCGCGGCGCCGTAAACCAGCCTCGAGCTGGCGAAGACAAGCTTGGCCTCTGCGCTCTCGAGTCGGATCGCCTCGAGCAGACTGAGACTGCCGGCGCAGTTCGCATCGAGGTCGGCCGCCGGCTCCTGCACACTCCTCAGCGCGCCCGATTGCCCGGACACGTTGAAGATCACCGTCTGCTGCCGGGCTGCCGCACGCATCGCCGCGCGGTCGCGCACATCGGCTTCGATCACGCTCCCGCCGCGCGCTTCGCAGTCGGTCGCGCGCGCCTCATGACGCGCTCGCTGCGGCGTGATCACAGCCACGTTCGAGCCGGCGTCGAGCAGCGCAGTCGTCAGGTTCCAGCCGATGTATCCGAGGCCGCCGACGATCAGCACGTGACGGCCGCTGTACCACGAGTGTCGGTTATCGATCGTCAACTCGCCCGCCTGAGCGTATTCGGCTCCGGATGCCCGAAGAGCGACTCCGCCGTAACGAATCTCACCCCAGGCAGCCGCTCCGCGTAGTCGAGAAAGCGCAACAGGATGTCCTTGAGCCGGCCGTCCACTTCCCAGTAGTGCGTCGCAAGGCAGAAGTCGCCGCCGTGGCGACGCGCTTCCTCGAGGCCCGTGACCAGTTGCTCGAGTGTGGTCGCGGGCACGAGCCCATGGCAGCCGAACTCGGCGTGGCGCCGGTACCGCAACGGATGCGGGTACACCATCGACTCGCCGCGGCTACGTCCCGTGGCGCGCCTGAATCGCTGTACGCGCCACCAGTTGCCCAGCGTCTCGCGATCCCAGGAGCGGTTGGACGGCCGGAACGACAGAAAAGAGCCGAGGACGTCGATGCCGGCGCGGCTGACGGCGTCGAGGCCGCGACGGGACAAGGCGTTGTGCGGCGGCACGAAGACGCGAACGGGCGCGTCGAGCACGCGTTCGAGGTACGCGCGGCCGTCGACCACGCGGCGATCCAGATCCGGTGCTGCCTGGAACTCAAAGCCGTCGGGATAGTCCTCGTGGGTGTATCCGTGCAGCGCCACGGTGACGCGCCCTTCGGCCGTTCGCGCCCGAAGCCACGTCACCAGCTCGGGGTTCTCCTCGAGCGGAAACGCGCGGCCCGAATGCCACTCGGACTTCGGAATGCCTGCGCGCTCGTACCCGACAGCAAACGGTACGGTCGCGAGGCAGACGGGAATCCGCTGCCAGACATCGGCGTAGACCTGCTCCAGATCGGCAGGCGACGTGAAATAGCACGTGTCGTCGTCTCGAAGCGCGATCTTCACGCCGAGGCTCGAAGCCGATCGACGTCGCCACGCGACGCGATCACGCGCTCGTACACCGCGCGCAGACGCTGCGCGCTGCGGGTCCATGAGAATCGCGCGACGGCATCTTCACGATTGCGCAGCCGCGTTGCCGACGACAGATCGCGATCGCGCGCGTAGCGTGCGATCGCGCGCGCAAGGGCCGGTGCGTCACCGGCCGGCACGAGATCGCCATTCGTCCCAGGCTGCACGTACTCCCGGAGGCCGCCGACGTCGGTCGCGACGACTGGAACGCCGCTGGCCATCGCCTCGAGCGCGACGTTGGGCGAGTTGTCGAATTCCGACGGCAAGACGAACACGTCGGCCGATCGATACCAGACCGCCAGCTCTTCGTGCGCAATCCTTCCAACCAGCTTCACGCGGGCGCTCAGGCCGAGTGCCGCGATCCGCGCCTCGAGCTCTGCCCGAAGCGGTCCATCGCCCACGACGAGCATCGCGAGATTCGGCTGCGCCGTGGATGCCTCGGCCATCGCGTCAATGGCGAGCGCCACGTTCTTGATCGGGACGAGCCGGCTCACCACGAGCGCGACCCGGCGCCCTGCCAGCCCGAGCTCGGCACGCTTATCCGGTCCGTCTGGCCGAAAGAGTTCGGTGTCGACACCCTTGGGCACGTGGTCGACCGGCCGGCCGAGAGCGGCCGGCAGATGCTCGGCCGCCCACCCGTCGGCGACGAGCGCATCGGCGCGCTGAAGATCCGCGATGTAACGGCGATGCGGCATGCCGGGGAGATTGATCACCGTCGGAATCCCGTGCCGCCGCAGCCTCGCTGCCTGGTAGAGCGCGTGCGCGTGCACCACGTCTGGCGGCTGCGGCACACGCGCGATGTGATGCCAGGCCGAGCGGCAGAACCACTCCTCGTCCGCGTGCAGCGCTTGCGACAGCAATCGTCCGAAGCCGCGTGTCTTCTGATAGCGATAAACCAGTTCCCGCAAATACGGCGATCGCAGGACGATCGCCCCGTCATCGGTCTGGTAGCGAGCCGGGGCGAACAACGGCCGGCCCGTGATGATCGTAACCTCGTCGCCGGCCGAGCGAAGCGCGCGCGCCCAGGCGAGGTGCCGGGTTTCGCCGCCCCCATGCATCATGCTCAGGCACCGCACCAGCATCGTTACGCGCACGGCAACAACTCCGCGGCCCCGGCGCGATCCACATGGCGGCGCGCCCACAATTCCAGGCACACGAGCGCCCAGATGCGCTTCGCGTGATCTCGACTGCCGTTCTGGTGCTCCGCGAGCAATCGGGAGACTTCGGGAGCACGGGTCCAGCCACGCTGACTGGTTCGAGGGTCGGTCAGGATCTCGCGCGCCCAGCCGAGGAGCCCTTCGTGAAACCAGCGTCGCAACGGCACTCCGAACCCGGCCTTCGGACGTTCGAGCACTGCGGGCGGGACCCACGGCCTCACGACATCTCGAAACAGCCGCTTCGTCGTGCGGGCGTCGCCGTGGCTGCGCGCGGTCTGACGGCACGCGAGCTCGATCACGAGATGGTCGAGCAGCGGACAGCGCGCCTCGAGCGAGTGCGCCATGGTCGCGCGATCGACTTTGACCAGGATGTCGTCCGGAAGATAGTGCCGCTGGTCCCACTGCTGCAGCGTGGTGAGCAGCGGCGCCCTGTTCGACCGCACGCGACGAACGCTCTCGGCCTCCGGAAGCTGCGCCACCACTTCGAGAAGTGCCGGCTCCGCCACACGCTTCAGCAGGTGCAGCGGAAACACGGTGCGGCGCCACACGAACCATGCCTCCGGGCCGAGCGCCATCATCTCGAGCCGCGATCGTCCCCGCGCTGTCGGCGGCCATAACGCTGCCGCCGCGCCAATCAAACCGCGCATGGCCGCCGCGCCCGTGGTGGTGGATCGCGCGAGCGCCTGCGCGTAGGGCATGTAGCCGGCGAAGAGCTCGTCGCCGCCGTCACCCGTCAACGCGACCGTCACGTGACGCCGCGCCAGCTCAGCGACGTAATAACTCGGGATGGCGGAGGCGTCCGCGAACGGCTCGTCGTAGTGCCACGCCAGGCGCTCGGCGACGCGGACGCAGTCCGGCGCGACGATCCACTCTTCGTGGTCGGCGCCGAAATGTGCCGCGGTATCGCGCGCGCCCTGGAGCTCGTCGTAGTCGGGATCGCCGAATCCGATCGTGAACGTCTTGACGGGCCGATTCGTTCCGCGTGCCATGAGCGCGAGCACGGTCGCCGAATCGATGCCCGCGCTGAGGAAGGCGCCGAGAGGAACGTCCGACCGCAGCCTGATCCTGACCGCCTCTATCAACTCCGCACGAAGCCGCTCGACGGCTTCGTCGTGCGATAGTGCATCGGTTTCTCCAGGAGACGGCCATTCCCAGTATCGAGCGCCCGTCATGCGGCCGTCGGCCGTCACCTTCATCCAGCTGCCCGGCTCGAGCCTCGACATGCCGGTGAAGATGGACTCGTCACCGGACACGTACCCGAACGTGAGGAAGTTGAGGAGCGCGGGCCCGTACACGTCCGGCACATGATCGATCGCGGCCAGGATCGCCTTCGCTTCCGATCCGAAGAGCATCTCGTGCTGCCGGCTGAAGTAGTACAGCGGCTTCTTGCCCACGCGATCGCGCGCCAGAATCAACTGCCGCGCCCGGCGATCCCAGATCGAGATCGCGAACATGCCGCGCAGCCGCGCAAAAGCGCGTTCGGCGTCGCGCGCGTACAAATGGCCGATGACTTCCGTATCGCAGGACGTCGCCAGCTGCGCGCCTTTCGACGCCAGCTCGCGCTGCAGCTCGACGTAGTTGTAGATCTCGCCGTTCTGCGCGACCGTGATCGCGCCGTCGTCGACCGAGAGCGGTTGGTGGCCGCCGGCGACGTCGATGATGCTCAGGCGCGCCGCACCGAGCGCCGCCGGCCCATTGACGTAGATGCCCGAATCGTCTGGACCGCGATGATACAGCGTCGCGATCATGCGTGCGGCGCGTTCCGGTGCCGCCGGCTCGCCGTCAAATCGAAGATATCCGGCAATCCCGCACATCGTTCAGTCTCTCGCCACCGGCGCCGGCTGCGACGCGTAGTCGAACGCCGCAGGCAGCGTCACGAACCCATCGTCTTCGTCGGCATAGACGTCGTTGGCCCCGGCGGCCGTCGTCACGATGAATCGTGGGCCGGCGGTGACGTAGTCGTATTCGACCGTCTTCATGCCGTCGAAGATCGCCAGCCGCACGATGTAGTGACGCGGCTTCAGCGGCAGCGACTCGAACACGCAGCGAATCGCGCCGGCACCATCGACCACCGGCAGCTGCGCCGGCACGGACGAAGCCGTGGACACCGTGAAGCCTGTGTCGACGTCGACGATGGACATCTGAAAGAGCGGCTGACGAACGGGCTGGCTCGCCTGATACGCGGCCTCGATGGTCAATGAATCGCCCGACGATACGCTCTTGACCTCGCGGCCGGTCGCGTCGAGCAGACGCACCTCGGTGAACCGGATCTCTCCCGTTCCGCGGCGATGACTTTGAAGCGCGGCGCGCTCCCTGGACAGCGACTCGAGGTTGACCTCGCTCAGGTACTGCTCGGCAATCGCCGCCGCGGGACCATAGGCCCGCACCGTGCCCTGGTCCATCCACAGAATGTGATCGCACAGCCGGCGCACGTTCCACATGTCGTGCGAAATGAACAGGACGGTCTTGCCCGCGGCGATCAGTTGTCGCAGGCTGTCGATCGCGCGGCGGCGGAACGCCGCGTCGCCGACGGCGAGGACTTCGTCGACGAGCACGATGTCGGGATTGCTGTGGATCGCCACGCTGAAGCCGAGCCTCGCATACAGTCCAGACGAATACCGCTTCATCGGCGCGTCGATCATCCGTTCGACGCCGGCAAACGCAACGATTTGATCGATCCTGGTGGCGATCTCACGCCTCGAGAGTCCGAAGAGGCCGCCGCCAAGATAGATGTTTTCCATCCCGGTCAGCTCGGGGTGAAAGCCGGCGCCGAGCTCGATCAGCGACACGACCCGGCCCGCGACGCGCACGCGGCCGGTCGTCGGCCAGGTCACCCGCGAGATGAGCTTGAGCAGCGTGGTCTTGCCTGCACCGTTTGGCCCGATCACGCCGAGTCCGGCGCCGCGCGCCACCGTGAAATCGAGATCCTTCACCGCCCAGATGTTGGCGCTCCGCTTGCCGAGCGTCAGGCTGTAGACCGCCTCCTCCTCTGCCGGACGCAACAGCTGCTTCGTTTTCGACGCGACGAGATCGACGAACGTGCGCGAACGGCCTGCTCGATATCGCTTCGCGACGTTGTCGAGCTGGATGACGGTGTCGGACATTCAGATCACATCCGCGAAGTAGCGGTCGAGCGATTTGAAGATCGCGAACGATCCGACGAGCAGCGCGGCAATCTCAATCGTCGCAAGTCCCATCAGCGACCAGTCCGGCGGACGGTTGAACACGAACGCCGACCGGGTGCCTTCGATGATCGCCGTCAGCGGGTTCAGGGAGAAGAAGAGCCGGTACCGCGAGGGCACTGCGGAGAGCGCGTAGGCGACCGGCGTGAGATACAACCAGAGCTGCAGCGCGATCGTCACCACCGGACTGACATCGCGGTAGAAGACGTTCAACGACGAGGTCAGCAGCGTCACCGCGCAGGTGAAGGCAAACAGCATCACGAACAACGGAACGCCCATCAGCGCCCAGGCGCCAGGCGCCACCCGATACTGCAGGAGCATCAAGGCAAAGATGGCCGCCGCCGCGCCGAAGTCGAGCAACCGCGAGGCGACCTGTGCCAGCGGGATGATCTCCCGCGGAAAGTAGGTCTTGGTGACGATGTTCCGGTAGGTGATCAGGCTCATCATCCCGGAGTTGACGGAGTTCGAGAAAAAGAACCAGGGCACCAGCGCGGCGTACGCAAAGAGCGGATACGGCGCGCCCCCCGCGTCCATTTTCCCCAGCCGCCCGAACACGAAGGTGAACACCAGCATTGTCGCCAGCGGCTGCGCGATGGCCCAGCCGAATCCGAAAAACGATTGGCTGTAACGCCCCTTGACTTCGCGGCGCGTGAGGTTGACCAGGAGTTCCCAGTACGCCGCGGCACTGAGGGCCTCGCTGCGATCGAGCAGCGTGTCGCGAAGGCTCGCGGAAGCAGCGACGGTCATGGATTCGACACTCTGGAGGTGCGTCGTGCGCGATGCGCGCCAGGCGGTCACGAGCAAGGGGGCGGCGCCGATGAGCGCGAGCCCGCCGGCAACGACTTCAACCTGCAGCAGCGCGGCGTCGACGGGCCGCAACCATCGCGGGACGAGCTGTATCAGCACGGCATAGGTGACTGCTGCGCTCGAGGTCGCGATGCCGGCGAGCCTGACGCGCGCGACGGCATCCGCCTGCAGGAACCGATCTCGCGTATTCGCGAGCCAATGAAGGGATCGCGATCCTTCGCCTGCGACCCGCATCGTGGATATTCCGCGCCCGATCAACCGGACGAGACTCGACCGTCCGAGACTCTTCGCGACGGCCTGAAACTCATCAGCGCTCATCGAGTACAACGCTGACGACCGTCCCGGTCAATCCGTATCGGTCTGTCACCAGCGAAAACGGGTCGCCAGGTTCAACACGGTCAGCGCGGTAGCGCCATCCGTCCTCGACCCTGTCCAGGCCGAGCCGCACGACGAGATCCGCCGCGTCGGGGCCTGATGCCTTCACTGAAGTGACCGACGCCGCTCGATTGTCGAACGGCCCGCCACGGATGTCGCGGTCGCCGGCACGAATGGCGTCGAGCAGCTGACGTTGACCGCTTGCACGCACGTGCGCGACGGCCGCTCTCGGCGACGTGTCGGGAACCACTTCGCCGATTAGGAGACGCAGCGGCGGCGACGATCCCGGCACGTTGAGCACGGGCGCCGTCTTGTCGCCGAGGGTCGTCGACCCGACGTGGCACCCGGTCGCGTCGGGATCTGGTTGGCAGCCGACTCTCAGCGCCGCCGATCGCTGCCACGCGCCGGCGACCGGTACCTCGATGTGGCCGGTTTCTACCTTGACGAGCTGGCGATCGGGCTCGACATCGCCCAGCTCCAGAATCTCCGCGACGACGCTGCCGCTCACCTCGAAGCGCTGCCCGGCGTGCAACGCGTTCGCCGTCGCCTGGTCGAGCTGCGTCAGCGTTCCCAAGACACGGACCGCGGCGCCGGGCGTCGGCAGGATCACGACCGCGGCGCGGGCGCGCGCCACTTCCTGGACGCCGTCGAACAGCACGAGATCGTGCGTGCCCATCGGAACCGGGCCGACGATGACATCGGCGGACGTCGGGCCTTCGAATGTGAAGCCCAGCGCCGGCGTGGCATCGATGTTTGCGTGCAGCATCGGCGTCAGGTGATCGCCTTTTACCTTCAGCTTCGTTCGGATTTCGACGCCGTTCGCGATCCGCCGATCCTCCTGATTCACGGCCGTCGGCGTGACAGACGCGATGTGCGGTTTCGCCGGACGGAACAGCATCAGGGATCCGTAGGCGATCGGAATGAGCCCGACGACAAACAGCGCGAAGAACGCGTCGACGAGGTTCAGGCGACCAAACAATCGGCCTTTGGCGTCGACGACTCGACTCACACCGTGACCTCGTGCTGCGGGATGAGACTCTGCAGGAGAACGGCGCCACCGAGCGCTCCCACCCAAATCAGAAATGGCGTAATCAGCCCCCGCAGGCGGACGAGCGTACCGACATTCCCGTTGACGAGCGCCAGCACCGCCGCGGTCGGCAGCACGTAGCCCACGAGCAGGGACACGAGCAACGGATCGCGACGCCAGGCCGGGACGAGACCGACGGCCGACGCGAACACGAGCAGATACCAGACCAGTTGCTCGGGAACGAACGCCAGCTCGCTCTTCGAGACGACCTGCCACGGCAGAGGCACGGTCACGAAACTCATCGCCGACCGCGCCACATATCGCACGGCCTCTGCCGGCGTGAGCGTCAGGTGGGAGGTCATCGGCGTTTCAACCGTCGCGTAGAACTTGTCGTCGAGGGTCTTGTAGGAATGACCGAGCGTAAACACATGCCCGGTGTGTTGCTTTGCCGACGCGGCCAACGTGTCGAGCACGCGCGCCGACGCCGATGGCGAGCGCGCGATCGCGATCGCCGCAACACCGGCGACCGCCGCCGCAACGAGCGCGCGGCGAGGCGTCTTCAGGACCCACCACGCCGCGACACCGAAAAGCAGGCCTCCGCTCGTGAGCAGCAGCGCACCCGGCCTCAGATCCGAGAGCAGCCACAGGCTCACGCTCAGCGTGCCCACGGCCGAAAGGCGCTCTCTCCACGAACCGCGGCCCAGGCACCACGCCACCGCGCCAATGGCGAGGGTGGTCAGCAGGAAGTAAATCGATTCCTTGAGCAGTGAAATCGACCAGAAGAACAAAGACGGCAGGAACAAGAGGATGGTGAGCCCTGCCAACGCCGGTATCACACCGAAGCCGCGCCGCGCGAGCCGGTAGAGGATCAGCGCTCCGCCAACGAACATCACGCCGTTCAACACACGGACGGAATACGAGGACGGACCGAATGCGACCTGCAGCCACGACAGCCAGGACAGGTAGCGCGTCTGCCCGTACGAATCGAACGCGACCTGGTAGTCCAGCTTACTCACTGGAAATTCGAGGAGGATGTTGCGCATCCGCAGCGAGCGCGTGAGGCTGAACGTTTCGTCTCCAAAGAGGATGCCGGGATTCTGGGCACTCTGGGACGCCAGGTTCACGGCAAACAGCGCCAGCACGACCAGCACTCGCGCGGCGAGCGCGGCGAGAATCACGCCGGTGAGCCATCGGCGTTCCTCTGCGGGCACGCCGCGCCGCGCTGCCGCCAGTGTGAGCCCGGCGGCGATCGCCGCGACAACCGTCAGCGGCGACAACACCGCGATCGCCCCGAGCGCGATCCCCGCCGCCACAGCAAGCGCGCCGTTAGTCAAGAACGAACTCTTCCTTCCACTCGACGGAATCCTCGACCAGCGGCTGCGCGGTCTTCATGAAGATGAACGATTCGATCACCAGCGCGTCCATCGCCGTCCGCATGAAGCAGCGATACGCATCGTCAGGCGTGCAGACGATCGGCTCGCCGCGGACATTGAAGGACGTGTTCACGATCACAGGGCACCCGGTTTGATCGTTGAACGCCTTGATGATGTCGTAGAAGAGCGGGTTGGCATCGCGACGCACCGTCTGCACGCGCGCCGAGTAGTCGACGTGCGTGACGGCGGGAATCTCCGACCGCGGGACGTTCAGCTTCTCGATACCCCACAGCGCCTGCTGCTCCGGTGTCATCTCGATCCGCCGCTCCTTGACGACGTCCGCCACGAGGAGCATGTACGGGCTCTCGCGATCCAGCTCGAACCAGTTCGCCACTTCCTCTCGCAGGACCGCGGGTGCGAACGGGCGGAACGACTCACGGAACTTGATCTTCAGGTTCATCACCGACTGCATTTTCGGCGAGCGCGCGTCGCCGAGAATGGAGCGCGCGCCGAGCGCGCGTGGACCGAACTCCATCCGCCCCTGAAGCAATCCCACCACCAGGCCATCGGCGAGCAGATGCGCAACCCGCGACGCCAGCTCGCCGCGGGGAACTCTCTGGGCGACATAGCTGGTGTCCTCGAGCCAGCCCGCGATCTCGTGATCGCTGAAGGAAGGCCC
>Ga0306921_10008522_pt1 | contig 10834 bp, 5 predicted proteins | sample sta12Cox44000080_FD_203760 | JGI IMG/M metagenome (GOLD analysis project Ga0306921, IMG submission 203760) | Lab enrichment of tropical soil microbial communities from Luquillo Experimental Forest, Puerto Rico - statoxic.12C.oxic.44.000.080 (v2)... | ecosystem: Environmental > Terrestrial > Soil...
CTGCATGGCGGATCGACGATCGAGCCCCAGTCCGCGGCCATCCGCGATCTGTACGCGCCGTTGTTTCGAAAACATCATGTACAGATGACCATTGCTGGTCACGATCATCTCCTCGATCACTGGGTCGAGCGGTATATGGAAGGCGGCGTGACGTTCCGCAGAGACGACGTGGTGACCGGTGGCGGAGGAGCGCCGATTTACACCTACACGGGCGAACCGGACTTATCGGCGTACTGCGCGGCGGGCGCCGGCGAGCATGTTCGAATGGAGCATCTCTTAAAGCCCGGGCGTACGCCCGAGGAGAACCCGCATCATTTCCTTGTCGTACAGGTCGACGGCGACCGTCTTTCGCTTGTAGTGGAGGCGATCGGCGGCATCCCGTACGCGCCGTATGGCGGGCGATCAGGCGTCGAGCTCACCGATCGGCAGTAGCGGCGCTCCCAACGCGTCTCGAGTAAAATCCTCGGCGAAAGGGCCTTCTTCATGCGAAAGCTTGTCTTCCTTGCCGCCATCGCCGCCACCCTTATAACGGCGGCGCGCACGATCCCCGGCACACGGCTGAGCGCGCAAGCCAACCCGAACACGATCGTCGATCCGAAGACGTACCAAGATCTTCGCTGGCGATCGGTCGGTCCGCATCGCGGCGGGCGGTCGACTGCTGCCGTCGGTGTCCGGACGCAGCCTGGCGTCTTCTACATGGGCGCGACAGGCGGGGGCGTGTGGAAAACGGAAAACTACGGCATCACATGGATGCCGATGACGGATGGGCAGATCGTGACCGGATCGATTGGCGCCATCGATGTTTCCGACTCCAATCCAACTATCCTGTACGTCGGCACAGGGAGCGAAGCGATTCGGTCGAACGTCATTGTCGGCCGAGGCGTGTACAAGTCGAGCGACGCGGGGAAAACATGGCAGCACGTCGGGCTTCACGAGGTCGGTCAGATCGGTCAACTGAAGATCAATCCGAAGAATCCGGATATCGCATATGTCGCAGCGGTGGGCCAACCATTTGGGTGGGGACCCGATCGCGGGGTGTACCGCACGCGAGACGGCGGCAAGACGTGGCAGAAGGTGTTGTTTATCAACGATCAGACAGGCGTCGTCTCCATTGCCATCAACTGGCAGAATCCCAACGAGCTCTATGCGGGCGCGTGGAGGGCTCAGCGGAAGCCGTGGACCATTATCAGCGGCGGCCCGGCATCCGAGGGCGGAGTCTATAAGACGATCGATGGCGGCGATCACTGGTCGCGCACGAGCAATGGCTTCCCGGACGACCTGATCGGGAAAGTATGGGTCGATATCGCGCAGTCCAACCCGAAGGTGGTTTACGCGCAAGTCGAAGCGAAGGGCGCGAAGGGCGGTCTGTACCGCACAACGGATGGCGGCTTGAGCTGGACGCTCGTCAACAGCAGTCAGACGCTGCGCGCGCGACCCTTCTACTTCAACAAGGTCTATGTCAACCCGAAGGACGAGAACGACGTCTATGTCACCGAGCTGGCGTTCCATCATTCGACTGACGGCGGGAAGACGTTCTCGACCATCGCGACGCCGCACGGCGACAACCACGTCGTGTGGATCCATCCCGACGACCCCAAGGTGATGATCGAAACGAACGACGGGGGCGCCGCGGTCACGCAGGATGGCGGCCGCAGCTGGTCGACGCTGTTGAACCAGCCGACAGCCGAGCTCTACATGGTGGACGCCGACAATCAGTTCCCGTACCGCCTGGTCGCGCCCCAACAGGACAACAGTACTTACGTCGTCGCGCACGTGCCGCCTTATGCGTGGCCGTCGGACGACCCGACGCAGACGTGGTTCCAAGCGTCGGGCTGCGAAAGCGGCCAGATTCGTACCGCGCCGGACGGCAAGGTCATCTACGGTGACTGCAAGGGCGAATTCGGGCGCTACAACGTCGAAACCGGGCAGGAACAGCACTACTGGATTTACCCGCAGCAGCGGTACGGCAAGAACCCCAAGGACATGCGGTATCGCTTCGTGCGACAGGCGCCGATCGAGATCTCGCCGCAGAATCCGAGAGTGGTCTACCACGGCTCGCAGTTTGTTCACCGGACGATCGATGGCGGCATCCACTGGACGCGGTTCAGTCCCGACGTCACCGCGAACGGAGCAGAAGGCCAGGTGACGTCGGGGGAACCGATCACTCGTGACATGACGGGCGAGGAAGTGTACGCCGCGCTCTATTCGATGCGGGCGTCGCGCCTCGATCCCAACGTCTTCTGGACCGGATCCAACGACGGTCCCGTGTGGGTGACGAAAGACAACGGCAGGTCGTGGAAGAACGTGACGCCCCCCGATCTTCCGCCGGGAGGGCGGGTGCACACGATTGAGGACTCCCCGCACCGACGAGGCTCCGCCTACATTTCCGTCTACCGGATGTACCTGAACGACTTCAAGCCGTACTTGTACATGACGAATGATTTCGGCGAGCATTGGACCCTGCTCACCGACGGGACGAACGGCATCCCGGTGGATCAGCCGATGCACGTCGTGCGAGAAGATCCGGAACAGGAGGGTCTCCTCTATGCCGGGACGCTGGAAGGCGCCTTCGTCTCGTTCGATCAGGGGAAGCACTGGCAGACGCTGCAGATGAACCTGCCGGCGACGCCGGTCACCGATTTGAAGGTGCATCACGGCGATCTCCTGGCATCGACGATGGGACGGTCGTTCTGGATCATGGACGATGTCGCGCCGCTGCGCCAGATCGCGGCGAGTGTGATCAAGCCCGCTCGGGTGCGGCCGACCAACTCTAATGGGCAGGTAGGGCAGGTGGGTCAAGTAGGTCGGGTAGGTCAGGTGGGCCAGGTGGGAAGTGGGGTCGAGAGGGCGTCGATGAGCGCGCCTGCGAGTCCGCAGCAGGCGGGTGCGACGACACCACAGGCGAGAGCGAAGCCAGCGCCCGCAGTTCCCGCACCAGCACGCACGCCAATCAAGCCGTTTGATAGTTCGGGCGTTTTCCTGTTCACGCCGGCGGCCGCGTATCGGATGCATTACGTTGCGTCAACCGGCCGTCCGGACTGGCCGGAGTATCCGCCGGTCGGCGCCCGCATTGACTACTATCTTCCCCGTCCTCCGGGCGAGCTGAAGCTCGAGATTCTCGATGCGGCAGGCAGGACCGTGCGTTCGTTCGGAAGCGCGGCGAGCGCTCCGCGGTCCGGTGGTCGCGGCAGCGGACGTCGGGGCGGGACACTTCCGACGGCCTTGCCAACCAGAGTCGGAATGAACCGGTTCGTCTGGGACCTTCGGTATGCGGGCGGCGGTCCGCCAGCAGGAGCAGGCGATGCCGAGGGCGGCGGCGGGTTTGGGGGGCAAGGACCGCTCGTCCCGCCAGGCGTCTACAAAGCGAGGCTCACAGAAGGTGACGTGACGAAGATCGAGTCGTTCACGGTGAAGATCGATCCGCGCGTGGCGAAAGACGGGGTGACCGAAGCCGACCTCGCGGAGCAGGCGCGCTTCGCGCTCAAGGTGCGTGACGCGCTGGCCGACGCGCGTCAGCTTCAAGGGCGCGTCCGCCAGGCGATGGATGCGAAACGCGGGGATCAGGCGAAACTGCAGTTCGTGTGGGACCGCTTGACCACGAAATCAGGTCCGTACGAGGACCAGATGTTCATCGATCAGCTGTCGAATGTGAACCGGGAGATCAATCAGGCGGATCAGAAGGTCGGCGCCAGCGCCTACGAGCGTGTGAACGATCTGATGAAGGAATGGATCACGATCAAGACAGACGGTGAAGCCGCGCTCCGCTGAGCCTGTCGGCGCAATCTCGTTGGGCTGCTGAACCCTTGAGGGCTGAAGAGCCCGGTATACTTGCATCAGAAAGTGCGAGGCCGTTCGAGCGGCCGGCTGACCAGCGATGTCAGACAAAGCTGAACAACTCCGCGCCCTCCATCGCGCCCCGCCGATCCTGGTGCTCCCCAATGCCTGGGACGCCGTCAGCGCGAGGCTCTTTCAAGTCGAGGGGTTTCCGGCGATAGGGACGACCAGCGCTGGCGTAGCGGCCGCACTCGGGTATCCGGACGGAGGAACCGTCCCACCGCGCGAAATGATCGAAGCCGTCGCGCGGATCGTCCGGGCAGTAAGGGTTCCGGTGACGGCGGACATCGAGCACGCGTACGGCGCGACGCCTGATGCGGTCGCGGACAATGTGCTCCGCGTAATCGCGGCTGGAGCGGTGGGGATCAACATCGAGGACTATGTGCCGGGCGCGGCCCAGCTCGAGCCGCTCACACTACAGACAGACAAGATCGCGACCATTGCCAGGGCGGCAAAGACCTCCGGCGTGCGCGTCGTCATCAACGCACGTACAGACGTCTTCCTTCGGGGGATCGGGGCGCCAGAGACGCGGCTGGGCGTCGCCGTCGAACGCGGCAGGGCATTTCTCGCGGCGGGCTCCGACTGTGTGTTCGTGCCTGGCGTGCGCGATTCCGAGACAATCGGCGCGCTCGTCAAGGGCATCGGCGGGCCCGTCAACGTCCTTGCCGTCAAGGGCACGCCGCGGATAGCCGAGCTCGAGGCCCTGGGGGTCGCTCGAGTCAGCGTCGGATCGGGTCCGCACCGCGCGGCGCTCGCGCTGACGCGTGACGCCGCCCGTGAATTGAGGACCAAAGGCACCTACACATCGTTTACATCGCACGCGCTCACTCCCGACGAAACCAACGATCTGATGCGATGACCGCCATTGGTTTTCGCGTGAAATCCGGTCACGCGATCGCCGTCATCCTCCAAGGCTCTGTCGAATCTCCACTACCCGTGGCCCGCCAGGTCGTCGAGCTGTGCGATCCTGCTGTCGCGGAGACACGGCAGCCCTATCACTCCGGGCTCGGACAGGCAGAAGCGGACCCAAAGACCATCGCGCGACGCGTCAAGATCATCGAGCGCGCCGCCTCGGCGTCCGTGTCCGAGCTGGCTGCAAGGCTCGGCGTCGACCGACTGGAGCAAGGACGCACCGGGTCCTCTCGACGCGTGGAATGTCGCGCTGCCCTCGTCACCGGCAGCGTCATCGATCCCGAGAGTGTCGGAAACCCTCACATACGAGCCCATGCGTACGAAGGGCGGCTGTTCCGCACTGTGCTCGAACGGGCCCTGGTCGCCCACGGGATCAGGGCTTCTGTGATCGTCGAAAAGCAGCTGGCCGAGACGGCGAGGCGCCGGCTGGGGCGCAGCGACCGCGCCATTAAGCAACGCTTGTCGGAGCTCGGAACGGCGTTCGGCAGCCCGTGGCGATCGGATGAGAAGGCGGCGGCGACCGCCGCGTGGATGGCTCTGGCCGACTATAATCTCCGGCCATGAAAAGCGTCATGATCGTCGTTGCGGTCGCGACCGGCGCGATGTCGATCGCTTCGGAGTCCCACCCTCGGTGGATCACTGCGGGGCTTCCTTCACGAGGGCTCAACCCGGCGCAGACGAAGAAAACTGCGGCTGCAGCGCGCCAACCGTTCTCGGTCGTCGAGGCGTCCATTCTGGACATGCGGTCGGCGATGGAGCAAGGGCGCGTGACGTCGAAGGATCTCGTGCGGCAGTACCTGGTGCGCATCGCCACCTACGAAGACAAGCTGCACGCCGCCATTACCGTCAACCCGCGAGCGCTCGACCTGGCCGACGAGCGCGATCGCGAGCGGGCCGGGGGCAGGCTTCGAGGCCCGCTGCATGGGATTCCGATCGCGCTCAAGGACAACGTGCACACCACGTTTATGCGTACGACCGGCGGGGCGCTGGCATTCGAGTCCCTCGTGCCGCCCTATGACGCGACGCTGACGAAGAACCTGATCGATGCCGGCGCTATCATCATTGCGAAGACGGGGCTGACGGAGCTGGCCAACTGGGTGGCGGGCGCGCCCACGCCGATGCCCGGCAACTACAATGCGGTCGGCGGCCAAGGTTACAACCCATACGATCCAAGAAAAGATCCGCGCGAAGCAACGTTCGACGGGCGCCCGGCGCTCGGGACCGGCGGATCGAGCTCGGGCATCGGCACGTCCGCCAATTTCTGGGCAGGTAACGTAGGGACCGAAACCTCGGGCTCGATTCTCAGCCCGTCCAACTCGAACATGCTCGCGGCGATCAAGCCAACCGTAGGGCGCGTCAGCCGGTACGGAGTGATTCCGATCACGGCTGATCAGGACACGGCCGGGCCGATGGCCAAAAGCGTCACTGACGTCGCCATCATGTTCGGGGCGCTGGAGAGCGCGTCGCCGGATCCGAACGACCCGGCGACGACGAGGTGCACGCCTGCCGCCGGGCGCGACTACACGAAGTTCTTGAATGCAGATGCGTTGAAAGGCGCGCGCATTGGCATCCCGCGCGCGTACTACTACGAAGAATTTGCGCCGCCTGGTACGAGCGGTCAGCGGGGAACGAACCCGAGCGGCAGCGGAACGAACCCGAGCGGCAGCCCCGAGAGAGGCGGGCGTGGGCCTGGTGCGACCGGGCAGCGGGGTGGGTTGAACCCCGATCAGAAGAAGGCGATGGACGAGGCGATTGCGGTTCTGAAGCAGCGGGGCGCCGTCGTCATCGATCCGGCGAACATTCCGAGCGTTGTCGATCCCGGTCCGGCGAACAACTTCAACCGCTGGGGCCAGTGCAGCGGCGCGACGAACGGCCGGGGTCACGACGAGGAGTGCTCGGTCGTGCTGAAGTACGGCATGAAGCGCGACTTCAACAAGTGGCTCGCTTCGCTCGGTCCGGCGGCGCCGGTGAAAACGCTGGGCGAGCTGATCGCGTGGAACAAAGCACACGAGAAAGCGGGCTCGATCAAGTACGGTCAGTCCAACCTCGAGATCTCCGACGAGATGGACGTGGAGAGAGACCGCGCGCGGTACGAGGCGGATCGCGCCAAGGACATCGCGCTCGGCGCGACGCATGGAATCGACGAGATCATGAAGGCCGAGCGGCTCGACGCCCTGCTGTTTCCAGGGGGGAGCGGCGCGGCAATCGCCGCCAAGCCCGGCTATCCCACTGTCATCGTCCCGTTCGCGCTCGTCCCGAACGCCCCCACTCCCGCGTTTCCGGATGGGTTCGACGCGAAGCCGGGGCCCATGGGCGTCAGCTTCACCGGGATGGCTTGCAGCGAGCCGCGGCTCATCGAGCTGGCCTACTCGTTCGAGCAGGCGACCAAGAAGCGCGTGCCGCCACCTTCGGCGCCGTAGCTCTCGATTCGGGGTCGACGAGGAGCCAGGCGAGCGCGCCGAAGGCGTAGACGCCTGCCGTCACGTAGAACGGGAACACCCAGGATCGCCAGCGGTCGACCGCGAACCCGACGACGAGCGGCCCGACAAGCCCGCCGAGATTCCCGAGCGTGTTCATGCATCCGGTGATCACACCGGCGTGGTCAGGCGCGATATCGAGGGGCACCGCCCAGCAGGCTCCGAGAGCGAGATCGGCTGATGCCAGCGCGCCCGCGATCAAGAGCGCGTCTGCCACAGGGGAGCGCACGATCGTCGACGCCGCCAGAAAGAGCGCGCCCGCGCCGAACGACGCACATCCCAGATAGCAGCGGCCGACGCGACGTCCGCGCGTTTGTGAGAGGTGGTCGGTCAACGCTCCCCCCACCAGGTCGGCCGCGCCGGCGAGCAGGAAAGGAAGCGCCGCGAAGAGTCCCCCACTGAACCTGGAGAATCCCAGCACACTGATGAGGTAAGTCGGGAGCCAGGTGAAGTAGAAATACAGGCCGTACCCGAACGCGAAATACATCGCGCAGATTGCATAGAGATTTCTTCCGGCGAGGAGCTCACGCCACGGTGTGCGCTCGGCCTCCTCGCCTTCAGCGCCTCCAGTCTCGGGGTGCCCTGGGCTGTTCCCGGCGGGTAGGCGTTGGGTCACCCGGTCCTGGCGAATCCACGCGATTTCGTCGGGGCCGACATCTCGATGATCTTCCGGGCGGTCGCGAAACCACCGGTGCCAGGTCGCGGCCCATATGAGGCCGAGCGATCCGAACACGAGAAAGCTCGCGCGCCAGCCCCAGCGCGCAACCAAGAAGAGCGCCGTCGGCGCTGACAGCATGCCGCCGAGCCGCGAGCCAAGGAAGAGGACGCCGTTTGCGCGCCCGCGCTCGCGGATCGGGAACCAGCTCGAGAACGCGCGCGCGACGTTTGGGAACGCGCCCGCCTCTCCCGCGCCGAACAGGAAGCGGATAGCGACCAGCGATGGAAAGCTGTGCGCCGCGCCGGTCAGCATGGTGAAGCCTGACCACCAGAGGACGATGCGCGTCAACACGCTTCGCGGGCCCTTAACGTCGCCGAGCCAACCCGACGGCACCTCGAAAAGCGAATAGGCAAGGGTGAATGCGCTGAAGACAACGCTCATCTGCAGAAAGGAGAGATGGAGGTCGTCCATAATGGCCGGCGCCGCCGCGGAGATACAGACGCGATCGAGGTATGTGACGAGGGCGAGGAGAAACGCGAACGCGAGCACACGCCCGCGGGCGGAGGACGCAATCAATGGCTGATGACTAATGGCTGATGGCTACTCGCCCCGGCTGCTGAGATACGCGTGTAAGGCGACGGCGTTATTGTGCTTGACGTCACGCGCGCCGTAAAGAAGTGTGATACGACCGCGTTTGGCCGGCTTCGACAGTCCGCGCGGCCACAGTCTGTCGACGAGCACCCGCACGCCGTGTTCGCGAGACGGCGGCTCGTACACACGTTTCACCTGAACAGACGGCTTGGCCAAGCGACCTACCCACGCGAAGGCTGCAGCCTTCCGGCTCCAGGAAGGCGCGGCCTTCCTCCCCCGGCGCACCTTAGCAAAGGGCCCGATCCGAAGAAAGCTGAAGCGTTTAGCGGTGCCCACTGGATATAATCGTCATCGTCTCCTTGTCACAACCCGATTTCGCTGTGCCTGGGCCTTCGTTTTGGCTTCCATCCTGAGCGACATCCGCTACGCGGCACGGTGGTTGCGCAAGAGCCCGGGATTTACTCTTGTGGCTGTCGCTTCGCTGGCGGTCGGCATTGGCTTCAACACGGCGCTCTTTACGATTGTCGACGCCTTGCTGTTCAAACCGCTCCCGGTGGCGCGGCCGGATCGGCTGGTTGATGTCTTTACCAGCGCTTCGGCGTCCCGCGGCGGGCTGTTCAGTACGTCGTCTTACCCCGACTATCTCGATCTCAGAGCCGCCAACGATGTGTTCGAGGACATTGTCGGCTACACGCCGATGTTCGGCGCGCTGAGCGTCGACTCCGGATCGCGGCTCGCGATGGGCGAGATCACCACGGGGAACTACTTCCAGGTGCTGGGCGTGCCTGCGGCCGTCGGCCGAACGCTCCTGCCCGCCGATGACGCGCCCGGCGCGGCGCGCGTGGCGATGGTTTCTTATCGCTACTGGGTGCGCGAGCTCGGTTCGGCGGCCGATCTGACGGGCAAGACGCTCAGGATCCGCGGCACGCCGTTCGCCATCGTCGGTGTCACGCCGCGCTGGTTCACTGGCATGGTGCCCGTGCTTTCGCCCGAGATCTGGATCCCGGTGTCCTCGTCGCTCGATGTGGAGCCCGTCGGGATGCACGATGTGCTCCCGTCGCCGACGGGCAGTAACCGGCTCGAGCGGCGGGGTGACCGTTGGCTCTTCATGCGCGGCCGGCTGAAGGACGGCCGGACCGCGGACAACGCGCGCGCGAACCTGGCCCTCGTGGGGACGAGGCTTGCCGCCCAGTATCCAGCGACGAACAGGGAGCGTCAGGTGTCGGTCCGGCCCACGAGCGAGGTGCACTTCCACCCAGCGGCCGACCCTCAGATTCTGCCGATCGCGCGCGGGCTCATGGTGATCGTCGGGCTCGTCTTGCTCATCGCCTGCCTCAACGTTGCCAGCATGTTGCTGGCCCGAGCGTCGGGGCGCCAGCGCGAGATAGGGGTGCGCCTCGCGATTGGGGCGGGGCGCGGCCGGCTCGTTCGCCAGCTCATCACGGAAACAGCTGTTCTGTCGCTCCTCGGGGCGGGGGCCGCCGTTCTGCTGGCGTGGTGGATGACGTCTCTCGTCGGCGCGATCAACCTCCCGTCGCCGATCCCTTTCTCGTTCGACCTCAGAATTGATCGCCGGGTGCTCCTCTTCACGGTGGTCGTGACCTGCGCGACCGTATTCGTTGCCGGCCTTGCGCCGGCGATTCTCGCGTCGAAGCCCGATCTCGTCGGGGAGCTTCGAGGCGAGCAGAAGACCGCTTCGCTCGGTCAACATCGCTGGACGCTGGGCGATCTGCTCGTGGCGCTGCAGATGTCAATTACTGCAGTCCTGCTCGTCACGGCTGCGCTCTTGACGAGAAGCGTCTTGGCGGCCGAGCGCGCAAACCTCGGCTTTCCGGTGAAACGCCTCGCGCTCGTCTCGACCGACGCCAGCCAGTTGCGCTACTCAAAAGAGAAAGTCGAGCTGTTCTACGATCAGGCGCTTGCGCGCATTCGTGCCCTCGCTGGAGTCGAAGCGGCGGGCTTGACTACCCGTCCGCCGTTTTCGGTCAACTCCAGCCGATGGGAGATTTGGATTGACGGCCTGCACCAGCCGGGGCAGCACGGCACGGTCGTCGATGAGACCAGCGTGTCGTCCGACTATTTCAAGGCGATGAACGTCCCGATCGTCGTGGGCCGCGGGTTCACGGAAGACGATCGGCCCGACACGCCCCGCGTCGCGATCGTCAACGAGACGATGGCGCAGAAATTCTGGCCGCACGAGAACGCCATCGGCAAGACGTTTCACTCGCGCAGCTTCGAGGGACCGCTGTTTCAGATCGTGGGCGTGGTCGCCGACCACAAGGTGACCGGCGTGGGCGAACCGCCCACACCCTTCCTGCACATCGCCCGGCGTCAACAGCCGAACCCGTACAGCGCGGTGATC
>Ga0306921_10008524_pt1 | contig 10834 bp, 8 predicted proteins | sample sta12Cox44000080_FD_203760 | JGI IMG/M metagenome (GOLD analysis project Ga0306921, IMG submission 203760) | Lab enrichment of tropical soil microbial communities from Luquillo Experimental Forest, Puerto Rico - statoxic.12C.oxic.44.000.080 (v2)... | ecosystem: Environmental > Terrestrial > Soil...
AAGCGACGACGACCTCGAACCGCTAGGCTTTAAAAGCCGGAGGTTTTCAATGCCAAACCCTCTTCATCCTGCTGTGGTGCATTTCCCAATTGTCCTGTTGCTGCTGGGCGCCGTGGTAGCTGTAGCGAGCGTGTTCGTCGACCGTTGGCAGCTTGCCTGGGCTGCGGCCGGATTGCTGGCGTTAGGCGCGCTAGGCTGTTTTCTCGCGGTCAAGACTGGTGATGTGGCTTACGAAAGCGTTGGCAAACTTACGTCGATGGCAGAAACTCTCATCGACGTCCATGAAGAATGGGCACAGCGCACTGCGATTGTTGGAGCGCTTGCAGGAACGTTAGCCATCGTAGCTGTGGCACTGGGCGCGGCGTCGATCCTGAGCGAAAAGAGAAAAGAGCTTACCGAAAAGAGTTCGCTAAACGCCAGTCCCACTTGGGCTGCTTGGCGGACGGTTGCGTTAACTGCTCGGGTACTAACCGCTGTAGTCGCGCTCGCGGCATGCTTTTTTGTCTACCAGACAGCCCGCCGTGGCGGTGAGCTGGTTTATACCCAGGGCGTCGGTGTTAGGTCAGCGGCCGTGCAAGCCATCGGGACCACGGCGACGGACGCCGACTAAACGATAGTTCACAGACAGAAAATGCCGCTGAGCATACGAGATACTAACGCCGACAGTCTGACGCCGACGAACCAAGAGGAGAAGTGCCCGGTAGAATCCCTTGCGTCGCCAGCGGATGGAATTGTCGCAACAACGGTTGAGGCGGACGGAGAGTCGGTGACCATCGACTACGATCCGCGTCTCATCAGCGAGGAATCGGTTCGCCAAGTCGCTAGGCGACTCGCGCCAGAGGCTCGACGGCGCTTCGACCAATGCGTAATGCGCCTCAATGGTCGCGCGTGCGAAGCCTGTGCGCTCAAACTCGAAAGGAAAGCACAAAAGATCGAAGGAGTGCGTCGAGCGCGTGCCACCTTCATCGGCAGCGTTATGAGCGTCACATTCGACCAAACGCAATTGTCACCTGATCAGGTGATCGAGCGGGTCCGCGAAACGGGCGCACCGGTCACACCCTTCACCATCTCCCGTGAATTGCCGCGCGGCATCTGGGAATGGTTCCAGTATCATCGCGCCGGTCTCGAAGCTGGCTGCACCGTGTTGACGTTGGTCTTTATGGTCGCTGGCTGGTTAGCGACTCGGCTCGGGCTCGGCCAGATCTGGGCGAATGCGTTTTTCATCGTTGCCTATGTTGCTGGAGGGATATTTGGCGTCGAAGCCAGTTTTCGATCGCTCCGCCAATGGACGATCGATGTCGATCTGTTGATGATACTTGCCGCGCTTGGAGCAGCAGTGGTCGGCGCCCCCTTCGAGGGAGCAATGCTACTGTTTCTGTTTTCACTTTCCAACGTTTTGCAGGCGTACGCCATGGATCGCACGCGCAAGGCGATCCAGGCGCTCATGAAACTCCGTTCCGATAAGGCACTGGCCCGCCGCGACGGCGATATCGTGCTGCTTCCGATCGAACAACTCGCCGTTGGTGATATCGTAATCGTCCGCCCAGGTGAGGCTATTCCGCTCGACAGCGTAATCGTCGAAGGTGAAAGCTCGTTTGACGAGTCCTCGGTGACTGGTGAGTCGATTCCTGTTTCAAAGAAGCCTGGCGATCCTGTCTTTGCGGCGACTGTCAACCAAGCTGGCGGTCTTGAAGTGCGTGTCACCAAGCTGGCGAAGGACTCAACGATCGAAAAGTTGATCCGAATGGTGGAAGAGGCCCAGAGCGAAAAGGCCGAAACGCAGCGTTTTCTGGATCGCGCCGAGCAATTCTATGCAGTTGGAGTGATTGCCTTTACGGTTGCGCTTATCCTCTTCCCTCTCTTCTTCCTGGACGAACCATTTCGAGCGACTTTCTACAGGGCGATGACCGTAATGGTCGTTGCGTCGCCGTGCGCACTGATTATCAGCACGCCTGCGTCGATTTTGTCGGCTATCGGTGGGGCTGCCCGACGGGGAGTATTATTCAAAGGCGGCGTACATCTCGAACGAACGGCAACAATTAAAGCTGTCGCATTCGACAAGACCGGTACCCTCACCGAAGGGAAGCCGCGTGTGACCGACATTATTTCGGCGGGTAAGGTGATCCAACTGGCCGAAGATGGGCCCCCAGAGAACCTCGACCTGCTGCGGCTCGCAGCATCGGTCGAAGCCAAGTCCGAACATCCGCTCGCTGCAGCGATTGTAGCAGAGGTCAAACGACGGGGTTTGCTTCTTTCTAATTGTACGGACTTCCGGTCGATTTCTGGCAAGGCGGCAACCGGTATCGTTGATGGCCGACGGATCGTCGTTGGCATTATTTCCTATTTCCACGCTCTTGGCGGGTTTTTTGATGTCGCCTTAGCGCAAGAGCTCGATGCCTTACAGGATGCCGGGAAAACGTGCGTCCTCGTTGGTGAGACAGGCGAAAAGACTGTTCGCATCCTGGGAGGACTGGGCATAGCAGACGTGTTACGTCCTGAAGCGCCCGACATGGTGCGCGCGCTCAAAACAATTGGCATAGAACGCGTAGTGATGGTTACCGGTGACAACCGCCGGGTCGCCTCTGCGATAGCTCGACAAGCCGGGGTAGACGAATTTCATGCTGAGCTACTGCCGGAAGACAAAGTCCGGGTGCTTAAGTCACTCAAGGCAATCGGACCGGTCGCAATGGTTGGGGATGGAGTCAATGATGCTCCCGCACTCGCAACCGCGACCATCGGCGTAGCAATGGGCGCGGCTGGCACTGATATAGCGATGGAGACAGCCGATGTCGTACTGATGAGCGACAATCTGCGTAACATTCCATTCGCGATTTCCATGAGCCGCCGCGCACGCACGGTGATCTGGCAGAACCTGGCCATCGCTCTATCAGTCATGGTTATGCTGGTGGCATCCGCACTTGGACTTGCACTACCATTGACACTCGGCGTCGTCGGTCATGAAGGCAGTACAGTTCTTGTCTGCCTGAATGGGCTGCGGCTGCTCGCATTCGGCGCAAAAGAAAGCACAGCGTGAAGCGTTCAAATATGCAAATTCCTTTCTTCATTTTGCTCCTAACAGCGCTGTTGGCGTTGCCGTGGAAAGCACAATGCAGAATCGGCGAAACATTAGACGAGTGTAAGGCACGCTACGGGAACCCAGTGGAGTTAAAAAAGGATGCCGCGTTGTTCTTGAAGAACGGAATGTATGTATCTGCCCACTTTGCTGACGAAAAGGTTGACGAGATCTCCTACTATAGGAAAAGCCCGAAGGATCCCAAAAAGTCAGTCTGCCCGACGGATGCAGAGGCAGAAATTCTTTTGCGAGCTAATGCTCAAGATACACCCTGGGAAATCGAGTTTGCTCACAGCCGCGACGTGTTGTGGAGAAATGAGAAGAAGGGCTTGTCTGCATTCCGCACCCAACGAGCGCTTACCATAAGTGTCTCCGACCCGATGGCCTATAAGGCTTACCATGAACGTAAGACGGCCGCGAGGGATCTGGAAGGCTTTTAGGTTGAGGGGCCTACCGAATAGATAGCGATGCCGAGCACTTTGAATGGATCTCTGGATATGTTCGCGCCGCACGAGCTCAACGCGGACACGGTTCTTGAACATCTTAAGGTCGACCCCTCTGCTGGACTCTCCACGCCGGAGGTACGGCGCCGACTTGTCCAATATGGTCCGAACGACCTCGTCGAACGATCTACTCGAAGTCCCTGGAAGATTATCTGGGATCAGTTAGCGGCCACTATGGTAATGGTGTTAATCGCGGCAGCGGTAATCTCTCTTGCACTGCGCGATTACAGAGATGCAATCGCAATTCTGGCTATCGTTGTTTTGAACGCAGCTTTTGGTTTCGTCCAGGAATATCGTGCGGAGAAAGCCATCGCTGCTTTGAAAAAACTAGCGGCGCCGAATGTAAAGGTACGGCGTGACGGCCGGCTCCAGCGGGTCCCGGCACGAGACTTGGTTCCGGGTGATATTCTTTTGATCGAGGTCGGGGACTTTATTGGAGCCGATTGCCGGCTGTTGCGGGCCGAAAGTCTCTGCGTTGAAGAAGCGTCGCTTACCGGAGAATCCGCGCCAGTAGAAAAAGACGCCACGCCAGCGCTGGACGAACGGACACCGCTCGCCCAACGACAGAACATGGCCTATCTCGGCACAGCGGTAAACTACGGCCGTGCCACTGCAGTAGTAACCCAGACGGGCATGCAGACCGAACTAGGGCGTATCGCAGGAATGCTTCAAACAGTGGAACGGGAGCAAACGCCTCTTCAGCGGCGGCTAGATCATTTCGGCCGTTTGATGGCTGTAATAGCGATTGTCCTCGTTTGCGTCATTTTTGTCCTCGGGCTTCTGCGTGGAGAGGAAATGCAGTTGATGTTCCTGACAGCAGTGAGTATGGCAGTCGCTGTTGTTCCCGAAGGGTTGCCGGCAGTTGTGACCATTGCACTCGCACTTGGGGCACAACGCATGTTGAAACGCCAGGCGCTCATCCGCAGGTTACCAGCTGTTGAAGCGCTAGGTTCAGTGACGGTGATTTGTTCGGATAAGACCGGCACACTGACGGAAAATCGGATGGTCGTTACAAATCTTGAGGCTGCCGATGAAAAGGCAACTCTTACCGCAGAGCCTCACCCGGTCGCGAACAAACCGAAATTGGCGTTATTGATGCTTGGCGCGGCTTTGTGTAATGACGCCAGCTTGAAACCAGGAAATCGTCTGCGACCCGAAGCCATCGGAGATCCCACCGAAGCTGCGCTTATTGTTGCAGCAGCCCAAGCCGGTCTCTACGAGCCGGCGTCGGTTTTGCAACGTATCAGTGAGCTACCGTTTGATCCCGGGCGCAAGCGAATGACAACAGTTCATCAACTGCCGTCGCCACCGGAGCTTCCGGCTGCTATGCGGTCAGCTCTGCCGGGCGTTCCCAGAAATTATAGGTTCGTAGTCTTTACAAAGGGTGCGGTGGAGAGCCTGTTGCAGGTCAGCGACCGGCAGTTGCAAAATGGTCATTGCATAACTCTCACCCAGAGCGGCCGCAGCAGAATCGTAGAGGCGAGCTGCAGGCTGACGAAATCGGGGAATCGCGTGCTCGGAGTGGCCTTTCGACTGATGAATGCACTGCCTGATAAGTCGGAACTTGAACGCGAGCTCGTTTTCATCGGAATGATTGCCCTCTCTGATCCACCGCGAAGAGGAGTTAAAGAAGCGGTGGGCACTTGTCAACTTGCTGGAATACGTCCGTTGATGATTACTGGCGACCACCCTATGACGGCGAGCCACATTGGCCGTGCACTTGGCTTCGCTGGCCGCGTCTTAAGCGGTCGCGAGTTGGAAGGAATGTCCCTTCGCGAAGTCGAGGAGGTATCTGACGGAGTCTCAATTTATGCGCGCGTCATACCTGAACAGAAACTCAAAATTGTACAAGCTCTGCAAAATCGTGGCCACGTCGTGGCAATGACAGGCGACGGGGTGAATGACGGGCCTGCGTTAAAAAAAGCCGACATCGGTGTGGCAATGGGCTTAACCGGGACAGACGTGGCCAAACGGGCTGCTGACATGGTGTTACTCGACGACAATTTTTCGACGATCGTCGCCGCGGTCGAAGAAGGACGCGCAATCTATGATAATATTCGCAAATTCATCCGGTACGTGCTTGCCGGTAATGTAGGCGAAATCTTTGTGATGCTGTTCGGACCACTTCTTGGGTTGCCCCTGCCCTTGCTTCCCCTGCAAATCCTCTGGATCAATCTTGTAACTGACGGCGCCAGCGGTCTCGCTTTAAGCGTTGAACCGCCAGAACGAAACGCCATGCGTCGTCCACCATATCCGCCAGCAGAAGGCGTTCTGGGGCATGGAATCGGAGCCCACATCTTGTGGGTCGGCTGCCTCATGGGACTGGTGCCTTTGTGCACCGGGTGGTTCTATTGGCGGCAAAATGACCCGGCATGGCAGACAATGGTATTCAGCTTGCTGACATTCGGGCAGATTTTCCAAACTCTGGCCGCACGTTCGTGGAGCGAATCGGCGTTCTCTGGAAGCTTTGGGTCGCATAGAACAATGATCGGTTCGGTTGCGCTCACGCTCACGTCCACCCTGGCGATCATTTATCTGCCGTTTTTGCAAGACGCGTTTGGTACCAAGGCGCTGACTTTTCGTGATTTGCTGGTCAGCTTGATTCTCTCGACCATTGTATTCTGGAGCATTGAGCTGGAGAAGTTAGTCAAGCGCCTCCGTGGATAGAACGTGCACCGTTGTTGTCGACAGGATTCTCCGCAGTTGTGTGCGCCCGAACTCAATCTGATGCCGGAAAGCCCTATAACCTCTCCAAAACCTTCTCCGAGAAGTAGCGCCCTTTGTTTGTCACGAGAGTTGGCCATTCTCGAAGGAGAGTCGCGACAGCGAAGAATCAACATTGGCGATGTGATCGCTTTACTCGATGAGCGCGCCTACACCTTCTTGCTTGTATTGCTTTCTCTACCGTTCATCCAACCCATCCCCATCCCGGGTCTCTCGACTCCGTTCGGGGTCGTGATTGCGCTTCTCGGTATCGGGCTCCTGGTTGGGCGAAAGCCGTGGTTGCCAGATCGGCTCCTCAAAATTCAATTGCCGGAAAAATTCTTGGCTGCTGCGCTTAAGGTGATGCGCCGTTTGGTACTCTTACTGGAAATGGTGTTGCGGCCGAGAATAGCCTTTTTGGTGGTCAATCCAGCCATGCGACGCTTGCAAGGCTTTTGTATTCTAGTCTCGGGTGTTTTACTTTCTTTACCGTTGCCGATTCCCTTTACGAACATGTTGCCGGCTGTGACCGTCATAGCGTTTTCGTGCTCAACGCTTGGCACAGACGGCTTTTTTTGCCTCGCTGGCATTTTCTGTTTTGGGATCACTGTGGCATTTTTCGCGGTGATTGGATTGGGAGGCACGGTAGCGGCGGCATGGATCTATGAATGGCTCGCGGAAAATGTCTTCGCACAGTGAGGCGTCATTGCGAGCTTTATGGTACACGTTTCAAAGTGCGCTCAGTGTCACCAGTGTGATTCGCTAATTGTGACCGCCAGCGCCGGCTCTTATCAGGAAGCCATGTTCTCTAGCACCATTTCTTGCCTTGGCTTCCGACCTGATGAAGTCCGCATCTCGCGGTTGCGTCTTTTTGGGATGAGCTGACAGCGCCCAGATAATCCAGTATCGTTTAGCTGTGATAAGCGCGGATCCAAGAACTATTGATGCGAGAGCAATTTTCCTCTTCTATGGAGTGGCGTTCATCCTAAATTGTCTGTTGGCGTTACCATTGTGGCTTGGCCGGGAAGGACTACATGCATCCATTGCGCTCGAGCTGTTATCGCTCATGATGTTCACTCCGGCGATCGGAGTCGTCATAGTCCGATTCCTTCTGCCGAAATCAATTCAACCAATCGTTGAGGTGACCGGATTAGGTACAGGTTCATTGCCGAAGTGTCTTTATTACTGGCTTTTCGGGTGGTTTGGGATCACCGCCTTGGTCCTCGCCGCGCCGTTTGTTGGGGCGCTGCTGGGCATGTACACCCTGGATCTCGAGAATTTTTCCGGATTGCGCCAACTCTTGCGACACCAGCCTGGTGACGAGGCAATAATACAAAAGGTTCCGCTTCACACCTTGCTCCTGATTCAGTTTACGCAGCTCCTGATTGCCCCTGGGACTAACGCCGTTTTCGCGTTCGGCGAAGAATGGGGTTGGCGTGGATTTCTTTTATTTAAATTGTTGCCGTTAGGGCAATGGCCTGCGCTCGTTTTCAGTGGAGCGCTGTGGGGTCTCTGGCACACGCCTGTGGTTTTGCTCGGATATAACTACCCACTACATCCTCGGTTTGGGGTTCTCTTAATGACGATTTTTTGTGTTATCATGGGAATTCTTCTTGGCTGGACGCGATTAGCGACTGGAAGTATCTGGCCAGCTGTGATCGGCCATGGCACACTGAACGCGGCGGGCGCGTTTGGTTATGTTTTTGCCGATGCGGACCAAACGATCGATACCGCACACGTCACGATTGTAGGTTGGACAGGATGGATTCTACCTCTGTTGACAATTCTCCTTTTGATTGCGCTTAAGCGCTTACCACTCTCTGAACCACGCTAGCGCCGCGGCACATGCAAGAGCGTAAGTTCTGCTCGCGCAAGAACGACATCGACGCCTCGATCAATCGCTTCCGTACGAGCCGGTTTTCCCGACTGAGAGAAACTATGCCGTAGCCGATGCTGTTCTGATGATTTTTACGAATCTTGCGAAGTAGCCGGGCCACCCGCCGAGGCGGAGCTCGTAGCACAAGCCAGCCTTTTCGGCGCGCTTACGAAGTGTCCTGAACCCGACCATGTGCGGGTCGCCAATAACCTCGCCTACGACGAGTCGGCCGCTGGGACGCAGCACGCGCCGAAGCTCGCGCAGAGCTGCGTCTTGATCGGGGATCTCGCCGAGTACTGTGACGAGGTACGCGGAGTCGAAGTGATCGTCGGGATAGGGCAGCGCGCAGGCGTCGGCCACGTGTAACTCAATGTTGTTGATGCCGAGCTCATCAGCGTGGCGGGCCGTGTGATCAACCATCTGCCGCTGAATGTCGATCGCGTGGATAGTGCCGCCAGGCTTTACCCAGTCGGCCGCTTTGAGCGCGCAGTACCCGGTGCCGACATCGGCCTCGAGTATGCGCTCGCCTGCGCCGGGCGCGATTATCCGGCGCAGCCGATGACGAGTAACAAACGGGCGCGGAATCTCGAGCCAAAAACGTTGCGAGTACGGGCACGCAGAGGGGTGTCGGCGACACCAAGCGACAACGCTGATGAGCGCGAGACACCCCACCATGGGAGCTCCCGCGAGAACGACAACCCTTTTCATCGACTTAATCTCGTACTTTGTGCACCTAGCGATCTCCAATCGATGCGATGACGCTTCTGATCGTTAACATAGACCGACAAAACGCAATCCTCGTGATGTCAAAACGTCGAGGCCCTTCGAGCGGATGAATCATACGAGGACCACCCCGTATTCCTGGGCGCAAATCGATTCTCACCTATCTTTGGCTTCACCTCCTCGTCTTCGTTGCTACCGTCGGGCCTAGAGTTGATTAGTATCGCCTTGGCGAACGAGAGGAAATTCATAACTGCCTGGTGGCCCGAATTCTGCCGCGATAACTATCCATTGCGGAGTCTCCAAGACATGGATTTCCACATCGAACCGACCAAGAGTTGCCGCGTGGGTACCCGGATTCGCATCCAGGAGCCCGTACAGCTGTTCGCTCTCTGACTGGAGCAAGAATGGCGCCTCGAAAAATTCCCTGATGTAGTTTATACCCCAATCCCCATTGGCGACTAGGGTCACCGCAATTTTCCGCTCTGTAGCCGAAACAGCGATCGTAACAGATTCATCCGGGACGTTGCCTTCGATATACACGAAGGTGTTATCATGAACCTTGTAGGCGGGTTTCTCAAAGGCATCGTCGAAGTAGCTTAGGACCTGCTCGAAGGAAAACGGGAGAGCGTGTGAACTTAAAGGGGACCTCCCTGACAAGTGCGGCGTCTTGCTAAAGTCAGACCACTTCGTCGCGCTACACCACAAAGGCGTCAGTAAAAGCCCAAAGACAACTCCGGCAACTCCAAGCAGATTGCGCTTTCTCATGCAGCAGCCTCCTTTCTATTCCTAGCATACCTTCGCCGGACGAGACAGCTGGGCGCTGGTTGTCATTTTCTTCCACAATTTTGGCGCCGCACGGCGATCTACAAGAGCCACCAGCCGTCAGATTCTATGCAATCCACGGTCAACGTTTTAAGGTACTGGCGGACTAAGAAATCCGATAAATTGCGCTTTTACATGACGCAGAACACCCGCTCGATTCTTTCAAGAAAAAGCCAACGGTATTCAAAAGGCGACCGGTCGTGTGAAATTCTTTGGCCGGCGCCTCAATAGGTTTGCTTAAGTTTCAGTTCCGCCCACATCACAGTTTCCAGACGATCAAAAGTCACAGTAAAACCGACTTTCTTGGCGATTTCGAGCATGCTGTAGTTCTCGGGCAGGATATACCCGCAAATGCGCTCAAGCCCTTCTTGCCGGCCGGTGTCGACAAGAAGCTGCAGAAGGCGAGTTCCGAGCCCTTGTCGTTGGAAGCGATCACTGATTTCTATGGCGAACTCTGCCTCGGGCACACCATGTCGCCTGACCAACCGGCCTACGCCGATAATCTCGGGCTCTTTCATCTCCGGCTCTTGCCGAACCGCTACGAGAGCCATTTCCCGGTCGTAATCGATGAAACAGATTCGGGTCAATCGTTCATGGGCGATTCGCAGCTCGAGCTTTTGCTGTCCAAAGTAACGGAAAAACACGGTCTCCTCGGACAACGTACCGTGGAACTTGACCATCAGAGGTTCATCCTCAGGCCGGATCGGCCGAATGATAATCGAAGGTCCGTTTCGAAGTTTCCACGGACTGGAATATTGTTGGGGATAGGGCCGAATGGCTAGGCGCGGCAGATTTTCCTTTGGGAGGCTTTGGTCGTGCAGAATAATGCGCGCGTCTAAGGCAAGCATTTGGGCAGCCGATACCACAAAAGGGTTAATATCGATCTCCTTGATCCAGGATTGTTCGGCGACAAGGAGACTGAACTGGACGAGTACTCTTTCGAGTTTCGCCAGGTCGACTGCAGGGCGGCCGCGAGCACCCTTCAGGGCAGTGAATATCCGCGTTTGCTCCATCAGGCGGCGGGCTAGCGTCGCGTTAAGTGGAGGCAGGCCGAGAGCATAATCCTTCTCCACCTCCACCAGTTGGCCACCGGAACCGAAAAGGAGCACCGGGCCAAATTGGGGATCGATGCTG
>Ga0306921_10008525_pt1 | contig 10834 bp, 6 predicted proteins | sample sta12Cox44000080_FD_203760 | JGI IMG/M metagenome (GOLD analysis project Ga0306921, IMG submission 203760) | Lab enrichment of tropical soil microbial communities from Luquillo Experimental Forest, Puerto Rico - statoxic.12C.oxic.44.000.080 (v2)... | ecosystem: Environmental > Terrestrial > Soil...
CGCGGCCGCATCCCGTTCCTCGGCAGGCGGCAGGCCGCCGCCCGCCAGTCGCGGCTGTGGGCGGCCGTGGTCGGCCAGGTGGTCCGCCGTCCCCTGGTGCTCGGCGGGCTGGCGACCGTGACGCTGCTGGCGCTGGCCGCACCCGTGATCTCCCTGCACCTGGAGGACGCGGGCATCCACGACCTCCCGGCCAACGTGCCCGTGGTGCGGAGCCTGCTCGACATCCAGCGGGCCTTCCCCGGCGGCCCTTCGCCCGCCGAGGTGGTCGTGACCGGAGGCGACCTTACCTCCCCCGCGGTCACCGGCGCGGTCGCCCGGCTGCACGCCGAGGCCGCCGCGACCGGCGGCGCGATCCGCGAGCCGATCACGACCGCGCTGTTCGGCAGGCCGGGCAATGAGGTGCTCATCGTCTCCGTGCCGCTCGCCGGCGACGGCACCGACGCAGCGTCGTTCGGCGCGCTCGGCACGCTGCGCTCGCGGGTGCTGCCGGACACGGTCGGCAAGGTGCCGGGGGTCAGCTACGCGGTGGGCGGGCTGACCGCGGGGAACCACGACGTCGACGCCCAGCTCGCCAGCACGGAGGTACTGGTGTTCGCCTTCGTCCTCGGCCTGGCGTTCCTGCTGCTCATGATCACGTTTCGCGCGGTGGCCATCCCAGCGCTGTCGATCTGCCTCACCCTGCTCTCGGTCGGCGCGGCCTACGGGCTGATGACCTGGATCTTCCAGGACGGCCACCTGCAGGGCGCGCTCGGCTTCACGTCATACGGCGGGATCACGCCGTGGCTGCCGCTGTTCATGTTCGTGCTGCTGTTCGGCCTGAGCATGGACTACCACGTCTTCATCCTCAGCCGGATCAGGGAACTGCGGCAACGGGGCGCGACGGCGCTCGAGGCCGTCACGGGCGGCATCACGAGCAGCGCGGGCGTCGTCACCAGCGCGGCGGTGATCATGGTGGCGGTGTTCTCGATCTTCGCGTCGCTGTCGGTCATCGAGTTCAAGTTCTTCGGTGTCACCATGGCGGCCGCCGTCCTCATCGACGCGACCATCGTGCGCGGAGTGCTGCTGCCGGCCGGGCTGGCGCTGCTCGGCGAGCGCGCCTGGTCTCTGCCGGGCCGCCGGCCGCGGATGGCGCCGGCCCGGGAGGCGGAGCGGCCGAAAGCGATGACAGGATCCGGCGTCCGTTCGGAATAAAAGGCAACGGCGGCGGGGCGGCGCGCGGCTTCTCCCGCGGCGCCCCGCCGAAAACCGAAAGCCGATAACCGAAACATGCCATTTGCGCGGTGATTCCAGGCGCATTTCATGCCGGCCGGCAGCGCCCGGTCACCGAACATGCCGATTGCGCAATTGCGCCCAATGGCGGGAGCCGGGGCGGGCGCGCTCCGGGGACAAGTGACGGTTCGCGGGCCTTCGGATAACAATGGGTATCGTGACGGTCCGACTACGGCTGGCGTCTGCTTGCGTATCCATTCTGCTGATAGGCGCAGCCACCGGGTGCGACGGGCCGTCGTCGGCACCACCCAAGCCGACATGGGGAGCAGCGACACATCTCGACTACAGCCGAGGCGGCGAAGACACGACATCGGTGTCATGCCCATCCGCGAGCTTCTGCATGGCCGTGCTCGGAGCGGGCTACGCGGCTGTGTACGACGGAACCACGTGGAGCCAGCCCACCAGGCTGTCTTCCGCCGCCGGCCAGCCCGATTCCGTGTCATGCCCGACTGTCAGCTTCTGCATGGCCGTGGACGCGGATGACTCATCCTCCTTCGTGTTCAACGGCAGCACGTGGAGCTCTGCTCCTGGCATTAACGATCCTGTCCCGAACACCCGAACGGGCATGGCATCGATATCGTGCTCGGCACCGAGCTTCTGCGCCGCCGTTGACAACGGCTCCAACGCGTTCACGTTCAACGGGACCTCCTGGAGCCCCGCCACGGCCATAGATCCCGGCAACGAACTGAGCACGGTGTCTTGTCCGAGCGCCAGCTTCTGCGCCGCCGTCGACTACGGCCCCAACGTGGTCACCTTCAACGGCACGTCCTGGAGTAAACCATCCGTCATCGACCCAGGCAGCTACCTGCAGGCAGTGTCGTGCGCATCGGCCAGCTTCTGCGTTGCCATTGATCGCAGAGGGAACGCGTTCACGTTCAACGGCAGCACCTGGAGCGCGCCCGTCAACGCCGATCCGAACGGTCTCACCATGGGGGAGGGCGGTATCTCCTGGCCCGTGGTGTCCTGTCCGGCCAGCAACTTCTGCGCCGCCGTCGACGGCGCCGGCGGGAACGTGGTCACCTTCGACGGCAGCAGCTGGACCGCGCCCGTCACCATCGACTCGAAGGCCGCTAACTCTGTCAGCGGACCAGTCCTTATGTTCCTCATGTCGGTGTCCTGCCTTTCCGCCTCGTTCTGCGTGACCGGCGACTCCATCGGTGATGCGTTCGTCCGAAGCTAGAGTTGCCGGTGGGGTCAGTGTGAGCTGAAGGAGGCGAACCGGATCGCGGGTGATTGTGCCTGCCAGGGGGAATTCGAGTAAGAATTGACACCGTGACGGTCAGCGTGCAGCCCGGTGCCATAGGCGCGGCGCCGGAACTGACGGTCTCTGCGCTTACTGTGCGTTTCGGTGCGCTTACAGCACTGGACGAAGTCGACCTGGCGGTGCAGGCCGGGGAGCTCGTGGCGCTCGCCGGGGAGAACGGCGCCGGGAAGACGACGCTCATCCGCGCCATCGCGGGCGACGTCACTCCCGTCTCCGGAACGATCAGGCTGGGCGGCCGGCCGGTCACGTCGAATCTGGCCGCGGCCGCGCGGCTGGGCGTCCGCATCGTCTGGCAGGACGTCCCGCTGAACGACAACCTCGACGTCGCGTCGAACGTCATGCTCGGCAACGAGCGCCTCAGGCACGTGTTCTCCGACGTGTCGCTGCACCGCGACGCGGCCAAGCTGTTCAACCGGCTCGGCATCCCGATGCGGGACACCGCGCGGCCGGTCACGTCCCTGTCCGGCGGGCAGCGGCAGATGGTGGCGGTCGCCCGGGCCATGGCGCACAATCCGCGGGTGCTCTTGCTCGACGAGCCGACCACCTCCCTGGGCGTGCAGGAATCGGCCCTGGTCGAGCGCCTGATCAGCCGGCTGCGCGAACAGGGCACGACGATCGTGCTCTCCTGCCACGACACCGGGCAGATGTTCCGGCTCGCGGACCGGATCGTCGTGCTGCGGCACGGGCGGGTCGTCGCCGAGGTGTCGCCGAGCGAGGTGCACCCGGACGACGTCGTGGCGCTGGTCTCCGGGCAGGCCGTGGACTCCTCGGCCCGCCGCCAGCTGACCCGGCTGCACCGGCTCACCGGGCGGCTCGTCTCCTCCGAGCCGTCGTCCAGCCTGTCGCTGATCCTGTCGGCGCTCGGCGCCGCGCTCGGCAGCGAGCGCTTGTGCATACACCTGCTTGCCCCCGGGCCGGAGCTCGTGTGCGCGGCCTCGTTCGGGGTGCCGGTGCCGGTGCTCGCCGCCTGGTCGCGGCTGCCGTCCGGCACGGGCGGCGGTCCGGTGGGACTCGCGGCCGCCACGCAGCAGCCGGTCATCGAGGACAACATCCGGGCCGGCACGGGCTCGTGGACCATCTTCGGCGATCTCGCCAGGACGGCGAAGGTCGCCAGTTCCTGGTCGGTGCCGGTGCTCGGGCCGAGCGGCCTGCTCGGGGTCATCACGGTGTTCCGCGCGGTGTCGGGCAAGCCGCGGCGCGACGACCTCGACCTCGCCGCCCTGTACGCCGGCTACGCGGCGAGCGCGATCGAGCGGGACCGGCTGCTGGACCAGCTCACGGCCCGCAACCGGCTGCTCGAGACCATCCGCGAGGTGCTGCAGACGCTGGCCGGCCCGGTGCCGGTGGCGGAGGCCCTGCACATCGTGCTGCACGCGCTGCGGGGTGGCCTGGACGCCGACGAGATGGCGCTGATCACCGCGGCACCCGACGGCACGCCGGCTATACGGGCCTACTCCGGCGGCGCGTACATGCCCCCCGAGACGCTCTGGGCGGCACTGGCGGCCCTGGACCGCGGCGCCCCGCAAGGCGTCGCCATGGCCGGCGAGGGCCGGAGCTTGACGGTCACGTTCGCCGCCCCTGACGGCCAGACCGTGCTGTTTGCCTCGTGGCAGGACGGCATGTCCCCCGACGACGCGACCGACCTGATCGAGGACGCGGCGCACAGCCTGCGGATGGCGCTGGAACGGGAGAAAGCCCTGGGCGCGCACCAGGAGGCGATGGCGCTGCGCCAGTCGCAGGAACTGCAGCGCGCGTTCCTGCGCAGGCTCAGCCACGAGCTGCGCACGCCGCTCACCGCGATCACCGGGTACGCTACCAGCCTGCTGTTGAAGGACGTGACCTGGGACGCCGAGTCGCAGCAGCGCTTCCTGTCCCGCATCTCCGCCGAGTCGGGCCGTCTCGGCCGGCTGGTCAACGACCTGCTCGACTTCTCCGCGATCGAGTCCGGGATCTTCCGGCTGCAGTCCGACTGGTGCGACATCCCGCTGGTGCTCGATGCCGCGGTCGCCTGCCTGCCGCCGGCCAGCGTACCGCAGGTGGAGGTGAAGTGCGCGCCCGGCCTGCCGGCCATCTGGGCCGACCACGACCGGCTCGAGCAGGTGTTCGTCAACCTGCTGAGCAACGCGCTCGGACACAACCCGCCAGGGACTAGGGTGCTGATAGTGGCCGAGGCGACCGAGCCGGGCACGGTGACGGTCAAGGTGGCCGACGACGGCGAGGGCATGCCGCCCGAACTCGTGGGCGCGCCCGCCGGGGAGGCGCGGCTGGCCGACGCGCGGCTGCCCGACCCGCGGCTGCCCGACGCGCGGCGGCACGGCTCACGCGGGTCCGGCGCGGGGCTCGGCCTGTCCATCGCCAGCGGCATCGTGGCCGCGCACGGCGGCCGGATGGAGCTGGAGCAGGCGCCGCGGGGCACCTGCTTCGTGATCACCTTGCCGGTAGAGGACCAGCAATCGCGCGGGAAAGGACCGGACACGATTGACTGAGCTGACGATCCCCACCCGGGTGCTCATCGTCGAGGACGACCCCAACATCGTCGACCTCATCAGGTCCAACCTGGCCGTCCGCGGTTTCGACACGTTCGTGTCCACCGACGGGAGCAAGGCGCTCGCCCTGCTGGACACCGAGCAGCCCGACATGGTCCTGCTCGACCTGATGCTGCCCGAGGTCGACGGCTTCGAGCTGTGCAGGCAGATCCGCGAGCGCTCGTCGGTCGCCATCATCGTCGTGTCGGCACGCGGCGGCGAGCGGGACAAGGTGACCGCGCTCAACATGGGCGCCGACGACTACATGACCAAGCCGTTCGGCATCGAGGAGCTCCTCGCCAGGATCCTGGCCACGCTTCGCCGGACCCGGCCGGCCGAGGCGGGCGAGCAGACCGTCCCGTCGGTCATCACGATCGGCGACATACAGATCGACCTCACCGGGCAGCAGGTCCGCCGCGCCGGGACCGTCGTGCACCTCACGCCCACGGAATTCGCCCTGCTGCGCGAACTGGCGCTGCACAGGGGCAAGCTGCTGTCCCGCGCGCACCTGCTGCGGCGGGTCTGGGGCCGCGGCTACGAGACGGAAACCGAGTACGTCCGCGTCTACATCCGGCGGCTGCGCGCCAAGCTGGAGCCGCCCGGGGCCGCACCGCTGATCATCACCCAGCCCCGGGCCGGCTACCGGATCGCCGACGATTAACGACATCACGATCGGCTATCAACTTGGAAAACCGCTGTCACAATTCCGCAACAATCGATCGCTCAGTGACCGGTCACATTAGGCAAGCACCCCCGTTCCGCCTGCGTATTAACTCTTTTTTAACGGTTTTACGGATGTGTTAACGGGAACGTTTCTAGCATCCCGTCCTACGATTCCGGACGATAGTGCTGGGGCCCCGATTATGTATGGTGTCCCGCGTTGACTTATTCCCTGCATTCAGCGAAAGGGTATGGGGGATGACACTAGGTAACAGAAGTGAGGGGGGCCGGGGCTCCCGTTCGCAAGGCGACGGCAAGTTCCGACGCTTCCCTCGACTGGGCTGGGTGGCCCTGGCGGCGACCCTTGCCCTGATGGCCGCGGGCTGTTCGAGCTCGTCGAGCTCGTCGAGCTCGTCCGCTCCGGCGGCCTCGGCGACCTCGGCGGCCTCGTCGCCGGCAAGTGGCTCGACCACGGTTCCATCGGTAAGCATCGACTCCTTCACCGTTAACATCGCGCCGACGATGTCTATGTTCAAGGCGCTGGCCCTCGCCGGGACCAAGGGCGCCAACAGCCTGCAGGTGGGCGTGGTCCTGCCCGACACCACATCGTCGAAGCGGTGGGTTGACTTCGACGCGCCGTACCTGAAGGAAGCCTTCACCGCCGCCGGATTCACCACGGCGCAGTTCCGCATCGACAACGCGCAGGGAAGCGACGCGACCCAGCTGAGCGACGCCACCGCCGACATCAACCTGGGTGCCAAGATCCTGATCGTGTGCCCGCTCGATGGCCCGACCGGCGTCGCGATAGCGAAGCTCGCCCAGCAAAAGGGCGTTACCCTGATCGCCTACGACCGCGCCATCTTCCAGGGCACGAGCACCTACTACGTCAGCTTCGACAACGAGCACGTGGGTGAGCTGATCGGCACGGGCTTCAACGACTGCGTTAAGTCCTGGGGGACCAAGAGCCCGCAGGTCTTCGTCCTGAACGGCGGCCAGGACACCGACCCCAACGCCATCTCCTTCGCCACGGGCTACAACAAGGTGGTCTGGGGCCAGGCGGCCAAGACAGTCGCCTCGGGGGCGACCAGCAGCGCCACCGGCGCCAAGCTGGTCGGGGAGAACTTCGCCCCTGGGTGGGACAACACCAAGGGTGGCACCATCTTCCAGCAGGAGTACACCGCTCACCCGAATATCAACGCCACCATCGAGGCCAATGACGGGCTCGCCAACTCGGTGATCACTGTCCTCAAGTCGGCCGGGGTCAAGCCCAACACGGTGCCGACCACCGGGCAGGACGCCACGGCTCAGGGCATGGCCTGGGTCCTCGAGGGCTACCAGTGCGGCTCCGTATACAAGGCCGTCTACAAGGAGGCCCAGGCCTCCGTGGCCATGGCCACGATCCTGCTGGCCGGCGCCACCCCGCCGCCGTCGCTGCTGAATGGCAAGACCGTCGACCCGGCCGACTCGACCATCACCGAGCCGGCGACCCTGCTGACCCCGGTTTGGGTGAACAAGTCCAACATGGAGTCAACAGTCATCGCGGACAAGTTCGTCACGCCCGCGGAAGTCTGCGCGGTCGCGGGCCAGAGCGCCTGCAACGCGGCTGGGATCAAGTGATCATCTGATCGGGGGGAACCTCGACGAGAACCCGTCGAGGTTTCCCGCAGCCGGGGTTGGCGGACCCGCCATCAGGCGGGTGCGCCAACCCCGGCATGGTGAGATGGTGTTGTTATGACCCGGGACCGGCGAAGGGGCGGGGAAGGGAAACATGACTGAGGTGAACGAAGCCCCCAAAGGCGCGAGCACTGGCGGGGACGTGACGGAACCCCTGCTGCAGCTGCGGGGCATCGACAAGCACTTCGGGCCGGTGCAGGCGCTCTACGGAGTGAACCTGGACCTGTTCGCGGGCAATGTGACTGGCCTGTGCGGGGACAACGGTGCCGGGAAGTCGGTGCTCACCCGCACGATCGCCGGCGCGCACCAGCCAGACCATGGTGAGATTTTCTTTGAGGGGCGACCGGTTCACATCCGGAGCACTCGGGACGCCGCCGCGCTCGGGATCGAGACCGTCTACCAGGATCTGGCGCTGGCCGACAACCTGGACATCGTCCAGAACATGTTCCTCGGCCGGGAGCGGCTGCGCCGCGGCCTGCTCGACGAGGACTCGATGGAACTAGCGGCGGGCGAGACCCTGAGCACCCTTCGGGTGACCACGGTGCGCTCGATCCGCCAGCCAGTGGCCTCGCTCTCGGGAGGTCAGCGGCAGTCGGTCGCGGTGGCCAAGGCGGTGATGTGGAACTCCAAGCTGGTGCTGCTTGACGAGCCCACCGCCGCCCTCGGGGTGGTGCAGACCCGGCAGGTGCTTGACCTGATCAAACGGCTCCGGGATCGCGGGCTGGCAGTGATGGTCATCTCCCACAACCTGAACGACGTCTTCGAGGTCGCGGACCGGATCGCGGTGCTGTACCTGGGACGGATGGTGACCGAGGGGCCGGCCTCGGACTACGACCGGCAGAGCGTGGTGGAGTACATGACGACGGGTAGCGCCAACGGGCGGCCGGCCGAGCCGGCCGGATCCGCGAGTGGCGAGGCCTGAGCTCATGCCCCCGGATCAGGAACTTCCCGTGACCGACCCCGGCGAGACCGCAGCCGAGGCGGCGGACCCCAGGATCGCGGTCGACCTCACCGCTGCCCCTGAGGCGGCCGCGGCCGACGTCCCGCCCGAACTCGTCGCCCAGTCGCTGGGCGAGTACTACCGGGCCTGGTGGCTCCGGCTCCGCAGTGGCGACAGCGGTGTCCTGCCCGTGGTCCTGGCCATGGTGGTGGTCGGCGTCGTCTTCGAGATCATCACCCCCGAGCACGCCTTCCTGCGGCCGAGCAACCTCGTGTTTATCTTCGGGCTGAGCACCGTGTACATGGTGCTGGCGATGGCTGAGACAGTGGTCCTGCTCCTTGGTGAGATCGACCTCTCGGTCGGCGCGGTCGCGCTTATCGGCGGAGTGATCGCCTTCAAGCTGGTGCAGCCCGGGGCGGGCTGGCCGTGGTGGGCAGCCATACTCGCCGCGCTCGTCGTCTGCGGCCTGTTCGGCTCCCTCCAAGGGACGCTGACCGCCCGGCTCAGGATCCCGTCCTTCGTCGTGACCCTGGCCGGGTTCCTTCTTTTCTCGGGAATCCTCATCGTCGTCCTCGGCGGCGCCGACGGCTTCGTGAACCTCGACTCTACGAAGTTCGACCAGCGCGTCATCTATGACCTGGTCCAGGGGACGATCGCCCCGGTCGCCAGCTGGGTACTTCTGGTGCTGGTGATCGGAGTCGCCGGCACGACCCAGTGGCTGCGCGCGGCCAGGCGGCGGCGCCAGGGCCTGGTGGCTCCCCCGGTGAGCGTGATAGCGATCAAAATCGCGCTGATGGCGCTCATCGGGGCAGCTGTGGTGGCTGTCTGCACGGTCAACCGTGGAACCACCCTCAAGGTGGTGCAGGGAGTTCCGTGGGTGATCCCGATCGTCCTCGTCGTGCTTGGCGTCTGGACGCTCGTGCTCGGGCGGACCCGCTTCGGCCGCTACCTCTATGCCATCGGCGGCAACCCCGAGGCGGCCCGCCGCGCCGGCGTCAGCCTCGCCGGCATCCGCACCTGGGCCTTCGCGTTGTGCGCGGCGACGGCCGGACTCGGCGGCATCCTGCTCGGTTCCTTCTTCTACGGTGAGTACAGCACCAACACGGCAGACCCCGGTCAGCTCGTCCTGTACACCGTCGCCGCCGCAGTCATCGGCGGGGTCAGCCTCTTCGGCGGCCGGGGGAAGGCGATCCACGGTGTTCTCGGCGGCTTCCTCATCGGCTCCATCGCCTACGGCGTAGCCCTGCTCAACCTGGGCAGCCTGTCCACGCCGCTTCAATACATCCTGCCGGGCGCCGTGCTCCTCGCCGCGGTGCTCATTGACGTGCAGTCAAGGCGCGGGACGGGGGGCGTGACTCGTGTCTGATGTGACCGCGAACCCAGGCGAGACCCCGACCGAGACCCCGACCGAGACGGGGGACGCCGTGATGGTCGACCTCACGGCCGCCCCTGAGGCGGCCGAGGCCCAGGCGGTCGCGGCCGAGCTCGCCGCCCAGTCGCTGGGCCAGTACTTCCGGGCCTGGTGGCTCCGGGTCCGCGGCGGCGACAGCGGTGTCCTGCCCGTGGTCCTGGCCATCGTGGTGGTCGCCGTGGCCTTCCAGATCGCGAACCCGAAGTTCCTGTCGGCGCAGAACCTAGTCAACCTCTTCGAGCAGAGCACCATCTACATGCTGCTGGCGATGGCTGAGATCTTCGTCCTGCTCCTCGGCGAGATCGACCTCTCCGTCGGCCTGGTCATGGGGCTTGGCAGCGTCGTGGTCGCCGAGCTTGTGCAGCCAGACAAGGCGAATTGGCCGTGGTGGGCGGCGATCATCGCGACGTTGATCGCTTGCGCCGCGATCGGCCTCATCCAGGGATCGATGGTGGCCCGGCTGAAGATGCCGTCGTTCATCGTCACTCTGGGCGGGCTGCTGATCCTGGAGGGTGTGGCGATCATCGTCCTTGGCGGCTCGCTCGTCGGTATCGGCAACTCCCAGTACCACAACGAGCTCGTCATCTACAACATCTTCTGGGGGTCGTTCGACCCGGTGGTCAGCTGGATCTTGATGGTCGTGCTGGTCGGAGCCGCCGGCACTTGGCTGTGGCTGCGGGATGACCGCAAGCGCCGGCACGGCCTGGAGGCTCCGCCGCGCAGCCTCACCGCGCTGAAGATCGTCCTCATGGCGGTGGCGGGAATCGCGCTCGTCGCCATCTGCAACGTCAACCGGGCCCACGTCGGGACGATCGAGGGGGTTCCCTACATCATTCCGATCGTCCTTGTCGTGCTCGGCGCCTCGACGGTCCTGCTGCAGCGAACCCGCTTCGGCCGCTACGTGTACGCCATCGGCGGCAACCCAGAGGCGGCGCGGCGAGCCGGGGTCAGCCTGCCCTCGATCCGAACCTGGTGTTTCGTGCTCGCGGCCGTGATCTCCGGGATCGCCGGCGTGCTGTTCGCCTCGTGGCAGGTCTCGCTGACCACCAACATCATCAAATCCGCCAACAGCTACGTGCTGCTGGCGGTGG
>Ga0306921_10008528_pt1 | contig 10833 bp, 10 predicted proteins | sample sta12Cox44000080_FD_203760 | JGI IMG/M metagenome (GOLD analysis project Ga0306921, IMG submission 203760) | Lab enrichment of tropical soil microbial communities from Luquillo Experimental Forest, Puerto Rico - statoxic.12C.oxic.44.000.080 (v2)... | ecosystem: Environmental > Terrestrial >...
TCGCCCCCAAGGTGCGTGTCGCCATTGGTCGATAGCACCTGGTAAATGTCGCCCTCGGTTGTGGGAATCAGTTTCAGGACAGAAATGTCGAAGGTGCCGCCGCCCAGATCGTAAACGGCCACTTTGCCGCGCTGCTTTTCGTGTAATCCGTAGGCCAAGGCCGCGGCGGTCGGCTCATTCACCAGACGCAACACCTCAAGTCCCGCGAGCCTGCCGGCGTCTTTTGTCGCCTGACGTTGTGCATCGTTGAAATACGCGGGAACGGTGACGACCGCGCGATCCACCCTCTCCCCGAAAAAGGCCTCCGCCCAGTTCTTGAGCTCGCGAAGGATGAAGGAAGAAATTTCCGGGGGACTAAAAACCTTCTCGCCCAACCGAACGCGAATCACATGACCACTGGAAGGGTCAATGCGAAACGGGAAAAACCTTAGTTCGGCCTCTACGTCCCGAGGCCCGCGGCCCATCAGGCGCTTCACCGAGTAGATGGTGCGCTCCGGTTGAATGAGGAGTCGACGCCGGGCGGGTTCCCCGACAATGATGCTGCCGTCCGGGTCCAGACTGACGATCGACGGGCAAAGCGTGCTGCCGTACGGACCCGGGATACATTTCGGCTGGCCCGTCTGCCCTTCGATGTACGCCGCCAGACTATTCGTCGTTCCCAGATCAATTCCAACGATTCTTCCCATAAATGCCTTACAACAATTCCTTTTGCACGTTGGTCACAAGATTTCTGATGTACGAACGGCGATTCAGCAAGTCGTTCAGCTTGGCCTTCGCGGCATCGCGGCGCGAGCCGTCACCCGGTTCCTCAAAGACCGTGTCCCAATCGATAGCGGCGGAGTGCAGTTGGCCATCGACTTCGGTCAGTTTTCTTTGGAAATTCTTCTCCGCCGCTTCCAAACGATGCTTCAGGTTCGCGGTGTCGCCGCCCGACACCTTGGTCTCGCGCAATTCATCAAGCGATTCATTTAATTCAAACACTTCTTCGAGCAATTCCGGCGGAGCCTGCTGCTTATTCTGGCCTTCCTTGCGCGCGCCCTCGATGGCCAATAAATATTCGACACGCGCCACTGGCTCGCGCAACGTGCGATACGCGTCATTCAATTCGGAGCTGCGTTTCAGCGAGATTTCGCGCTCTTCGCTGGTGGCACTCACAAAGTTATCCGGATGCAGTTTCCAGCTAAGCTGAAGAAATTTCTGCTCCAGCGCGCTCGCTTCGACGCAAAGCTTGCGCGGCAACTCGAACATGGCGAAGTAGTCGCTGTGCTCTGGAACTTGCAACACCTTTCCGCACGACGAGCAGAAATGCGTTCCCACCGTTCGCTCGTGACAATTCCAACAAACGAGCGGCGGGTTCGTGGTTGGCGTGGTACTGGCCATATTTTAGCGCTGTCCCCCATACACAAAAAAAGTGGCTGGCGTTTGCGGTAGCCAACCACTTGTCCGACCGAGCAGAAACCAGTCAGCGCACGGACAAACCCCGTGCCACCGCTTACGCCGTAAATGAACTCCCGCATCCGCAACTGCGCGCGGCGTTGGGATTCTGGAAAACGAAGCCTTGGCGCATCAAGGTCTCCTCGTACTCAAGTGTCGTGCCGTTGAGGTACAGGAGACTCTTGGGATCGACGAAAATGCGCGCTCCAAACTCCTCAAAAATCTTGTCGCGGTCCCGTGCCTGGGTATCGAGACGCATCGCATAGGAAAGTCCCGAGCAGCCGCCACCTTGCACACCGACGCGCAACCCGCCGCTCTCGGGAGACACACCTTCCTTCGAGAGCAGCGCCAGGATCTTTTTCGCGGCGCGCTCGGTCATATGAATGACGGGCCCGGTCTTTTCTTTCTCCGGAACCTGCGTCGTGATTTCCGTAGCCATAAGCCGCTTCCTCAACTCTCCGGAGCGAGAGCAAAAACGCAGACTTCGACAGCATCCTCCGACGGCAAGGCATGAACCGTCGGAAGACGCCACTGTTGCGCGCGATTAGTGCGAGGACTTCTCGTGCGCGTGAACTTCTACGCCGTGCTTTTTCTTCCAGTCGCCGATAGCCGCCTTGATGGCGTCTTCTGCGAGCACGGAGCAGTGAATCTTGACCGGCGGCAGGGAAAGTTCGCGCACGATGTCCGTGTTCTTGATCGCGAGCGCCTCTTCTACGGTCTTGCCCTTCACCCATTCCGTTGCCAAGGAAGAGCTGGCGATGGCCGAGCCGCAGCCAAAGGTCTTGAACTTGGCTTCCTCGATGACCTGTGTCTCCGGATTGATTTTCATCTGCAGTTTCATCACGTCGCCACACTCCGGCGCACCCACCAGGCCGGTCCCGACATTGGGATCCTCCTTGGGGAGACTACCGACGTTGCGAGGATTGTTGTAATGGTCGACGACCTTGTCGCTATATGCCATGCCCCTCTCTCCTTCCCAAACCTAGCCCCTCGCTGCCGCGAGAAGGCCGCTGAATCCTGCATTCTTGATCGCCTTTTCGGTCAAGGCGATGTTCGTCAGAAACGCCGAGCGTCCCGCGGTCAACTCCCGCAGGGCGTCGCGGACATACTGTGTGCCAATCCCCAGAATGTTCAAAAACTCGCGAACGTCCTGGAGGTGATAAAAAGACCGTTCGGCGGCCGGAGCGGGTTCATCGCCATCCTGATACGGTTGATACGTTATACGGAACGGCGCGGACGTCCCGGCGATCGACCGGTGAATCCGTAGCGTTCCTTCACTTGCAATTGCGCTTGCCATTTCCTTTTACCTGCCATCTTTCTTCGAAATTACGCGGTTTGCCACTTGACCTTGGAAATGTCGATACCTTCCTTGGCCATTTCGTAGAGCGGCGAAAGCTCGCGCAGCTTGGTAACCACCTGCACCATTTTGTCGACCACGTAATCGACTTCTTCCTGCGTCGTAAAGCGCCCGAGGCCGAAGCGAATCGAGGTATGAGCCAGATCTTCACCTACGCCTAGAGCTTTGAGTACATAGCTCGGTTCGAGGGTTGCCGAGGTGCACGCGGAACCGCTCGAGACCGCCACGTCATTGATGCCCATCAGAAGCGACTCGCCTTCCACGTACGCAAAGCTCATGTTGAGGTTGTTCGGAAGCCGGTGCTCCATTGAACCATTGATGAACACTTCGTCGAGCTTGGCTTCCAGGCCGGCGCGTAACCGGTCGCGAAGTGCGCCCAGCCGCTCACCTTCCCCGGCCATTTCCTGCTGGCAAAGCTCACAAGCCTTGCCCAAACCAACGATACCCGGCACGTTCAGCGTGCCGGAACGCATGCCGCGTTCGTGGCCGCCGCCATCAATAATCGCGGAGAGTTGCACGCGCGGGTTGCGTCGGCGAACATACAGCGCGCCAACGCCCTTCGGGCCATAAATCTTGTGCGCCGAAATGGCCAACAGGTCGATGTTGTCCTTTTGCACGTCGACCGGAACCTTGCCCACCGCTTGCACGCCATCGACCGCGAAGATAATCCCGTGCTCCTTGGCGATCTTGCCGATCTCGGCAATCGGATTGATTACCCCGATCTCGTTGTTCGCATACATAATCGAGAGAAGGATCGTCGTCGGTTTGATGGCCTTACGCACGTCGTCCGGGCTGACCCGTCCGTCACGCTGAACCGGCAGGTACGTCACCTCGAAACCATGCTTTTCAAGGTTCTTGCAGGTGTCCAGCACCGCCTTGTGCTCAATGGCCTGGGTAATGATGTGATTGCCCTTCTCGCGGTACATTTCCGCGACGCCCTTAATCATCAGGTTGTCGGATTCGGTCGCGCCGCTGGTAAAAATGATCTCTTTGGCCGTCGCCCCGATCAGTGAAGCAACCTGCTGCCGGGCGGTTTCCACCGCTTCTTCCGCGTTCCAGCCGAACGAATGGTTGCGGCTCGCCGCGTTCCCAAACTTGTCGTTGAAGTAGGGCAGCATCGCTTCCACCACACGCGGGTCCACCGGCGTAGTCGCGTGATTGTCCATGTAAATCGGCAGCTTCACAGCCATATCTCTTCTCCTGTCGGTTAGACCGCGGCTAGCTCGTTACCGCCAACCGGTCCACCCCTTTTAATTCCACCAGAGCCGGTTCCTGCTTTTCTTCGCTCAAATGGGCGATGGTCACCGTGCTCAAAACCCCGAGAATGCTCTCGTTCACGCGCTGCAATGGTTCCTTGACGGAGCAGCGTTCCGTGGCATCACAGTACCCATGGCTCGTTACACAGGAGGTAATCAGCACCGGACCATCGATGGCGGTCAGAACCTCCAGGGCGCTAATCTGATCCGCACGACGAGTTAATTGATACCCACCCGTCGAGCCGTGCTTCGCCGCGACCAATCCGTGCTTCGCAAGCTTCTGCAGCACCTTAGCCATTAGCGTCGCCGAAATCCCATACTCGTCGGCTATTTCGTTGGCACTGCATGCGTGTTCCTGGCGGTGAAGCGCAAGGTGCTTCATTGCGATGAGCCCGTAATCCGCCTTCTTGGAGAGTTTGAACATGGATTTCAGTTGTTGTACAAGAAATAGATGCTTATACGACTAAATTGGTCCCATTAAAAATATATCCCCTCAACCACTTGCATGTCAACCCCAATCGTGACAGGTTATATTACAAATCCTTAATTCTAGCAGACTTACATTAAGACCGAATTAGTCCTAGTTTCTCGCTTATTACGCCGAACGGTGATTTTTCCCTCTCGAACCCTAACGAATCGGCCCTAAACGTCGGCCGCCATCTCCTAGGTTTCGAAGTGCGGATTCTGAGATGATACCTAGTCGGTTCGGCACGGAGGTCGCTCGCTTTAATGCGCAAACGACGGATTCGCTCGACGCTTACGATCTGCTTTCTTGTCTTCTGGATCGCATTAACCTTCGGGACCGGCATTACAGGGGGACAAGTACCCACCCCAACGAAGAGGCCAGATAAGGATTCCCACTCTTCTAAAATGGCGGCGGACTCGTTCACGCTCGTCGGCGCAGGGGACATCGCAGGCTGTGCCAACCTCTCTGGCGCCGAGGCCACCGCTCTGCTACTCGACAAAATCCCAGGAACTGTCTTTGCTGCGGGCGATCTGGCCTACGAAAAGGGAACCTATGAGGAATTTGAGGAGTGTTACCAGCCGACTTGGGGTAAGTTCAAGAACCGAACTCGCCCCGCCCCAGGAAATCATGAGTATAACGGTTCAAGCGGCTCGGGCTATTTCCGTTACTGGGGCAAACAGGCAGGCGACCCCGAAAAGGGTTATTACAGCTACGATCTCGGACGCTGGCACATCGTCGTGTTGAACACGAACTGCGCGGTCAAGGAACTCGGCGGCTGCGCCGCGGGTTCGCCTGAGGAACTTTGGCTGCACCAGGATTTGGCGGCCCACCCCAATGCCTGCATTCTCGCTTACGGCCACCATGCACTCTACAGCAGCGGCTTCTTCCCTAGACATGCGCGCCATCTCGAGTTGCAGCCTTTCTGGGACGATTTGTATGCGGCGCACGCCGATCTCTTTCTCGCCGGTCACGAACATTCCTACGAGCGGTTTGCTCCCCAGGACCCCCGCGGCCGCGGCGACGCCGAGTATGGCATACGGGAAATCGTGGTCGGCACCGGCGGCCGGAGCCATACCCTCCTGGGTGCGCCACAACCCAACAGCGAAGTGCGCAACGCCGATACGTACGGTGTCTTAAAGTTGACGTTGTCTCCGGAACGATATGCCTGGGAGTTCGTCCCGGAGGCCGGCAAGACCTTTACCGACGGTGGTGAAGGAACCTGTCACAACGCGCCGGGCCGCTGAGGCGCCCCGCTATCGCGGCGACACGCAAGCGCCGCCATTCGCGGCGGCCTCGATTAGTTTTTGAAACGCCCCGCGCGCCGGGAGGGTCAATTGCGACTTGTGCGCTTGAGTTTCGAACACATTCAGGGCATCGATCTGCTGCTTCTTCAAATCGTCCGGCATTGGCAACGCTTGTCCAATGCGGTCAAGCGCCGTAAGAGCGAGCACCGCCGCTTGCGACAAGGCCGCGGAAGCGGGCGCGGCGTCCTTAACGATGTACGAGCGCTGCGCCACGGATTGTACCGTTTCGTCATTCCTCGCCCACGACGTCAGTTGGGCGCGCAATTCTGCGGCTCGCGCCGGATCTTTGCAGCCTGCGACCACAAATTCATCCACGTCGATAGTGAATCGCCGCGACACTTCACTTTCCGGACTCACGGCATCCACAACGCGCGTCAATGGCGTCTGGCTCGTTGGTTCCTGGTTGGCCAAAGATTCACGGCTGTAATCCTTGACCGGCTCCAGCGCTCGCACCAGCGTAAGCAACGCGGCGGTTTCTTGCGCTGATACCGCGGGCCCCGCCATGCGTTCTACCATCGGAATCTGATACGTGCGCTGCGTGAGTCCCAGTAGTTCGAGCCGCACGCTCTCGGTCTCCATCCGCCGGTACATGGACTCGACGTCGGTCGTATTCTGCGGCGACCAGAAGCGTTCGGCGATCGCCGCGTTCCTAGGCCATATTCGCGAATCCACGTTTTCGGCATTCACGTATTCCGACCACATCGTGGACTCCCCGCCCAAGATGCGCGCCTTTTCTTGGCTACTCAGGTTCGCCGCTGCTCCGCTCATGGGATCGATCGCGTAATGCCGCGCCGCGCTCCAGCCCAGATCAATGTAATAACCGTTCGAAAGAATTCCGCGATACCCCTGCTTCGCCGCCGCCGACAACGACTCCGCCCCGCGCCAGGATTGAATCACCACCGTATTCGGAACGCCGGGAACCAATACCTCATCCCAGCCAATCGTCGACTTCCCGTGCTTTGCTACCAACTCCTGCACGCGCTGACTGAAATACGCCTGCAGCTGTTCGTTGCTCTTGATCCCGTGTGAGTTCATGAATTCCTGGACCTTCGGATTCGCGTTCCACTCCTTGCCATTCACTTCGTCGCCGCCGATATGCAAATACTGGTCCGGAAAAAGTTTGGCCATTTCGCCGATAAATTCGTTGAGGAATTTGTAGGTCTTCTCGTTCGTCGGATCCATCGCGGGATCGAAAACGCCCCATTTCCGTTCGATTGGATAGGGGCCCGGGCCGCTGGCCAGTTCCGGATACGCAGTGAGCCAGGCAGTAGCGTGGCCTGGCATGTCAAACTCCGGCACCACCCGGATGCCGCGATCCCGCGCGTATCCGATTACCTCGCGGATTTCATCCTGCGTGTAGAACAGTCCATCGGAAGCTTCCGCCTGCAATTTCGGAAATTTGCGGCTCTCCACGCGAAAACCCTGGTTATCCGACAGGTGCCAGTGGAACACGTTCATCTTGACCGCTTCCATTCCGTCCAGATTGCGCTTGATCACCGCAAGGGGCATGAAGTGCCGCGACGAATCGATCATCAAGCCCCGCCACGGGAAGCGCGGCTGATCCTCGATCGATATCGCCGGAGCGGAATAGCCATCCGGCGTCACGGAAACCAACTGAATCCAGGTTTGCAGGCCCCGCAGCACTCCGAGCGGGTTGGGCGCGTGCAGCTTTCCACCCGCCGGCGTGACCTCCAGGGTGTACGATTCGTCTTCGCCCAGTTCCTGAACCGGCTTGCTTTCGTGATCCGTGGTCACCAGCAGCATCGCGCTCGTCGCCGCGGCTGGCGGAGTCGAAAAAACGATTCCCGTCTGGCGGTGAAGTTGCGTCAGGAAGCGTTGCCCAGCCCGGTCCAGACGCGCTTCTCGATACCCGGCAAACGCTATCGTGAAGTTGCTGTCGATTTTGAGCGCTCCGCTGCCAAGCTGGGCCTTCGCAGGCAACGGCATCAAGTTCAAATCCACAGGGGTTGGTGCGGCCATCAACACTCCAGCGATCACTAGAGCAAACAGAACAGGAGAAAGCAGACTTCGTCTCAGGCACGGGCGGTTCATTGTTCTGCCTCCAGCAGGTAAGCGGAACCATGCTGTTAAATCGTTCTAATGCGCGACAAAGCAGGTTGTCATATTTTATTGGCGGCGCACAATAGTTTTCCATGATGATTCCTGTCACACCCCGCGGAAAACCAAGTTCACTCTCGCTTCGCAAACCTTTTGCGATAGAATGTCCCGCAAATTGCTATGAAGACCTCCGTGGCCATCTATCCAGGTTCCTTTGACCCCGTGACCAATGGACATCTCGATTTGATCGCTCGCGGCGAAAAAATGTTTGATCGCCTCATTGTTGCGGTGCTCAAAAACGCCGACAAAGCCCCCCTTTTCAGCCTCTCCGAGCGCGTCGAAATGTTGCGCGAAGTCACCCGCCAGTGGGATTCGGTGGAAGTCGACGTGTTCGACGGCTTGCTGGTCGATTATGCCCGCAAGCGTGGCGCGGCGGTCATTCTGCGCGGCATTCGTGCGGTCTCCGATTACGAGTACGAGTTGCAAATGGCGCTCATGAATCGCAAGCTGGAACCTCGCCTCGAAACGGTCTTCATGTTGCCGGGCGAAAGCTTCAGCTACTTGAGCGCCAGGCTGGTTCGGGAAATCGCGCAACTCGGCGGCCCTCTCACAGGCCTGGTTCCTCCCATCGTCGAACAACGCCTGCGCTCTAAAGTCTCGTAATCCCGTGTTCCGGGCTCGTAACGGGACAAAATGGACTTGCCTGCATTGTCGATTGAAATTCTTCGCGATTTCCTGAAAACTATCCAAATATCGATTCGCAAGACCGCCGTAAGGAGAATGTGTGCAACTCACCAATCGCATCAACCGGATCCAGGTGTCGCCAACCTCCGTGGTCATCAGCGCCGCGGAGCAGTTGAAAGCGAAGGGCGTCGATATCGCTGATTTTGGTCCCGGTGAGCCGGACTTTCCCACGCCCGAGCACATCAAGAAAGCCGCCATCCGTGCCATCGAAGAGAACCGCACGAAGTACACGCCCACGGGCGGCATCATGCCGCTGCGCGAAGCGATCGTGAATTGGCACAAGCGTGAGCTCGGTTCCAACTACACGCCCAAGGAATGTGTCGTCAATGTGGGCGGAAAACACTCCATTTTCAATGCCGTCTGCGTCCTGATCGAGAGTGGCGACGAGGTGATCGTTCCCGCTCCCTACTGGGTGAGCTATCCCGACATCATTAAATACGCTGGGGGCACGCCGGTCATTGTGCCCACACGCGCCGAAGACGGCTTCGCGGCCAAGGCGGCGGACATCGAAAAAGCCATCACGCCGAAGACAAAAATGGTGATTATCAATTCGCCCAGCAATCCTACGGGCGCGGTGATCGATGGCGAGGAATTCCAGCGCATTCTCGCGGTCTGCAACAAGCATGCCGTCTGGCTGATGGGCGACGAATGCTATTCTCACTTCGTCTACGAACCCCACAAACCGTTCTCCATTGCCGGTGCCCCTCACTCGAAAGACCAGCTCATCATCGTCGGTTCGGTTTCGAAGACCTTCGCCATGACCGGCTGGCGCATCGGCTATACCCTCGCGCCCGAACCGCTGATCCAGGCCATGGTCAAAATCCAGAGCCAATCCACGTCGAATCCCACTTCCGTAGCGCAATACGCAGCTTTGGAAGCCATGCGCGGTTCCATGGATAGCGTCCCGGTGATGCTCGCGGAGTACGCCAAGCGCCGCAAGCGCATTGTCGAAGGCTTGCGCGAAATTGATGGCCTCAGCTGCGAATGGCCTGGCGGTGCGTTCTACGCCTTCCCGGACGTCTCCGCGCATCTGAAAGGCAGCAATCCCTTAGCCAAGAACTGCACCGAACTTGCCAAGGACCTGCTGGATAAAGCCCACGTGGCTTTGGTTCCCGGCGAAGCTTTCGGCGCGCCTGGTTTTCTCCGGATTTCCTATGCCACTTCGCTGGAGCGGATTGAGGAGGGACTGCGGCGGTTGAGCAGATTTTTTGCACGAGCCGAAGCTGCATTTTGATCGTGGTCGAACCCGTCCTAACGCGCATCGATCCAATTTTCAGTCCACGGCCCTGGGGGGCGCGATCCTTGGCGCCCTTGTTCCCCGACAAAGCAAATCTCGCCGAACCGCTGGGCGAAGCGTGGCTCACGGCGCTCGAGTCCCGTGTGGCGACGGGCCCCTTCGCCGGAAGATCCTTGCGCGACGCTTGGCGCGCCATGCCCCTCGATTGGCGTGGCACTCGCCCGGCCCGCCACCACGACTTTCCATTGCTCTTGAAATTCCTGTTTCCCCACGACAAATTGTCCATCCAGGTCCACCCCGACGATTCGTACGCCGCGCAACATGAACTGGCTGCCGGCGGCCGTGGCAAAACGGAAATGTGGCACATCGTTTCCGCGGAACCGCACGGGGCGTTGTTGCTGGGCCTCAAACCGGGCGTCACTCGGGAAATCTTGGTCGACGCCGTGGCCCGGAACAGCGTCGAAGCTCTCTTTCTGCGCCACCCCATTCACGCCGGTGAAACCTACTTTGTCGAAGCCGGCACGCAGCACGCCATTTTGCCCGGCATGGTCGTCTGCGAGGTTCAGGAGTATTCCGACCTCACCTACCGGGTCTATGATTATGGCCGGGTGGACGCGTCGGGACGTCCCCGGGAATTACATTTGGAGAAGGCCTTGCAGGTCACTCGTTTCGAAGGCACGCACAGCGGCAAAGTCCCGGCGTTATCGCTGCATTCTCCCGACGCCATCAAGCATCTCCTGGCGGCCTGCAGATTTTTCGCTACAGAGCGCTGGGATTGCGACCGCACCACTCCCATCGAAGGCGATATCTCCGAATTCCAGTTGTTGGTTATCTTGAGTGGCCACGGCACAATCCATGACTCCGAATCGGCCCAGCCTTACCGCTCGGGGCAGGCATGGTTCCTGCCGGCATCGTTGGAAATCGCCATGCTCCAACCTGCGGTGCCTACCTCTTTGTTGCGCGTCACCGTTCCCGAC
>Ga0306921_10008531_pt1 | contig 10831 bp, 10 predicted proteins | sample sta12Cox44000080_FD_203760 | JGI IMG/M metagenome (GOLD analysis project Ga0306921, IMG submission 203760) | Lab enrichment of tropical soil microbial communities from Luquillo Experimental Forest, Puerto Rico - statoxic.12C.oxic.44.000.080 (v2)... | ecosystem: Environmental > Terrestrial >...
CATCAAAATCCTGGCGCAATGGTGTCGGAGCCGACATGACGAGCCTCCTGGGTTCGCCATGTTGAATCTGACTCGCCTCCATCTGGGAATCGCCCACGAGTCACAATTTCAGGGACTCGGTATTAGTTTAAAGTAGTATGGGCATTTTAATTAATTGACAGGGGTGCAAATGCCAATGCCATCTAAGGGGCTAATGCGTTATTCATCTCGATTGATTGCGTCGTCCCCTGCCATATTCCGACGGGTTTTACTTGCTGCCGCATGTCTTCTGATATCAGGTCAGCGAGCAGACCGCCCGACGTAGCCTAGGTCAGCAATCCACTTGGCAACGTCGATGGCAGCCGGCCATTCGAGAGCCGCCGATGAGTAAAGATGCGATTGAGCGATACGCCAATCTACTAGTCAAGAACCATGGCTGGACGGAGGCACATCGCATTGCTGCGGAGGAAGTGCGCGGCAAGCAAGGCAATCTAGATGGATTCTGGACCCGGGTCCTATACGAAATCGAGCGATGGGGGGCGCTCATGAGCAAGGAGGACAGGATGGTCGATAGATATACCAAGGTCGTACTGACGGTCATCGCTCTAGCGCTGGTCGGTCTTGTCGCAAGCCAAGCCATACCGGGAGCGAAAGCTTTCAGTGATTGCGGCAAGTGGCCATACGACCCCTGCGACATTACGATTGTTCATTGAAATTGACGATGCCCGCGCTCGCCGCCGACGTGCCGCCGCCTACGATCGTCATTTGCCGCGAGCACAAGCCCGAGGGCTCGCACGAATGGTGTTCATGGCGCCAGATCGATGGGCGAGCTTGAGCTTCGTCATAAGCACCAATGGCGCACGGACGCCAGCTCGATACAGCTGCACATGTTTTTAGCAAGCGCAACCGCAGACCCAGACCTGGCAGCATCACAATCTGTTTCGATTGCGGCCACGTCATGGCTTTTGATGAGAGGCTGCGATTCAGAGAGCTAAACGACAAGGAAATCTATGATCTCGCGGGTGAGTGCAAGATGCTGCGGCTGCAAGAAGCAATCGCAGAGCGGTCGACATCTCCGCGTAATGTTGCTCTCTCCATTTAGTCGTTCCGCGCGGCGCGCTCGGCGCCAGCGACCCAAATGGAAGAAATTATGACCTTTCGTGGGCGACCACCTAACCCTTCTTGCAACTGTCGCCAATCTTGGCGTCGCAACGTTTGTGATTGGGCTCGCGGATTACCTCAGACGCAGTTCGCCACAGTTTCGACCACCGATGCCGCCGTTGGTCACTACCCCGGCTGATGTATGCAATGCCATCGGTGACGCCCATAAGAATTGCAAGCGCACCGTGTTGATGCGGTGAAAACGGACGAAGTGACGAAGTTTGCCGCCATCCCGATCGGTCGCGCCTAACAGGGTCGGGCGCTCGTCCGCGTTCGCCGCACAGAGGCCGCTCGTGGTCGGTGCAGTCCGATCGGTTCACGGTGGTCGCATTGCACCTTTAGACTAGGGACCGTGATGAGAAACAACTGTACCTTTAATGGATTCTTAGTCGCCGACGCCGAGCGACGCACTTCGACGGCCGGCAAAAGCGGGGTTCGGCTGCGCATTGGCGTCGGCAAGGCCGAGGCGGCGTGGGGATTTGCATTGTCGTGCTTGGCAAGGCAGTCGAGGCCGCTGCCATTCTCAAGGGGGGACACGATCCGCGTCGAAGGTCGCCTAACTGGCGCGCTCGCTGGCATTCGCGCGCTTATACTTCTGGCCATGGTACTCCACCCTGAGCGCGGCGATCCTCTCGATACTTGGCATCCACCTGCTGCCCTTGCTGCAGGCGCATGGCCTCGAACTAGGCGCTAGGGCTGATCTCCGCGATTATCCTCCAGCACGTGGGCATCAAGCATGTCCTAATCGACAAGCTCGTGCACGGACAGAACGCCTCGTGAGCGGCCGGCATTCACAGACTCTAGAGGCCCTCGACGCGCTCGGAGTTTTACCAAGCGTTGGCCGAGCGCGGACTGAAGGAGACAAAGCTCAGCATCCGAGATCGAGATCGCGTCCTAGAGATTGATGGCCAGTACCTTCTCACCTCAAAGATCGAAAGTTCTACGGTTCGAGCCCTGTGTGCGTTTATGTCCCGCAGCAAATCATGGTCCAAAAAGGGGGCAACATTTCCCACCCTTACGCTGGTGTCAGTAATTCAGGCGCTTCTCGTCGGGGAGTATCTGAGTTTTCGCCGCGTTGCGACCGTTTTGGGCGTCCGGCAATCTGCGGTCAGTCGCCGTGTGCGAGAATTGGAGGACGAGCTCGGGGTATCGCTTTTCGAGCGACACCACGCCGGCGTGCGAGTCACCAATGCCGGCGCCCGATTCTTGCAAGAGGCGTCACCCTCCGGCAGTCGCACAGCACGCCTCAGCTTGCGCGTCGAGACGTTGATCAGCATGAGGTTCATGGCCCAGCGGCCAAGCCAGTCCTCGGCCTGCGCCGCTGTCCAGGTCGACAGCGCAAGCTCATGGTTGTCATAGCTACGCACCAGCGGGCGACGGACCGTAATGCCGCCGTGAAAGCCGATCTTGCCTTTGGTTCGGCCCCGCGCTGCCCCGCTCGGTCGCCGCCCCGGCTATGCGGTTTGCCGGCGAGCTCCTGGGCATCCTCGCACAGCATTTGCTCGATAGCTTCAATCCCAGCCGTCAGACAAAAGCGCTTCGCCGGCTACGGCGCCGCCTCCGCCCTGCAGCGGCCACGCGGCCGCCGCGCCGCCGAGAATCGTGATGAAATGGCGCCGTTTCAATTGATCGACATGCATGAGGATCGCACGCCGACCGGGCTATGAGGCCACCTGCGAGGCTCCGATGGCGGCCTTCGCCAAGAGCTGGCAGCGTGAGTAAAGCGCCACCAGGTTCTTGCCGACAGTCGTCCTCCGCCTCGCGTTTTACAGCCAGTGCCTCGAAAGCTTCCGGAATGCGCCTCCATTCTCTCGGCAATAATGAGATTCTGACATCGCCACTCGCAGATTCAAAAGGACACTGAGGGTCAAATCGTTCGGGGCGCTCGCCAGACTGGCTCAAAATGAATAACTGGGATGCACGGGCCGTGACACGGGAAGCTGAGGAGGATTGGAGCAGGATCACGACGCAATGCCTCAAACAAGAAAGGAGTACCAACGATGTCTGGCATTAGCCTCGTATCGCTCCAATTCGTAAAGACCTTCGCAATGCGTAGAACAAAAGCGAAGGTGAACCCACCAACGGCCGTTCCACAAATTACGGAAACGCACACCTAATCCCAATTTTCCGTGGCATTGGGCGCACCGTTTCATAGCTGCTCCCCAACTAGTTGAATGCCGCGTTTCAACGTAGCCAAGCGACGTGATGGTCGGCACACCGGTCACCGCAGAAGAAGGGCACACGGATCTCCTCTCTCTACTCATGCAGTAGCTCGCCAGATTCGCTAGGGATTTGGCCGCAGTTTTCGCAGTATCTCATGTGCCGCTCGCGGGGGACAGAATACACCTTGCTTGCAAGCGATTTGGCGGATGACAGGGTAGAACGTGCGAAGGACGGCACAACTAAATTCGCCAATTCGCGTTGACAGAATAAGATGAGGGCACGTGCGTTAACGTACATAAATCAAGTTGGCCAACGTTAATTGCGATCGGTATCGGCGCATGCACAGATATTAACGGAACTCGGTGTCCCAGCTGCCTGGCTCAGAACGCACAATTAATGAGCCGACTCGGCAAAATGCACTCGGACTGATCTCTATTCTGCCTAATCTGATTTGTATCGATTGTACTGTCCCGCATGCGCGCTATGTTTAAAATAACGAACAATGTCGCCAACAAGCCCATTTAATTATGAGGTTTTTTTGCCTGAAGTGTTGGCTGTTACCCGGGCCGCAAGTGCCTAGTAGTGTTTTAAGGAGGAAAATATTCTGAATTGCAAAATGAACTTTGATCACGGTATATACCCGCTTGATGGAGATATAACTCCTTCAGTGGGTTTTAGACTCATGAGTGTATGAACAATGAGCATTGTAGCAAGTGTCCGCAATAGTAAGCATCTCGCGGACACGGCAGAACGCACACATGTTGACCTGGGTGGCCATGACGTCCTGCTAAGACCCGCTTCGAACGGCGCCAATTTCTCCGAAACGGATCTGAGCGAATCATTGTATTTCGGAAGGCGCTGGCGATGGCCGCTCTCCTATCGGTCTATCGAAGTGCTTGCCATCTTCGTTGATGCCTTGATCATTGTCGCCGCCGGTGTCCTCGCCGATATGGCGTATCGTCTGACGACGACGGCACTGCCTACCGAAATTACAATCTACGGCGGTGCGGCCGCCCTGGTGGCCGCTTTATTGACCTGCGTATTGAAGGAACGCGGCCTCTACAGGCCAACCGCGCTATTGAATTGGACCACACAAGTCCGAGCCGTTATAGTCACCTGGATCGGTGTGTTTATGTTCCTGGCAGGGTGCGTCTTCGCGCTGAAGATCGGAAGCACCTTTTCCCGCATCGAGATTATTTCTTTCGCTGCAGTCGGCCTCTGTGGTTTGATTGCTCAGCGGGTGTTTTGGCGCACGATCCTTGAAGACGGGCTGGCAAACGGCAAGCTATCAGGCCGCACGATTGTCTTAATCAGCGACAGTCAGCCTGGGTCGAGTCTTCAGCAAGTTCTCTTGCGGCACGGATTTCGGGTGCGACGTCATTTCGTAGTGTCCGCAGACGGCTCACATCCTTCGCATTGGGACGACGTAATTTCTGAGGCTATCTCCTACGCGCGTCACTCCAATGTCGATGAGCTATTCGTTGCCGCCGACCCAAAAAATTGGGCCGAGTTACGCGAAATGATGGAGCGCCTCCGGTTGCTACCACTACCTGTCAACCTGGTTGTGGTTGGGCCGACGTCGGAATTGCTTAAGCGACCACTAAGCGCAATTGGCAACGCCACAGTCATCGAGCTACAACGTGCCCCCCTCAATCCTTTTGAGCTCTTAATCAAGCGGATAATCGACATTTTCCTCGCTGGGACGACTTTGATTGTGCTGCTCCCCCTCTTGGCTATAGTTGCGATCGCGATAAAACTCGACTCGCCGGGTCCTATCATATTCCGCCAGACGCGTCACGGATTCAACGGCAAGCCGTTCCAAATCCTGAAACTCCGCACCATGACCGTTTTGGAGGATGGTGAGTCGATCAAACAAGCTGAACGCCTCGACAAGCGGGTGACATGGCTAGGCTGGTGGTTACGCCGTACGAGTATCGATGAGTTGCCCCAATTAATTAACGTGCTCAAGGGCGAGATGTCCATAGTCGGTCCGCGGCCACACGCGGCAGTTCACGACAACCACTTTGGCAAAATCATCGCAAACTACGCTTTTCGGCAACGCATGAAACCGGGCATTACTGGTTGCGCGCAGGTCAATGGCTCTCGCGGAGAGACGCCGACCATCAAGGCCATGCAGCAACGTGTAGAGCTCGACATATGGTATATCGACAACTGGAGCTTCCATCTCGATCTGGCGATCATGCTCCGCACGATGATCGAGATCGTGCGCGGTCGCAATGCATATTAGTGAGATTACTTTTACCCGAAGGATTTCGAAATCATTCGAAATAGGCCATGCTCTGGCCCATAAAAGCACGGGGTTATTGTCAACGTCACATCGGAAAGTCGCCCTCTGCAACACAACACATTAGCATGGGTGGTGTGCCCACAATCTTGCACTGCCGACGCCGGTAAGCGGTTTCCTTCTTGCGTCGTTGCGGTGGCTGATTTCCTCGTTCCTTGGGGGATCAGAGGACACGGGAGCGCCACGTGGCCGAGGTATATGCCGCTCGTTGCCGCTTACCACCTGTAACGCATGTGCCCGTGCCAGCGTAGGTCGATGAATGTGAGGCGAATTCGCCATCAAACTTGCCGAGCAACGTAACCCCGTTAGCAAGCCGAAACTCGGCGCTCGGAACGTCGGGGATGCTGGTGCCGCGCCGCCTCTCGTCGTCCCCCAGCCTTTATGGCGCACATTGAAAGAACTGCGCAATTTGGCTTCGTTCTGCCAAAAATCGGCTTGTGTTTGTATGGCACCATTTTGCGATCATGATCCTCCTCCGCACCTGGGAATTGCGCTGCGCCCGCCGTTGATGTCGGTCCGTGGCTGCAAGCCATTGAGACATGTCGCCGTAGTAGCGACTGCGTCCTCTTCCTCTCGTTTGTGCGAGAGTCATAATTCAGGATTGCAAAAGGCATTACAAATAGCTCACGGGGCGCACTACGCACGCGGCGAAGAGACTTCGCCCGGCTGGCGGGTCGGGGATCCAGCACTCGTGCTTCCGACCGTCCCCGTTCTTGCTCAAATGGCAGCCGCACCTCGACGATCTGCAAACCGTCGTGAGCCACGGGCTGGCCGTTGACCTTGACCTCTCCACATCATCTCAAATCCATGTTTTACCCGGTGCGGGCTGACGCGGCTGACGGTGCCGACGGTGTTATGGGATCGGTTCTCACCCATGGCCGTTATCCTGATTGTCCGTATTGCCAACCGCCCCTCGCGACAGAAGGCGATTTCAGTCCCGAGAGTGCGGGGGAAGGGCTGTGCCCGGCAAGGATCATCGCTTCGCGCGCAGTGATTTTTGATTTTTGAAAATGAGCGCTGGCGGGTTTGATTTCGGTGTGTGCGAAATCGTTGCTTTCGGTATCGCGAATCTCGGGACGGGCCAATTAATTTTCTTAAAGTGCCGCCGACTAGCCGAATTAACATCTTAATTAATTAACCTTTCTTGCTTTCCCCTCGCGCAACCGTGGGGCGTGTGGCAACAAGGAAGACAACACGTGGACGCGAATTCGCATCCCTACCGTTTTGTTCAGCCGTACGGAGAATGTATCATGATGGATGGAACCTGAGCCCCAATGCGGGAGCCGGCGCTACGAGTGCTCATTTTTGCAAAGCGCTAAGCAATGGACTCAACGGCGCGCACTTCGGCACTAGAGCTCAGCTTATCGAGCCAGCTAAGCTGCTTCAACGATCTCATCTACGAGTTGGCGAGCAGGCCGTTGAACCAATCTGGCTGCTGAAGAGATGAACCGCGGCATTTTGGGCGGTCTCGGCACAGTCGAATGTCAACTTTCAGTCGATAATGTTGGCAAAGAGCTCTCCGATGGAAGCGGTAGTCGAGCCGAAATGTTTTCCGGTATCGATGAACCAACAACGACTGTGGATTCTCGATCAACTCGAACCGGGCATTGCAGCTTACCACATCACCGTGTGTTTACGTTTGACCGGGCCACTTGTAACCGGCGCCCTGGAGCGCAGTCTCGGAGCCATTGTGGATCGGCACGAGTCCTTACGGACGACCTTCGGCGTTCGCGATGGTGCACCGGTACAACTCATCAATCCGTATTGCGCGGTCCCCCTGCAAATGCGGGATTTGAGCATTCATCCTGGTATGAACTTGGAGTCAGCGGCCTATGCGTTTGTGCGTGAAGAAATTCAAAAGCCCTTCGACCTAAGGAACGGACCGCTTCTTCGCACATCGTTAGTTCGATTGAACCCAGAACACCACATCTTCGTCTGCACCATGCACCACCTTGTCAGCGACGGGTGGTCGGCTGAGCTGCTTATTCGCGAATTGGCCGAGCATTATGGCGCCTTTGTAGCCGGCCAGGAGCCGACCCTGAGGCCGCTTCCAATACAGTATTCGGATTTCACCATCCTGCAACGGCAATTAATTGGGACCGAGCGTATCGAGCAGCAATTGTCATTTTGGCGGAAAACTCTCGCGGGTGCACCGGTGCTGAATGGTTTTCCATGCGACCGCCCTCGCCCAGGGCGGCCGACCTATGCCGGTGCCAGCCAGACCTTACAACTGGACAGCGAGCTAATCTCTGATCTCCAGCGATTTGCGCGCCATCAGCGTACAACTTTTTTCATGCTTTTGACCGCGGCGTTCATCGTTCTCCTTTTCAAATATGCAAAACAGAAAGACATTCTTATAGGCATTCCCGTATCGGGCCGAAACCTTGTAGAAATCGAACCACTGATCGGTTTTTTCGTAAATACGCTGGTGCTCCGGACGTCTATTTCCAGAGATACGACATTCAATGATGTTCTGATTCAGGTGCGCGAACGCTTATTGGATGCGATGTCCAATCAGGATGTTCCTTTCGAGCGGATCGTGGATGCGGTCCGGGCGCCTCGCAGCCTCAGCTATAACCCGCTGTTTCAAATTATGTTTGCAACATTTCGGGCAGCAGTTCAATCCCGACAGTTCGGCCAGTTGACCGCGACGCCCTATGTTATTGAAAGCAATACGTCTCGGTTCGATCTCAGCGTGAATATCATCGAAGGGCTCGACAGGACATGGTCTGTGCAAGCCGAATACAGCACCGAGTTGTTTGATCATCCGCGCATGACTAGCATGCTCGAGGTGTATACAATGCTTCTCCGCAGCATCCCCGCCGATAGTCATCGACATCTTTCTGATTTGCAGATATCACACTCTGCCGGCGACGTATCCGCCAACATCCTACAATCGGTGACGTCAGAGGCCGTGCCAGCATCGATCGCCGGCTCATCGATGAATGGACGCGCGCTTGGCTGGCCAGACCCCGTCAGAAGGAACGTCGCATCGACGAATGGTGGATCGGCGGCGATTCCATCGGATCATGTCGAAGGCAAGCTCATCGATATATGGCAACAATGTTTGAAGATCTCACCGATCGGTGTTGACGATGATTTTTTTGCTTTGGGAGGTAACTCATTGCTGGCCATAGCATTGGTCGCCGACATAAATCGCACCTTTGGTAGAATACTTCCGGTTTCGTCACTCTTTCGAGATGCGACGGTTCGGTCCATGGCGAAGCGGCTGCGTGGTCAGTCCGTTTGCAAATGTTCTTTTGTTCCATTGACTGAGACCGGGATAAAGCCTCCCTTGTTCGCTGCTGGCTGCAGCCGGGAATATAAGGATCTAAGCCGTGCACTCGGCAGCGACCAACCTTTTTATCAAATGGATGTTTATGCGCTGCAGGAAGAGCGGTTGATGGCCGGAGCTCCGTTACTTACGACTGTCCAAGATATAGCTGATTACTTCGTCCGAGATATCCTTTCTCGGCGGCCGATTGGGCCGTATATTTTGGCTGGCCAATGCGAAGGCAGCGTTGTGGCTCTTGAAATTGCGCGGCAGTTACAACGAAAAGGCCACGAAATAGGAGCCTTGATCCAATTCGATACTCCCGTGACGGGATATTTTCAAAAATTACCCTTGCATAAACGCATCTCGTGGGCGTTGGCTCGGAAGGAAAATATATTCACGCTAATCACAAATAAAATCAGTAAAATTTTGACTGCCCGACCGCCAAGCACTGAGAATTATATCTGGAACGTCATCTGGAGTGCCATTCGAGCTTATGGGACAGATAAGATGTTCGAGGGGAAGATCATAATCTTTCGTGCCAAGCAGATTTGGCCTGTCGATAACGTGGCCGTTGGATGGGATCGATTAGGCGCTGTCAAAATTTATGATGTGCCGGGCGATCATGTACGGTTTTTCCTAAATCCAACCGCGCAAGGAATCATTCGTCAGGTCTTGGAAGATGTCCAACAGCGGGTTACAGCAGAAGGCCTGAAGTTCTAAGAAACGCGAGATGAGACGTGGACAACAGATGAATGTCGTTTCCGCTGCGGCTGACGACCGGCGGCCTATCAAGGTCATTCGCCCGACGCAATCCATAATTGGGCTCCTATGCGATGGCCTCACGTCGTTATTACGGCATAAGAGCTTATTTGTTGAGATGACGCTGTTGCGCCTGAAAGTAAGGTATAAGCAGTCGTTGCTCGGTTGGTTTTGGGCCGTTGTTCCACCCTTGTTGCTGATGATCACCTATACTGTGATCTTTTCCAACGTCATGGGTTTCAAGACCGGAGACTTACCGGTTGCGTTGTTCATTTTTTCGGGTTTAATTCCCTGGACATTTTTTTCCGCATCTATCAGCACAGCCACTGCCGGAATAGTGACCCATAGATATCTTATTTCACGCTCCGCCTTTCCACGGGAAATAGTTCCATTATCTTATGTGGTATCTGCTCTTTTCGATCTCGGCATCGGCATTCTGATGCTGGTCGCTCTGATGTACTATTTTGGCTTCTGGCCCACTTTTCACGCTCTTTATGCGATCCCAATGCTTGGAATGCTCGTTAATTATAGTGTTGCAGCTAGTCTCTGCTCCTCGTCCTTTCAGGCACGGTTTCGAGACATGGGAGTTGCGATGCCGCTGTTGCTTCAAATCGTGATGTTTACCACACCCGTGGTATATTCGTCTGACTCTATCCCTCCGAACATCAAGGATATTTATTTCTTGAACCCACTGGCGATCCTGATTGAAGGGTTTCGTCAAACTGTGGTCCTCGGCATCAATCCCAATGTGGACGAGATGATATATTGTGCGATCGCTTCGATCGTCTGTTTGGTTTTCTCATACATCCTATTTAAACGCCTGGATACCACCCTGGCCGATGTGATTTGAGTATGCCTCTGATCGATATATCGGTCGCCAATCTATCGAAGCGTTATAGGATTCCCCGTCCGCGGATGGATGGGACAAGGTCGTTTCTAAGCAGGTTGTTTTCTCGAAGGAAAGAGATATGGGCCATTAAGAACATTAATTTCGAGGTCTTTCAAGGCGAAGCGCTTGGCGTAGTTGGGCACAATGGCGCTGGAAAGAGTACCTTGGTAAAGCTGCTGTCGGGGATCACGATTCCAACCCACGGGCAGGTGATCGTCAGAGGGACGCTTTCTGCTCTCGTCGAGGTTGGGGCCGGGTTCAATGTCGAACTTACCGGACGCGAAAACGTTTTTTTGGC
>Ga0306921_10008533_pt1 | contig 10831 bp, 4 predicted proteins | sample sta12Cox44000080_FD_203760 | JGI IMG/M metagenome (GOLD analysis project Ga0306921, IMG submission 203760) | Lab enrichment of tropical soil microbial communities from Luquillo Experimental Forest, Puerto Rico - statoxic.12C.oxic.44.000.080 (v2)... | ecosystem: Environmental > Terrestrial > Soil...
GCGGCGGTACCACCGTCCATCCCACGCCTGCTCCTCGAGGGCGAGCACGAGCTTCGCCGCGTGCTCTCGCCAGCCCGCGGCGCGCGCCGGCTCGCCCCTCTCCTCGGCCACGAGGGCGAACCTCGAGAGTGCGGCATGGAGCAACCATCCGAGCCACACGCTCTCTCCGTGCCCCGCCTTGCCGATTTCGTTCATCCCGTCATTCCAGTCGCCCGTGCCCATCAAGGGAAGGCCGTGCTCGCCCACGGTCAGGCTCCGGTCCAGGGCGCGCGCGCAGTGCTCGAAGAGCGTCGCCGACACTGAGGACACCCCGGGCTGGAAGTAGGATTCCGTCTGTCCCGCCGGGAGCACCGGTCCATCGAGGAAGGACACGACCTCGTTGAGGACCGTGGACTCCCCCGTCACCTCCAGATACTCGGCGACGACGTAAGGCAGCCAGACCGCATCGTCGGAGATCCGCGTGCGAACGCCCCGGCCGGTGGGCGGGTGCCACCAGTGCTGCACGTCGCCCTCCAGGAACTGGCGGCTCGCGGCTCGCAGAAGGTGCTCGCGGGTCGTCTCGGGGCTGGCCACGTTGAGGGCCATCGCGTCCTGGAGCTGATCGCGGAAGCCATACGCTCCCCCCGCCTGGTAGAGGGCGGTGCGCGCCCACACGCGGCACACGAGCGTCTGGTAGAGCAGCCACCGGTTGAGCAGGATGTCCAGGGATCGGTCCGGGGTCTTCACCTGCACCGCGCCGAGGACGTTGTCCCATCGCGCCACCACCGACCGCAGGGCCGCGTCGAGATCGGCCGTCCGGTAGCGGGTGATCAGCTGGGCCGCCTCGCTCGGACCCGCCGCCTCGCCGAGCAGGAATACGATCTCGACGCGCTCTCCCATGGGGAGGTCGATCATCGTCTGGAGGGCGCCGCACGGATCGAGTCCCGCACCCACCCGCCCCGACAGCCGGCGCCGTCGTTCGAGCCCCGCCGGATGATCGAGAGCGCCGTGACGTCCGAGGAACTCCGCCCGGTCACCCGTCCACGACGTCTGCTTGCCCCGGAGGTCGGCGAAGGCCACCCGGTTCTCGAAATCGCTGTTCCAGGTGTTGCGCGCGATCATCGCCCCCGTCGTCGGGTCGATCCCCGTGACGATGAACGGCACCGAGCCGTGGCGAGACACGCCGAGCACCCATTCGACATAGGCGGTCACGGATAGCCGGCGCGCGCGCCCGGACTCGTTGGTGAGGGTGAGGCGGCTCACCTTGATCGGATCCTCCAGCGGGACGAACTGCAGAAGCTCGAGGGCAATCCCGTGAGAGGCGTGCTCGAATCGACTGTAGCCTTGCCCGTGCCGGGCCACGTAGGGCGGGCCTCCCTCGCGAATGGGCAGCGCGGTGGGATTCCACAGCTCGCCCGTCTCCTCGTCGCGCACGTAGATGGCCTCGCCCGGCGGGTCGCTCACCGGATCGTTGGACCACGGCGTGAGCTTGTTCTCGCGACTGTTCACCGACCACGTGTACCCGGAGCCCGACTCGGAGACCTGGAAGCCGAAGCCGGGATTGGCGATCACGTTGATCCAGGGCGCCGGCGTCTGCTGCCCTTCCTCGAGAATGGTCACGTACTCTCGCCCATCCTCGGCGAAGCCTCCGAGCCCGTTGAAGAATTCCAGCTCTGGCCGCGTCAGCGTCGACTTCACGGACGGCTTCGTCCCCGACGGCCGGAGCGCCGCGGGCGGCACGGCCTCTGGCGCCTGGGGGCGCGCGACCTGTTCGGCCAGCGTCCCGTTCCGGCTCGACAGCACGGCGCGCGCCACCGCCTGGAGCACGTCCCGCTCGGAGGGCGACACGCGGTCGGCCCGGAGGATGAACACGCTCCCCGGCTTGTACGCCTCGTGAGGGCCCGCCGATTGGCTCGTCCGCACCAGTGTCTCGAGCAGCGACTGCAGGTCCCGAACGTACGAGGGCGCCCGGTCGTTCAGGATCACGAGGTCGACGGCAAGCTGCTTCATCCGCCAGTATTCGTGGGCCCGGAGCAGTTGCCGCACGATGCCCACGTCCTCAGGCTCGTCGATGTGAACCAGGACGATCGGAATGTCTCCCGATATCCCGTGCGCCCACAGGGCCGCGGGACCGCCCGTGTGACGCGCGAGCACGTCCGCCGAAGGCCGGAAGGTCCGGTCGGAGTAGAGGACGCGGCGGGCGAGGCTTTGGAAGAGGTGGGCCTCGTCGGGGCTGACGCCGAGATGGTGTAGCTGCACCTGGGCCTGCGTCCATGCCAGCGTGGCCGCGCGGTCGAACATCGCCGCGTCACGATACTTCTCGGCGAGGTTCATGGCCTCCTCGCGTGACGGCGCGACCATCGTCGAGAAGGCGACCCGAACGGTACCGCCTGCTGGAACTCTGACCCGGCGCCGGAGGCTGACGATCGGATCGAGCACCGCCCCCACGGTGTTGGACAGCGACTGGCCGTCGATCATCGCCAGCGGGGCCCGGAGCTCACCGCCGCGGCCGATGAATCGGGCACGGTCGGTCTCCCACTGGAGATTGCCCGCCGTGTTACCGTCGACCGCCATCACGTGGGCAAGCCACACGTGCGGCTCGCCGGCTTCTCGCGGCCGGCGCGTCGCGAGGAGCGCCTCAAGGTCGGGCGCGCACTCCGTGTGGACAAAGAGGCTGGAAAAAGCCGGATGGGCCGCGTCGGCCGCCGGGGAGGTCAGCACGACCTCTGCATAGGATGTCAGCTCGAGCTCCCGGGTGCGCGACCCCAGGTTTGTGAGCGAGATCCGCCGGACCTCGGCGTCGTCCTCCGAGGACACGATCACGTCGAGGGTGGTCGTGAACTCCCCGTCCTGCCGCGTGATCCTTGCCCGGTCCTCGGAGAACACCACCTCGTACCTGTCCGGCTCGCGCTTGCTGGGCTGGTAGCCGATCGACCAGCTCTCGCGGCTGTGCACGTCGCGGAGGTACACATAGGTCCCAGCCATATCGCGCGTAGCGTCCTCGCTCCAGCGCGTGATCGAGAGGTCGCGCCAACGGCTATACCCTGAGCCCGCGGCCGTGAGCATCACCGCATAGCGCCCGTTGGACAGCATGTGCGTGCGCGGCATGGATCCGTGCGGCGAGGTGAAGCGCCGCACGACCGGGGGAATGAATTCCCGCACGTCCGCGACCGCCACCACCTCTTCCGCGCGCGGCCGGGCCACCGCGACATCGCGCGGCGTCCTTTCCTGCAGCAGCAGCTCGGTCGCCCGGACGATCGGCTCGGCATGGAAGCGCCCGCGCATCGCTCCCTCGTGCAGAGCATTGGCGATCGCCACCAGCAGCATGCCCTGGTGGTGTGCCATGTAGGCGCGCACGACCGCGACGTGAGCACCCTCGGGAAGACGGGAACCGGTGTAGTCGAGTGCCTCGTAGAAACCGTAGGCGCCGCGGGCGCCAGCATCCTCGAGGTCCCGGAAATTCCGGATGGCAGCCGTCGGATCGATCATCGCCGCCAGTCCCGTCGCGTAGGGGGCGACCACCACGTCCTCACCGAGGCCGCGCCGGAGCCCGAGACCGGGCACGCCGAAGTTCGAGTACTGATAGGTCTGCGCGAGGTCGCGCGCGCTGTACGCCGACTCGGAGATGCCCCAGGGCACCCCGCGCTCGGTGCCATAGGTGATCTGCCGGCGGACCACGAGCCGACACGTCTGATCCAGCAGGCTCCCCGCGGGCGTGCGCATCACGAGCCCCGGCATCAGATACTCGAACATCGATCCCGACCAGGATACGAGGGCCGAGTCCTGTTCCACGGGGGTCAGGGCCCGTCCCAATCGGAACCAGTGCGACAAAGGGACATCGCCCTTGGCGATGGCAATGAAGCTTGTGAGCCGAGCTTCCGAGGCAAGTAGATCGTATCGGCTGGGATCGAGACTCCCGTCCTCGACCCGGTACCCGATGGCGAACAGCTGCCGCATCGGGTCGAAGAGAAACCCGAACTCCATGGCCTCGACCATCGCCTGCGCGCTCCGAGCGAGGAGGGCGAGACGATCGATCAGGGACTCGGACACGTCGAGATCACGGATGTGACTCTCGATCGTCGCGCCCAGGGCAAAGGCCCACAGGACAACCTCGGCCTGCGCGCCCGCTCCATGTTCTTCGGCCACATCTCGCGCGAGGGCACTCACGGTACGGGCCTGGGCGGTGAGTTCCGCGAGCCGACGCCCCCACTCGGCCGGAGTTTCAGGCACTCTCTCGAGCGTCGCCGCGACCGTGTCGAGGGCGTCGTCCAGGCGGCGCCGGGCGGCCGTGCGCGGGCGCCGGCTCTCGACGAGGGCGCGTGCCGAATCGCGGACGAGGGCTGCCGCGTCGCCGATTCCCAGCAGGGCCGCCCGATCGAGTGACCGCTGGCCGATTTTCTCCAGGCAGGCGTGCTTGAGGGCGAGAAGATGGCCGGCAAGGTTGCCGCTGTCCACCGACGACACGTATTTGGGATTGAGTGGCCGGCACTCGCTGGTGTCGTACCAGTTGAAGAAGTGTCCGCGGAAGCGGTCGAGACGGCCCATCGTTTCGAGCGTGGCCTCGAGTCGGTCGACCGCCTCGAGCGTTCCGATCCAGCCGAAATCGTGCGCGGCCACGACGCTCAGGAGGTACAGGCCGATATTCGTGGGCGATGTGCGGTGCGCCACTACGGGGCTGGGCGCTTCCTGGAAGTTATCCGGAGGGAGGGCGTGATCCTCGGGGCCGACGAAGGTCGAGAAGAAGCGCCAGGTCCGGCGGGCGATCAATCTGAGAGCCTGCGCGTCCGCCGTGGTCAGTGGCTCGGTCCTCTGCTCCGGCCACGGCACGCTGATCCATCGGGCCACCAGCGGCGATACGCCCCAGAGCAGCAGGAAGGGCACGGCGACGGGCCAGACTGTCGGCCGTGCCCACGCGACGGCACCGGCAGCGGCGACGGCGAGGGCCACTCCCTTGCCCATGCGCTGGTAGAAGCCGCGGAGGTCGAGGCGGAGGCCCGCCTTCGCCTGAGCCGCGGTCACCCACTCCAGCAGATGGCGATGTGTCACGTACATGCGAACGAGCGAGCGGAGCATCGCATCGCCCATCAGCCACGCCTGGTGCGCCAGCATGGTGATCGTGAGGGCCGTCTGCGAGGCGGCGAGCCCGAGGTCCCTCCCCACCGCGCGGAGATGGCTACGCTTCGAAAAACCGTGCCCCCGAGGGATAAGCCCCGAGAGGACAGGCACGAGTGTGGGCAGGGCGATCGTCGCGAGGACGAACGCGGTCCACGCGAGCGGCGAAGCGGCCGGGAGAGTCCATCCGAGCACCAATGTCGTGAAGACGGCGGGCGCCGACAGCGTGCGCCGCAGATTGTCCATCATCTTCCAGCGCCCGATAATCGGCATCCGGCCTCCGAGGATCCACGGAAGCAGCTGCCAGTCCCCGCGGGCCCAGCGGTGCTGGCGAGCCGCTGCGACGCCGTAGTGCGACGGAGCGCTTTCGAACAGCTCCACATCGGTGCAGAGACCTGCCCGGGCGAAGAGACCCTCGAAGAGGTCATGGCTCAGGAGGGCGTTTTCGGGCACGCGCCCCGCGAGGGCCGCCTCGAATGTATCCACATCGTAGATGCCCTTGCCCGTGTAGGACCCCTCCCCGAAGAGGTCCTGGTAAACATCTGAGACAGCCGCCGCGTAAGGATCGATGCCGGAGGGGCCCGATGACAGACGCTGGAAGAACGAGCTTTGGCGCCCGGGCAAGGGAGCGGTGACGCGTGGCTGCAGCACGGCGTATCCATCGACCACGCGGCCCGTCTTCGGATCGAGCCGGGGACGATTGAGGGGGTGCGCCATGGTTCCCACGAGCCGTGTCACGGCTCTTCTCGGAAGGCGCGTGTCGGCGTCGAGCGTGATGACGTACCGAATGCCGGGTGGTACGGCGGGGGCGAGGTCGCCCGCAGGCAGAAACGACGTGTCCGTCGCTCCCCGCAGGAGCCGGTTCAGCTCATGGAGCTTCCCGCGCTTGCGCTCCCATCCCATCCATGTCTGCTCGCCCTCGTTCCAGAGCCGCCGGCGGTGGAAGAGGAAAAATCGCGCGCCGCCCTCGTTTGGCATCCCGTGGCGCCGGTTCAGGCGTGCGATCCCATCGCGCGCCGTCGCCAGGATCTCCTCGTCGCCGGGCACGTTCTCCGCGCCCGCGTCCGTCCAGTCGGAGAGCAGGGCGAATCGGAGATCGCCGTCCGAGTTTGCGAGGTAGTGCACCTCGAGTCGCTCGATCTGCTCGTCGACCTCGGCCGACCGGGTGAGCAGTGTCGGTACGACGATCATGGTTCGTAGCGGCGACGGCACGCCATCGCGAAGCTCGAGGCGCGGAAGAACGCCCGGCGTGAGCAAGCCGGTCACGCTGCGATTCAGCAATGCGACGGCGAGATCCGAGGCCGGGAACGCCGCCACGAGCCCGAGTACGAGCAAGGTCGCCATCCCGGCGCCTGAAGCCCACGCCGTGAGAAGGGGCACCGAGAGGATCGCGATGGTGAGGGCCGCGATCGTTCCGAGGTACCCCGGCGTCGCCCACGCGACGTAGGCGCGGAGCAGCCGCCGGCCGAGCGAGGCCCGGAAGCCCAGGGCAAGCTCCAAGGTCTTGCAACCATGGCCAACGAGATAGAAACCGGGATCGTCCTGGCGGCCGTCGCGGAGGTCGCTTCCTGCCGCTCGGGCGACGGCTGCATGGGCGACGTCGAGCTCCGATCGGCCGGCACCTCGCGCGAGCTCCTCGATCGCGTGCCGGTAGGCATCGCGGGTGGCGAAATCCATCGCAGCATACCCGGCATCCGTCTGGAGCACGTCGTCGACCAGGCTGACGCTCTCGAAGAACTCCGCCCAGTCCAAAGCCGACATCATCCCCATGCTCAAGATCACGCTGCGGACGGTCACGTTCATGGCGGACTGCCGCTGATGCTCGACCCGGACGATGTCGTCCGGGGTGGTCCCCTGGGCGGCCAGGCGCTCGTCGAGCCACAGGAGCGCGGGCGTCACTGCGGGATCCTGATCGCGCAGCCGCTGGACGAGCTGCACCGCGAAGGCGGTGGTGAGCTGCACTTCCTCGAACTGCCGGAGCGCCCAGGCTGAAGTCTCGAGCGGGCGGCCGCTGAGCCCGAGCAGCTCGTCGGCCAGCGCGTCGGCCTCCTGGCGCGCCGCACGGGCGCGCACGATGCTCTCGGTCAGGCGCCGGAGATTCTCGACGAGCACGACCCGCAGGGTGATGGGGACGGCCCACAGCTCACCGACGGTCAGAGGCTGGACGCGCTGATACGCTCGCACGAACCGGCGAAGCGCGTCCGGATCGAACCGGCTATCCGTGTGCGCGACAAAGGCCCAGGCAATGCCGTAGACGCGCGGGTACTCGGCCAAAGGGCCCTCAGCCAGCTTGGGCAGCTCGCGGTAAAAACCCGGAGGCAGGTCGTCTCGGATCTCGCGAAGCTGCTCGTCCACGATGTGAAAGTTGTCGACCAGCCATTCCGCAGCAGGCGTGATCCAGCGCTCTTCCCGGATGGCCCGCGCGATGTCACGATATCCCTTGCGCAGCACACGCCCGTTCTCTACCACGCGCGGCAGGAGGGATCGGCCCCGGCCCGGCCTGCCGAGGACGTGCTGGGCGGTGGCGAGGCTCTCCGCGTGCTGCTCGAGGCGTTCGATGCCGAACAGCTCGGCGCGGATCGGTTCTTCGACTGACGGCGAGACGAACTCCAGGGAAGAGGCAGAGCTGGGCATGGTAGTGAGCTAGACGCCCGAGCGACTACGCGTCTTCGCGGCGTCCCGCACCGTTACTCCGATCGGCGCGCTCAGGGTGCACGTTCAGCTCCGAGGAACCCGGACGGGGACACCGGTGATTCTTGCCAGGCCCACCGCGGCCAGGCAGCGGATGACCACCCACGACGGATCGAACTCGAACCGGCCCATGCTGAACTTCGGGGCGCGCGGGTACGCGTGGTGGTTGTTGTGCAGACTCTCGCCCGCCGTGACCCAAGCCAGGGCGCGCCAGTTGTAGGCGGAGTTGGCGAAATTCTGAGCCCCGCGCCAGTGCCCCAGGCCGTTGATGAGCGGTGTCAGCACGAACACGTACAGGACGGCATGCACGAGCGCAGCGGCCAGGCCAGCCCACACGCCGAAGATCAGGCAGAGCAGCGCGATGCCGATGCCGAGACCGCTCACTCCCCGGGAGAAAATCGTACGATCCCACCGATCCTCCTTGATATCCGGAGCAAACGTCTGGAGCGTCTCGAGATTGCGCGCTTCCCGGATGTAGTAGTAGACGTTCAAGAGCTGCACCCGCCACAGCCCGAACATCCGAGGGCTGTGAGGATCACCCTCCTTGTCGGTGAAGGTGTGATGCTTGCGGTGGACGGCCACCCACTCCCGCCGGTTCTGGCCCGTGGTGAGCCAGAGGATCGTCCGAAAGAAGACGTCCGTGACCGGATGCAGCTGCACGGCCCGATGGGCGAGACCTCGGTGCAGATACACCGACGTTGCCACGGCGGCGACCTGCGCGAGCGCCAGCGCCACGAGCGGGGCAAGCCACAGGTGATAGTGATAGTTCATCGATTCCTGCCGTCACGTGTGACCCTGGGCTCTCTTCCCGAACCGGGCATGACGCTCGTCACGATCGGCGCATCTGCGTGGTGCGGCCTCCCCGTCGCGATACACCGGGCGGTCGGATTCGGTCGCCTCTCCGCGCGCTCCCCGCCCGCCCCACCCCCCTCCGGATGCGGAGGACCGCCTGGACCTGGTCTTCGACGTTGGCGAGGACCGCCCGATCGCCGTCCCGCTTCAGCCCCTCGTCGATCAGGGCGCGAAGCACCATCTGGAGGCTCACGGGCCGCTTGAATCTGGTGGTGGCCGCCCCCGCGAACACCCGAGCTCGATCCAGCACCTCTCGGGGAACGACCAGCAGCACATTGGTCATGTCCTCGAACATTGACATCTCGCCCTTTCTGCCGGCCCTGAGCGCCTCCTCGGCGACCATTCCGGCGCTGTCGAAAGTCTTCGACATACAACTTATAATCTATATACTTTATATACTATGCTATATATGTAGTCAACGAAAAGCGTGTCTCCCGGCGGCGGTTTGTCGGCGGGGGGCCGTCGCCCCAGAGAGGAACGGCCAATGCAGCTAGACATCGTCGCGACGTGGGTGTTCGTGGGACTGATGTCGGGATACATGGCCGGTTTCCTCATCAAGCCGGGCGGCTACGGATTGCTGGCGGACCTCGTCCTCGGCTTAGCCGGCCGCCTCGTCGGCATAGGGATTTTCCACGCGCTCGCGATGTCCCCGGACGCCGGGTGGCTCGTCATGGCCGTGGTGGCCTTCGCCGGCGCCGCCAGTGTGCTCGTCGGTCAGCGGTGGTGGTACACGCACGCCTAGCGGCTTCTCCCGCCCTACCGCCCGCGCGGACGTGGGAACGACCGATAGAGATTCGGGGCGGCCGGGCGGTCCACGACGTTCATCTGGTCCAGCCGTTTGGTGCCGTGCGCCACCGCCTCGGCGATGGTTGGATAGGACTCGCGCGATTCCTCGAGCATCTCGCCAGCATAGTCGACGATGCGCCCCCGCCATCCCCCGCTCAAGGGGGTTGAAAACGCCGCGACCTGGATGGCGCCCCCCTACCAGCGACCCGGACCGCTGCTCCCGGGGCCGCCGCCTCGCCGGGCTCCGCCGCCGCCCGAAGAAGTCGCGATCTCGACCTTGAGAAGAACGCGCCAGGCTGCAGAAGCACTCGCTGCTCCGCGGCCACCTCGACGCTCGCGGTGCCGTCGAGGAGGAGGAAGAACTCGTCGCCGAGCTCGTCCGCACGGGTCAGCACGGTGCCGGCCGGGGCCTCGAAGACCCGTGCGATCCTGGCGACGCTCCGGAGTTGCCTCTGGCTGCATCCCTCAAAAATCGGGACTTCCTTGAGCCGCTCGATCTTGTCCCCCTGGTTGACGGTGGCCCCGGACGCAACGGGTTCCAGTCGAGCCTTGGAATCGTAGGCGATTGATCCGTCCATCATCCGGCTGACGAGTTCCACGGGATCCTCCTGTCCGGGGGTTGCACGTGCTTCCCACGCCGGACCACTCAGGCGACACTGCCCCTGGGTGCTTTGCAGCCTAACACTCAATCCCCCCATCCGCTGCCGCAGCGTCGGGGAGGGCGAGGACTGGCTCTGCGTTCCGATAGCGCAATGCGGCTAGCGGTAGTGTGTACCGTGCTGTAGCTTCATCAGTCCAGCGCAGGTCGTCGGACGATCAATGGGGTTCGGAGTCACGGGAGGGCCAGCCATGCCTGTCTACGAGTACTACTGTGACACGTGCCAACGTGACGTCCGAGTCACCCTCTCAATCAGCGAGCACAACAAGGCGAAGGTTGCATGCCCTCGGTGCAGCAATAAGGCACCTCAGCCGTTGTTAAGCACGTTCTTCTCCCAGACGTCACACAAGTCCTGAGTGCCGCGCGCGGCAGAGGGCTCAGACGTAGGCCCAGCGCGTTCGCGACAATCGGGCCGCGGCGATGCAGGGCATCCGGGGCGAACTGATCGGCGAACTATCAGTCCAGCACAACCTCACGGCGTTTCAAAGGTGCTGACGGCAGACAGTCTCGGGTATTGAAGAGCCGATCCTCGGCCACGACGTCGACGCGGCGACCATAACATCGCGAGAAGGCACGGCATGGGCGGCTTCGAGGTGATCGTCGGCATCGTTCCCGTCGTGGTGATCGTGATCGTCGTCATCGCCACCTCGATCCGGATCCTGCGGGAATACGAGCGCGCGGTGATCTTCCGGTTCGGCCGACGGGCGAACGCCGTCTTCAATCCGGGAGGCGACGGCTCGGGCCCGGGTCTGG
>Ga0306921_10008534_pt1 | contig 10831 bp, 10 predicted proteins | sample sta12Cox44000080_FD_203760 | JGI IMG/M metagenome (GOLD analysis project Ga0306921, IMG submission 203760) | Lab enrichment of tropical soil microbial communities from Luquillo Experimental Forest, Puerto Rico - statoxic.12C.oxic.44.000.080 (v2)... | ecosystem: Environmental > Terrestrial >...
CGCTGCGCCGGCGCCATCGACCGGAATTGACCAAGCACGAGCGCGGTTTCCGGAGGATTGACGACGAAACTGCGAGTCTTCCGATCGAAGGACAGGAGCTCGTCGCGATGTTCGACAGTCGCGTCGGACCAGACATAGAAACCGTCAACGAACGGATCGTTGTCGAGTCCCTGATTGAACGTTGTCTCGATGAACGGGATGTCGAGCGGCTCGGTTTGGTACTGGAAGATCTTGAGAAGGACGTCGGTGCGCGGTGCGTGCAGCGAATCCTGCAGGTCCTTGGCTACGGCATCAACCGTCTCCAGGCTCATTTGGCGAAGCACGACCGACGAGGCCTGGGCGAGATCGGAGAGGTAGCGGAACTGGAAGTAGAACAGGATTGCGACCGGGATACCGATGCCGACCGCCAGCAGCATCGCGAGGCGGAGGCTGCGGTCGCGAAACAGATGGCTCACGGCTGAAGGCCCGACGCCTTGCCCGACTGGCATGCCCGGGTTCCGGGGATCCACGACTCAAGCTTACTCGGATTTTGCGATTTCGGCGGAGATGCGATCGAGAAACGGACGATGCGGTTCGAGTCCAGGATTGGCCCCGATCAGCGCGTGCGCGATCTCGTAGGCCTCCAGCAGCAGGTCCTCGCGCTCGTCCGGCGGGGCCGCGTTCACGAACCTCCAGAGATCGCGCTCCGCGCCCGGGGCGTCGCCGTTTGCCAGCCGCACGACGGCCAGCCGGCAGCCCTGCCGGCGATTTTGCTGAGGATCGCGCCGCTGGCCCTCTTCGTATGCCGCAAGCGACGCTGCGTAATTGCCGCGAAGAAACAGAGTGTGGCCGAGGTTGTAATAGCCAAAGACGAAGGCGGGGTTGATCTCAATCACCTGTCGAAACGCCGCCTCCGACTCGTCCAGGCGTCCGAGCTCGCGGTTGACGACGCCGATGTTGTTAAGATTTGTGAAGCTGCGCGGATCGTGCACTAGCGCCTGACGTAACGCGACCAACGCCGCCCCCGGCTCGCCGAGCTCGCCGAGCGTCGCGCCGAGATTGCTGAACGCGGCGGAAAACGTCGGCATCAGGTCGGCGGCGCGTTGAAAAGCATCGCGCGCCCGGTGCATGTCGTCATACACGAGCGATAGCTTGCCGCTCTCGTACGGAACCGCCTCCCAATCCGGCGCGAGCATCGCAGCGCGATCCAGCGCTTCGCGTGCAGCAGCACCGTCCTTCGATTCGCGGCAGGCGCTTGCGAAGGCGAGCCAGGTGACGGGCGAGTCCGGCTCGAGCGCGATCGCCTCGCGACAGAGCGCCAGCCGCTCCGCAGAATCGATCAAGGTATACGCACGCGCGAGCGCCTGTGTCGCCGGTCGCTCGGCAGACGGCGTCGCGTCATCCTGCACGAAGGATATCAACGAGTCCGTTGTGTCCCAGGTGTCTTCCAGGTCCAGGTCGATGAGCTCGAAGGCTCCCCAGGCCCCTCGGTTTTGAAACGCCTCCGGCGCGCGGCTTTCAAGCGCGGCGCGATCGGCAGTTGCAACGATCAGATCGTGCTCGTCGAGCCGATCGATCCATGTCTGCAGCAGGTAGTTCGATTGCGTCAGCACCAGCCGCGTGCCGCCGGTCTGCGCGTCGGGGAACGCGCGGTCGATGTCCTCAAGCACGACCGCGCGCGGCTGCGGCGGGCAAACCAAGTCGCTGACGCGCGTGAACGGGAGCGTTCCCGCATCTACGACAATCGCGTGGTGGGTTGTGGGAGCGTGTGCTCGCGCGGCGCGCAGGCGTTGCCCGCGCGAGCCGCCGACGATGAGGAGGCCTCGAGACATTGCAGGAGGGATGGATTGCAGACTTGCAGGAAGGGAAGGAAAAAGGCCTTCTTCCTTCTACCTTCCCTTCCTGCAATTCAACTTCCTGCAATTCTGCAATTGCAGGTTTTTTATTGCTGCGCCGTCTCCTTGGGCTGATTCGCGAGGAAGCCGTTGATCTGCTTCACCGCGTAGCTCACCTTGATGTCGAACGCCTGCTTGCCGAGCGCCGCGGTCGAGCGGCGGGCGTCACCGGTGATGCCGTTGTTCTTGCGCGGCGGCGCGTTCGGGTCGGCCGCACCGCGGCCCTGGCCGCGGGCGCCCGGCGGCGGAACGGGATCGCCTTCAGCAGTCGCTATCAGTTCCTTGCGGACCCATCCCTTGTCCCCGCCCAGATACAGCATCGTCGACGTGTCGGGGATGCCGGCGTGCGAGCTGCGCGGGTATCCATGAGCGACCAGCCACTCGTCGAAATCGTCCTGCGCTTTCTTGTAGACCTCGTCGACGAAATAGACATGCTTGCCCTGCGGCGCGTACTTGGCGTCGAGCTTCTTGGCGACCTCCGCGAATACCTGCGGCTGACCGCCGCCATGATCGCCCATGATCATCACGTTCTTGAAGCCGGTGATGATCGCCTGCTCGGAGATCTCGGTGAGCATCTGGCCGAACACTTCGTTGCTCAGGCCGATGGTGCCCGGCAGGTCTGCGCTCGCCCGGTTGGGTGAATACGCGAGCGTCGGCATCACGATCGCGTTACCGAGCTTGAGCGCGATCGCCTTGGCGGTTGCGCGCGCCATCAGAGTGTGACCGCCGTTGACGTTCTGCGGTCCGCGTTGTTCGGTGCCGCCGGTGTACACGATCGCCGTAGTTTTCCCCGCGGCGAGCGCGGCCTTCACTTCGGGCCACGTCATCATTTCGAATTCGACGAGCGGCGCCTTTGCACCGGTCGCCGCCTGCTTCGCCGCGGCGGGTTTTGCGGCAGGCGCCTGTGCGAAAGCGGTCGCGGCCGAGAGGGCGAGGACCGGAATCGACAATAGGAAACGGGGCATAACGGGACTCCTTATCGACTGAACAGACTGGGCAGGGACCGTATGATGCGGCCAAACGACCGCATCCCGTGTAAATGTTTGTCAGAGGCAGTTCTAACTTCTAACTTCTAAGTTCTAACTTCTCACTTCTTCAGCGTCTCGAGCTGCGCCTTCGCCTGAGCGTTGTTCGGGTCGAGCTCAACCGCCTTCTCGAGCGCGGCGATCGCGCCTGGTTTGTCGCCCTTCGCGTTCTTGACCTGCGCCAGGGTGACGTACGTGCGCGCCGATTTGGGGAAGTATTCGAGGTTGGCGTTCAAGTAGGTCAGCGCATCGTCGGCCTTGTTGGCCGTGTTCGCGCGCTGAGCGATGGCGACAAGGCTCCCCTCGCTGAAGTCGTAGCTCTGCCCGCCGTAAAACTTCTCACGAAGCTCCTTGTATTTGGCCAGGCCCGCCGTCGCGCCGCCCGAGGCGGCGGCGTCGGTGACGATGTCGGTGATCTGCTTGGGAATCGGTACGCCGCGATGGCACGTGGCGCAGCCGACGCGCGTCGTCGCGTCTGCCGGCTTGCCGATTGCTTCCGGAAGCTTCGTGTTGATCTCGCGGGCGAGCATCATCATGCCGCGAGCCGCCTTCTTGGGCGCCTTCTCGTCCGACGCGAAGTCGTTGCGGCCGCCGCGTCCTTCCTGCACGTGGCAGTAGTTGCACGCCACGCCAAGCGACTGCGTGAACGCCTGCATCGACGCGAGGACCTGCTCGCGCGGCGTGTCCTTCGGGAAAATCTGAAGATTGGTCATCGGCGGCGGACCGCCCGCCCGCTGTCCGCCCGCCGGCGGCTGCTGTGCGCCAGCCGTTGACGCCGTTACCAGCAATGCGGTGAGAGCGAGTCCGAAGAGACGTTTCATGCGCGTACCTCTTTGCCGACGAGTTCCCGTACGAAGGACAGCCAATGCCGGTACTGTGGGAGCTGCCCCCGAACGGCCTGGTTGAATGTGTCCTGAATACGACGCGTGACCTCTCCCGGTTTACCGCCGCTCATCACGCGGCCGTCGACCTCGCGGATGGCCGTCACTTCGACAGCGGTGCCCGAGAAGAACAATTCGTCGGCGCCGAGGACGTCCTCGACCGAAATCGGCGCGACCTTCGTTTCAATGCCCAGATCCTTGGCGATTTCGAGGACAGACGCGCGGGTGACGCCCATCAGGATGCTGGCGTCCTTGTCGTTGGTGATGATGGCACCGTCCTTGACGACGAACAGATTCTCGCCGGAGCCCTCAGCCACCAGCCCCTGTGAATTGAGCAGGAGCGCCTCGTCGAAGCCTTTTCGTTGGGCGTCGTTCACGGCGCGGGCCGAGTTGATGTACTGGCCGCACGCCTTGGCCCAGGCGGGAATCGCGCTGTTGTCGAACTTGCGAACGGGGGAGACGGTCACCCGGACTCCCGCATCGGCGTTGGCGAGGTACTTGCCCGTAGGCAGGGCTGCAATGGCGACCGAAACCGGACACTCCGCCGTCCACACGCTGAGCGTGGCGGCATCGAAGAAGGCGACCGGTCGCAAATAGGACGCTTCGAGCTTGTTGGCCTTCACGACCTCGCGGCTCGCCTCCGCGATGGTGTCAATCGGATACGGAATCGTCAGGTCGTACACTTCCGCTGACTTGTAGAACCGCTCGAGGTGCGCATCCAGCCGGAAGATGGCGGGACCGTCGGCGGTTGGATACGACTTCATCCCTTCGAAGACGCCCGTGCCGTACTGCAATCCGTGCGCGAGCACGTGCACTTTCGCGTCGTTCCACGGGACGAGTTTGCCGTTGAACCAAATCGTTTCTGTTGGCGTGAAGCCCATGACCGTTCTCCAGTACGTGAATATATATCGAGACGGGCGTGCCGGACCGATATCTCCGGAGACGTGTCCGAATTCCGGATCGAGAAAAGCCGCGCCGAAGCCGCGCTCACGCTGACCACCGGGGCGACCGTGCGAGGGTGCTTCTTTCTTTCGGGTTCGAGCCCTACTCATGCACCGGAACGGATCGCAGACCTGCTGAACGCGGAAACCGGCTTCTTCCCGTTCGAATTACACGGGAATGAGGCGCCGCACACCGTCCTCTACAACCGGACGCAGTTGTTGCTCGTCGCCCTGCTCGAGGGAACCCGCGAAGCGGACGAAGCCCAGCTGGCTCCCGATTACAGCATCGCCAGGGAGCGCGGTGTCCGGATTCTGCTCTCCAACGGGCATTCCGTCGAAGGACTCGTGCGAGTGCACCGCCCGACCGGGCGCGATCGCCTGAGCGACTACGCTCGGCAGCCGGAGACATTCCGGTATGTCGAAACGTCCAGCGGGACCGTCATCGTCAACGCCGATCACATCGTTGAATTCCGGGAGACGAGCGAAGCATGAACGCGCAGATTGATGGACTCTTCCGAATGATGTGCGAGGCGGGCGCCTCGGATCTGCACCTGATGGTGGGCACCCAACCGCTCGTACGGAAGGACGGCGGCATGAAGCCGCTGGACCCGTCCGCTCCCGCGCTGACCCCCGAGTTGATCGGCCGTCTGCTGGATCCGATCATCCCCGAGAAGAACCGGCACGAGTTCGCCCAGGTGCACGACACCGACTTCGCCTACGAGGTTCCGGGGCTGGCCAGGTTCCGCGCCAACATCTTCATGGATCGCAAAGGCAAGGGCGCCGTCTTCCGCGTCATCCCGAGCAAGATCCTCACCGCGGAGCAACTTGGTCTGTCGCAGGCGATCCTGTCCTTGTGCAAGCTGCACAAGGGACTCGTGCTGGTGACGGGTCCGACCGGCTCGGGCAAGTCGACCACGCTCTGCGCGATGATCGACCACGTCAACACCACGCGCAACGATCACATCATCACGATTGAGGATCCGATCGAGTTCGTCCACGAGAACAAGTCGTGTGCGATCAACCAGCGCGAAGTCCACAACCACACGGATTCGTTCAAGGCGGCGCTGCGTGCCGCGCTGCGCGAGGACCCCGACATCATCCTGGTCGGCGAGCTTCGCGACCTCGAAACCGTGGCGATAGCCATCGAGACGGCCGAAACCGGCCACCTCGTGTTCGGGACGTTGCACACGTCCACCGCGGCGTCGACCGTCGACCGGGTGATTGACCAGTTTCCGGCCGACCGTCAATCGCAGATCCGCGTGATGCTGTCCGAATCGCTCAAGGGCGTGATCTCGCAGACGCTGTGCAAGAAGATTGGGGGCGGTCGCGTGGCGGCGCTCGAGGTGCTGATTGTCACCTCGGCCATCAGTAACCTCATCCGTGAAGCGAAGACTTTCCAGATTCAGTCGATGATGCAGGTCGGCAAGGCCGTCGGCATGGTGACGCTGAACGATGCGCTCATGGACCTGGTCACCAGGAAGCTGATTACGCCGGAAGAGGGCTACAGCAAGGCCATCGATAAGGCCGGCATGGAAACGCTGATGAAACGGGCCGGAATCGACCCGAACAAGCCTGCGCCGGCGACCCCGGCCGCAGCCGGCACACAGGCGGGCGCACCTCAGCGGCCAGCGGCCGCCGGCGTTCCGCGGGGGTAGACCGGTTCAAGCGGTTGCACGGCTTGAGAACGCCGTGCTATATTCGTCAGGTTCTGTTGGGGCTGGGATCACCCTATCTAGCCTCACCGCTTTCGCAAGCGTCCCCGGACAGCAACATGGGCGGGGCAGACCATCCGTCGCGACCAACTAACTTGTTAGGGTCATAGGGTTTTCAGGCGCCAAGCCGCACCCTTCGACAAAGCTCAGGGTGGCCTGAGCAAGGTCGAAGGCCAAGGCTTCTAGGCCTGAAGCGACAAACGCGAGACCGCGACATTGCGGATCGCGGGTTGAGGATTTTGGATTGAATCGACGATTGGGTTGCGGATTCCGCAATCGAATCCGCAATCCGCAATCTTCAATCCGCAATACACGGATTGCAGGATTATGCCGACTATCAGTCAACTTGTCCGCGCCGGGCGCCAGAAGATCGTCAGCAAGACCAAGAGCCCCGCGCTGCAGAACAGCCCGCAGAAGCGTGGTGTCTGCGTCCGCGTCTTCACACAGACGCCGAAGAAGCCGAACTCCGCGCTGCGCAAGGTCGCGCGTGTCCGGTTGACCAATGGCATCGAGGTGACAACCTACATCCCCGGCGTCGGCCACAACCTGCAGGAGCACTCGCTGGTGCTGATCCGCGGGGGGCGCGTCAAGGATCTGCCGGGTGTTCGCTACCACGTCGTCCGCGGCACGCTCGACGCGGTTGGCGTGCAGGGCCGCATGCAGGGCCGGTCGAAGTACGGCGCCAAGCGTCCGAAGAAGGCTTAGGGCTTAGGGATTCGGGATTAGGGATTAGCCATGCCACGTAGACGAGTCGTTTCCAAACGCGAGATTCCAGCCGATCCGCTCTATCAGAGCGCGCTGGTCACCAAGTTCATCAACTGCGTGATGACCGACGGCAAGCGGAGCACGGCGGAGCGCATCTTTTACAAGAGCTTCGACATCATCAAGGACAAGACCGCCGACGACCCGCTCAAGGTCTTCAAGAAGGCGATCGACAACGTCAAGCCGAGCCTCGAGGTGAAGTCGCGCCGCGTGGGCGGCTCCAACTACCAGGTGCCGGTCGAAGTGAACCCGAACCGTCGCCTGTCGCTGAGCATCCGTTGGATCGTCGGCTACGCCACCGCGCGCGGCGATGGCAAGACGATGCAGGAGAAGCTCGCGAACGAACTGCTCGACGCGGCCAACCTTCGCGGCGGCGCCGTGAAGAAGCGCGAAGACACGCACCGGATGGCGGAAGCGAACAAGGCGTTCGCCCACTATCGCTGGTAGCTCTGAAATCTGAAATCTGACCCCTGAAATCTCAACGTAGACGTAAATGCCCAGGCAGTCGCCCTTAGCAAAAACGCGGAATATCGGCATCATGGCCCACATCGATGCCGGTAAGACGACGACGACGGAACGGATCCTGTTCTACACCGGGATTACGTACAAGATCGGCGAAGTCCACGAAGGCACCGCCGTCATGGACTGGATGGAGCAGGAGCAGGAGCGCGGCATCACGATCACGTCCGCCGCCACCACCTGTTTCTGGCGCGATCACCGCATCAACATCATCGACACTCCCGGCCACGTCGACTTCACCGCGGAAGTCGAGCGCTCGCTGCGCGTGCTCGACGGCGCGGTCGCCGTGTTCGACTCGGTCGCCGGCGTGGAACCGCAGTCCGAAACCGTCTGGCGTCAGGCCGACAAGTACCGCGTGCCGCGCATCTGTTTCGTCAACAAGATGGACCGCATCGGCGCCGACTTCAAGCGGACGTTCGATCAGATCATCTCCAAGCTCGAAGCCAATCCCGTCGCCATCCAACTCCCCATCGGTTCCGAAGATCGTTTCCTCGGCGTCGTCGACCTCATCAAGATGAAGTCGATCACGTACAAGGACGAGACGATGGGCGCCGACTACATCATCGGCGACATTCCCGCCGACATGCTCGAGGAAGCGAAGCACTATCGCGAGCAGCTGATCGAGAAAGTCAGCGAAGTCGACGACGTTGTCCTCGAAAAATATCTGCACGGTCAGGCCGACACGATTACCGAAGACGAGATCAAGGCGGCCCTCCGCCGTCGTGTGAACAACTCGGTGCGCTCGGGGAGTGAAGGCGCCTTCGTGCCGGTCATCTGCGGATCGGCCTTCAAGAACAAGGGTGTACAGCCGCTCCTCGACGCGGTCGTCGACTTTCTGCCGTCACCGCTCGATGTGCCGTCGATCGCCGGCATCGACCCGGCCAAGGAAGCGAATCCCGACGACCCGACGGCGAACCTGATCGAGCGTCCGGCGGCCGACGACGCGCCGTTCAGCGCGCTGGCCTTCAAGATCATGACCGACCCGTTTGTCGGTCAGCTCACCTTCTTCCGCGTGTACTCAGGTGTCCTGACGGCCGGTTCGAGCGTCTTCAATTCGACCAAGCAGCGCACCGAGCGCATCGGCCGATTGCTGAAGATGCACGCGAACAAGCGCGAGGAAATCAAGGAAGTCTACGCGGGGGACATCGCGGCAGCCGTCGGCCTCAAGAGCGTGTCGACCGGCGACACGCTGTGCGACGAGAAGAAGCCGATCATCCTCGAATCGATGGACTTCCCGAAGCCGGTGATCTCGCTCGCGATCGAACCGAAGACGAAGTCGGATCAGGAAAAGCTCGGCATCGGGCTGCAGAAGCTGATGGCAGAGGACCCGACGTTCCGGGTCAACACCGATCAGCAGACCGGCCAGGTCATCATCCACGGGATGGGCGAGCTGCATCTCGAGATCATCGTGGATCGCCTCAAGCGCGAGTTCAGCGTCGAGGCGACCGTCGGCAAGCCGCAAGTGGCCTACAAGGAAACGCTCACGCGCCCGTCTGATGGCGAAATGAAGTACGCAAAGCAGACCGGCGGCCGCGGCCAGTATGGCCACGTGAAGATTCACCTGCATCCAGGCGAACCGGGCACCGGCTACGTCTTCGAGAACGAGACCGTCGGCGGTTCCATTCCGAAAGAGTTCATCAAGCCGATCGACGAAGGGATCAAGGAAGCGCTCACCCGCGGCGTGCTCGCGGGCTTCCCGATCGACGACGTCCGCATCGTCCTGTACGACGGTTCGTACCACGACGTCGACTCGTCGGAAATGGCGTTCAAGATTGCCGGGTCGATGGCGTTCCAGGACGCGGCGAAGAAGGCCAGGCCGGTGCTCCTCGAGCCGATCATGCGCGTCGAGGTCGTCGTTCCGAAGGAGCACATGGGCGACGTCATGGGCAACCTTTCGAGCCGGCGAGGCCAGATCCAGTCGCAGGAAGACCGCGGCGGCACGCAGATCATCAACGCACGGGTGCCGCTGTCGGAGATGTTCGGTTATTCCACCGACCTTCGATCGCGCACGCAGGGGCGCGCGACCTACTCGATGCACTTCGATCGCTACGAGCAGGCACCGCCGAACGTGAGCGAAGAGGTCGTCGCTCGCATGCAGGGTAAATAACGATGGCAACCGCAGCATTCAACGAGAAGATTCGCATCCGTCTCAAGGCGTACGACTACCGGGTGCTCGACCAGTCGACGAGCGAGATCGTCGACACCGCCAAGCGCACCGGCGCGCGGCTGGCGGGCCCGATTCCGCTGCCCACGTCGAAGAACAAGTGGACGGTGCTGCGTTCGCCGCACGTCGACAAGAAGTCGCGGGAGCAGTTCGAGATCCGCACGCACAAGCGGCTCATCGACATCTTCGAGCCGACGCCGCAGACCGTGGACGCGCTGATGAAGCTCGATCTGCCGGCGGGCGTCGACGTCGAAATCAAGGCGTTTGGCAAGGAGCACAAATAGGGTTCGCAGGGTTCGCACGGCGCTGAGGGTTCTCGGGATGCTTCACCCTGCGAACCACGAGCACCGCGAGCACCTCGAGCACCTAGAGAACCTTTTATGGTGACAGGAATCATTGGCCGCAAAGTCGGCATGACCCAGATCTTCGACGCGGATGGCACGGTTCATCCGGCGACGGTGATCAAGGCCGGGCCGTGCGTCGTCGTCCAGTCGAAGGACGCGCAGTCGGACGGCTACGAGGCCGTTCAGCTCGGGTTCGTTGAGGAGACGCCGGCGAAGTCGAACAAGCCGAGCGCGGGCCATTTCAAGAAGGCGAACGTGCCGCCGACGCGCGTTCGACGGGAAGTCGGCCTGGCCAAGGGCGCCGAGAAGCCGAAGGTCGGCGATCAGGTGCTCGCATCGATCTTCGCCGACGGCGAGCGGGTCGACATCGTCGGGACCGGCCGCGGCAAGGGCTTTCAAGGCGTCGTGAAGCGGCACCACTTCGGCGGCGGCGCCGCGACGCACGGCTCGATGTTTCACCGCGCGCCCGGGTCGATCGGCGCGTCGTCGTTCCCCTCGCGCGTGGTCAAGGGCATGCGAGCGGGCGGCCGGATGGGCGGCGGTCGCGTCACGATTCACAACCTGAAGGTGCTGCGCGTGGATCCGGAGAACCATCTCCTGATCGTCGAG
>Ga0306921_10008535_pt1 | contig 10829 bp, 10 predicted proteins | sample sta12Cox44000080_FD_203760 | JGI IMG/M metagenome (GOLD analysis project Ga0306921, IMG submission 203760) | Lab enrichment of tropical soil microbial communities from Luquillo Experimental Forest, Puerto Rico - statoxic.12C.oxic.44.000.080 (v2)... | ecosystem: Environmental > Terrestrial >...
TCGCCGAGCGAGACATAGAGCTGGCTCAGGCCCTGCCTGAGCAGCGCGGCTTCGGTGGTCGACATGCCGCCGCGAGTCGTGAAGCTGCGCTTTGAGGGCGTCATCACCGCAAGCTTCTCGCCATGGACCAGCACCGTGAAGGGGGCGGCCGTTTCGTTGTAGTTTGGGCCCTTCACCTGGCTCAAGCCTTGGAGCTTGAACTCATAGCCGGCGACAATGGTGATCTCGCCGGCCTTCATCGTGCCGATATATTCGGTGTTCCAGGTGGTCTCGCAGACGATTCCGATCAGGGCGATGCCGATCCCGGCATGCGCGAACGCGGCGCCCCAGGCTGCGCGCGGCAATCCGCGCGCACGGCGCAGCGTGATGGCGAGCGGCACGCGAAACAGGCCGGTCCGCTCGGCGATGTCGGTGACGGCGCCCAAAATCACAAAGGTCGCGAGCGCGATCGCGAGCGGCGCCAGTGCGCTGCCGCCCTCGGCCCAGGCCCAGACCAGCGCCAGCACGACGAGAGCGGCGACGCCGGCAGCGAGCAGCCGTTGCGCCGCACCGAGGAGGTCGCCGCGCTTCCAGGCCAGCATCGGACCGAAGGGGACCGCGATCATCAGAGGGACGAACAGCGGCGCGAAGGTGAGATTGAAGAACGGCGCGCCGACCGAAATCTTCGCGCCGGTCAACACTTCAAGTGCAAGCGGATAAAGCGTGCCGACCAGCACAGTCGCGCACGCCGTGGTGAGGAACAGATTGTTGAGCACGAGTGCACCCTCGCGCGAGATCGGCGCGAACAGGCCGCCCTGCTTCAATGCCGATGCGCGCCAGGCAAACAGCGTGAGCCCGCCGCCGATGAAGACGCAGAGGATCAACAGGATGAACACGCCGCGCGTCGGGTCGCTGGCAAAAGCGTGGACCGACGTCAGAACGCCGGAGCGCACCAGGAAGGTGCCAAGCAGCGACAGCGAGAAGGTCAGGATCGACAAGAGAATGGTCCAGACCTTGAGCGCGTTGCGCTTCTCCATCACCAGCGCCGAATGGAGCAGCGCGGTGCCGGCGAGCCAGGGCATCAGCGAGGCGTTCTCGACCGGATCCCAGAACCACCAGCCGCCCCAGCCGAGCTCGTAATAGGCCCAGTAGGAGCCCATGGCGATGCCGAGCGTCAGGAAGATCCAGGCCATCAGCGTCCAGGGCCGCACCCAGCGCGCCCAGGCCGCATCGATGCGCCCCTCAACGAGGGCCGCAACTGCAAAGGAAAACGAAATCGAGAAGCCGACATAGCCGAGATAGAGCATCGGTGGATGGATGGCGAGCCCAATGTCCTGCAACACCGGATTGAGGTCCCTGCCCTCGATCGGCGGATTGGGAATCCGCAGGAACGGATTGGAGGTGGTCAGGATGAAGAGATAGAAGGCGCTGGCGATCCAGGCCTGCGCCGCCAGCACGCGCGCACGCAAGCTGAGCGGCAAATTGTTGCCGAAGGCTGCAACAAGACCGCCGAACAGCGCCAGGATCGACACCCACAGCAGCATCGAGCCTTCGTGGTTTCCCCACACACCGGTGATCTTGTAGATCATGGGCTTCAGCGAGTGCGAGTTCTCGAACACGTTGACGACGGAAAAATCCGAGGTGACGTGCAAGGTGACCAGCGCGCCGAAAGAGAACGCGACGAACAAGAGCTGCGCCAGCGCAGTGGAGCGCGCGACATTCATCAGCGCGGGATCGCTGAGCCGGGCGCCCAGCATCGGCACAGTCGACTGGATCAGCGCGAGCCCAAGCGCGAGCACCAGCGCGTAATGTCCGGATTCGGCGATCATCGCGCTGCTCTCCTCGCCTCGCAGGTCGTGCCGCCAATCTCTTCGGCGACCTTCTTGCCGTAATCGTCCTTCCAGTGCCCATGCTTCTTGAGTTCGTCGGCGACGCTTTTCGGCATATAGGTCTCGTCGTGCTTGGCCAGCACGGTATCGGCCTTGAAGGTACCGGAGGAATCGAGCGCGCCCTCGGCGACGACGCCCTGCCCTTCGCGGAACAGGTCGGGCAGGATGCCCGCGTACGCCACCCGCAGCCTGGCACTGCCGTCGGCCACATCGAACGTCACCGACTTGTCGCCGCACACCAGCGAGCCCGGCTGCACCAGGCCGCCGAGGCGGAAGCGCTGGCCCGGCGCGATATGCTGCTCGGCCGCCATCGACGGCGTCGAGAAGAACACGATCGAGCTGCGGAAGCCGTACAGCACCAGCCCCGCGGCGAAGGCGAGCACCGCGAGCGCACATCCGATCATGGTCAAACGCCGCTGCTTGCGCGTCATGCTTGTTTCCGCTGTTGGCGCATCGGCCCGGTCATCCGTCAAACCCCATGCTCTTGAGGCCTTCATTGAGCTGCCGCAACCGCTCGGCATCGTTGGCGACGGCAGCCCGCGCACCGGCGACGGCGGCCTTTGCCTTGTCGTGATCGCCCAGCACCGAATAGGCCCGCACCAGCTTCAGCCATCCCTCGACGTCGTCGCCATTCTCCTTCAGCCGGCTCGCGAGACGCTCGACCATGCTGCGGATCATCGCGCCGCGGTCACCCTCGCTCATATCCTTGGCCGCAGCCATTGTCTGTTCCGAAAGTGCCGGCGCCTTGGGCCCGCTGACCCGGCCGAGGGCGTCCTGCACCAAAGGACGCCACGGCGCTTCCGCGGGCGCCTTATCGAGCATGGCCTGCCAGATCGCGGCGGCATCGCGGCTGCGGCCGTCCTGCTCGGCCGCGAGCCCAAGGAAATAGCTCGCCTTGACCTCAGTCGCATCGAGCGCCAGCGCACGATCGAACTCGCCTCTGGCGTCCTGGGTGACGACGCCACCGGCGGAGGCGACCATGACCTCGCCGAGATCGGCACGTCGCTCGGCGCTATCGCCGTTATAGGTGATGGAGTTGCGGTAGGCCTGGATCGCCTCATCGAACCGGCCCTGCCGCGACAGGACCGGCGCCAGCACCGCCCAGCCGCGGCCGTCGGACGGATTTTGCTTCAGATGCTCCTCGACCTTGGCCACCAGCAGATCCAGCGACTGCTCGCTTCCGGGCGCGCGGCCGCGATCGGCGAGCGGGAAATCCGGCAAGCGGGGCGAGCCGAGCGGCACGTAGACCGCGATCGCGATCGCGGGCAGCCCCACCAGCGCCAGCACGGCGGCGAAACGGCGCAGCGTCACGTTCGATTGCACGGCGGGGCTGCGCGGCTGATCTGCGGCCGCAAGCAGGCGGCGGCCGATTTCGACGCGCGCGGCTTCGGCTTCACTGGCGCCGATCAGGCCCGTGGCCGCGTCGCGATCGACCTCAGTGAGCTGGTCCTTGTAGACGGTGGCCTCGCTGCCATCCGCGGGCGCACGCACGCGCAGACCGAGCGGCAGCAACACGGCGAAAATTGCCGCGGCCGTCATCAGCGCGAACACAAGCCACAACGTCATCAGGCGGGTTCCAGCGGCGCCGACACGGCGCACTCATGGTTCGAGGCTTTACACCACGCTCCGCGCGGGCGGCAATTGACAATTCGCAACATTCAATGCGCCGAGCCAGCTAAAAAGCGTTGGATAATAAGAAGTTAGTCAATCACAAAGTCGCTACTGCGAGCGAGTTATTCGCCATGCGCATTTAGCTCAACCCGCACGCGACGGTTTGCGCTCTCCGGTGAGCGCCGCCGTGATCGCGTTCTCGACTGCCCTGTTCATCAGCGACGCATAGTCGTGGCCGAACAGGACCTCGCAGAAGCGGACTGCGGCTTGAGCTTGCGATTGACGGAAGGCGCGCACCTTGGCGTCGCCGCCGCGCAGCGATTGCACCAGCGCTTCGGTCGCCTGCTCGACATAGTGCTGCAGGTCGGAATAGGTTCGCAGCGTCACTTCGTTGATCGCAAGTTCGCTGGCGTAGGTGCGGCAAACCGCGACGAAATCGATCAGCGAGACAACCTCCTCGACCTCCGAACCGTCGATCCGCGTGCCCGGCGAGATATCCTTGTCCGGGCGCTGGCGCAGGATGCGGCGGACGCGGCCGGGCACGCTGTCGATTTCCGATTGCAGCGTGTTGGAGATGTCGGCCCTGATCGCGGCGAGCTGCTTGCCCCAGGTTGAATCGTTGCGCAGATCGAGTTCGGTTCTGAGGCCCCGCACGCCGTCATGCAGCGCCTTGAGGTTGTTTCCGACATTCGCAAGCTGCCCGCGCCTGATGTCGGTGCGAAGACTGGCCGCAAGGCAATGGAGATCGTGCAGGGCCATGCTGACGGCGACGCCGTAAGTCGTCGCCGCAACACGGATCTCATCGTCGGACGCCGCCATCTTGATGGCGATACGGATGACCTGCCAGGGCGCAATCAGGCGCTGCACCACCAAAGAGAGCGCGAACGGCAACATTTGCGGCGTCTGCAGCGCGGGAATGTTGAGCGCAGCGCAGACCGCCTCGAGCTGATCGCCTCCGAACGAGCGCATATTATGTGGCAGCCGGCCGACCAGCGTGTCCAAGGCTTCGCGGGCCTCGAGCAGCGAGCCGATATAGAAGAGGTCCTCGACCACCTGGGGCGGGCCGACACGGGCCAAAGCGCGCTGCTTGTCGCCGGCGGACGAGGTGAGCTTGATGATGACATCGGCCGCCTCCGCCTGGATCTTGCGGATCGCGGGCTCCAATGCCTCCGGATCGTCTCCCGTGGCGGCCAGCGCGTCTTCGAACTCCCGCGCCTGCTCGGGTGCACCGTCGCGCGCCAGCCATTGCCATACCGGCGGCAGCGAGGCGCGGCGGATCTGACCCATCCGGACCGGCAGGTTGTTTTCGGCGAGGAACGGCTCGAGCGGGCGGAACAGCCACCGCGCGGGGTCGCCGGTGCGCGGCCGCGTATCCTCCTCGTTGCCGCGTACGATCCGACGCAGCTGTTCGAGCACGAGCGAAGCGACCGCGGTGTCCTCGCCGCGCTCGATGGCGCGCTCGAACTCCCGCATCAGCAGCGCCTGCGCCTGCGGCGGAAGCTGTCCGAGATAGTCCCTCAGCCGCTCGATCGATGCCTGGCCCATGCGCCTGATGATGCAGATTAAAATTGCGGACACCGAACACACGCGTCCAGCCGCCAAGATAAAGGCCCGCGCGTTAAGAAGCCGTTACGGTGAAATCTAAGCAAAACAACGACTTATACTGACTAACTAGCGCAAAAAGGCCCAATTGAAATCATTCAGGAAAAAACCGAAGTGACTAACTCTCGGCTAGGCGATCGTAACGCACCCCATCTCTAGCGGCTTCCCTCCCGACGCGATCGGCGCGACCATGGCGGGACGGGCATCCGATCGGTCGCAGAAGCCGAGACCCGAAAGTGAAACGGGAGGGGCAGCTTGAGCAGTATGAGAAGAGCCGTCACCTAGAGTTGCGCGCTAATCTGCCTAGCGTCCATTGTCCAGGCCAAAACGATGACCGTGCCCGCAGGGCGAACGACTAGGGTCGCCGTCTACACCGCCTGGAAACCTCAGGAAACACCATGTACGAGCACCTTCGCCGTTGTGAAGGTCGCAACCAGGCCGCCGCATGGGAAACTGTCAAACCACCTGATCGATACCACAATCCCAGCTAGTCGACTTGACGGTTCCGCTCGGTGTCTTGGCACGCCCATCAAAGGCCTTGCAGTTTTCTACGCACCTGACCGAGGGTTTCGCGGCGTTGATAGTTTCACGCTCGATGTAAGTTGGCCGGCCATAAATAAGCAGGCGACCGATACTTTCACTATCACTGTTGAGTAGATTCGCTCGGATGCTTGAGACGGGATGGCAGCGCTAGTTCGCCGATCCGATCCCACTACCCTATGGCCGCGAGCTGGTCACCTTGCGCGACGCGGGCGAGTACATCGCGGCCTTGCCGGAGAACGAGGCGCATGCCAAGCATTGGCAGGTGGCGACGGAATGCTTGATTGCTGCCGCGGATCGTGGCGGCATCGTCATGTTTGCCGACATCGCCGTGCGGCGAGCGCTGGCGCACGGGAAGACTGCGCCGTAACCTGAGCCGCGCAAGAAGCGCGCGAAGGCATACAACATCGTCAAATGATGATGTTGCGAATCGGCGACTGCAAGCCGATCTTTATGACTCGCTTGTCAATTGAAACGATCGGTTCTGCACACCTTGAATAGCAGGACAATTCGATCCACTCCGGCCATTGCTGCGAAGAGGCCTGATCGCCGGGCAAGATATGGAAAAGCGCACTCTAATAATCGACGGTCCAGTCTACCGAGGAAATAGTGGAGGACCGGTATTCGAAATCGAGCCAGATGGTCCCTTTATTACGCATTTCTATCTTGCTGGCGTCCTGATCCAATTCATTCCTCTGACGGAGAGAGCACCGGATTTTCGAATGCTGCTAAACTCCGGTTATTCAGTCGCAGAGCCCATAGATTTTGTTTTGGAGCTTGTTCGCTAGACAAAAATCATTTGTGTCGCGAACACCGCCGCACCCCGAATTACGACACATGGAAGCAATAGCGCTCCACGCGCACGATGCCCGCATGCCGCCGCGTCTCCGCAACCGCCTTGGTCGAGCCCGGCGTCATCGGCACGAATGCGCCGGACGATGTCAGGGTTAGCCGCTCGGTAATCGCGCCGGCCAGGATGCGCTGGCCCTCGTCGCAACCAGCGTCGGGTTTGATCAAGATTTGCGGGCCGCATGCACTAAGGGATGGTACAGCAGCGAACGAATGAGCAGCGGCGCTGCTACGACCAGCGGTATCAACCAATATGCGACTTGTGGCAGTTCCCTCCAGACCGGCAATTGCTTGCCGTTGTCGACGTAAAAGGCGATCAGCATCATCACGTACGACAGGCTCATGCCGGTCATGTGCAGCCTGATCCGTTGCCTCCACCGGTGCCGAAGCGCCGAACGGCCAAACCACACGCAGCCGAAGGCGCATGTACCCAGGATGAACAGGTGATAGTTCTCGCTCCAACGCATGATTGAGAGAAAAGTCGAGGAAGCAAACAACGCCAGCAGGCACCAGAAGTAGATCGTACCTAATTTGGAGTGACGTCCCCGACCCTTCCGCGACAGCATCGCGGCCGCGCCGGTGGTCACGCAGGCGATCCCCAGCGGAATGTGCAGCCCGATGATCACAGCCAGGAAAACCGGGTCGATCGAGGGAATGACAATTCCGCCAATGTTGGTCGTATTCCCGTTCATGCTGTCCATTGTCCTCGATTGACATTTGACCAACAATTCAATATTCGTTGAAATATGGAAAAAACGGATGCGGTCGCAGCGCTGGCGGCGCTCGCTCAGGACAATCGCCTCGATGTGTATCGGCTCCTGGTGCAGGCCGGCCCAGACGGCATGCCGGCCGGCGCCGTGGCAGACGCGCTTGATCTCGCACCGAACACGCTGACCTTTCATTTCGACCGGCTGCGGACTGCGGGCCTCGTTACGGCGCGGCGCGAGGGCCGCTCCATCATCTATGCGGCGAAGTTCGAGCAGATGAACACGCTGATCGCGTTTCTCACTGAAAACTGCTGCGGCGGCGTGTCTTGCATGCCAGCCGCTACCTGCAAACCCGCGCGAAAGCGCATCAAAGTGCCGGCCTGAAAGGACACGTCATGAAGCGACTCCACGTCCACGTTTCCGTCGACGATATTCCGCACGCGATCGGCTTCTATTCCGCGCTGTTTGCAGCCAAGCCGTCGGTGGTGAAGCCCGATTATGCCAAGTGGATGCTAGAGGACCCACGCGTGAATTTCGCGATCTCGACACGCGGGCGCGAGCCCGGCCTCGATCATCTCGGTATTCAGGTCGAAAATGCCGACGAACTCCACGAAGTGTACGCGCGCTTGCGCGAGGCGGGCGGCAATATCATCGAGCAGGGCCAGACGACCTGTTGCTATGCGCAATCGGAAAAATCCTGGATCGACGATCCCGCAGGGATCGCCTGGGAAACCTTTCACACCACCGGCGAAAGCACGGTTTATGGCGACGGCACCGGCGAGAACCGCGCGCGGATCGCGCATGAGAAGCAAGTCGCTTGCTGCGCGCCACAGACGGCGCCGAAACAAGCCGCGGCCTGCTGCAACACCTAGAGGCAAATCATGGCGGACAAGCCCTACAATGTGCTCTTCCTCTGCACCGGCAATTCCGCCCGCTCGGTTATAGCGGAGGCGATCCTCAACAAGCTTGGCGCGGGCAAGTTCCGCGCCTTTAGCGCGGGCAGCGAGCCGAAGGGCCAAGTCCATTTCGAAACGTTGCGGCTGCTCCGAAGCCTGGGCTACGACACTACGGGCTATCGTTCCAAATCGTGGGTCGAATTTCTCAAACAGCCGCAATTCGATTTCGTCTTCACCGTTTGCGACAATGCCGCCGAGGAAGTCTGTCCCGTGTGGCCGGGCCAGCCGCTAACCGCGCATTGGGGGATTCCGGATCCAGCCGGAGCCACTGGCAATCCGGCCGAGATCGCTTTCGCCTTCAAGGAAGCCTATCGACAGTTGAACCAGCGCATCGGTGTCTTTGTCGCTCTGCCGCTGCACTCGCTCGATCAGTTGACTATCGAGCACAAGCTTCGGGAGATCGGTGAAATGGAAGGCGCGCGGGTGGTGGAACGTCACTGATGGACTCGCTCGCCCGCCGTCTCGTCGCCGAATGGCTCGGCACAGCGTTCCTGCTTGCGGCCGTGGTCGGCTCAGGGATCATGGCGCAGAAGCTCGCGGGCGGAAACGTCGCGCTCGCGCTCCTGTGCAACACTGTTCCAACTGGCGCGATCCTGGTCGTGCTCATTTTGATCTTCGGACCAATCTCCGGCGCGCATTTCAATCCGGCGGTCACACTTACCTTCGCCTGGCGCAGCGAACTGCCGTGGTCCCTCGCCGGCCTCTATATCCTCGCCCAGATCGCGGGTGGCATCGCCGGTGTCTGGGCGGCGCACCTGATGTTCGAACTGCCAGTACTGCAATTCTCGCTCACCCAGCGCAGCGGGACGGGCCAATGGTTCGCCGAAGCTGTTGCGACCTTCGGCCTGCTGCTCACCATCCTCGGCTGCGCTGCCCGCACGCCGAGCGCAATCCCCTATGCGGTCGGCCTCTACATCACATCGGCCTATTGGTTCACGGCCTCGACCTCCTTTGCCAATCCGGCCGTGACAATCGCCCGCTCCCTGTCTGATACATTCGCGGGGATCGCCCCCGGCGGAATTTTCGCCTTCACCGCGGCACAATTGCTTGGCGCCGCGCTCGCGGCGCTGCTGGCGGGGTGGCTGTGGGAGCCTGACCCCAAGCGCGCGAGGCTCTTGGAGTGAACGGGCGGCGATTTGGTATCATCGCGGCGCTGGGAACAGGCCAGACGCTGGCATGGGGGTCAAGCTACTATCTGCCGGCTATTCTCGGTGAGCCGATTGCGAAAGACCTCGGGATATCCAGCAACTGGTTCTTCGCGGCTTTCTCAGCCTCGCTTGTGATTTCCGGATTGCTTGGTCCGCGGGTCGGCCGGCAGATCGACCGCGTCGGTGGTCGTCAGGTTCTGTGCACCTCCAACATCGTTCTCGCCACTGGACTTGCAATGCTCGGCGCGTCGTCTTCTGCGTGGATGATGTCGGCCGGGTGGCTCCTCCTTGGCGTCGGCATGGGCTTCGGCCTCTACGACGCGGCCTTCGGCGCACTGGGGCGCATCTACGGACAGGATGCGAGGAGCGCCATCACCGGCATCACGCTGATCGCCGGTTTCGCCAGCACGGTGGCCTGGCCGTTGAGCTCGCTGGGCCTTGAGACGATCGGATGGCGGGACACCTGCTACGCCTGGGCAGCGGCGCATCTCGTGATCGGCGTGCCGTTGAACCTGTCGCTGCCGAGAACCAAGCCGGCCCAGACTTCCGAAAGCGCAACCTCGAAACCTCACATTCCCATGGATCGAACGATGATGTTGCTGTCGTTCGCGTTCGCGGCCGCATGGACGGTCACATCGGCGATGGCCGCGCATCTACCGCGCATCGTAGAGACTTTCGGGGCGACACCCGCGCAGGCCGTGCTCGCCGGAATGATGATCGGGCCGGCACAGGTCGGCGCCCGCATCATGGAGGCGAGCCTTCTCAGCCGTTTTCATCCGATCCTCTCCGCGCGGATCGCCTGCATCACCAATCCGATCGGTGTGGGCGTCATTGCCATCTTCGGTGGCGTCGCCGCGCCCGCGTTTGCCCTGTTGTATGGCGCGGGCAATGGCATCCTGACCATAGCCCGTGGTACGCTGCCGCTGGCGGTCTTCGGGCCGGAGAACTACGCTTATCGGCTCGGGCTGATCGGCGCGCCCTCCAGGATTTGTCAGGCGCTGGCGCCCCTCGCCTTCGGCCTGCTGATCGAACCGATGGGCCGTGGAGTGCTCGCGGTATCGGCCAGTCTCAGCCTTGCAGCGCTCATCGCGTTGATGTCTGTTCGCCCGTCGAACCCTGCCGAGAAAGTCGCTTCGAAGCCGGCCTGAACATGTCCGTCAATCTGGCACCGAGCAGTCAACGATTCACCTGGTCGATCGTGACGGCCCAGGTGCTGGTGCAGATTGGAGCATTCAGCCTTCCCGCGTTGTTGCCGGGCTATATCGAACAGTGGCATCTCAGCAAGACCGAGGCGGGCTGGCTGGTGGGAATCTTCTTTGCGGCCTATGTCGTCGCGGTCCCCGTCCTCGTCGCCCTCACCGACCGCGTGGCCACTCGTAATGTCTATGTCGTGGGTGCGGGCATGACGGCGCTCGCGCACCTTGGCTTTGCCTTCATCGCCGACAATTTCTGGTGGGGCCTGCTCTTCCGTGCCATAGCCGGCATCGGCTGGGCTGGCGCATACATGCCGGGGCTGAAAGCTATCGCCGACACGCTAGATGGAAACGC
>Ga0306921_10008537_pt1 | contig 10828 bp, 7 predicted proteins | sample sta12Cox44000080_FD_203760 | JGI IMG/M metagenome (GOLD analysis project Ga0306921, IMG submission 203760) | Lab enrichment of tropical soil microbial communities from Luquillo Experimental Forest, Puerto Rico - statoxic.12C.oxic.44.000.080 (v2)... | ecosystem: Environmental > Terrestrial > Soil...
AGAGCTGCATTCCGTCGTGCCGTCAAAGGCGCTCACCCCGATCTCAACCCTGGCGATCCTGACGCCGGCCTGAAATTCAGGCAGATCGTTCGTGCCATTGACATTCTGAGCGATGCCGATCAGCGCGCCGCCTATGACCATCTCCTCGACCTCGCCGACCAGGAACAGGTGCAGCTGTCGAGGCGCGCAATGGCCAACACCATTCACCAGATCACATCAGGCGCGATTGCCTTCACCGTGGCCCTGACCGCAATTGCCGGCGGCTACCTGGCCTTCACGCAGATGCCCGAGGACTGGAGCGCGCCGGTTGGCCAGGTTGCCGCCGTCGTGCGGCAATCGACCGAGACAGTAGCCGCTACCTGGCACCAATCGAGCGAAGCCGCAGCCGCTACCTGGCGCCAATCGAGCGAAGCCGCAGCCGCTACCTGGCGCCAGTCGAGCGAAGCCGCAGCCGCCACCTGGCGCCAGTCGAGCGAAGCCGCAACCAATACCTGGCGTCAGTCGAGCGAAGCCGCCGCCAATACCTGGCGCCAATCGAGCGAAGCCGCAGCCGCCACCTGGCGCCAGTCGAAGGAAGCTGCAGCCGATGCATTGCGGCAACCGGCCGAGATCGTAACCGGGACGATCGCGTCGGTGTCATCTGCGGTTGCTCCCGCCGCGCCATCCGACGTTCAAGGGCCCGTGGCGGCAAAGGGCGTTGAGGCGGAGCCTATGTTGGCAAAGATCGAGATTGCTCCGCCCGAGATGAATGTGGAGGTTCCGCTCGAAACGAACCAGGCGACCAATACTGACCCGCCGGGCCAGCCCGAGAGCGGCACTGCGCGCCCGGTTGTCATCGGGCCGCCGCTTGACCTCACCCTGACCGATGCGCGCGCCTATCGCGAGCATGGCATCGCCGCCTATCGCAACGGCGACCTCAATGGCGCGATCGCCGATTTCGACCAGGCTATACAGCTCGATCCGAAATTCGCTGCCGCCTATATCGACCGCAGCATCGTCTTCTATCGCTTGCGGAAGTTCAGCCGTGCGTTCGCCGACATCGCCCATGCCAAGCGCATCGACAAGGCAAGCCGGGCCAAGTCCCATCTCTCGCAGACCGAAGCGAAGAAGCCGCGGTCATCGCAACCGATTGTCGCGGCGAACGCGCCGCCTGTTTCGCATCGGCGAACGAGCACGGGATTGGATGGGGACCCCTACAGCCAGCGGCCCTAAGGCCTCGCGGTGGCGTCGCTTCTCCACTAGCGAGATGAACCATTCTCGACGTCTGATGTTTTGAATATTGCGACCGCGCGTTCTTGCGCCCTACCCCGCCACCTGCGCGCGGGCCATGTTCGGTGGGCGCGATGGAGAGATGAAAAATGAGTGTTTCGAACACCAAGAAATTGCAGACCGCTTCGCTCCAAACGCCCACAGACCTGAAGTCCAATGCCGTTCGGGATCTTTCGGGCGCACTGAACACCCTGCTCGCCGACATGTTTGCCCTCTACCTGAAAACCAAGAATTTTCATTGGCACATGTCTGGGCCGCATTTTCGCGACTACCACCTCCTCCTGGACGAACACGGCGACCAGATCTTCGCTACCACCGATGCGCTGGCCGAGCGAGTTCGCAAGATCGGCGGCACAACCTTGCGATCGATAGGTCACATCGCCCGCTTGCAACGTGTCCTGGACAACGACGCGGATTTCGTCACGCCGCGCGACATGCTCGCGGAATTGCGCGACGACAACAAGCAGCTCACGGCGCGTCTGCGCGAAACCCATGGCGTCTGCGACGAACATGACGACGTTGCAACCGCAAGTCTCCTGGAAAACTGGATAGACGAGGCCGAGCGGCGCACCTGGTTCCTGTTCGAAGCCACGCGGACGACTGAATAGGCTCTGCTAGCTTTCGCGGAGCGAGCGCCCGTTAGTCATTTGAATCGGAAGGTCAAAGTCCGCGGCCCGCATCGCGCGCTTCAAGCGTTTCCGCGCGCGGCATCGCGGGTGTGTCCGCCGGCGCGGCTTTGCCCTCGGCAAGCGCGTTGGCCAAGGCCTCGTCGACCCGTTCGAGCCAGACAAACGAGAGCTTGTCCCGCGCGCTCTTCGGGATCTCCTCAAAATCCCGGCGATTTCGCGCCGGCAGCATCACCCTCGTTAGTCCCGCCGCGGCGGCCGCCACGACCTTCTCCTTGATGCCGCCGACGGGAAGAACCAGGCCACGGAGCGAGATTTCTCCGGTCATGGCCGTGTCGTTGCGGACCATCTTGTTGGTCAGCAGCGAGGCCAACGCGGTGAACATGGCTACTCCCGCGCTCGGTCCATCCTTTGGGGTGGCCCCGGCCGGCACGTGAACGTGGATGTCGCTCCTTTCGAACAGCGACGGATCGATACCGAGTTGCGCGGTGCGACTCTTCACCAGCGTCAGCGCGGCCTGCACGCTCTCGCGCATCACATCGCCGAGCTGTCCGGTGAGGATCAGCCCGCCCCGGCCTGGAACACGCGTGGCCTCGATGAACAGGATCTCGCCGCCCACCGGCGTCCAGGCGAGCCCGGTCGCAACGCCGGGTACGCTCGTGCGCAACGCGATTTCGCCTTCAAAGCGCGGCGGACCGAGAATTGTCGCCAGATCTTTCGGCTCGATCATCACCTTCTCGGCGCTGCCCTCGGCAATCTGCACCGCCGCATGCCGCAGCGCCCGGCCGATTTCGCGCTCAAGCGAACGCACGCCGGCTTCGCGCGTATAACCGCGGATGATGAGCCGCAATGCCTCGGCATCGATATCGGCCTGTCCTGCCGAAAGTCCGTTTGCTTCGAGCTGGCGGCGAAGCAGATAGCGGCGGGCGATCTCGAGCTTCTCCTCCTCGGTGTAGCCGGGCAGGCTGATGATCTCCATGCGATCCTGCAGCGGGCCCGGGATCGTATCGAGCATGTTGGCGGTTGCGATGAAAACGACACGCGACAGATCGAAGGGCACGCCGAGATAGTTGTCGCGAAAGTTCGCGTTCTGCTCGGGGTCGAGAACTTCCAGCATCGCAGCCGACGGGTCGCCCTGGATGCCGCGTCCCATCTTGTCGATCTCATCGAGCATCATCACGCAATTGCGGGCACCGGCCTTCTTGATGGCCTGGATGATGTTGCCGGGCAGCGCCCCGATATAGGTCCTGCGGTGACCGCGGATTTCCGCCTCGTCATGGACGCCGCCCAGGCTCACCCTGACAAACGGCCGGTTCATCGCGCGCGCGATCGATTGCCCGAGCGAGGTTTTGCCGACGCCGGGAGGACCGACGAAGCACAGGATCGGCGCCTTGCCCTGCGGCGCGAGCTTGCGCACGGCCAGATATTCGATGATCCGGCCCTTGATCTTTTCAAGCCCGAAATGGTCTTCGTCGAGGATGCGCCGGGCGTCTGCGATGTCGATCGGCTTTTCCGTCGGCAGCGCCCAGGGCAGTTCGATCAGCCAATCGAGATAGCTGCGAACCATGCCGGCTTCGGCGGCGGCTTCCGGCATGCGCTCGTAGCGGCGCAGCTCCTTGCGCGCCTGGCTTTCGGCCTCGGTCGGCATCTGGGCCTTGGCAATGGCTTCGGTCAGCTCAGTGACCTCGTGGGCCTTGCCGTCGCCTTCGCCCAGTTGACGCTGAATGGTCGCCATCTGCTCGCGCAGGATCGCTTCGCGTTGGCGCTCGTCGAACGCAGCCTTGGTCTTCTGCCCGATCTCATTGCTCAAGCGGAGCACCTCGAGCCGTTCAGCCAGGAAATGCGATACCCTGTCCATTCTCCTGGCAAGATCGATCGTCTCCAGGATTTCCTGCTTCTCCTGCGGCTTGATGTCCATGTAGGAGGTCGCAAGATCGGCGAGCGCGGCGGGAGAGGTGATCGACTGGAACGCAGTCACGAGCTCGGGTGGCGCCTGCGGCAGCAGTTGAATGGCTTCAATCGCCTGACGCTGCAGGTTGAGGAATCTCGCTTCGATCTCGGGCGAGGTCGTTATCGGTTCCGGAATTTGCAGCAGGCGCGCCGCAAGGAACGGCGTGCCCGGCAGAAAGTCGAGAACGCGGGCGCGCTGAACCCCCTGGCAGACCAGATGATGATTATCGTCGGGCGTGGTGACGTATCGCACGATGTTGGCGACGGTGCAGATCCGGTAGAGATCGTCCGGCGTGGGGTCCTCTGCATCCGGATGCCGCTGCAACAGGATTGCGATCTGCCGCTGCTCACGCATGGCTTGCTGGGCAGCTGCGACCGATTTCGGCCGATTGATCGTGATGGGGGCAACCACACCCGGAAACAGCACAATATTGCGAACGGCGATGATGATCGTGGCGTCGGCGGGAATCCGGACCGCGCTGACACCGGGTGCGTTGGCGGCATTGGCCTGCTCATTGTCCGCCATCGCGGCTATCCCGACTTTGCCAGGCGGAACACGATGCAGCCGTTCTCGGCGCAGTGGCTGATCGCGTAGCGTCCCGGAGGCAGCCCGATGCGCCGCTCGAAACGGCCTTGCGGGAGCTCGAGCCGGTGGATGTGCGCGTTGCGCAGCTCCTCGGGGAGCGTGCGGCTGCCGCTGATCGTAAGCACGCGCCCTTCGATGACAGCTTCGACCTGATCGGCATCGACACCCGGCAGCGCAACGAAGATCACTAATTCCTCATCGGTTTCGAGCACGTCGATCGGCGGTTGCCAGCTTGGGCTGGCCGATTGCAAGCCAAAGAATTGCTGGTGCAGCCGCTCGGCCCGCACCAGCGAACCGATGGCTTCCGACAGCATCCAATTGATGGGATCCTTTGCCGACATGAGTTCCCTCGATGGCCAGCCGATCTGCCATTGTTAGCAGAAAAGTCGGGGTCCTGTCAGGAAGGGCCGCGCCTCCCGATCATGGCAGATATCGGGGCAACCCGGTTATGGCGTCGGCGAGATCGCCGTCGCACAACGCTTTACGCGAGGCCGAGCGATACGACCGACTTGTCGTAGTCGCCGGAGCCCATGCTTCCGGCCTCGAAGATTTCGTGCCTGGCAATCCAGTCGAAGGATTGCGCGAACACTTCGCGGGTGTAGGGCTCGAACACGATCCGTTCGCCCGGCCCCCAGCGCCGCGTATCCATCGCCGCATGGAAGCGCTCGGGAAATTCCGCCTTGTAGTAGTGGGTATACAAATCCGGCCGCAGGTCGATATCCCGCTGCGCCCGGCGCAGCGCGCGGAAATAGCGTTTGATGTCTTCCATATCGGGGTCGCCGTTGACCATCGCGCCGATCATGAATGTCGTGTCGATGATCTTGCGATAGCCGAGCTGCTCGGCAAAGTAATAGGGTCCACTGAACAGGGTTGCGGCCTGCGATTTCCCGTCGAAAAAAGCTTCCATGCGGCTGAACAGCATGCCCTCGTCGAACGAAAGCTTGATCTCTCCCGGCGCGAGATAGCCTTCGAGCGCCTGGATGGTCGCGTAATGGCTGCCCGACTGGAATCCGACCGAGATCGGCACGCCGGCCAAGTCAGCCGGCGTCGTGATCGCGGAACCGGCGTGCACAAAGATGCCTGATGGCGCCACCGAATAGGCATCCGCAAACAATTTGGTGTGGCCGCGCGATGCGGCGACGTTCACCGTCCAATGGCAGGCGCAAGTGATGTTGGACTCGCGTCCCTTCTCGATGCTCTGGAACGCTCCGCTTTGGCCGCTCGTGACATGATGCGCGCCACCCGTCGAGCGGATGAACTCCTTGAATTCGTAATCAAGACCCTCGTCGCGAAAATAGCCCTTCTCCTCGGCTACCCACTCCTGCAGACGGAAATGCGGTTCGATCTTGAACTTCGCCATGACGTCCTCCCCGCGAGGTCGCTTGTTCTTCTTCTTTCTCTCTTCATACCCGGTCCGGGCCAACTTGTCGCGCGCATGACGAAGGTGTGAAGGGGGCGATGGGAGAGCCCCTCAGAATAAAACTGCGAGCTCATATGTGATTGAAATAACTATATAACTAACAATGAGAGTTTGGGGATGTGCTCGGGGCGTCTGCGGCGACAGCCTGACGGAAAGGCGAGGTCCAGTCGCATCGGCTAGCTCACGAAACTAGAATGCTTGCGTGCTAATCGATTCGATCTTTCCAACCGTGGCTAAGGACGATTTCGCGCGTCGCTTCTCCCAGCGCGGCGGAAATCTCATGTGGCTGCTCGGAGCCGGCGCCTCGGCGGCCGCCGGCATTCCGACGGCGTGGGATATGGTTTGGGAGTTCAAGCAGCAACTCTACATCAGCCAGCGCCGCGTCTCCCCGAAACAGGTCGCCGACCTTGCCAATCCGGCCGTTCGACGCGAACTGCAATCATTCATTGACGGTATCGGCAGCCTACCCGCCCCCGGTACGCCCGACGAATATGCGGCACTCTTCGAATCCGTCTATCCGAGCGAGGCGGACCGTCGGACATACATCGCCTCGAAGATCAGCGGCGCGAAGCCTTCCTACGGACACGTTGCATTGGCGACGCTGATGAAAGGTGCGCGTTGCCGTCTGGTCTGGACGACCAATTTTGACCCTCTGGTCGCAGACAGCTGCGCGAAGGTCTACGGCGGGACCAGTCAGTTGACCACGGTGGCGATAGAGACTGGGAGTCTTGGGCGAGACGCCATCGACGAGGGACGTTGGCCTGTCGAGGTCAAGCTTCACGGTGACTTCCGATCGCGCCGGCTCAAGAACACTGTGGACGAACTGCGCGAACAGGATGCGAAACTTAGAGCGCTGCTGATCGATAGCTGCAGCCGGTGGGGCCTCGTCGCGACCGGCTACAGTGGTCGAGACGAATCCGTCATGGACACGCTCGAAGCGGCGCTCGAACGCGACGCCTGCTTTCCCGCCGGCCTCTTCTGGCTCCATCGCGGCGAGGACCCGCCCTTGCCGCGTGTCCAACGGCTTCTCGCCGCCGCCGCACGCAAGGAGATCGACAGCGGCCTCGTGCCGATCGAGAATTTCGACGAGACGTTGCGCGATCTCGTACGGCTCCTGCCGGACTTGGACATGACGGTACTGGACGAGATCGCATCCGAACGGAGGGTTTGGTCCCCCGCCCCGTGCCCAACCAGGAATCGGGGCTATCCAGTCGTCCGGCTCAACGCGCTCGAACTAACGGGGACGCCAACCGTGTGCCGCCGCGCCGTCTGCGACGCCGGCGGCGTGGCAGAGGTCAAGTCGGCGATCGAAGCGTCGGGCCTGCCCGTCATTGGCACCCGTTCGAAAGCGGGTGTGCTGGCATTCGGTGCCGACGCCGACGTCAGAGCCGTCCTCTCCGCATACGAGATCGAGAACTTCGATCTGCACCCCATCGAAGCCCGTCGGCTGCGCTATGACAGCCACGAGCGCGGGCTCCTCCGCGAAGCGCTGACCCGAGCTCTCACCCATGAACATCGGATGATCGCGGCCCGTCGCAGGAGCGCCGACCTGCTGGCGCCGGCGTCCGTAGACGACGAAAAGTGGGCGCCGCTGAGGAAGCTAACCGGAAGTCTCGGCGGGATAGTGCCGAAACAACCCGAACTGAGATGGCAAGAAGGCGTGGGGATCAGGCTAGATTGGGCGGACGAGCGACTTTGGCTTCTGCTTGAGCCTCGAACCGTGTTCGAAGGCCTCACGGAGGCGAACAGGGCTACTGCCACTGATTTCGCGCGCGAACGGACCGTGAGACGTTACAATCCGGCGCTCAATGCCCTGCTCGAGTTCTGGTCGACGCTGTTCGCGTCCCCGCAGCGCGACCTTCCGGCGCTCGGGGTCAGCGCAGGCGTGGATGCCGCCTTCAGGTTGGGAGACGTCACGGCGTTCTCCGGGAGAGCCCGCCCATGACGAGCGAGATATCGCCTCATCTGTTCTTTCCCGAAGCCAGGCTCGCCTTCCATCCCGACCGCGCGTCGGACGTGGATCTCCATCCTCTGCGCGGACTGCTGAGGTTCGGACCCTATTCATCCGGTCTCGTTCCTGATCCGATCCGGATCGCGACGATCGCACCGGCACGACAGGGAAACCGGCTCTACGCCTTCATGAGGGAACTGGCGTCCCAGTACAAACCGACGGAACGCAGGGACTACCTGCCACCTTGGCCCGGTTTCCGCAAAGCGTTCAATCTCGACATGAGGGGGGCAGTCAGGGATTGCCATATTGAACTGGACGACCGACTCGAGGGCGAGATGAAGGACTCGGCCTCGCCCCATGTCGTACTGGCGGACCGCTTGCTTCGCGCGATTCGATCGCTGGAGGCCCGCCGCGACGCATTCGACATTGTCTTCATCTACATTCCACAAAGCTGGGCTGCCGGGTTCTCGGGAGCGGACGGCGACGACTTCGATCTTCATGACCATCTGAAGGCCGCCACCGCAGCGCGACGCATTCCGATCCAACTCGTGCGCGAAGACCGCGCGTTCGTCTATCCGGACCGTGCGAGCGTCATGTGGCGGATCGGCCTTGCGATCTACGCGAAGGCGGGTGGCGTTCCCTGGAAACTCGCGGATTCGGATCCGGAGGCCGCTTACATCGGCCTCTCCTATGCGCTGCGTCCGACCGAATCGGACCGGCCGCGCTTCGTCACCTGCTGCAGCCAGGTGTTCGATGCGGAAGGAGCCGGTCTTGAGTTTGTCGCCTACGACGCCCACGAAATCGATATGCAGCGGGACAATCCATTCATGTCTCGGACGGAGATGTTCCGCGTGATGGGACGATCGCTGGATTTGTACCGACGACGGCACTCAGGCCGCTCGCCCCGGAGAGTGACGGTGCACAAGACGACGGAGTTCAAGAAAGACGAGATCGAGGGCTGCATGGAAGCGCTGCATCTATGCGAAGCGGTCGATCTCGTGCAGGTCGTGGAGGACATCGGTTGGCGGGGTGTCCGCATCGATCGCGACCGGCAAAGCGGCAAAGGCAAGCCGACGGGTTACCCGGTTAACCGCGGCACCCTGATCCCACTGGGAGACCGCGAGTGCCTGCTCTGGATGCACGGCGACGTGAAGGGCGTTGCAGAGCGCTCGTACTACCAAGGCGGCCGCAGCACGCCTCGCCCGATCCGGCTGATCCGTCATGCAGGCCACGGGCCATGGGACGAAACCGCCCGCTCGGCTCTCGCGCTCGCGAAGATGGATTGGAACAACGACGCGCTATACGACATGCTGCCGGTGACGATGGCCTACGCCAAAACGCTCGCCCGAGTCGTCAAACGGATGGACGGACTAGGCTCCGCTCCCTACCAATTCCGTTTCTTCATGTAGCCGTTGACGTCTCCGTGCGCATCTCGGCTCGAAGATGAAATACTGGAGCCACCATGCGTAGCTAATGAGCTGCCCATCGACTGTGAAGAAGGCGTTCGCGCGGAAATTGACGAAATTCACTTCTGAATGTGATCAGATTGAAATGCAGGCTGAGTAAATAGTTTTGCACGTCGGCCGGAAAAGATCGAATACAATGACGAACCAAAACGCCCAAACTTTAAAGAAGCTAGCGATTCGTGTTGATGCGCTGAGGCGTGCCATGGAAACTGTCATGGCTGGAACAACGCCGGATCACGCGAAGTGGGGCGCCTTCAATAGTTTCGCGCGAGCGTACAACACCTTGGCGATGGAATATGCGAAGATCGTAGGGACACGTGATGTCCCTACTTACGATCTCGAAAAGATGAAAGGTTCGATGGATACCGTATGGCCTGTCCAAAAAGAAATCTTCGATACGATATATGCGAACACGCTGGCGCTGAGCGGACTGCTATTGGAATATGACATTGGACTTTCGGCATCGATTTCAGAGATACAAGATCTGCTTGTAGCAAACCTCCGCAGAGCCACTTTCAAAAAGCCCGAGACCGAAGCGGAAGTGCAAAATGCGATTGAAGCGTTGCTCATTGGTCGCGGCTATCAGAAGCCATTGGACTACGACCGGGAGACGGACAGAGTAAAGTATTCAGGAAAAGAGTTCATTCCGGACTTCGTATTCAAGTCGTATGACCTCGTCCTGGAAGTGAAACTAATCAAAGCGACGGGACAAGTGTCATCGTGCATAGAAGAAATGTGCCCGACATTCCTGCTTACATGTCAGCGTACAAAAACTTACTTTTCTGCGTGTACGACCTAGGTGCGATTCGCGACGTTAACGAATTCCAAGGAGGACTTCAGAGAGAAGATGGAGTTCGTGTCTGTGTCATAAAGCATTGAAAGCTCGTCAGCTCGTTCGCGCCCCCGGCCCGCGCGGCAAAAATCGCGATGGCCAACTGAACCCCGGCCGGTTTATCGGCGAGCTATTCAAGGTGACGGGACGGCACGTCGCTCCGCCCGCTGGCATAGGCAAAATCCGCTGCCCATCGTACAACGTCGTAAAAAATTGCAAATATCGCAAGGCATGGCGCTCCCAAGGGTTGTGACACTTACCAAGAAAATCGCGGTGTTGTGCTTGTCTAACCGGCGCTATGGCGCACTGTAAGGCCAAAGGTTTTCAACGGAATGTCTAAAACGGCGGGGCCACGATGCGATGGCAATCGGTGCGCTGGTGGTTTGCTTCGGCAGGACCCTCAAGCCCTAGCGGCTTGCCGATCCTCGCCCGGCTGGCGCATCTTTGCGCCCATGGGGACCAAATCACGCGAAAGCATTTTCGGCCCATCCATCCGGGCCTCGGCTGAGCGTGCCGCCGCCGCCGCCCGGGAAGCCGACAGCCTGCGAAGCTTGGAACAAGCGCATGCTCGGCTATCGAGGCCCGGCGCAGCCGTCGCCGACGCTCGGCGACACTCTCAATGCTGGCTACCTCTATCTCGAAGTGGGGTGCCTTGGTTCCGACACGCACCATACCGTTGCGCTCACATTCGACCGAAAACCACGCCAATCCATGAACCAGAACGCTAC
>Ga0306921_10008539_pt1 | contig 10827 bp, 7 predicted proteins | sample sta12Cox44000080_FD_203760 | JGI IMG/M metagenome (GOLD analysis project Ga0306921, IMG submission 203760) | Lab enrichment of tropical soil microbial communities from Luquillo Experimental Forest, Puerto Rico - statoxic.12C.oxic.44.000.080 (v2)... | ecosystem: Environmental > Terrestrial > Soil...
GCCTAATAGGGCTTCCGCTGCTCTTCCTTGTAGCTGGGCGTGAAGCCTTCGCTCCACGTTCTCAACGCCAATGCCCGTTTCTATCAGCAAGAGACCATCGCGGGACCGGCGCTGAAGCGGAGCAAGCTCCATCCTCATCGCCGCTACTACGGCTAGTGGGGTTATTTCTTGGGTTAGAGTTAGTCTCTGGGGTCGGCTGGGCATCAATCACTCGTCCCTCTTATAGCCCGTCTTCGAATACGACCTCTGCCCAGAATGGCTGGAACCGCGAATCGATAGGAGCCGGTCGAAGATTTCGCCAGACAACTCCTAGCCCAGAAGATTCCAGGCGGCCATCCGGAGCATGTCACGCGGGCTCTTCCGAAGTTCGAGAACTGCGGAAGCTTCAAACCCGCTGTGCATCAAACAGTTCTGGCAGAGGCGATCCTGGCGGGACTCCCAGTAGTCCCAATCCACCCCGTTCCAGAATTCCTCGAAGGTCTCGTAGTACTCCTTAGCGATGAGGTAGCAGGGACCTTTCCAGCCCCGGGGTGTGTAGGTCACGGTGCTCCAGGGGGAACAATTGTAGTCTCGCAGGCCGGCGGCGAATTGCAGATACATCGGTGTGGACACGAGGCGATACTTCTTAGAGAGCGCCAAGACCCGCTGAAACTTGCGGTGAGTCTCCTGCCGAACCGGGAAAATATCGCGCTCAACGGACGAATAATGGTACGCGGGCGCGATGAGCATCCCGTCCACACCCAAATCAGAAACGAAGGCGCATAACTCTTCAATTTCCTCGGTTTCCACGTCTTTGAAGATCGTGGTGTTAGTGGTTACGTGGTAGCCCAGGCGCTTCCCTTCCTTGATCATCGCGATGGCCTTGTCAAACACCCCCTGACGGTCGCAGACCTGGTCATGGGTTCTGCGCATCCCGTCAAGATGGATGTTCAATGTCAGCCTTTTGTGGGGAGGGATCTTGCCGTAGACCCGAGTATCCAGCAGCACGGCGTTCGTGCAGAGGTAGATATGGCGCTTCCGTTTGATGATCCCTTCCACCAATGCTTTCAGTTCAGGATAGATGGTCGGTTCTCCGCCGCAGATAGAGACTACCGGTGCCCCGGACTTCTCCAGGGCCTCAAAACACTTTCCTAGTGGCAGACGATCCTCAATCTCGCCGGTGTGACGCTCCAAAGCGCAGCCTAGACACGCCAGGTTACAGGCGTACAGGGGCTCGAGCATGAGCACCAGGGGAAAGCGCCGGTTACCCTTCAGGGCGTTGCGAACCTGGTGCTTAATGGAATCGGTCGTGATGTGTAACGGGAATCTCATTTCTATTCGTTCCCAAGAAAACGCCCTAGCGCCAGTAACGGGAAATAAGTCGCGTAAAGATGATAACGCAAATAGAAGACCTTGGGAAACCCGGTCGCCGTCCACTGCTCGTCGCGCCAGGAGCCATCCTCTTCTTGGGTGGCCAAAAGATACTCGATGCCTCGTCGGACGTTGTCGCCTCTGAAATCACCTGCAGCCATCAGACCGAGCAGTGCCCAGGCCGTTTGGGCAGCCGTGCTGGGCCCCTGGCCTTTCAGGGCGGGATCATTATAACTCTGAGGCGATTCCCCCCACCCCCCATCGCGGTTCTGCACCTTCCTGAACCAACGGACGGCTGCCTGCGCGCGTTCTTGTTTCATGTCTTCGCCGCTGCATTCCAAGCCTCTCAAAGCGAGCCACGATCCGTAGATGTAATTGCACCCCCACCGGCCGTACCAGGTTCCGTCTTCCTCTTGTTGCCGGTAAAGGAACTTGACGGCATTTCTGGTAGCCAAATGCTGTCTAAGGTAGCCCGCCGACGCCAGAGTTTCCAGTCCTCGTCCCGTGATGTCGCTCGTACTCGGGTCGGTCATTGCGTTGTGATCGGCAAAGGGAATTCTGGTCAGGAAATCGCGGTTGCAGTCCCGGTCAAAAGAGGCCCAGCCCCCGTCCTTGTTTTGCATGCTCAAAACCCAGCCGAGTGCTCGCCCGATGGCCGCAGATTTTCGAGCCTCGCTCGATCCCTCAGGGAAACGCATGCTTGAGAGGGCAGTAACAACCTGGAACGTGTCGTCCACATCGGGATAAAACTCATTGCGATATTCAAAGTACCAGCCTCCCGGTTCACCCTTGGGGTTTTTGACCACCCAGTCACCCATCGCCCTGACCTCTCTTTGCAGCAGCCATTCTGCGGCTTTGCAGAGTGCTGGATGCTCAGGTTCAAAGCCCGAGCCAACCAGCGATACCATAGTCAGAGCCGTGTCCCAAACGGGTGAAAAGCAAGGCGCCACCCTCAGAGTGTCTCTTTCTTCGATCTCCAACCTTTCCAGTTCGTGAATCTGAGCTCGTGTCGCAGGATGATCAAGGTCGTAGCCCAGACAGCGCAGAGCAATGATGGAATTAATGATGGGAGGAAAGATGGCACCAATACCGTCACTATTCTGAGAGTGCTGGAGCATCCATGCTTCGCAGGCCTTCAGCGCCCTTCGACGCAAGGGCAACATGCGATGACGCTCGACAAATCTGAGGCAGGAGTCAATGACTCTGAACAGGCCGGACCACAGTCCGGGAGGGTACTGTGGGTGCGGCCTTGACCCAACCCATAGCTCCCTGATTCCGGCCGTCTCGGGGACGGCGCAGGAGGGCTTGTAGGCCCAGATGACGGATAAGGGAACCACGATAGCCCGCGTCCAAGCGGACATTTCATAGAGATTTATGGGAAACCACTTGGGCAAGAGAATCAATTCCGGGGGAACAGCCGCACAACACTCCCATGGGACCTGCCCGAAGATCGCGAAATAAGTCCGCGTAAAGCTGTTTGTTGCCCCTAAACCGCCGAGATTCAGGATCGCTCGCCGCGCTTTTGACATGTATGAACGATTGAGGTCATGACCTAGCAGCTTGAGGACAAAGTAAGCCTTCGCTGAAGCGCTGACATCAGGGGGGCCACCAGGATAAATTGCCCATCCCCCATCTGGCAGGGATTTCTCTACCAAGTATCTGGCCGCCTTCAAGGTCCGCCTTTCGTGCAGACGCCCTATGAAATGCATGGTCAGGATATACTCGGATTCTAGGATCGTGTCGCCTTCAAGCTCACCACACCAGTGGCCATCGTTGTTCTGAATCCGAATCAAGTATTCTTGGGCTTCCGTTACGGCGCGTAGGACCCGGGACTCTATTCCTGCACCTACGTGGGGTGCCGTCGCTTCCTTTTGTGCTTTAACCGCTGGCTTCATCCGATTTTCGCCCTTTACTAGGTAACTTCATGGATCACTTATTATCTCATACAGCTCGACCGTATTAGGCGCGTAGGCATAGGGCTATATAGGGCCATGGACGTTTGCGGGCCTGTGTGGCCCCGAGAGTGCCCTGATCAAATACTCCCAAGGTAGCCTTCCGCGATGCCTCTGACACCTCACACAACGTTTGCCGCTTACGACAACGCGGATCATCTGCACGTCAAAGACGCAGGAAATGTTGCCCAAGGGAATGCGATTCCGCTTGCGTTGTTTCGTGAAACCGATTCGATGCGCCCCTCAGGGCTACGATTCGATGGCAGATGCTTTGATTATGCTGAAGAGCTGCCCAGATCGAGTGCCAGCCATTTATGAGATAGGTTCTAGCCTGAACTCTCGCTTCCATCATCTGGCAGCACGCCGAAATTGCGACGATATTGTAAGACTTTGAATCAGGACGCTACCCCACCGACTCACAGACTGAAAAACTGAGAAACTGAGCATACTCACCTATTCTGTGTAACCTGTTCCCTGCGCCTTGTTCCCTCAGTGGCGCGCGCAATCCACACGGCTATACCCCAAATCACAACGCCGTAAACAAACCCCTCCACCGCACCCCCTGCCAGAGATTGGGCCAGGCGAACGGGCACATTGCCGCCAGAGGGGTCGAAGAAGTGTGTCTTGTAAAAGGGGACAAACGCGCTCAAAAGAACGGCAAGGAAAATCCAGAAGCGCCACGTCCAGGCGATGACCAGGGCCGGGACGAAAAAGCTCTTTGCCCTTGGCGGGCGCCCCGCGGCCGGACCCAATCGAGGTCCAACACCGCCCAGATAAAACCCCGAGATCAGTACCGCCACGGTAGAACTCCACGCTGCGCCGCGCGCCGGTTCCTGGCTCATGGCTTCAACCCAATAACGGATGATCGTGAGCGCGCCGATGATTGCCGCCGGGCCTACGGTAACGGGCCAGCGCCAGAGCAAGAATAGCACGGCCGCGACGACCAGCACCAGCAAGGCCACCACCGGCACCTCCACGGCATGCTCCAACACATGGGTTCCAAGGTTCGCCCAGTTGCCGTAGTCGTTCTTCTCCGCGAAGTGGCTGCGCTGGAGCTGAAAGATTCCGGAAACCAGCGTGAATAGAATCACCCAGCCCACAGTCCACGTGGCTACGGCGAGAGAAGGAATGATCAGTTGAACCAGCTTTTTGACGTTGTGCAGGGGAGCGGTTGCACCTAGATAAATGGCCACCAGATAGATCAGCGCCGAACTCGACAGAAACCGGGTAACGGCGGGAGGAACGCCGGCCATCTCGAGAACGAACCTCCCGACTACCAGCAGGCCAAGGAAGATGAGGGAGCCACGCAGCCATGCCTGGTAGTGAGGTTGAACAGGTGGGAGTGTTTCGGCCAGAGAACCCATGGTAAGCCTCCCGCGCCGTAACCCTTCATGATCTTCGAACACTCAGTTTGGCCGCCGGGTGAGGCAATCACCCGATCACCCAATGGCTCACTCACTCAATGGTTCAGCATCGCCTCCCGCTTGGCCTTGAACTCGCTGCCGGCACTCCAGGTGGGGTAGGCGTCCGCATTGGCCACCCGGTATCCAACCGAGAACAGCAGCCTCAGGTCGTCGACGGCGCCCTCGAGGTTCCAATCCGGCTTCACTTTGTCAGAGGGTTTGTGATAGGTCTCCGCCGTGAACTTCTCACGCATCTGCATACCCCAACCGTCAGGCCGGCCGATGTAGTCCACGCCCTCGTTAACGTCGAGTGCAGGAACGCCCTGCTTGGCGAAGTTAAAGTGGTCCGAGCGGAAGTAGTAACCTTTCTCCGGTTCCGCGTCCGGCTCTGCAGTGCGGGCCTGCTCAGCCGCAACTGCTTTGACATAATCATCGAGGGTGGAATTACCCAGGCCGACAACAACAATGTCCTTGGTCCGACCCCAGACGTTGAGCCCGTCCATGTTGATCTCCCCCACCGTTTGCCTCAGCGGGTAGAGAGGATGTTCGGCGTAGTACTGCGAGCCCAGCAGACCCTTTTCTTCAGCGGTGACAGAAAGGAAAAGAATGGATCGACGCGGAAGTGGCTTCACGTTGGCGAAAGCCTTGGCGATTTCCAACAATCCCGCGGTTCCCGAGGCATTATCCACCGCTCCATGATAGATCTTGTCGCCGTTCACCTCCGGTCCGATACCCAGATGATCCCAGTGCGCGGTGTAGACCACGTACTGGCTGCGCAGCTTGACATCCTGGCCCTCCAGCTTGGCAATGACGTTGTGCGACTCGATTGTGCGGATTTTGTTCCGGATCGTGAGCGAGGCCTTGGCCGGAAGGGGAACCGGCATGAAGTCAGGGCTGACGGCGGCCTTCTTGAGCTGGTCAAAATCCTTCCCGCTCATGGCCAAGAGGGCCTTGGCTTTCTCCAGAGTCATCCATCCTTCAACCGCGCATCGCGAGGCGCCCTTATCCGCCGCGACCAGGCTGAACTGTTCCCCCGTGTTGCTACCTTGGACCACGCCCCACGGGTAGCCTGCAGGCCCGGTCTCGTGGACGATCAGCGCCCCGACAGCACCTTTCTGGGCGGCGATTTCATATTTGTAGGTCCACCGCCCGTAGTAGGTCATAGCCTTACCTTTGAACATGTGTGGGTCGAGCTTGGACGGGTCGTTGGGGTCAGGCACCGGCGGATCATTGATAAGCATCACCAGCACCTTTCCCTTTACGTCCACACCCTTGTAATCGTCCCATTGATATTCGGGCGCGACCACGCCGTAGCCCACAAAGACAAGATCCGAATCCAGACGAACTTCGGGTTCGACGCGCTTGGTCCAGGCGACAAAGTCGCTACCATAGTGCAACGCCAACGTTTGCGGCGCGGCGCCGGCCGGCCCGCGCTCTGTGAAGACCAGTTCCGAGGGGTCCGCGGTGATGCCTACCATCGGCACCTTTTGAAAGTAGGTCCCGTCCGGATTTCCGGGTTTGAGTCCGAGCTTCTTGAACTGTTCTTCAAGGAATCCCACCGTGAGCGTCTCGCCTTTGGAGGCGGGAGCGCGACCTTCGAATTCGTCCGAGGCCAGCACCTTGATGTTCTCGAGCAGCGAGTCCTTACTGATGTACTGCCACCCGGACTTCTCTTGCCCACTTGAGGCAGAACCCTGGGGTGCACCGCCGTAAACCCGGTCCCGAAGGGAGAGATCGTTCGTGAGACTCATTGCAACTCCTGTGGCGAGAACGGCAAAGAGAAGAGTGCAGTGCTTCATGGCTGTTTCTAGGGATCAGGTTACAAGGAATCTCCAATGTCCTGCTTCTGTTCCCTGTAAACCGTAACCAGCGACCTGTAACCTGTTCCCTGCTTCATCGGGACGAACCGCAGACTTTCTGAGAGGCGAAAGTCTGCGCTACCTACTGTTCCCTGTAACCCGTAACCTGTTCCCTGCTGCTCGCGGTCGGCAGGCTCGCCAGGAAGTGAGTCACTGCCTCTTCGTACTGCTGGTTCCCACTTTTAAAGCCTTCACCGTGGCGCGTACCCGGCACTACAACCAGCTTCTTGAGAGGGCTCTCGGCATCGGAATAGAGTTTTTGCGCGATGGAAGGTGGCATTCGCCTATCACCCTCTACCGCGACAAACAAAACCGGCCGGTCTCCGATGCGCTTCACCGCTTTCTCCAGGTCGAAGGCAACGGGATCGAAGTTGGCGCGCCAAGCCGCCCAGTGAATCACCTCGTCGGCAATCGGGAAGCTGGGCAAAGGAGGAAACCACCAGACAAAGCCGCGAAAAAGATAATAGTGGTGCCTTATCACGTCGGTGTAGTTCAGAAAAGTGCTATCCGAAATCACCGCCGTGACGTCGGGCGAATCTGCTGCGGCCAGCAACGCTGCGGCGGCGCCCATCGAGATACCCCAGACAATCACGGGCCTCGCCGCCTTCTCTTCCGTCAACGCATGATGGACGGCGGCCTCGGCGTCCAACCGCTCCAAGTATCCGAGGGATTTCGTCGCTCCTCCGCTCTCCCCCTGGTGGCGCAGGTCAAAGAGCAGACCGTTGTAACCGAGACCGTGGGCGAAGGCGGCCATGGGAAGCATCTCAATCCGGGTGCGGTTGAGGCCGTGGCAGTAGATGATGGTCCCGCGGGCCTCGTCGCTCGCGGGAACGTACCAGCCCTTGAGGAGGATTCCATCGCTCGAGGAGAACTCGATGGGATGAAACTCCATGCCATACGACTGTGGAGTTTTGCCGTCGTCGGGATCGCGAAAATGGAACTGGCCCGTCGTGATGATGGTGGTGAGGAACCACGGCACCACCCCGAAGAGAAATATCACCAGCAACGAAGCTACCACGTAGAACATGACACGCGTGATTTTCCAAAGTCGCGATTTTGCAGCCAAAGCTCGTCTCCGACCTGGACGGACGGGGCTTCAGAGTCTGTGTGAAAACTGGTTGGTTCAGTTCGAAGCGGCTTTGCCGCCCGACTTGCGGAAAGCCTGCGGCTTTCCGGCGAGCGGCAAACCCTTTGTTTTAAGAATCTCTTTTTCTCGTCGTCCGGAAAGGCTGAGCCTTTCCGCAAGTCAGAGCGGCCTAGCCGCCAGTTTTCACATAAACTCTTCAGCCCTGCCGCAAAACGCACCCACCATCTACAACAATTATAGTCAGCGCGTCGGCTTGGCGGGGCTGAAGCCCGCCCTTTCGAGACCCTGAATAGCGTTTCTCGCCGCCTTTATGGATGCGCTATCTCTGCCGTCGGCTGCGGCTCGACAATGTGGGTACTGAGCAGGACCGCAACTAAGGCGGTCATAAGAGCGCAAAGCGTTGTGACCGCCGCGTACCCATAATGCTCGTAGAGGATACCACCGGTCAACGCGACTGTGCCAATACCCAACTGCGATGAGATATTGCGCAAAGCGATGAAGGAGCCGCGCTGGACCCCGGGTACCATCTCAGTCATTAAAGCTGTCAACGGCCCCTGGCGAAAGGCCGCGCCGAGGCCCGTAATACCGAAGGCCAGCACCAGCGTCGCGCCCCAGGGAAGCAAGGGCACTATGGCCACGGCCAGCGCCAGAAGAGCATTGCTGGCAATCGAGACTACGCGCTTGCCCCATCGGTCAGAGAGAATCCCGCCTAGGGGCGCGCCGATGAGCGAAGCCAGCCCTCCCACCATGAAGATCATTGTGATTCCGCCAGTGGCAATCCCGAAACGATCGTGCAGCCACTGGCCGATGTAAGTGATAAAGCCGACGAGACCCCCCGAAACCAGAAAGGCAATGCCAAGGGCCGCGACGAGGTCGCGCTTCGCCAGGAACGTGCGTACAGACAGCAGCGAGGTTTGGAGTCGGGCCGGCGCCGGCTTGGGCACCCCGCTCTTCGGCAAGGCGAGCGAGGCGCACGCCACGGCCAGAGCTAGTACCGCGAAGAAAACGAACACCCGCCGCCAGCCCCAGTGGTCGGCGATCTGGCCGGCCAAAGGGACGCCAAGGATAGGCGCAACAAAATAAGCGGAAGAGATTAACCCGATGGCCTTGCCGCGAACCGCGTAGTCGAACCAATCCCCGGCGAAGGCGATGGAACAGGTGGAGATGGTCCCGGCGGCCAGGCCTGTCAAGGCGCGAGCCAACAGGAGTTGTCCAAAGTTCCTTGTTTCCGAAGCCAACCCAGAGGCGAGCGCAAAGAGTAGCACTCCAATCAGTAAAAACCGGCGGCGGCCGTAGTGGTCCGAGAGAGAACCGGAAACAAACGAGGCGACGGCGGCCGCAATCGAGTAGGTAACGACCAGCAGTCCGGCAACCTTCACGCTTACTCTGAACGAAACCACCAGCGCCGGGAGCAACGCGGCGATCATCTGATTGTCGGCCACACCGAGGAACAACAATAAGAAAAGGTTGGCGATGACGAGATAGCCCATTAGAAGAATTGAGCCATTAACTCATTGAGTAATCGAGCCAATGACCCAATGACTCAGTGACCCATTCACTTAATCAATGACTCAGTGACCCGATGACTCAATGAGTCAATCAGTCCTCAAAGTGGTGCAAGTCGAGCTTGATAGCTGCCTTATCCGAAAAGTCGAGCGCCCCCGCCGCGGCGATGCCGATGGCGATGGCAAGAGCATCGCTGATCTCTTCCTTTGTTATGCCCATCTGACGGGCTTTCTTCAGATGGCCTTCCAGGCAGCCCTCACATTTGGCGATAACCGAGCAGCCGATGGCGATCAGCTCCTTCGTCTTTAAGTCGAGCGCGCTCGGAGTGAAATAACTCTCTTTGTAGAACTGCAGGTAGATGTTGCGAAGACGGGGCTCGATCATGCTCATCGAAGGCGGAGTCTTCTTCGCGGCCTTAAAGTCATCCTCTGCCATACTCGTCTTCACCTCCTGGAGTTAGACGCGATCGACGCCAACTTCGGTAGTGCCAGGAAGTCTCGCGCCAACCGGCACTTAACCATTGGGATCTATCGCCCCGCGGCAGCATAGTAGCATAGCTTGGCGCGCGCGAAGGGTGAAAGTGGTGTCGGAGAGTGGGAGCCTTGAAGAGAAAGTCGGCCTGAGAATCAATGGCGGCACGACGGGTCTCAAGACTCTGCCACAGTGGCGGTCTCAACCGGGGTTTCGCGGCGAGGAATGATCAGCTCCGGGATTTCGACGTGAATCGCGGCGCCGAAGCCGGGCTGGCTGTCGATCTTGAAAGTATAGTCCTGGCCATAAAGTACCCGCAACCTCTCCTGGACATTGCGGATACCGATCCCGGACTCATAGATCTCGTGCCGCCGGTTCTGGGGCATGCCGACACCGTCGTCGATAACCTCGATACATAGCTTTCCGCCGTTTCGCCAAGCCCGCAAAGTAATGGTGCCACCTCCCACCTTCGGTCCGATCCCGTGGCGGATCGCGTTCTCGACCAGCGGCTGGAGAATCATGCTGGGGACGACCATTTCCAGGGTGTCCGGCTCGACCTCCTTGTGGATCTGGAGTTTATCGCGCCCAAAACGAACTACTTCAATGTCCAGGTAATCGTCGATGAAATCGATCTCCTCCTTCAGCGGCAGAAAGTGGATTAGGCTCTTCAGCCGCCGGCGAAGGATGTTCGACAGTTTCAGCAGCACGCTCCGCGCCGTGTCGGGGTCAAAGCGAATGAGGGAGGAGATGGTGTTTAGGGTGTTAAACAGGAAGTGCGGATTGATCTGGCTGATGAGCGCGTCCATCCGCGCCTGCAGCAGGAGCCTTTCCTGGTCTTCAAGCTTGCGCTCAATGCGGGTAGTGTTCCAGATGCGAATCGGTAGCCCCACGCCGATCAACGTTCCGACAATGATCAAGACCTTTGTCCAGGGATGTGGTGAGTCAAGGTAGAACAACCAGTTCTGTTTCGCGGCCAGATTACCGACCAGCATTCGAGCCATTTCCAGGATCACACAGATCAGAGCGAACAGGACCTGCCAGTCCAGGGCGGGCGCCTTGAACCGCTGCCGAATGGAGCGGTACAAACTGAGGTCGATAAACGGCGAGAACTTCCAGATCGCTTCCTTGTCCGGGCAAATCCAGCGCGCCGAACCGGCCACTACGGCGTAGAGCACCGCCATCGGCACGGCCAGGATCTC